>ENA-UOJC01000051-UOJC01000051.1-human-gut-metagenome-genome-assembly--contig:-C104-NODE-51-length-189837-cov-91.089192_pt1 | contig 189837 bp, 168 predicted proteins | sample MGYA00242339_ERZ723886 | MGnify/ENA metagenome assembly ERZ723886 | reverse complement strand
TATCAAGCGGTTTTCGGGCATAGAAAAAGTCCACCGTAATTCTATCAAAATTACGGTGGACTTATGGTGGAGCAGGCGGGCGCCGTACTCCCCATCGAAATCAAGTCCGGCAAGGTGGATAAAGAGGATTATCTTCTTGCGATGGAGCGCAGCCCTATCAAGGATGTGGAGATTAAGGTGCTGCTGAAAGTGACGCTGACTGACGACATCAACAGTCGCGAGGTTTATATGAAAGGGATTTGAGTTTCACTGTTAATGATATAGTAATCTGCCTACACGTTTGATTTTAAGTAATGCAAACTGTTCAATTTGTCTTATGATTGGATGAAGTATAAAGATCTCGTATTTCCTTTCTAATGAAACTTATGTTCTTCCTCTTCATTACACTCCATTGATCGCGTAAATTATCAGCGGACAGAGCTTCATAGCAGAATAACCAATAGCGATCCATCTCTGTCTCCTCTAACTCTTTGGCTACTTGATTAAGATCCTTTACCACTGTCGCATCTCTTTTACCATGGTTCTGTTGCACAAAATAAATCCATGTCATAGTCAGTAGCAAGCAGTCCTTACTGTCTTTCACATATTTCAGCGAGCCTTCATAATCTTTTTCAAAAGCATCAACTAAAAAGTTAAAACGAACTGCAAAATACGTTGAGTAACACAAGCTTTCGTAATCATTAAGCTTGGTTGCTTCCTGATATATTGCATCCGAAAATTCCTTGATATCACATATGGCAACCTCATACGGGATAAATACGTATTCCTCCATAAGCGGTAAAAGGTATGGATAGAGTGCAGCCATATGCATAAAACGTTTTGCTGCCAGTTTCTTCCCGTTAGCGGAGAGTTTTGCTCCTTTCAGCTTTTTAATGGCATAATTCATAATGGCAAAATTTCCTGTTTCCTTAGCCAGCATTAATGCAGTGTCAATAAATGCATTCACTTGTGGATACTCAACCAATCCCGATACACCAACTTTAGGAAGATCGTTCAGCTGACGCTTCCAGTTTGCATCTATACAGGTTGGGAGTTCTACAATCTTGGTTTTTTTATGATTTAAAGACAAATCAAATTTGCGAAGCTCCTGCTCAAGATCCTGTAGAAATCGTTGTGCATCATCACGGCTGGTAACGTAGCAGTCGTAGTCATCAATATTTCTAACATATCGATAGCCTTTATTGTAAAGTTCTTTATCAACGACAGTTAGGATAATTTCTGCCAGTAGATTTGAGGCATGTGGCCCAATAAGGAGCCCGTGTGTTTCGCCATTGCACATATTAGAACATACTTTATCAATTCTGTTATAATACAATTCTTTATCTTTGATTCCCTGTTTTGCAATATTTTTTCCAGCTAAAGCCCATGGTATCGAATGCGTATAAACACTGGCAAAGCAAGTGGAAATATCAGCTTGAACGATAAAGCGGCGTGCCACTTTGCTACTATCATTGCTTTTCCCAACGTTATGAATTAACAAATCCAATTCCGGGTTGCCATCTGTTCGCCAGTTTTTATAGTTCATTTTAAAAATATGTTTGCTATCGTATTCCTTACGAACGTGAATTCGACTGACACGATAATCCTGCCCGTCCGTCTGCTTGTGGAAGTGGTTGCGCAACTGATCCCAGTCATTTTTAAGTTCAGCGCATAACATTTGATACCTAAAAGGATTTGGAATTCCCATAAGTCGAGGTATGCTAATATTACGCATTACACGAAAAGTAATGTATTCATTCCAGTGCTTATTAAGCTTAAATTCCTCTGAACGTGTTTTGCAGTAATTGAAGAAAGGCACAGAAGTAAATACGGGTGGAAGTTTTTCTGCAAAGAGCCCGTATGCGAGAAGCCCTTCATAAAGTTCATCGGATGATATTTCATCCATAAAGTCTGTATACTTTTTGTCCATGAATATGCTCGCCTCCCCAAATTGATTTTTAAGTAACGCAACCAGCAAATAGCAGAATATTTGTTAATTGCTGGTTGATTGTTTGTGCCGACAGTGCCACCTCTTGACCGCTCTTTTTGCGTTCTGATTGCCGATTATAAAGATCGTGTCAATATTCTTCGTAATGCTGCTACGATTTTGTCCACTTGTTCCTCATCGTTGTCCATGCCGAGTGTGATGCGAATTGTTCCCTTCGCATACGCTTCTGGCACTGCTATTGCCTTGATTACATGTGACAGCACTGTGTCTTTGGAATTACAAGCTGATCCTGTTGCAACAGCAATTCCCATCAAATCAAGACGGTGCAGCAGCATTTCCCCCTCAACGCCTCTGAAAGAAATGGATATGCTCCCCGGAACGTGTTTTTCAGCGCCGTTCACAGTAAAATCCAGAGAGGCGGAATGAAGCCCGCAGATTAACCGATGCCGCAGACCTTCAAGGTATTGCTGTTCCTCGTCAATAGACTGCATATGTTCTTGCAGCGCTACTGCCATACCAACAATTGCTGCTACGTTTTCTGTTCCGGAACGCATTCCCTTTTCCTGTCCACCACCATGCAATAGCGGTTCAATCGGTGTACCTTTTTTTAGATAAAGGAACCCAACGCCTTTAGGGCCGTTAAATTTGTGTGCTGATGCTGATAACATGTCAACATCAATCGTATGTACTCTTACATGCTCATGCCCCATGATTTGAACAGCATCCGTATGAAAAAGTACACCGTGCTCATGTGCAATGCGACTATACTCCCATACCGGCTCGATTGTGCCAATCTCATTATTAGCATACATGATGGACACTAAAACGGTATCATCATTGATTGCATTCCTTAAATCAGATTCCTTAATTAAGCCAGAATGATCAACGGGAAGATACACCACTTCATAGCCCAGCTTTTCAAGGAAGCCACAGGTGTGCAGAATTGCATGATGCTCTATGCAGCTTGTAATGATACGCTTCCGCTGATGGGGAAAACGTAATGTAGTGCCCAATAGCGCCCAATTATCGGATTCTGTTCCGCATGATGTGAAGAAAATTTCATCGGGGTCAGCCTCAATTGCTTCAGCAATGATTGCCCGGGCATCAGCAATAGCCTTGCGCGGATTTCGCGCAAGGCTATAAAGCGTTGAGGGATTTCCATACTCTTCACACAGCCAAGGGAGCATTGCCTCCTTAGCCTGATTGGAAAGCATCGTGGTAGCAGCATGGTCAGCGTATATCATCAGAGAATCACCTGCTTATTTACTTACGGGTTATTTCGGGAATGTTCTTACTAAGTACATCGTATTCCTTTGGATCAATGATGCAAAGCTGCTTATAGATAGTCGAACGCATATCGATGGCCGGTTTCAGACAATACTTTTCAAATTCTTCCCATGAAATATCGTCCTTCGATTGCACATGGGGAAATAACAACTTCAGCAAGGCAGTACACAGTCTTGTGATTGCTGTCATATGTCGCTTATCTGCTTTGGGCGGCGCTGAAATGAGCTCATCCACGATAGATGCGTAGCTTAAATCATCGCGTAAAGCATGCAGCACTTCAGCGAAATATTCAGTATTGATGGCCCAGCCCTTGGCAATCATTCCGGTTGTCATTCGAGGAATTTCCCACCCGGGAATAAAACCGTGAAAACGGTCTAACGTTGCGGATTCGCCGAAAACTTCACTGATATGTTCGACCATGTTCTTGTTGATGTCGAAGCGATCAGCATCAATATTGCCCAGCACAATGACACCGGCATCTGCGGTCAGCATCGCATCAAAACCTTTGATTTCGCCGAATTCCATATAGTGCTTCAAGGCTTGCTGAATTTGACCTGGCTGCTCGAAGGTTATGGACTGCACTTCATCAAAGCCAACATAGTCGAACCGAGTAAGCAAGCCGCCCACTTTTTTCGCATTGTCGTAAATCAAGGATGCACGAGAAACTGTACCGCCACTGATAAGCCAGCCGCGTTTGCTGATTTTCTCAAACACATAGCTTTTCCCAGTGCCTTTCGGTGCGAGCTCAATCATATTGAGTCGCTTTTCCACAAAAGGCAAAAGCCTGCGCAAAAAGAACAGCTTCGTTTCTTCGCTGACTTCACCATCTTTGTTACAGTAGCCATCAGGATTATAGTCAACAGCACTAATGATGACATCAATCCATTCCTGCGTTGTAAATTCTCGCCGCGCTTCTCGATAAAAATCCAAGTCAATAGAATACGGGCAAAACGGCTTGTAGCCTACCATCGTGATAACGCCCTTGGGCTTAGATGGTGTTCCTTCCATCGTCCATGAAAGCGAGACAATGCCCCAATTTTCGCTTTCATGCAGCAGCGTTGATTGCCATTCTTCCGCAACATCGAATGCGACAACACCAGCTGCACCGCCGCGAGAGCCACCGAAATCAGGCAATTCAAACATGGTTTTCCCGCGCTTGACATCGACGGACACCCGCACTCGTGCCAAGAATTGCACAGTTTCCCCATTCACCATTTGGAACTTATATTGTTCGAAGTCATCTCGATTGGGAATGTACCGTTTGATGTATCGACGAACACTATCGTAGTCAATGCTGCCATCATCATCCGAAAACTTCATGACCAACCAGTCTCGCATGTAAGATGGAATACTGAGGTTGGAGAAATACTGGCTGCGCTGGGGATCTTTAAGCACCACCATATCAGCAAATACTTCTCTGACTTTCTCTTCAAGCATGATAAGCCTCCGTTATAAGAACAAGGTACAGCCTTGTTCCTTGAACTCCTGAATTTTCTCGATTAAATCCTGCTCCGTACAGCCAATATACTCAGCAAGACAGCAAATGCAGTAGAAATCTTCAGTATCCGCATCAATCAGTTTTCGGCTTAAAGCAACTTCGTCTTTCGATAGTTGCTTGCCGCAATCGCAGCAGGTTTTCTTCCGCGTCAAGGCAAATCACCGTCCCCTCCACCAAGTGCAGAAAGAATCTTAAGCGGTTCGGTAACAACAAGTACACCATCAGCTGCAATAGATGCAGCATAGGTGTTAGGTGCAATGCCCGGGAACTCAATTGTCCACTGCTTTTTGTCAGAAGAAGGAGTGCATTTCCCCCCATAGCTCCCCAGTTTGACTTGAAGTGAATGAACAGGACGGCTAAATTTTAGAACAGGTTTTGCCTTCTTCATCATTATCTTAACTTCAGACTTTTGCCATTGAGCAGTTAGCGGCTTTTCCTTTATGCTGTCATAAACAACAACAGGGACTAACATTTCTTCCGGGGTTGCACCACCATGTACTTCACCGTAGATTGCATTTTCATCGTCAGCGCCAGCTGCAAAGCCGGATTGCGTGAAATGATCATAATTGGTAAACACAAGGTACTGGCAACCAGCACTATCTTTGGCAATTGTCTGATATGTCTGTGCAATTGCCGGCGCGGTTAATTTGCAATAGCGGCCATGACTGCATGCAGTTGCACCTTGCGGCGGATTCATTCCATCAGATTTATGGAAAAAACGTGCTGCCAAACGACTTGTGCCGTGATCACCGGTAATAATTACGCGATGATATGACGCAAGAAGTTCGTCAACCCTTGCGGCAAGGCCGCCCACAAAAGAAAGCTGTTGTTCTATGCAGGCATAGTAGTCCGGAACATCAACAACTCCCTTATGCGCCAATTTGTCCAAACGATCCAGCTTCATATGCGGCGCATTCATCTGCTTCCACTGCTCATTAAAACAGGTTTCAGTTGGGAGTGTTGCCTGTGCAATTGAAATGCCGGCAATTTTGCCATTCTGATTCTGCTCAAGCGACCAAACAAGCAGCGGAAGCCATTCTGCGCCCAGTGCATCAATCCACAGGACAATGCAATCGTCTGTTACCGATTCGCTAAGGAGCGCATATCGATAATCGTAAGAATCAGTCCGAATGCCAGAGAAATAGAGCTCTTCATCTGTTGGCAAAGAATTTTCAAGTTTATGGGATTTGTAGAGTGCAAAATATCTGCTCAAATCAGAATCATATGTTTTACCACCGAGGTATGCATAAAGCGCCGGATATGTCTTTTCAAGGAGTTCACAGTTTCGTACTTGATTGGCATCCTCGCGCATCCATTTACCAATCATGTGAAGCAAATATACTTTCTCTTCTTTACTTCCACCTGATAAGAACTTAAGCCGTTCTTCATACACAGCAATCTTATCCAATTCGCTGAAAAAGATACTATCTTTTTGCAGTTTCATAGCTGAAACGAGACGCTGACTATCGTTATCCCATTCAGGATGAGAAGAGCGAAGATGAAAAATATCATGTAGTACATGCTCGGGAATATCTTGTAGATTGGTACTGGCCTGAATGCAGTGATAGAGATAACTGTTCTCTGGATGACGTTTGAGCCAAAGAGATACCAGTTGCTTTTGTCCTTCTGAAAGCACAGGCCATTTACTCATGACATCAATTTCGTTAAATTGTGCCATATTAAGCGCAGACAAAATAGCGTCATCCAGTGTTTTCCCCGCCAACGAATATTCGAATAGTATATTTTGTGCTTCCGGTGGGCAGGTATCTTTTGTTAAGGTGTGCCCATCCTTCAGGTTCTCTTGCAAGAAAGAAAATGTGTCCTGAATTACGCGGATGGAAATATTTCCTTCTGTGGGCTGAATTGAGACATAGCGTTTGGTGAGCAGCAGAATCGTGTTAGAGGTTGAGGAAGGATTCGCCCAGTAGTCATACCAGTCACGCAAGCCGACAAGCATATGTGCACTCTGTGCAGATAACTGCGAGATATACTGCTCAAAGGCACCAGACATGACCAAGAAATTTAACTTTTCTTCCTCATCATCTGCCGAAAAACACTTCATATAGAAATCGTCTTGCCGCTCATCTTCACAGAGATGCAAAGAATGGTCATGCCATTGCGCTTCGCATCCCCATAGTGGAATAATGATTCGGCCACGGCTGGTTGCGGGAACTTGATGGCTCCACAGCGAAGAAAAACGGTTATTTACTGATTCACTCTTGCCGAACAAGCGAAGATATTCGCTCACACCAGTCAAAATAACCCATTGATTGGCATACTGGGAAGCTGTTAAGTTGATATACTGCGGCATTACATCAGCAGAGGAAAACAATTCAGCAGGCGAAACTTTCACGATGTCAGGAATTTTTTGAAGTTCAGAAAGAAGCTCACAGTATTGCTGCACATTTTTAACCATGATAGCGCGGCAAGGAAAGCGGGAAGGGATTCCCTCCTGCTTTTCCTTGTTCAGCTTATCAATAACTTGCGAAATTGTCATTCTTATTTTCTCCCTTATTTGGCGAAGAAATCACAGAATTCCGGGTGCTCGTCCAAAAATTGCACAACGCGGCTGCGCAGATCACTTTCAGGCATAACGGCAGCTTTCTTCTTTGCACCCGCCAGTTTCTCCTTCTTTGCTTTTTCTTTCTGTGCATTCTTCAGCAACCCAAGAAGCGTCGGCAGATCAGAAGTGTCCCATGCGCTCATGTCGTTGCCAATGCGCATTTTGGCCTGTGCAAGGATAACCGGGCCACATTCTTGGAAGAGCGATGCATATTCAATGCCTATAATTTTCATAAAAGCATCATTAATCTTTGCACTATCGTTCAGAATGGCAGCGTCCATAGTGGACAGTGTGTTGATTGCGTTCTGAACACTTTGATCAAGCACGCGATTATTCTTCTGCACATCAATCAACGTGACAAAGTCCTTTTTGAACTCCTTTGGAATAATCCAGAGCAGCGGTGCGCTATGATCGGAACACCACGCCTTAACAGACTCTTTGCCTGTTAAGCTAAGCCAGCGTTCTTGAAGCAGCGCACGATTTCTAACCTGACTAATGCGACCAATCTGTGTTTTCAGCTCTTTCTCAAACTGAGATAACGATGTATCGCAGGTCATATCTTTAAGACCAGCATAAATTGAATCAAGTTCCTGCTGTGTGCAGTCAATATCCTCGCTTTCCAGAATATCAGCCAGCACAGGTCTGGCATCTTTCAAGCAGTCCATGGCATTTTTCCCATACTGCGTCAGAACTGCAATGTCAGCAGCACGCTCTTCTTGCGTCATATGGAGGATGCCATTGTACGAAACTTTATACAGAATTTGCATTGCTGCAAACCAAGGTTTATCCAGCTTTGCAATGGCTGCCATAGAAATTCGCAGGAACTTGAAAAGGTTAGCAAGGTCTTTCACAGCATCTTCGGTGCTGTGGTAGACTTTTTCCAAGGCACTGTTCAGCGCATCAAGATAGCCGTATTCGCTTACGATGTCCGGCAGCTTTCCCTTTACCTGCTCTTCTGTCCAAGTATAGATGGCATTCTGCATCACCATGTGCAGCTTGTCGCTAAGCGCTTCTGGCGTCACAGAGAGCTTGTCCGCAATCGCCTTCAATTCAGGCGATGCATCAAACAGGAAGGTGCGGAAAGCAACAGCCATAACGTTCTTATCTTGGAATGCCTTTGTGAGATTGACTCTCAGTTTGCCGCGGCCGTTAAAAAGCTGAATGACATTGCTCATGGCACCTTCACTGTTATTTTCAGCAGCAATAAATTCTTGCATATTATCAATAATTTTCATTGCCACCAGTTTGAAATCAGGGCTTCCATAAACTGCATCTGGCAGATACTTGAGCGCCCAGAAAGGAGAACCTGTCTTCGTCACAGCTTCACGCATATTGTGCCAACATGCTGTTTCATTGGCAATCTCTGCATCCGACAGATTCAGAATGTACTTGGCATACTGACGGAATTGCTGGAATGTAACACTGCCCGCAGAGAGGTAGTCAGTTGTCATGATTCCCTTAACCATGTTTAGAATCAACGTTTTGAGCGTGGCATCACCCAGATCGTGTGTGCTTTGTACATTGTCCGTCCAGTTAAACGTACTATTCTTATAACAAGAGAATACATAACCAAGCAGAACGCCGCAGGCAATGCAATTGTAATAACCGAATGGCGCTGCTTGCAGCTTTGCCCACAAATCACTTAAAACGACTTTTTGACCAGACTCCATCTCATCACGAATTAACTTAGCAAGTGCACTGACGGATGTTGCTTGCTTGCTGCCATTGGCATCTACCATGCTGTTAATGGTATTCAGCGAAAGCAGACCGGGCTGCTTCAAACCATCAAGAACGTTTTTCAACTGAGAATTTGTTGTTGCGCGAGTAATGCCCGCAAGTGGTGCCGGATCATTGCAAGGCTTATAGGCTGTGCTGGTGACAACGATGGTTTCCGGCGCATACGGGAAGAGTACATCCTGCACGTTCATGCGGATGGTTTTTCTCAGATTGAGCATACCAAACTGGTTAGTAAAGACATTTTTCTCATTCCACGCAATGATGTTGCTGACGCTTACAGCTTCATTGACCCATGTGCTTACAATAATGCGGGCATCGTTTTCGTACTGGGAAGCAGCTGCAGTCTTCACGCTGCTACTTGCCAATTCCTGCTTCGTGATGTTTGTCAGCCACTGCTTCCGCTTTTCATCAGTAAACGGCGTTTTGACCAATGCAATAATCAATCGAGGTTCACCAGAATTTGCTGCGGTGTCTTCCAAATCCTTCTGAATAGACTTGTACTGGGCCTCATCCTTCACTGTAACAATCAGCAAGCCGAGCTTATAGGGACACTTATCCAGTTCCTTCTTGATTTCTTCCAGACGTGTTTTAATGGAACGCGTTTCAGCACAGCATACGCAGATTTTCATGCGCTTGAAAGCAGCATCGTTTTCATCCCATGCCAGCTTCTCAAAAGCTGATGAAAACTTTCCATCCTTTGCAAACATTTGATAGCGGCTGTACTTGCCGTCATTTTCTTCGTACCGGATTTTGAAATCATCGCCGTTAGCACCACGGAAAGGCAGCTGTAAGCGGATAACACCATTCGTAGCCTCATCGCGAAGCAGTATTTTGCAATCCTCCAGGGTTGTAAGCAAGTCCTTCACCTTGTCAGCAGACATTACACCAGCCAAGCAATTGATTAAGCAGTCTTGTGTGGCAGAAATACCGCCATGTGCCTTCATACCACCATAAACGCCTTTTGTGGAGGACATGACTGCAAGCAGCAGCATAGCTGTCTTAAACACGCAATGCGCATTCTCATCGTTTTCTACCAAATGCTTACTTTCTTCGTAGTGATGGATATATTCGGCAGCTTTGGTGTCCTTGTCGCTGAAGTCACTTGCTCGGGTGAAGAAATAGTCCCACAGCCAGTCGGGTGTGAGCCAGCAAAATTGGTCATCCGGGCCGTACTTGCTGATATAGCCGAGGAAGCCCAATTCAGTGCTGGAGCTATCCTTCATAAAGCGAAACATCGTTCGCTGCGCCGCGGCAAAGCTCTCTGCAACGCGGGAGAGCAGACGAATCGTCATGGGGTGCATTGGGCAAAACAACTGGATATGTTCGCTGATTTTATCATCCAGCCCGGACATGTCCGGCAGGGAAGGCTGAATCCGCTTGATGACTGCCTTCCGATCTTCCTTCCACGTTTCGCTCATGCCGTTGCGGACGTTAATGGAGCCAGCAATCAAGTCAAAGGCGGCATCCGCACTAACATGGAACTCTGTCTGGTGGAAGCGATTGGTAATCATCTGATAGCGGTCTTTGCCCATGCTGTCCACCATTTCCTGACTGCGGTGAACGACATAGAGCATAAACAGCGGCTGCACCTTGCAGAACTCAGAAATCTGCTGCATAACCGTATGATCATCGCTGTGGGCAACGTACTCGGTAAACTCGTCCCAGATAAAGAAAATACCGCTCTTGGAGAGCCCATTGCTTTCAATCACATCGGCAATCCACGCCTTGAAGGTATCAAGGTTGTTGATTAAGCCGCCGCGCCGACGAATTACGGCAGCTGCCGCTTGAATAGCTTTCAGATTTCCCTCATTGACTTGGGCACGCAGTTCGTCGGCGGAGCTGTAATCATCACCCAGCGAGGTTGTTTCAATCAGATAATCCCAGTTCGTGCCGGGGTCGTTCAGCTTCGCCTTTACAGCATCAAGCAAAGAACTGCTTCCGAGCTGCGCTTTGTCACCGAATTTTGCAACCAGCGCCTGCTGTATTGCTTGTTCCATCTCCAGCAGCATCATGTCGCCGGAGCGTATACCGTTGCATCCGGTCTGCCATACGACGAGGAAGTCGCCCTTGCTGCGGAATTTCATCACGCGGTTCTTGTACTTCGCCAAGCGGTTGGATGCCGCGAGAAAATCGCCCACCACTTCCGGCTTTTCTTCCATCAAGTGCTTGACGAAGATGGCGGCATAGCTCTTGCCAGTTCCGTAAGAGCCGTGAATCCAGAAGGAGCGGCGCAAGTCGGGTGCTTCATTGCCGATAGACTGGCACATCTGCTCGACAAGGGACTCCATATCATCCCCGACGATATACTCGCGCCATAGGTTTGTATTTCGCGTATCCGCATCAATGTCAACGACCGACTCGAAAGACGGGTTGATTTCAAGATAATTGCTGTATTTGGCGGTGGGCATGGCTGCATATTCCTTTCTGTGTTATTCTTCAGCAAGCACCAGAACGTCCAAAGAAGAAATTCCGGGTTCAAGAATGATGTTATCCAGATTGGCAACGAAAGACACGCGGATGTACTTCGGGAAGCCCACCGCCAGCCCTTGCACATGTTCGCGGAAGTTCTTCACGTCAATACCGAAGATGTCTGCCGGGGACATGCCCGCGCCGTCAGGGTTGTTGTGGGCGTTCACGAGGTCAGTGAATGTGAAGCTGTAGCGGCCGGTGCGCTCCGCGTAGAGATACAGCGCATAGAGCAATGCGGCGGCGTGAGGGTAATCCCAACCGGCGCGGAGGTAGGAATATGTATTCTTTGTAATCTCCATTGCAACCCCCTGCTTGATAGCTGAACCAATGGGGGATTGGCGGAGTGTTTCAGTCAGTGCGGTAATTGCGTTGTCACGGCTCGACTTGGAACCATTCTCGCCCAACATGACGACGAGGTCGCCCTTCTCATAGGTTGCGCCAATTTCGGCATTTAGGCAATACCAATGACAAATTGTGGAGTTATACGCCAAATTTGCCCAGATAACAGCCCAAGTAATCGGTTTATAGGGCCCGAACTTGATCAGTTTTTCTCCAATGGGTGTGATGGATAGAGACTTGTTTTTGCTGTTACTTTCCAGTATCTGCGATTCCTTGAGCCAGACTTTCAATGCATCATATTGACGATTGCCAAGAACTCCTTGCCCGAAGCACTCTACGCCTTCAGACATAAAATGTTCAACCCAAGCCTGCCTTAATCCAAAGTGCTGATAGGGATTCATGCCCTTCATATCCATACCGTTTCCGCCTCCATTTGTTGTGCTGAGCGACTTTGCAAGCAAACAGCTTTTCTCTGAAAAAGTTAGACAGTTATAGCAATGGACACAAATTGACTGTCTTATTAGAATTGAGCCATCTGACTGAATAGTAAACGCGCCCGTTGGACATTGCACAACACATGCGCGGCAGCCTTTACAGAAAGCACATTTATACGCAATTCCTCTTAGATGGCTGATAACAAATCTGTCCATTTTTGAGAATGGCTTATACGAAACTTTTAATGAACTTTCTTCCCTTACTATTCGATACTCATAATTAATTCCGCTAATTTTGTGAACACCGTGTATGTCGTTCTGTTCAGTAATAGAGCCGAGAATGGGTGCAACCGATAGCCAATTCTGTGTCGCGTTATTGATAGTGAAAGTGAGTTCATTATTCTGAATTTGCTCTGTTACTCGATTTCCTCCGTTGAGGAGCCCTCGTCCCCCCATTCGAGCCTTCCATCCACCATCTTCAATATACTTTTTGACTTCGTTTTCAGGCTTCGTTCTTTTTGCATATTCCTCTACACGTTGCAGCAAAGGTTCCATTTCGTTTTTGTAATATGCGTTTGCTATACCATCCCACCAATCGGATGACAACGGACAGACCATACATCCGACTCTGAACAAGCCAAGACGATAAGCATTGTTTATCATCAATGAATTTTTTAGAATATAACAGTATAATTCAGCTGTATTCCATTTGTGTATTGGGCTGGCATTCACCTGACTAATGTTCTTTGCTCCTTCACTTACATCGTCGTATTTGGCTCTTCTTGCACTTTCTTCTGCTCTAACACCATCAAATACAACAGCTTTGGCGTTATAATTACCAATAATCTCACGCAACTTGATAATGGTCGGAACAGACTTGTGAACAACGCAACACCAACGCATCCTGCGACCGGGAGGCCCAAACTCATCCCAAGAATCAGTCGGTTTCATATGGCACTTTGCTTCTTCAAACCGCAAGTTCGGCCATAGTCGCTTTGCCGCATCGACTGCTTTTAGTGTGTCCGATAGTTCCATGCCAGTATTGCTAAATACAACATAAAAATCTCCGGGAGCTAAAGCCTTAGAGGTTAAATCGAGTAGAACAAGAGAGTCTTTGCCGCCTGAAAAGGCACAAATGAACGAATAGCCCTTAGGCTGATATTTCTCGTGCTGCGTTTGAATAAATTGTATTGCCTTCTGTTCGAGGCTTACCATAAGAGCCTGATTAACCTCGTAAAGGCGTTCAACATCTATTGGCTTAAGTTGAAGTCTATCTTCGGTCAACAGTTTGATTGTTGGTTTTGTGTAGAACCCACCACCCTGTGCCTCTGCCACACATTCACCATTTATTACATAACGGCGAATACCTTCAGCCCACAATAGAGGATTATCGGTATCTTTGGGATAGTCCCAATATTGATCCATCCCAAAAAAGTCCAGTTCTTCATGAAAGACTGGACGAATTTCTTTTTGAATCTTTGCATCAATGGTCAGACGGAAGATGCCATATTCCGCTGTCCACTCATAGCCATACATGGACTAACTACACCCCCGTCAGCGGAGTAAATTTCCGCATTTTTCTTTGCTTAACCATGGACGATACTGATGCAATGCTGTATGACAATTCGGACACACGGTGATAAAGTCACAGGATGTGTATTTTTTACTGCCATCCATATCGCTTGGTGGAATAACAAGGTGCTTCTGAAGTAAATTGCCACAGTACTGATATAAAGAATCTGGTGACAATTGGCATATCATGCATCGTTCCTCTAAATTATATTTTTTACCATCGCGATTTTCAATGAACCTATGAAGATGACTTAGCAACGCACCTTCTGGGAAACCATTCTGCTCTAAATCACTGCCAAATGGTACGAGTGCATAGTATGGAATGTTTCGACGAATTGCCTGTGCTACGGCATGTAATTCGTCATGTTTGCCTTTATATTCTGCATCAACCTGAAAAAACAGACAGCCGACATTCCATATTTTTTGATTATCAGAATAGCCCTTTTCAAAACGCTCTATCTGGTGACTTACACCAACACAATTACGAAAATTATCCGGACGTTTTTCTAACGGATGAATCGGCAGTTTGTTTAATACAGCGCTAAGTTCTTTGATGCTCTCAGAAGCGGGCGATAAGCTTTTCCCCTCGGCGGAATATAACACATCTAATGAAAGGATAATTTCGTCTCGAGTAAAGCTAACATTCGCCATAACCATCACACCTTTACTGCAACATATTTCCCATCGGCATCCCAAGCAAAGCGCCCGTCTTTTGCCAGCGCCTTGGGCATATTCCAAATCAGCTCATTACCCGCAATCATGCCGCGCTGAACCAGCAGCTGACGCAGTTCCTCTGCTTCAAAACGGCGCTGCTCAACCTGATCATCAACAAGAAATGCAACCACCGCATCAGCAAATGTGCTGATTTCGCTGGTGTTGCTGACAATCATGGCATGTAAGGTATCGAGCGCCTGCGTATTCATCGCGCAAATCGTATGTGTGCCTTTCAGCTTCTTGCTGAAGTGCATCAATATGCTCTGCAACAGCAGGGGTGTCCAGTTCCTATTTCCCGGCAGTGCTGGCAGCTGCGTATACCACCACGGCTGAATGTCGCGCAGAACAACGTGATCACCCATGTCGGCAAACAAATTATCCAGCGCCTTCTGCGCGGTTGCAAACCATGCATCATCAAAGCCGATGCTTTCGGCTGTAATGAATGTACGCGGTGCATAGAAGAGGAAGGTGGGTTTTGAGTATATCTGCATCTGCGTGCGCATACCGTTCGTCTTAATTCCGACGCTCTTCAAGTATTCTTCCAGCTCGTCCTCCACGAAGAAACCACCCTGCTCACGCGCGAAGTTGCGCATGATGTCAAGGTTCGTAGTAACCGCGGTTTCTCCTCTGGAAATATGGGTCTTGGACTGGAATACGAGATGCTTCCCGTGGTAATCGACCTTCTCGAACAGGTGCTGCGCCAAGTCATACACAGCCCGAGTATCGTCCATATTGTTGTCGTTCAGGAACATCTGCATATCCGCATGGACATACTCGTAGAGTTGCGCGGCGGACACATAGCCGTTGTTCTTGGCAAGCAGTTTGTCAAGAATCTTCTCCATCTGGTTTGCGCCATCTTCCCAATCCACAAAGGCATCTTCGTGAATGAGCTTGCCAGCGACGGAGACAATTCGGGGAGAATCCGCCACAGCCTGCTTTGTGGCTATCATGGTTGTTCGCAGTTGACTATAAAGGTTTTCCATCGAAATACCATCAATATCAGCTGCAAGGACAATCTTCTCCGCACGTTCCGTAAGAAAGGCATTCGCCGGAACGAATGTCTTGGCTTCAGGCTGTGAGGTGGGGGTGATTTCGGGCTGACTGGCAGCCTCGGGTTGCTGGGGAGGTACGGAAACATCAGACTGCTTGGGCACTTCCGGCGACCGAGGTGTCGTCGGCTGACTGAGCGTCCCGAGTTGCTTGGGAGGCGCAGAAACATCAGGCCGCTTGGGCAATTCGAAGTGTTGCGACGGCTCAGTCTGTTGGGGAGGCTTTGTTTCTTTGGGTGCATTCTGATGCTGCTCGGATTCCAGCTTAGGCTGAACAGTATTAGCAATCGGCTGCTGTACAGCAGATTGCGCTTTCTGAGGCTCTGACATGGAAACCGGACAATCAGGCTCGTTGCACATTTTGCAAATCCACTGACCGTAAACCACCGCAGCTTGTGCAGTAAGCGAGCCTGTGATGTAAGCAACCGGGTTCATCAACTTAGCGCAATCGCTGGATGATGGCGTTCGGGAAAGTACGATAGAACCTTTTCCGTTATACGGCATGTCCAGCAGCGATCTGATTTTCAGCGGATACTTCTGCGCAATATTCTCGCAGAAAGCCGCGAAAGACTCAGCCGGTGAGTTGCCCTGATAGGAAGTTGCTTTCGTCTGAAGGATATACAGCTGTTCTGGGGCACTCTGCTTGATAGGCTTGAGGCGAGATATAATCTGCTTATAGATGGCCTGACGCTGTCCGATGCTATACAAGCCGTAACGATTCATGAATGCCCAAGGATTTATCTTCTCGAACTGCTCTACCGTCGTGATGCCTTGCTGAAGCAAGCATTCCAGTAGCGGTGCATATTCATCTTCGGCCAGCAGTGCAAAAAGTTCTGGACTTATAGAATTTTCGGGATTGACAGCTTTCGGTGCTTCCATTGGCTGTAATGGACTTTCAACGACAAGCTGCGGTTTCTTTTGCAAATACCATCCCGGTCGCCCATCAGTGGCCTTTGCGCCGCCCTTGGCATATTTGAAATCATAACCCATCTGATGCAGTTTGATCGTATGTGGATAGATGCTCATATCGCCAATCAGCCAGAGGCAGCCGTTTTGATGACGCTTATCAATCCATGCAATTCCGTTTTGGTCGGCATAAACCAGAACCGGATCAGCTGCGACACCTTCCATTACAAGCTGCTGTGTAATAACAGGTTTCTCTGCCGGCAGTTCTTTAACTGCGGAAACAGGAAGCACCTGAGCTTTTGTTTCTTGCGGCAGCGGTTTTGGTATTGCAGAAGGCTGATTAAGGGGAACGTTCTGTTTTGCTTCAGACGCTTTAGCAGCTTTATTCGCTTTCAGCATCCGCACATAAAGCTGCACGGCAGATACACAGCAGTCATTATATTTGTGGTTTAACTGATGAAACGCATCATCTGCCAGCAGCGAAAGAAGTATGTGATTGACTGCGGCATCGCCCGTTAGTTCGAGTATACTTCCACCATATCCCGCATTCTTTGAAATAAACTCATCAGTAGCTAATAATGCATCAATTAACCGCTGAATAGCTGATGCCGAATTTCCTTGCTTGTTCAAAAAACTACGAAAGCACTCTATCGAGTGAGCAGCAGCCTTGGAGAGCGTTGCCGATGCGGACGTTTGCACAATCACAGTAGAATGTCCTGCTGCAGTAGCCTTATGCGCAGAATCTTTCGGTCTACTATTTGGCGCGGATGCCGCTGCGTGAAACTGTACTTTCTCGAAAATATTAATGGATATATATTTCGCATAATATTGCAAAAATGACAACATGCGATCTACCTTTTTGCGATTGAAAAGCTTAAAAATCTTGTCACGAGAAAGGCAGACACGAAGGCGATCAATGGTAGCTGCATCAGATACTTCGAAGATAGGTTCGTTCAGAAACTTTTTGTTTACACAATACGTTTCAAGATCTGTGGCTGCTACATACAGATCTGACAGACATGCAGGCGATACGTTCTGTGCGAGCCACTCGAAGAAAGCGCTTCTTGCATTGGCATCAGTCTGCTGTTGCGCCATAACTCTCATCCTTTCATTGATTACAACAGGAGTGCTTCTTCTCAGTAGCGACGCAACTGATAGCTTACGGCTACTCAATCCACAGGAAGGTAGAGAGCTGTAATGCAACGTTCGTCTTTTTGCCTGCTATATCAATTTAGTCGGGTTCCTTTGAAAGAAGTGCAACCTTTACCAGCATTTTCTTTTGGCAATGCTAAAAAGGTAACTAAATGGCGATGACATAATCCGCGAATCGTCACCGACAAACACCTCCAATCTACCAATTATCATTATATAGTGCATTTCCGTCATTGTCAATATTGTTAGCCTTTATTTTCTACGTATGATGCACTAATAGAAGAAAATAAAGTTTACAAGCATTATTGTTTTATAGCGTAGCAGACAAAAAAAGGGAACGTATGAGTTAATTGAACCATCGCATATAGCGACTCGGAATAAGAAAGCATTGTACTCCAAAACCCCAGTGTTATGAATCGCACTGGGGTTTTGAAAATTCTTCAGAGCTTGTTATTTGTAATCATTTATGTTTGAGCGGATCAATTTCAGAAAATGCAGGGATGGCACTTAGTTCAATCGGCTTATTGATGGAGCTTGCAAAAGTATTGTCCTGTGGAATCTGCGGCATTGGAATGTCGGAGATTCCAGCAGAAGTGGGAACGGTTGTAGGCATGGCGGCATTGTTGTTGGGCAGCGAAGTGAGGTGGGGAGTAGCAGTCGGTTTTACAGTAGGCTTAGGGGTAGCAGTCGGTTTTACCGTGGGCTTGGGAGTAGCGGTCGGTTTCACCGTAGGCTTAGGAGTAGCAGTCGGTTTCACCGTAGGCTTAGGAGTAGCAGTTGGTTTCACCGTGGGCTTGGGAGTAGCAGTCGGTTTCACAGTAGGCTTAGGAGTAGCGGTCGGTTTCACCGTAGGTTTGGGGGTAGCAGTCGGTTTCGCAGTCGGCTTCGGCGTAACCCGCGAAGTCGGTGGATTGGTGATGATGGTGCTGCTGTTATGCGTGGGTGCAGCCACCGAACCGTGCGAGGAATGCGAAACAGACTGGTGCGAGCTATGTGATTCATGCGAAGAATGTGAACCGTGCGAGCTACCGTGAGAACTGGAACCGTGCGAGCCATGCGAACTGTGCGAACTATGGGATCGATGCCCCGCAAAGGCCTCATCAGCATAGAGAATGCTGAGCAAGAGAATCATAGACCCAAGCGTCAGCAGTTTATTGCGCGGGATGTTTCCTTCCTCCTCATACAGGAAGTCTGTGATGCTCTTTTTGACTTTCGGAAAGAATGAATCTGCCATGTTCTTCCTCCTTTGCGTTACTGTACGCGAACGCCGTTTTCCCACTGGGTACGGAGCACGCTGCCGCTTTTTGAAATATAAATGAGTACCCCGTGGGGAAGATTGTTGATGAAAGTTCCGGATAACTGCGCTGGAGAAGCAGAAGCATCATAGTAGTAGATACCCTGACCTTCCATTTTGTCCTGCACCCAGTGACCGGTGAAGTGCGCGCCATCCGCCCATGTGTAAGTTCCGGCGTCATCTTCCTTCAGGCTGTTGACCAGAATGCCGGCGTAGGTATCCCCATTCGCATACTGAATCTGCGCCTGACCATTGAAATAACCGTCCGTGTAGAGTCCGGTCACGGTTGTACCATCCGCATAAATGATGGTTGTCTGCGGATTCAGCTGAAACTGTTCGACCGATTGTTGCCATGTGATACCGTTGAATTTGTAGACAATCGTGCCGTTTTTGAGCTTCCCGGCCTCAAAATCTCCTGACAGCGTGTATCCTTCGGGAAACTGGAGCACGCCGAAGCCGTCCATTTGGTCGTTTGCCCATCCGCCACTGTAAGTGACGTTGCTTGTCCAGCGGAATGAACCCGTGCCGTTGCGTTTCCCGTCTTTGAGGTCGCCGGAATAGGAACCGCGGAAATTAGACGATGATGCAGTCTGCCCGGCGCTTGCGTAAACATCAGCAAAAGCGGGCGCAGCGGCAGAATCATCAACCGAAAGCGAATAAGAGGCAATAGAGGGTGTATTGTTTGCGGGCGTTTTATTGTGGTCGGAGAACGAATTGGCGAACGCGGCAAGTCCGCAGACAACAAGCAGGGCAATGCCAACTTTACGCAAGCGTTTTTTCTTCTTCATGGTGTTGCTCCTTACGAAATCCATTGCTTCAGAAAGGCGATTTTTTCATCGTCCTTGCGGTAAAACAATTCAAACAGCGTATCCAGCATGCCATGGTAAATTTTGCAGCGTTCACTGTGGAGAGGATTGCAGTGCAGCTGTCCAGTCTGCGCATAGTGAACGACAGGGCAAACACCGCAGTACGGCTGATAGACGCAGTCGCAGCAGCCGGGCTGCGTTTCAAGCAGGGATGCCGAGCAAACCGCCTTGCAGACGTTGCTGTTCAGCCACTCGTCATACCCGTTTTCAAAGACGTTGCCGAGCTTGAATGCATCGTCTCCCATTTCCGCCATCATGCGCCCCTCGTCACAGGTATAGACGTTACCGGAGGCGGTAAAAGCCAGCTGCCCCAGCGCTGCACCGCATGGAGAACGCAGCTCCATATAATTTTGCCCGCCATTGCAGAACAGTTTGGAGGCAAAAATGGCTGCATGGTTCTCAAGAAAGAAAGTGCCTTGCTGATTCAGCTCAAATACCGCTTGCAGTCCTTCGCGGTAGAAGGCTAAAAACTCTTCCGGCGTATATCCGATTTCGTTCCAGCGTCGTTTTGCTGCACCAAGGCAAGTTAGCGGGCGGAGAAATACGGATTGAAAGCCTAATGAAGCATATGTTTCAACGATTTCACGGGCATATGGGAGCGCGGCCCGCGTTGTCGTCTGAATCGCACCAACAGAGCGATTCCGCACTCGCAGGCGTGCCAGTCCTCGCAGCATTGCCTCGTAAGAACTGTCGCGGTCTTTGCGCGGACGCTGCAAATCATGGAGGAACTTTGGCCCGTCCAAGGAGGTGGATACGGAGATATTGTTCTCCGCAATCCAATCCGCCACCTCCTCCGTGACCAAGGAGAGATTGCTGACCAGTGCGAAGGAAACGTCCTTGCCGTTCAGCTTTTCGCGGCTGTAACGAACGACCTCCTGCAAGATTGGGAAGTTCATAAGCGGCTCGCCGCCTTGAAATTCGATGGTAAGGTGCTTTGCTGGGGACGCGGCAATGCGGTCAATGATTTTTCGCGCGGTCGGTATGTCCAAGTCAGCACATTTTGCGCCGCCGTTCGCCTGACAATAAACGCAAGCATTGTTGCAGCGATTTGTAACAGCAAGGATAAACAGGCTTGTGGGTGAAAATAGATGGGCATGATTTTCGCGAACTGCAGCCATTACGCTGCGCAGATACACTTCGCGGTCTGTATCATAGCAGAAGAAATTCTCCTGCAGCCGCTGCCACGTTTCGCTGTCATGTGGAAGCTGATGATGCACGAACCGGGAAAAATCCTCCGGCGGAAGAAAGGCGAAGCGACCTGCATCATTCGTCAGCAGAAACTGGTCATGGAAGCGCGCAAATCGGAAACTGCCGTTCAATCAAGCACCCTCTTTCCAATAGGCTGTACAGGAAACAAGTGCAGCAGATAAGTGGAGTAAAACATACCGCCGCAAGCATCGCGGACAGCGCATTGACTGCATTTTTCATCATAGCGGATTTTCCAAGGCGAAATGCTCCGCTTGGCTAACGGCCAAGCGTGCTGGGGCAAAGCGCAGAGCGGAAAGTCGTACAGATTGACATCAATGCCATGCGACAAAAGCTGGAAAATTCCCGGCTCAATGAGCGGATAAATCTTGTCATAGGGCATCCAAATTTGGTCGCGGTGATAGGCAGCGCTTCCTGTCATCTCCATTGCGATGAAATTGACGCAGGTAATCCGCAAACCGCTGTGGCAGAGCATCCAGCAAATGCTACTCAAATCATCTTGATTGAGTGCGCTGCATACAATGCGGATTTCAATATCAGCAGGAGAATCGGCAAGAAAATGCAGTCCGGCAATGGTCTGCGCAAAACTGCCGGGCGATTGCGTGATTGCATCATGAAGCGCGGCATTGCTGCCATGAATCGGAATGCCGAAACGATCGTGCACATCAAGAAGCTCTTTGAGCTGTGCTTGAATCTGCGGCAGGCAGAGCGCTCGGCCGTTTGTCAGCAGCAGAACGGGCGTATCGGCCTGTGTATCCCGCAGCGTGCACATCAACGAAAGCAGCCGCTCCGCCATCAGAAAGGGTTCGCCGCCTGTGATGGAAATGTGGCGATACCGCCGCTTGTGGAGCACTGCCAGCGCTTCTGCCCATGCCTCATCCGAACAGTGATTTCCACGCTTGCGGGAATCGCGGCTCATGGGACACATCACGCAATTGGAGTTGCACGATTCGGTCATGAATACGGTCAGGTCGTCGTTCTCTTCAATCAATGGAAACAGCATAGAACATCACCTCACCAGCTGGAACAGGTAGAATACTGCAAAGCCAAACGCAATCAGCGGTGCAAAAGGAATTTTGCGGACGATGACAACATCCGCCTTGCCCTGCTTGCTGTTTCCCCAGCGCCGAACTGCCTCCGCTTCGGCTGCGCTTAATCGGGCGCTCATGTCCTCCACAGTGTTTCGGGGGAGGTTCTGGATTCGCGAGGGCAGAAATTGTAGCACCGTACCGGCGGACAGAATCTGCCCAGCCTGCACGCTGCCTGTGGGGATCCTTTCATAATTATACTGCGCAGACCACGATTGCAGCAGGAGAATGGCGGGCACGAGCAGGTAAATCCACCAATTCACAGAAGCAAATGAAAACTGCACGGGAAAGAGGTACATTGCAACAGCGAGTGCCGCTCCGTGAACGGCAATGCAGATAGGCCGCTTGAAGAAGCCGGACGTGCTGCAAAGATAGGCATATATCATGGAGATGGCGGCGTGAACCAGTGGATTCTGCGCGAAAAAGTCAGGGGAAATTAGGGTGGATAGATGCTGAAAAGCAACAACCTCCAAGAGAATCCAAACGTAACCTTTTAATTCAGCGCGCCAATCGTGCGGCATGTGGAACTTCTCTTTCCGCAAAATTGCCTGGTGGATGCTGTCCAACACTGTCCAGAAAAATGCGGGCAGAAAAATGAAAATATAGGGCAGAAAGCTGTTGGTCAATGTGCTGTCACTCAGCAGCGAAATTGGGAAGCACAAATAAGAGAACGCAAACAGCTTGCTGTCGCCAGCGCCCCAAAGATGCCCTGCATACAGCAGAACAGCCATAACATCCGCCGCAATCATGCTGAACAGCCACGGCAGCGCCTGCTCGCTGGGAAAGAAGCACAGGCGAACGGCCTGCAATATGGCGGCGGCAAGGCAGCCAATCAGCAAAATCCGATTCGGAACACGCTTCACTCGGCAATCTGCAGCAGCGCAAACACCGCCAATGCCGACGCAAAGTGCAAGCAAAAGAACATCCGGCAGCGGCATCATGTTCCCTCTTTCTGAACGGTGGATGACAGCACATAATTCGCAAACTCATACGCGGTCTGCTGCATGTCATATTTGCTTTGGCGCAGCGTGCAAATGCACTGATTTTCTGTGAACTTCGCGGTAATCTGGCAAAATGCACGATACGTCAGCAATGCGTCATGGATGGCGGCTTGCGAATAAATGGAGAGGTCAAACGGAATCGTCAGCATTTTGCTCGAACCATCCCTTCAAAATGTCATTCGAAAACGGCGTATCGGCAGAAACGGCAGGACTGCTAAGCGTTTCGTCCGCAGTCTGGGAGGTTTCAACCAGCGTGGAGGCCATTGCCCGTGCGAGCAGCACCGTGCGTAAATCACGGCTCTCACGAAGCAGCTCTTTCCTTAGCTGCTGCTCGATGAGGGCGTTCTCGAATGCTTCTGATGGCAGCGTTTCACCGGGTTTGTTATGCCACGAAACGTACCAGTTCTTGTCATCTTGCGACAAGTGCAGATACGCGACCTCCGTGAAGGAGTAGGCGGCTTTCAGCAGCGCACTTTTTTCATAAAGCCCCTTGGAAAAGGCTAATTCCATGCGACGCACCTCTCTTATCAACGAGATAATTCTTGTAGTCAAAATCAGTATACTACAATTATAGAAGAAAGTCAACCAAAATGCCGCGCAAATCGAATATTGTGAGACAAATTCTTCTGTAATTACAGAAACAGTCATCCGTAGCTTCAAAACGCCATCCCCCTCAAAAAGTTGAGAAGCTTTGAGAAGGTTTGAGAAGCTTTGAGAAGAAATGAGAAAGTTTGAGAAGAAAATCTGTGCTATACTATATACGTGTTACCAAGCACCTCTGCCGCCCGCCTCCCGCTTGATAACATCCGCCCCGCTGTACCCACAAACAGCAGCGCATAGCACCCAACAGGACAAATTAGCAGCGAACAGCACAAAACAAGACGAAACAGCACAAAATAGCACGTTTTAGCAAATAAACCTGTGCTATGATAGTATCGTCGGAAGACCGCGGCCACCGACAGAGGCAATCAGCGTCATGTTGACTGCCTTTTTTGCATCCCGCTGCGCATTTTGAAAGGAGGTGGTCGCCTTGATTGCCAGCAACTGACCCCAATTTTCGCAGGCAGACTGCACCCGCAGCCTGTCTATTTTGTTGCCGCAAAAGCGGAGAAAGTGAGAAGTATATGAGGGTATTTGGCAAAATCAACATCATCGGGCTGGATAACGGCTACGGGAACATCAAGACGGCGAACGGCATTTTTCCGGCGAGCGTTACTTGCTGCGAGGCTGAACCGGCGCACGCGCAGGACGTGCTGGTGTACGATGGCAAGTATTACGTCATCGGTGCGGGGCATCGGGAGTTCACGCTCGATAAGGTCGGCAATCAGGATCACTACCTGCTGACGCTGGCGGGCATCGGGCAGGAGCTGTGGTGCAATCAGCTGACGACGGCGGCGGTTCATCTGGCGGTTGGACTGCCGCTGACGTGGGTCGGCGACCAGCGAGAGCAGTTCCGTGCCTATCTGTCGCAAAATCGGCATGTAGATTTCAACTGGCGCGGCATCGATTACCATGTTGATTTGGTCGGCGTGGACGTGTACGCGCAGGGGTATTCCGCCGTCATTTCCGAACTGCGGAAATTCACCGGGGCGAATATGCTGTGCGACATCGGCAACGGCACCATGATTGTCATGGCGATTAACGACCGCAAGCCGGTGCTGGAGCAGTGCTTCACGGAAAAGTACGGCACTTACCAGTGCGTGCTGAAGGCGCGAGAAGCCTTGACGCGGCTCTGCGGACGAACCGTGCCGGACGTGACCATCGAGCAGGTGATGCGCGAGGGCACGGCGGATGCTGCGCCCGAATATGTGCAGGTCATCCGCGAAGCCGCGGCGGACTATGCGGCGGAAATCATGCGCAAGCTGCGCGAGCATGAATATGACCCCAAGACGATGCGGCTGTGGATTGTGGGCGGCGGCGGTTGCCTGATTCGCAACTTCGGGCAGTATGACCCCAATCGCGTGACCATCATCGGTGATATTCACGCCTCCGCCAAGGGCTACGAGTATCTGGCGGAGCGGCGTTTGCTGCGTGAGGCGAGGGCGCGGTGAAAGAGATTCTGCGCACGACGATTCGCCTCTACGCGGAGAAACCCGCCGACCGGGAGGCGCTGCGGCTGCTGCGTCAAGTGCGGGAGGAACAGCACTTGCGCTATGCGGATGCTATCGTGGCGGCGGTCAATGCACACTATGGGCAAGCGCGGCAAGGCGGCTTCGATCATCAGCAGCGGGAGGAAATCCGCGGCATTGTCCGCGAAGAGATGGCAGCATCATCCGCGTCTGTGTTCAACCTGCTTCGATGTGCTGGGCAAACACCGGCAGAGACATCGGAGGACGCGAACGCGCCGGACGAGACCGATCTCGACAATCTGCTGGATATGATGGGCAGCTGATGCGGAAACGCACCAAATTTCTTTCTGCTGATGCGCGGAGAGACTTGGATGGCATCCGAGAGCATCAAATGCGCACCAGCGGGCATGAGCATCCAGCGGGCGGCAAACCTGCCGGAGTCCAGAGGCGGAGCGCTTTGGTCAGTGTTCAGAGGCGAAGCCTTTGACCCACAGGGAGGCGCGCCGACCGATAAAAGTGATGCTGTGCGTCACTTTGTAGTGGGTAGTCTCTGCCGCAATCAGAGGGGCTCGGTCGCTGCGCTCCCGACTGCAAGTAAGGAGGTACATACGAGCAAAATCAGAGCAACCCGGCACAACGGTCGTGCCGGAAAGAACGGCGTGTTCACCGCCAAGCACAACGACCGCAATTTTGACGTAACCCACGCCGAACACATTGATCCCGCGAAAACGCACGAAAATGTCTATTGGGACTGGCTGAATGGAATGCGCACAGGCGAAAGGAGTGCCGACGTTCCTTCCTTTGAGGAGGTCGAGCGAATCTTTTACGAGCGGCATTATTCCGATTATGTCGCCGGGCAATGTGCGCGTAACGCCGAGCGCCGCCACACGGAGCGCAACCGAACCGTGGAGCAGATTCGCCGCGACAAGCGCACCTGCCCGGAAGAAACCATCTTCCAGTTCGGCAAAGAGGGAATCGGCGCAACGCCGGAGCAGCTGCTGACCATTTTCACGGCATTCAAGCAGCAGTTCGAGGAGCGCTACGGCAAACACGTCCATATGCTGGACTGGGCGATGCATTGCGACGAAACGACGGTGCACATTCAGGAGCGCCATTGCTTCGACTATGTGAACAAATACGGCGAGGTCGAGCCGAAGCAGGAAAAGGCGCTGGCGCTCATGGGCATTCCGCTGCCGCAGCCGGACAAGCCGCCGGGACGCTACAACAACCGCAAAATCACCTTCGACGCGATGAATCGGCTGATGCTGATTGAAATCGCGAAGGCGCACGGGCTGGACATCGAGGAACAGGTAAAGTACGGCGGCAAGAATCATCTGGAAAAGCTGGATTACATCATTGCCAAACAGCTGGAAACCATCCGGAATCAGCAGAAGCAGCTGACCGCGCAGAATCAGCAGATTCAGACTTTGACCGCGCAGATTGCCGAGAAGGATGCCGAGCTGGACGCGAAGCTGTTCCGCCTGTCCGATGTGGATTTGCTGATTGAGCAGGTGACGGACATTTGCTACGAAAAAGCCGTGACCGCCGTCAGCGAGAGCATGAATAAAACGGCGCTTGACAAAGCGGCAGCGGGCGTTGACCGCACCATTCGAGCGGCAAAGTCGCCCAGCAGTGGGCTTGGCGCTCCCTTCATCGGCGTGGTGGAGACGTGGCTGGGCAAAGCGAGGGCGGATGTGTTCAGCGCACTGCTTTCGATGGCGGACGACGTGCGGCGACGGCTGCTGTCGCCCGCGATGAACGAAATCATGAAATGCAGCATTGCGGAGACGGCGCGCCCAGCCGTGGTGGAAAAGCTGCGCCCCAAACTGCGGGATGATGCCTATCCGAAGAAGCGCCCCGATGCGTGGGCGCGATAACCATTGCAGGAGATGAGAACATGAGCGACGAAACGAAAATCGACTGGTCGCCGCCGATGCCGGATGATCGGATGGCCGCCGCCTACCAATCTGTACAAGCCAAGTTGACCCACACCGCTGGCGGCGAAGTGCGCAATACGCTGCAAAACTTCGTCACGGCGCTGACCCATGATCCGGTTTTTGCCGGAAACATCCGCAGAAATCTGTTCAAGGAGCGCATGTCGATGACCCGCCCCGTCTGGTGGACGCGGAAAAGCGACATGATTGACGACATGGATGTTGCGTTCCTGCGGCTGTATCTGGAAGAACACTACGGGCTGCGGTCGGAAAAGCTGATTTATCCGGCGCTGAACATCGTGTCCACCGCGCAGGCGTTCCATCCGGTGCGGGACAGGCTGAACCGTCTCGTCTGGGATGGTGTGCCGCGCGTTCGGATGGCGCTGCACCATTTCCTTGGCGCGGAAGTGAGCGACACGAACGAAAAGTACCTGCGCATATTCATGCTCGGCGCGGTGAACCGGGTGTTTCATCCCGGCTGCAAGTTTGAACTGATGCTGGTGCTGGTTGGCGGGCAGGGCGCTGGCAAAACCACCTTCATCCGCTTTCTGGCGCTGGAGCCGGAATGGTTCACGGACGATGTCAGCAAACTGGACGACAAGGAGATTTACCACCGGCTCAACGGGCATTGGATTTGCGAGCTTTCGGAGATGGTCGCGACGGCGAACGCCAAAAGCATCGAGGAGATCAAGTCTTTTCTCAGCCGCGACAAGGATTTTCTGCGGATGGCATATGACCGATACGGCGGCGATCATCCCCGGCAAAGCGTGTTCGCCGGCACGACCAACCGCATGGATTTCCTGCCTTTGGACAGAAGCGGCAATCGGCGCTTTCTCCCGGTGACGGTGGATGCGTCGAAAGCCGACTGCCATATTCTCGATAACCCGGCGGAGTCCCGGCACTATTTCGAGCAGATGTGGGCGGAAATCATGGCGCAGTACAAGTCCGGCGCGTACAGCACGCATCTGTCCAAGGCGGATGAGGAGGCACTGCGCAAACAGCAGCAGGATTATTGTCAGGAGGATACGCTGGCGGGGCGCATCTACGCATGGTTCGAGACGTTCGAGCAGGACAAGGTCTGTTCCTTGCAGATTTACCGGGAATGTCTGGCGCATCCGCTTGATGAACCGAAGAATTACGAGACGCGCGAAATCCGCGAAATTGTGGACAGCGGGATTGCCAGCGGCGAAATCAGCGGGTGGCAGAAGTTCCGCAATGCCCGCAAGTTTGCCAAGTACGGGCGGCAGTATGGCTGGGAACGAATCCAGCCTGTCTGACACGCCGCCTATCATCCGAATGTCAGGGGATATGTCGCGGAATCCACGCTGCGGCAAGGTGTTTCGCGGCTTGACATGCCGGACATATCCAATTAAGCAAAACAAATTGTTTCAATAAAGAAGAGACGCAGAAAAAGGTTCACCATCCGCGTGTCAGCATGTCGGATGTGTCAACCGCGCTGCGTCTCCATTTCGGAGGTGAATCTATGTTCAATCGCGTTCCGGCGGACGATCGGGCGGACGAAAATCAAGCAGAGTCCGCGCACAAAGTCCCCAAAATGACGCTGACGATGGCGGAGCTGGCAGACGAGCTGCACATTTCCCTGCCCACGGCGCGGAAGCTGGTGCGAAAATCAGGCTTTCCCGCGTTCAGCATCGGCAGCAGGATTCTCATCAACCGGGAAGGGCTTCAGCGTTGGCTGGATGGTCAGCCGCCGATTGCCGCCACCTGAATTTTTTCGCAAAATGTACTTGCCCCGTGCTGTGATGTGTGCTATGATCATCGTAGCACCTTGACAATTGAATCAGCATACACAGCACGGGGCAATTGAGAAGGAGGAACATCAATGCCTCGTCAGAAATTAACCCAACGTACCGACGGCTACTTCAAGGTGAAGTACCACGACAAGCAGTTTTACGGCAAAACGCAGGCGGAGGCCATGAAAGCCCGCGATGCGTACAAGCAGAAAGAGCAAATGGGGCTTAGCCACGACCTCGAAGGTATTACCTTTTTGGATTATGCGCTGAACTGGCTGGAAATTTACCGCTCCGATTGCAGCGTGCCATTGCAGAAGCAGTACGCCAACATGATCCGCTTTGCCGCCGACCATACGCGGAAGCGGTTCATCTGCGACATCAACGCGAACGATTTGCAGGCCATCTTCAACAAGCTGAGCTGCTATTCCTCGTCCTATGTGAGCAAGTTTGCCTCGCTCATGAACGGCATCTTCCGCAACGCCGTGTCCAACGGTGCGCTGATTCGCAATCCGATGGCGGGCGTACAGCGTCCCAAATGCAAGAAAACGGGCGGACACCGCTGTTTGGAGCCGTGGGAACGGGCGCTGATTCGCAGTACATGGCAGGAGCACGACTTCGGTCTGGCGGCGATGGTGATGCTCTACACCGGCTTCCGCAGGGGAGAAATGCTTCACCTGAACATCGACCGCGATGTGGATTTCGAGAAAAAGACGATTGCCGTCCGCGGCGCTGTGTCGTTCAGCGAAGGCAATCGCCCGAAGCTCACGAAGGGCAAAACCGCTTCCGCCATCCGCACTGTGCCGCTGCTTCCTCCGCTGGAAGAGGCGCTGAAAGGGCGGCACGGGCTGGTTTGCCACAAGGAGAACGGCGGCATCATGTCGCAGTCCGCCTTCGCGTGCAAGTACGAGTCGTACATCACCTTCTTGGAGACGAAGCTCAACGGCATCCACAAGCGCTGGTACGGCAAGACCAACGAGCAGAAGCAGCTCTTGGCGGAGGGCAAGCTGCCTCCGTGGAAGGAAATCAACATCCGCTGCCACGATTTCCGCGTGGAGTTCTGCACCAGGGCCTACTACGCGCAAGTGCCGCTCAAAACGCTGCAAAGCTGGATGGGACACGCCGATGCTGACATGATTCTTGCCATCTACACGAAGCTGGACAAGGAGCAGGAGCGGACGGATGCCGCGAAGATGATTGGCTATCTGAGCCGCATGGAAGTGGATTCTGCTTCCGAATGAGAGAGCGCCGACGAATTCCCGCAATTTTATAACCCCGCCGGTACAGCGGCATGTCCCTGAAAGCGGCTGATTTCAAGGGATTCCGGGCAAATTTTATAACCCCGTTATAACCCCATTGCCCCCCTGAAACGGCGTGAAAATAGGCGAAAATGCGGTTTTCGGGGAGGAAAAGGCGCAGAAGCTCGGAAGCAACGGAATCTGTGCTACTTGCAAAATCATGTGCTGTATGGCATAAATTTCAACCATAATAGACGAAAATCCGCCCGAAAGTACAAAAAAGAAGCGATTTTTCAATCGCTTCGATGTCTGGGTGAGAAGATTCGAACTTCCGGCCTCTTGAACCCCATGCGCCGAAGTGACTTGTGAATGCGAAAAAACACTATATGTTGTATATGAATGAATTGACGATGACCGTATGTAGTATGCTGCGGCTGGAAAATGGGCGCGTGTTGTTGGCAGAAATGCTGTTGACACGCGCCTTTTTTTTGTGCGGTCATCGTGGGGGAAGGGTGGTCAGGAGCTGAGCGGTTGCGGTGGTGACGTCGGTTTCGTCGATGTGGGTGTAGATGTTCGCGGTGGTGTCGTAGTCGGCGTGACCCATGAGGTACTGCTGTGTGGCGGCATCGACCCCGGCGCGGCGCAAAAGCAGGAGGTAGGTGTGGCGTAGGCGGTGCGGGGTAGCGTCCGCCATGGCGGGAATGTCCTCTTGCAGCTGTGTCCAATGGCGCTTGATGGAGGTGTACGGCAGGGGCGTGGTGCGGTTGTAGAGCACATAGTTATCCGGCGCACCGGGCGTTCCCAGCTGTTCGCGCAGAATGGGAAGGAGGGGCAGTTTCCGGTGTCCTGCCTTGGTCTTGGTGTCGCCGATCTGCGTGGTGCGGTTGCCGATGTAGACGGCTGCCTGGCTAACGGTGATGATGCCGCGCTCGAAGTCGATGTCCTTCCAGCGCAGGGCGACCGCCTCGCCGCGGCGCAGGCCTGTGTAGAGCATGAGCAGGGGGAGGATGCCGTACTTGTGGTGCGGGGCGGCGGCGGTGATTGCCTCGACCTGCTCCATCGTCAGGGGGAGGCGCTCTTTCTGCGTCCCCTTGGGCGGCTCCATCTGGTCAACGGGGCTGCGGCGAATCAGGTCATCCATGACGGCGCGGGCGAAAACCTGCCGGAGAGTCAGCATCACCTTGTCGATGGTGGACTTGGACATGCCGTCGTACTGCAAAATCAGCTCTTGCAGCTCATCGGCGGTGATTTCGTCGATGCGGCGGCCGCCGATGACGGGGAACAGGTGGTGACGCATGGCGTTTTCGTACATGGCGCGGCTGCTCTCGCGGATTTTGGGCTGCTTGTACAGGCGATACCAGCGTGTGGCGTACGCCTCGAAGGTGGGGCAGACCGGCGCGGGTGTCGGGGCACTTTGGCTGACGATGGACTCGACCATCACGGTCAGGCGTGCGACGGCGGCGGTGAGGGCGGCGAGGGTCGCTTGGGTTGCGTCGGCGGACGCTGCCGGGGTTGGAATGGGGCAGGGCGGCACGGAAAGGAGGCTGGGAGACGTTCCAGCGTCGGGGATGGGAATTTGATCATCCGGAACACGGGACGGCTCTACGGGGCTTGCAGACCCCTTCACGGGCGTTTTGCCTTTTCGCCGGCGCGAATCTGCACCGGGAGTGGGGCAGGACGGCACGGAAAGGGGGCTGGGAGACGATCCAGCGTCGGGAACGAGAATTTGGTCATCCGGAACGCGGGACGGCTCTACGGGGCTTGCAGATGCCTTTGCGGGCTTGCGGCGGCGATGCGCCTTGTCGTACTCCTGATGAATGCGGGCGATTTCGGCATCCAGCTCTTCCTGGGAATAGGCGGATGCCCACTTGTAGACGGGTTTTCCCTGTTTGTCGCGACCGAGGTTGACGCGGGCGCGAAGTCGTTTTGTCATGATGCTCCTCCGATCAGGGGCATCTGTTTGCTGTTTTTGAAGGTCAAATTTGGTCAAAGCGACGTTGCCTTGCCATGCAACATTCACTTACCCTTAGGGTTATTTTCTTCGGGCATGGAAATGCCCAGCGTCCGGCAGATCAGCCGCTGCTGTTCCGCATCGAGGGCGCGGTAGGCGGCGAGTAGTTCCTGCTCGTGGCGATTCATACGGGCGTCCTCCTTCATGCGTGCTGTTTGTTCTTTTTTTGTTTTTCGTCGGGGTGTTCGATGCCGACCATACGGCAGACCATTTGCTGCTCCTGCGGGGACATGGCGCGGTAGGCGTTCAGCAACTCTTGCTCGTGTGGCGTAACGCCATCAACGAGTTCGTCAATGCTGACGGGATTATCTGTGCGACCAAGCAGGTAGTCCGCAGACGTGTCGAGCATGTCGGCGGCTGCGCGGATTCTATCAATGGTCGGCTTCGTCCCCTTTTTCCAATAGGAGATAGTGGCGGTAGATGTCCCCATTTGCTCGGCGGCAGCGTGTGAGCAAGGTGCAATTCCTTTAACACTGCACAAGGCTTCGTAACGTTCGTAGAAGTCCATAGTTTCGCTCCTTGTTGAACAAATTTAGCCACACGCATTGACAATGTGGATTCATTGTGATACAATACCACTGCAAGCTAAAAGTGTTTAACTGCAATGACCGTGTAGAATCCTACATCGCGGCGCAATGTAGCACTTTGCATTATACTGCATTAGTTAAACTATTTCAACTGAAATTGAAAGGCGGGGAGTCTATGCAGAAGAAAGACAGGTGGATAGCGAACGTCGTTGGACGTATGCACGTTGGTGGTATCACTGGAAAACAGCTGGCAGCGGCAAGCGGGTATACTGCAAGTTACCTTTCGACGGTGCTAAACGGTAAAAAAGGTAATGACGACACGCACCGAAGGATTGAAGAAGCCCTACGGCGGCTGGAAAGAGCACAATGATGACGAACGCGGAATACCTGCGGGAGGCCCGCAAGCGCATGAAGATGAGCAAGCGGCAGGTCGGCGCAATGATGGCGCGGATGTGCGAGATGCAGAGCGGCATCCTGCCGATGTGGCGGATGAGCGCGGACGGGCATCAGGCCGCCTTGCAGCGGATGGAGCGGCAATCGCAGTTCTGCACCTGGGAGGACAGCCGCCTGATCGCGGAAATCCTCCAAGTGGGCGAGGAAGGCGCGAACCGCATCCTGACGACGCGGGATGTTCGGACAGCCATCAACCATGCGCGGCACATCAGCGTGGTCAGCCTCGGCGGGCGGGTTGCGGTCGCGATCCGGCGGCGGGATGACCCGCGCGGCTGCGCTTTCGTCGTCACGAAGCGCGAAGAGCTGAGCGTCATCTACGACCGGCATCGGCGCGACGCAAAGACACGCGACACGCCGACGCTGACGCTGGCGGATCTGCGTGCAAAGGACTGGTGTCTGTGCTACGCCGCCATCGAAGCGCCGCTGTACACAACGTGGCGTGCGAATCTCATCGGCAAAACGCCGAAAGACGGCTACTGCCTTGTCTGCGTCCGCTGGCGCGGGCATGTGCTGGACTTGTGACGGAAGGGGAGACAGGAATGCAACTGAATCAGGCAATCGAACGCGCCTTGCGCGCAACGGAACACAGCGGACGATGGCACTGCGTCTTCCGGCCGGATATGCTGGAACTGCGCTACATCGTCGCACGCCAGGATGATTTGTGGACGGTGCGCGGGATGCTGGTGGCGAACAATGCCTGGGCGCGGTCGGAGCGGCTTCCGCTGGCGCTGGAGGATTTTGCCGCGTCGGACTGGCAGATGGAAATGTGCGACGAGGGGATTCAGGCCGGAACGCGCGACTGCCTGCTGTTCACGGGCAGCGAAACGCGGGTCAAAGACAGCGTGACGGGCAGGACGGCGCTGATCCCCATCATGCCGGACTTGCAGCGGGGACGGGCAGCGCTGGCGAACCAGCAGCGGTGAAACCGATGAGAAACACAGAAAGGGCGGGATAAACGCATGATTGATATGCAAACGTTCCTGTCGAAATTCCAAAGCGTCAAGAAGATTAGCGGGGGATACATGGTCAAATGCCCCTGCCATAACGATAAAACAGCGAGCTTGTCCGTTGGCATGGGCGAAAAGGGGATTGTCCTGCACTGCATGGCGGGGTGCGATTCCAGCGACATTGTGCGCGCACTGGGACTGACGTGGCGTGACCTCTGCACGGATGAGGTGCAGCGCGAGTGGCAGGCTGCGCATCCGGCAGGCGCTGCGAAAACGCAGCAGAAGGCGCAGAAATCCACAAAACCCGCAGCGGAAATCACCACGAAACCGCCGAAAAAGATTCCTGCCGACCTCAACCGGCTCAAAATCGGGGGGACATATGCCCAAAAGGACGCACCGCCGGAAACCATCACGGCGATGTATGAGTACACCGATGCCGACGGCGCGCCGCTACTGCGCGTGTACCGGACGGACAAGAAGTCGTTCCCGACGATTCACTGCGACGGCGGGAAGTGGTTTTGGGGCGACGGCGGGCGACACAATGTGCTGTATCACCTGCCGGAAGTGGTCAAAGCGGTGCAAGACGGCAAAAAAGTGCTGATTGTAGAGGGCGAAAAGGACGTGGAGACGCTCCGGACGCTCGGTTACGCTGCCACGACGAACAAGGGCGGCGCGGGCAAGTGGAGCGAGGAGTTGTCCAAACACTTCAAGGGCACGGATGTCGTCATCATCCCGGACATGGATGAGCCGGGCGAAAAACACGCGAAGCTCATCCTGCGCGAACTGCGGAACGACGCCAAAAGCATCCGCATCGTGAACCTCAGAAGGCAAAAGGCCACCCCCCTCCCCCCTAAGGGGGATATTTCAGATTTGGCGGGGGCACTCGGCGCGGAAAAAGCGAAGGGCGTTCTCGAAAATCTGATTGCGCTTTCGCCGGTGCTGGCGCGGAACATTGGCGGCGGTGACTACGAAGATTATTTCGTCGGTGTCAGCGGTTGTCATGTGCGCTCTGGCTGCATTTTCAGTCCGACGGCAGAGGGCGATGAACGTCCGCTGAGCAATTTCGTCGCACTGCCGGTGGAGCAGGTGAGCATCGACGACGGCGAAGGTCAGCTGCGGCAGGAGTTCGTCATCGAAGGATGGAGCAGCACGGGCATGAAGCTCAAAGCGCTGCGCGTCCCGGCGGAATCGTTCGCGAAGATGAACTGGGCGATTGAGGGCTGGGGGCTGAACGCCGTCATCTACGAAGGCAACGGCGTGGCGCAGAAGCTCCGGCGAATCATCCAGAGTGCAGGCGTTGCCGCCGCGATTCAGCGCACGATGTATTCGCACACCGGCTGGCGCGAAATCGACGGGAAGGTCTGTTTCCTGCACGGCGGCGGCGCAATCAGCGCGGCGGGCGACGTTGAGGCGGACGTGCAGCTGGATTTCCGGCTGGGGCGGTACAGGCTGGACGGGCTGCGCGAAGGGGAATGGCTCGAAACGATGGGGCGCGAAAAGGCGCTGCCGCTGTGCCAGAGCGCGACACTGCGCCTGATGGACGTGGCGACGCTGCGGGTCGGTGTGCCGCTTGTGGGGTACTTGTTCCTGTCGCCGCTGACGCACTTCCTGCGGAAAGTCGGCCGGAAGCCAAGCGTCGTGCCGTTCGTGCGCGGGACAACCGGCATGGGCAAAACGTCCATCGTCACGCTGGCAATGAACCACTTCGGCTACGATTTCCGCTTCGAGGGCGATCAGCCGGGCAGCTTCAATGATTCCATCGCGTCAATGGAACGCAAGCTGTTCATCCTGAAAGATTTGCCGCTGCTGGTGGACGACTACAAGACGGTGGCGGATGCGCGGCAGATGTCGGCGCGCCGGGCGCTGGAAGAAAACATCATCCGCATGGTCTGCGACGGATTGAAGCGCAGCAGAATCTCGGCGGACATGACGGCACAGCACGACTATCCGGCACGCGGGCTGTGCATCCAGACGGGCGAAGAATTGCCAAGCGAGACCGGCGACAGCAACATTGCCCGCTTGTACGTCATCAACTTGGCAGCGGGGAACGTGCCACTGCCAACCAGCGATGCCGCGCCGGAGCGGAAAGCAGAGATGCAGGAACTCTGGCGGCTGGCGAAGGAGGGCGCATTGAACGAGAGTATGCGGGGCTACATTGCGTATCTGGCGGGGCAGGCGGACAAGCTGCCAGCCCGCCTTGATACGCTCTACCGGGAGATGTTCGACGAAGCCAGCAGGCGCGTTTCTGGCACACATGCACGCTTGCCCTCGGCAGTCGCGTACATCATGCTGGGTGTACGGATGATGGTGGAGTACATGGCGCAGCCGGGTGGTGTGCTGGACGGCGTGACGGACTTCGAGGAGGTCATGCGCCCGTACTGGGATGCTGTCAGCGCGAACAGCCAGGAGCAGCGCGAAGCCATGACCAGTCAGGCACCGACGCAGGTTTTCCTTGCGACGATGCGTGAACTGCTCATGTCAGGCAAGAGCGTTGTGCTTGATATGGGCATTGCGAATCAACCGACAACGCCGCCGATCGGGATGATTGGCTACCGTGATGCGGAAAAGTATTACTTCATTCCGGGTGCGGCTTACGGCGCGGTCTGTGAGAGCCTGCGGGTGCAGGGCGCGACGATGGCGGTCGGCAAGACCACGCTGCTGCGCCAGCTGGCAGAGGAAGGCATCAGCCAGCGAAGTACCAAGGGCGAAACGCTCCAGCAGATTCGCCGCGGCGGGGTGCATGGGCGCTATCTTGTGGTTGCACGCAGCATTCTGGACGACGAAAAGACACCGGAGCAGGCGAAAACGCTTGCAAAGGGGCATCAGCTGGGCATGGAAGAAATCGACGAAATGCCGGACAATCCGTTCTGACGGGGAAAGGGGCGAATGCGGATGACGACGGTTGAGGCGCTGACCGCCAGCAAGAACACGCTGACGGCAATCCAGCAGATGGAGGACGTGATGAAGGCATCGGACAAGCTGCTGGAAGGGCAGGACGCGCCGCTGATGGAAGCGCGGGAGGTCAGCATCGTGATGGAAATGCTGCACAACCGGGCGAGGCGCTATCAGACGGTTGCGTCGGCGGGCATGTGGGGGCTGAGTATGCGGGAACAGTGCGTCCTGCACAGCTACTACCTCTGCGGCAAGACAATCCGGGAAATTGGCGAAGCGTTTGGTCTGCGGGAACGCATGGTCAAGCAGATTAAATCGGACGCGCTGGCGAAGCTGGCGCAGAAAGAGGGGTAAATGATGGCGACAACGACGAAGTACACCTGCGATCGGTGCGGCAAGGAACTGGAAAAGGCGGGGGAGAAGGTCTACATCACATGGCTGGGGCACTTGCAGACGCATGTGGTGAAGGAACTCTGTCCGGCGTGTTTTGAGGCGACGCTGGGCATGAAAGTGCCGGAGGAGGCGCAGGATGAATAAGACGATTCTCATCGGCAACCTGACGCGTGACCCACGAATCTCGATGACATCTTCCGGCAAGCGCGTGGCGCAGGTGGACATTGCCTGCAACCGCGCCGGCCGCGACGGTCAGCAGACGGCGGACTACTACCAGATTTCGTTCTGGGAAGAGCGCGCGAAGCTGGCGGAAACGCTGCACAAGGGCGACAAGATTCTGGTCGAGGGGCGGCTGACGGCGCGCGGCTATCAGGGCAAGGACGGCACGATCCGCGCCGCGCTGGAAATGAGCGACCCGCGCTTGGAGTATCTTTCGCCGCGCCGGACGGTGCAGGAGGACGAGCCGACTGCGCCGGTTGACCCGGAAAGCGGCATGGAACAGGCAGAACCGGACGATTGCCCGTGGTGACATAGAAAAGCGCCTGCCGTATTGGGAGTATGGCAGGCGCGGGGGAAAGTCACTTGACCTCAGCGGTCAGCATTTCTTTGAGCCGCCCGGCGCTTTCGATGATTTCGAGAAGCAAAGCGTCGTCGATGCGGTCGGTTTTCGATTGGAAGTTGCTGCGCTGGCAGATGATGTTCAGCGCTTCACCAATCAGGTCAACTTCTTGAAGAATCTGTTTTGTGTCCATCATAAAAATACCCTCCTATATTCGCAAAATCTTGACTTTTTGCGTCCGGAATGGTATGATGGAAGAGGATTTCATACCGTTCCGGACGCATGTTTGGACGTTGTGGGATTACGGGATAACGTGACTGTTGGTCTTGGTAGGAGTGGCAGTCACGTTATTTTTTCGTTTTGGCGTAAAGCTGTTGGATGGCGTTGCGGACAACAACGGACTTGGGTTCGTTGTAATGCTCAGCGAGTTCGTTGAGAATCCGAACTGTTTCATCGTCGATACGAACGCGCAGAATGGAATCCTTAGGATTCTCAGCTTTCGGACGTCCCGTTCGCGGACTCATCGGTTCACCTTCTTTCTGTGTCCACAGAAACATTATAATAACGTGTCCACGAAAAGTCAAGACCCTGTTCGCAAAATCTTGACTTTTTGCGTCCGGGATGGTATGATGGAAGAGGATTTCATACCGTCCTCGGACGCGGTGACTTTCGGGATAACGTGACTGGTTTGTTTGGTAGACGGAGCAGTCACGTTATTTTTTATCGACTTCTTTGAGCAACTTGACCCCTTTGCGAATGGCTTCAGCACGTTTTACATTGTGCTTCTCGCAGTATTCTTTGAGAATCTCTTCACATTCGGCATCGAGCCGGATGTTGAAAGAAAGCGACTTGGGGTTTTTGCTCGGAGGTCGCCCGGTTCTTGGACTCAAATGAATCACCTCGCTTTTTGAGCCTCTTTTAATATACTATGTGGGGCGCGAAAAGTCAAGCCCCTTCTGTTGACTTTTTCTTTCGCGAATGGTATGATACAGATAGGGAATCGTAGAGAACGGAGGTGCAGCAGCATGTTGTCACGCAGGGAAGTAGAACAGGCGATTCGCGGTCTGCTGGGGAAATATCATGCGGATTACGCGATTCTGTTCGGGTCGTATGCGCGTGAATCCGCCAATGCGAACTCGGATATTGACGTGGTGCTGGTCGGCGGGGCACATTTCCGCGCACGGGATGTATTTGCCTTCGGGGAAGAACTGCGGCAGCTGACGCACAAGGATGTTGATGCGTTCGAGCTGCGCGAAATCAACCGCGAATCCGACTTTTACCGGACGGTGATGCGGGAAGGGGTGCGAATCGCGTGAAAAAGACGGACTTGGAGCGCCTGCGGAAAATCGTCACGACGTGGGATAGCCTGTCGGCGCAGATGGCGCAGCGGAACATCACGCGCGACGTGCTGATGACGGATGAGTTCGCGCAATGGGCGGTGACAACGCCGCTGTACAACATCGGCGAGCAGGTGTACCAGCTGACGCAAGGATTGAAAGCGAAGTACCCGGAACAGCCGTGGAATGCCGTTTCCGGGATGCGCCATCGCTTGGTGCATGAGTACGAAGGCATCAACTGGACGATGATTGTCGAAATCGTGTTCGAGGATATGCCGGGATTCGTGCAGGATGTTCGGAAAATCATTGCAGAAATCGAAGAAAACGAATAGAAAAAAGCGTGCCGCCTTTCGAGGACAGCACGCTCTTTCTGTTATTCCGCCAGAAACGCTTCGATAGCGCGTTTGAGAACCTGCGCCTGCGGGATACCCTCGGCAGCGCACTTGGCTTTGAATGCCGCTGCCATTTCCTTCGGCACGCTCAGGCTGATGCGGTCATATACCTTCTCATTGTAGCGCCGTTTGACGTCGGTCGAGGTGTGTGTCTTGCGCTTCTGCTTCTCCGGTTCACTCATGTCCAAAATCCCCCTTGACTTTTTACCCGCCGTCGTGTAGAATGATGGAGGAGGGAAGTGGCGGCGGGTATCCTCTTACCGCTTCCCCGGTGCTTAGCCTAAGCTGGTCAGGAGCTTAGGCTTTTTTGTTGCCCATTTCATCCTCCATGAGCTTGTCGAGGTACTGGATGATTTTCTGTGCGTCGTTGCATTCCTCCGCGTAGAGCTTGATTTGCTTGAGAACCTTGAGAAACTGCTTATCCGTCATGTACATGACCTCTTTCTTTGTGTCTTTCATATTTGACACCCGCCTTTCTGTCAGCTCTTGCTGACACATATATTATAACATACTAATTGTAGTATGTCAATGGGCAAAATGAAGTTTTTTCAGAAAAATTGCAAACTTTTTCTCACCTTGACTGCACGGGTGGTGTTGGTGCGACAATCTGCGCGTGGGGCGTACCCCATCCGCCGAATGCGGTTGACCGCAGCGTGTGTGCCTCCTTCACTTCGCGTCACCTCAGCATGACGCTGACAAGGTGGCTGCTCATCTGGGCTTAGGGGATGAGCGCGGCGGGCGCGCCTTCTGCGGACGGGAGGCGCGCATATTGTCGAAGAAACAGGCAGACCCGTTTTATTTGTCGCCGCCTTGGAAGGCGATTCGAGTGGCTGCCTTGCAGCGCGACCATTATTGGTGCCAACGATGCCAGAAGCGACCGGCGAAGATTGTCCACCACCTGATTCCACGCACGGTTGACCAGTCGCTGGAATTGGAGCTGGACAACCTGCAAAGCGTCTGCGTGATCTGCCACGAACAGGTGCATCCGGAGAAGGGTGCAAGCAAACAGCCGAAAAAGCAGCCTGATTTGACGGGCATCCGGGTTATTACTATCAAGTGAGGGGAGAACATGAATCGGACAGAAACATACAAGCTGCCGGGAGAGCGGGCGCATGAGGCGCGGATGCTGCTGGAAGCAGAGGTCGCCAGCCGATATGGGGAAATTTTGCCGCATCAGCAGGCGATTTTGGACGCTTACGAGCAGACGGAGGCGCTTCGCCTGCGTGCAGTGGACGACGTGAAGACGAACGGCCTGCGCGAAAGCTACACGTCCGGCCGCCAGCGCGTTGTGCGCAAGAATGTCGCGTATGAACAGGCGCTCCGGGCAGCGGCATCCTTGACGAAGCTCATTGCCGCGCTGAAGCTGGACACAAAGAAAGCTGCACCTGATGAGGCAGGTGATGGCGAGGATGAGGACGACGACCTGGACGACTATTGACCCGCATATTGCCGCAGCAGAGGAGCGCATTTGTGCGGACTGGAATCGTCTGCATGGCGATGCTGACCCGCGCATATGGGCATACATTGACGATGTACTTAGCGGGCGCGTGCTGGCATGTCAAAAAGTCCGGCTTGCCTATGAGCGATTCGTTCGTGACCTGATGCACGAAGAAGAGGGCGATTTCCCGTGGCGGTTCGACGCGGAAAAAGCATCGAAGCCGATTCGGTTCGTCGAAAAGTTCGTCCGACCGCAGGGGGATTATGACCGCCTGACGCTGATGCCGTGGCAGTGCGCCTTTTACGCGGCGCTGTTCGGCTGGGTCAGCAAGAAGGACGGGACGCGCAAGCACAACAAATGTTTGCTGATTGTCGGCAGCGGCAACGGCAAAACGCCGATGATTGCGGGTGCTGCGCTATACAGCGTCAGCCAGGAAGGTATCAAGAACGCCGAAATCGACGTCCTGGCGAACAGCAAACCGCAGGCGCGGATTTTCATGCACGATGTCAATGCGGCAATCGGCGCGTCACCGGCGCTGTCGAAGAAGTTTCGCGCCCTGCGCTCCTGCGCGGAATACTATGCGGACGGGCAGTCAGACAAGGGACGCAGCGCAACGCCGGATAGCGTGATTCAGGCAATGTCAAACCGTGCGTCGCTGCTTGACGGTCTGCGGCCGACGTGGGGCGTACTGGATGAGCTGCATGAGATGCGCACCTATGATGCCATCGAGCAGATGCGCCGGTCGCTGGACAAAGCCTCGGACGGTCTGCTGCTGATGATGTCCACGATGGGGTATGTGCTGGACGGTGTGTTGGTCAGCGAATATCGGCTTGCTGACCAAATGCTCAAAGGCAGCGGCAATGCGGCGGTGAATGACCGCGAACTGGCGCTTATCTATGAAATCGACGAACAGGATTCGCCGGAGGATTCCAGCAAGTGGGTGAAGGCAAACCCATCGCTGGGCGTACTCCTGCATCTGGACAAGCTGAAGCAGCGCTGGGAGGAAGGCCGGGCGATTGCAGATCGGCGTATTGACTTCCTGACGAAAACGCTGAATGTGTTCACGCGGGCGACCAATGCGAGCTTCTTGGACTTTTCGCTGGTGGAACGCAATCGGGATGTTATTGGCCTGGAGGCAGTCAGAGGGCACGAGGCCTTTGGCGGATTCGACGTGGCTGTCAGCGGCGACCATTGCTCGACGGCGCTGGAAATTCCGCTGGATGACGGTCGCTTTTATGTCATCCCGCATACGTTTGTGCCGCGCAAGGTGGCAGAGTTGAATGCAGAGCGGCTGGATTACTACGGCGAGGCGATGCAGGGGCGGCTGACGATAGTGGAAGGCGACTATGTGAAGCAAGATTGCATCATTGACTGGTTCAGGAAGATGGGCGAGATTTTCGACATCCGCTGCATCGGCTATGACCCGGCGAACGCAACGCTTTTGGTCAAAACGCTGGAAACAATGTTCGCTTGCGAACCGGTTAGACAGGGCGCAATCACGCTTAATGCGCCGATGAAGCACATCAAAGAGCTGTTTACGGATGGAATGATCGTTCACGACCAAAACACGCTCTTCGAGTGGTATCTGAACAATGTCAAGCTGCGGAACGACTTTTCGACGCGGGATAATGAAAACTATGCGCCGAAAAAAGCGGACAAGTACAGCAAAATAGACGCATTTATGGCGTTTCTGGATGCACATACGGTCTGGCTGCGGCACTGCCCGCCGCTCGGAATGGAAAGCGATTCAGGGGATGCGGTGCAAATCTACGATCTCGACCAACTGCTGGAAAATGGAGGTGATGGCATGTGGGCATAATGGCACGGCTGAAATCAAAGTTTTCCCCACGAAAAGCGGGGGAAACTTTCCGGCTTGAACCATCATGGCAAACAACGGCATCACGGCAGATGCAGGACAGTGAAGCGGTTTTCGGTGCGGTGACGCTTCTGGCGAACACGTTCGCCGCCATGCCTATGACAATTCGCAAGGGCTGGGAAGAGGCGAAAGAGCATCCGTTGCATCGTGTCCTGACGTACCGTCCGGCGTCTGGCTATACGCCTTATACATGGATGCAGGGGATGGAGGTCTGCCGGAACGCAACCGGCAATGCATATTCCTACATTTCACGGGATGCCAGCGGCAATGTGCTGTCGCTGGAGCTGCTCAATCCGGCAGAAGTTGAACCGATGCGCGACCGTGATACGGGCGACCTGTGGTATCGCTACATGCCTGCGAAGGATGCGCCAACCATCTATATTCCGGAGCGGTCGATGCTGCACGTTCGGCATGTGACAGATAATGCCGACAAGGGCATTAACCCGCTGTCGGTGCTTGCCGGTTCAATGGAGTATGCAGTACAGATGCGCGATTTCTCGCTGAAACAGGCGAAGGGGATTGCGGGTGTGCTGGTGCTGGAAGTGCCGGGCAATCCGGGCGACCAACGAAGCAAGGAAATCGTGGAAGGATTCCTGAAGAACTACGCACGCAGCAACAATTCGCTGGCGGTTATCGGCGGCGGTGCGAAAATGAGCAGCGTGGAACGCACTATCTCTGAAGGGAGAATGTTGGAGGTTGACCGGATGATGGTCACGCGTGCGTCGCGTGTCTACGGAATCCCTCCGGCAGAACTGGGCGATTACAGCCAGAGCAGCTATTCCTCACAAGAACAGCAACAGCTGGAGTTCCTTCAGCGTCTGATTCCGACAGCAAAGATGTATGAGGCGGAAATGCAGATGAAGCTGCTGACGTATCATGATGTTCTGGATGGCTACCGAATCGAGATTGACTCCTCTGGTCTGACAATCTCGGATGCGCAGACACGCGCGACGGTTGACCAGATGCTTGTCCGATCGGGCATGATGACCATCAATCAGGGCAAGCAGCGCAACGGCTTCCCGCCCGTCAAGGGCGGCGATGTGACCTTTGTCTCCGGCGACCTGCACCCGCTGGAAGACCATTTAGGAGGAGAAGCAGATGGATGACTTTTTCCGTTTCGCAACCATGAAGGGCGGCGGTCATCGCTTGGAGCTGACCGGTCCGATTGTAACCAGCAGACCGTGGTGGTCGAAGGATGGAGAGCAGTTCGCTTGCAGTACAGAGTTCGATGCACAGCTCAAGGCGCTGGAAGGCGAAGAACTGACTGTCGTGATTGATTCCAACGGCGGAGATGTGGCGGCGGGAATCGCTATGTATGAAGCGCTGCGAAATCGAAAGGGCGAAACGCACTGCCACATTGTGCGCGCATATTCGGCGGCAACGCTGCCGTTATGCGCCGTTCCGCGCCGAAACAGGATGATCTCGTCGGTTGGGACGATATTGATCCACGACCCGGCGACTTCTGCCAGCGGTACGGCGGATGAACTGGACAAGAGCGTGCGTTTCCTGCGAGCTATCAAAACGGCAGTGCTTGCTGCCTATCATGAAGCAACGGGAAAATCAGAGGCAGAGCTTTCCGAAATGATGACGCGGGAAACGACGATGACGGCAGCGAGCGCTGTCGAGAATGGCTTTGCAGAGAGCATCGCGAACCCCGCAGAGAGCGCCCAGATGAGCCACGAACTCATGCAGGTGTACATGGCAGCATCGCATGAGCAGACGCTGCGCATGGCACAGGCTGCCGCAGAGGCGCAGAAGCGAGACAAAGAGCGGCAGGAGTACCTGCGTTTCTTTGAAGGCATCAAATGATGCGATAGCCGGAAACGGCAGAAAGGAAAAGAAAATGGCTACGATGTTTGAACTTCAGGAGCAGATTGCCGATCTCGACCGGACGATTTCGACGGAACGCCGGAACGGCATCGACATGGCGAGCGATGCCGGGGCGAGGATGGAGGACATTCGCGCCTGCCAGCAGCGCGTGAGCGACCTTGTGGAGCGCCGCACGATTCTCCAGAGGGAATGCGAGCGCGTGGCGGCGGAATCTCGTGCGCGTGCTGCCCGTGAAGGCGGTCAGGGCGGCGCAGAAATGACGTTCGAGCAGGCGACGGGCATGTACCTGCGTCATTTGGCAACGGGCGGCAAGAGCGAAATCACCAGCATGGCGTATGAACAGCTGGGCGCAATTCCGGCGGGCAGCGAGGATCAAGGCAATGGCTCTGCGCTTCTGCCGAAGAAGCTTTCTGAACGTCTGCTTCTCCAGCCGCAGAAGGTCAACCCCCTGCGCAGCCGCATGGGCGTGACCAACGTGACGGGGCTGTCCCTGCCGAAGCTGGCATTCACCATTGATGATGATTCGTATGCGGCGAAGGATGGCGAAACTGCGAAGGAATTGAAGGGCGCAGGTGAGACGGTTGATTTCGGCCGCCACAAGATGCACCTGATGTGCAAGGTCTCCACGACGCTCCTGCGTTCCTCTCCGCTGGACATTCAGGGCGCAGTGCTGCGCGGGCTGGACAGCGCCATGACGCTCCGCGAACTGCGCAGCATCTTTGCAACGGCTCCTGTCAGCGGCGAAGAAGGCATGTCGCTTTACGCGAAGAAGAGTTCCAACTACATCATCAAGCAGATGGAAGCGGAATCTCTGCTCGGCGCGATTGTGGCGGCCGCCGGCGACCTGGAGGACATTTATCAGGATAACGCTTCGATTGCGATGCGCCGGCAGGATTACTATGCGCTGATGATGGCACTGGCGAACGGGTCGGAAAGCCTCTTCTCTGGAAAGCCTGCGCAGATTCTCGGCTATCCGGTGGACTTCGTGGACAAGGCGACCGTGCCGGTTGTGGGCGATTTCAGCTATCTGCATATCAACTACGACTGCGCGCCGTTCATGGACATGGGCAAGAGCGTGGAAACGGGCGTCACCATCTTCACGGAGGATTGCGTGTATGACATCAAGCGCCTGATGGATGCGGCTTTCCGCCTTGCGACGGTCAAGCCGACCGGCGTGGGCGGCTAATCATGGCAACGGCGGCAGACCTGCTGCGTGATTATGGCTACTTCACCCCTGAGTCATCGCAGCAGACCTTGATGGACATCTGCCTTCGGGCGGCGAAACAGTATCTTTTTGATGCGGATTTGGATGAACCGGCAGAAGGCGAAAGTGACCCGCTGTACGACCTTGCTTGCATGATGCTGGCAACGCACTGGTATGACAACCGTGGTGTAATCATTGCGGGAAACGGGTCGGCGATGCTCATTCCCAAGGGCATTGACGCGATCCTTGCACAGCATCCGAAAACCCGCAAGACGGAGGAGTAGCCGATGCGTCAGACAGGCGATTTGCGCAGCGTGGTGCGGCTTTACCGCCGTGAAGCGAACATCGACACAGGCGACGGACAAGTGGACTATGGATTCCTGTGGCGGAGCTATGCAGAGGTCTACCATCTTAGCGACAAAGCACTGGCAGCAGGCGGCGCTGAATATTCCTCCGGGGTGCTCAGCGTCATCCTGCGAACGCCGCTGCAATGCCGCCTTCTGCCGGGTCTGCGTGTGGTGTATGATGGCGGGGCATATGAGGTAACAGAAGTGCTGCCGGATACGCCTCGGCGCGGATTCTCAAAGCTGCGCTGTGTACTGACGGAAATGGTGGGGAGTGGTGTGCATGACCTTTGATGTGAACGCATGGCTTGCCAAACGGCTTCAAGCGGCTGGCATCACTTGCCCTGCCTGCGAAGAGCCGCTGTCTCCGGATGAAGTCAAGCGCCAGCAGGCGCAGAGCACTGTATACATCACATGGCGGCAGCTGGGCATTGAACCGCGCTATGCAAGCGGGGAACTGTACGCTGTGTGCTACACGATGGAAATGTCCATCTGGATTCCGCGCGCCGGTACGAAGGAACAGACGGCAGCGTGGAGACAGCTCCGTCACGCGCTGATGTTTGCCTTCGATGTGCAGTGCGATTTGGAGGAGCATGTCACCGGCATCACACACGCACAGGCGCAGGAAGGCGTCTGGGTGGACACAGTGAAGCGCAGGGTGTACACGCAGAGCATCAGTGTGATTTGGCATACAGGAGGCTGAAAATGCGCTACTCATGCAAGGGTGACAGCAGTCAGCGGCAGCTGAATCTTTCGGCGGCGGCTTCGCCAGATGTGCTGCGCAGTGCGGCAGAAGCGGGCGCAGAGATTGTGCGCACGGCCGTACAGGGGCAGATTTCTTCGCAAGCGAAGAACCCGACAGGCAAGCTGCTTTCGTCTATTACCTACCGCTCATGGAGCAATGAAACATCATCCGGTGCAATGCTTGGTTGGGCAAAGATTGCCGTAGCGCGCGCTGGTTATCGCAATCACGGCCGAAACCGTTCAGTCCGTACAACGGACGACTATGGTCGTATCTTGGAGTATTCGTCGAAGCGCGTTCTGCGGCACTTTGAGCCGGGTTTTGAAGAAAGCGAAGAAGCGGCACTGAGCGCGATGGAACAGCGTATTGACAGCGCCATTGCATCGGCGCTTGGTGAAGCGGGAATGTAAGCCGCAATGCGGCAGAAAGGGAAAACAATGGCAACGACACGCATCAAACCGCCTTATGAGTTGACGGTTTACGACTTCTTTGTGCATTTCGATGCGGATGACAATGGCAACGAGGCGCTGGACTTGCAGCTTCCGGTTGTCAAGTCTATCGGTGTTAAGCCGAGCGAACAGAAGCAGACGATTCATGCGTCGGGTGTCATCTATGATACGGTCAGCACGGTTACTGAACCGACGCTGAGCCTGACCAGTGTGGCACTGCCGCGCGAGTTCACCGACCGTGCGGACGGCGCGGTGAAGAAGGGATGCGCTGCGGCGGATGTTGCACAGCCTATCAAGCAGACGTTCGCTTGCGGGTACTGGTGCGGCAATAGTGACGGCAGCAAGACGTACTACTATCATCCGCAGTGCAAGCTCTCTTACAGCGACGATGAGACCCACCAGACGCGCACCAATACGCCGGTTGACCCGTCTGTGGGGCGCACGGTGGACATCATGCCGACGGATGAAGGCATCTGGCGTGTGCGCTATTACACGAACGGCGTAACGAAGCCGCTGACGCCGCAGGAGTTCTTTGAGAAGCAGCCGAATACGCTGGAAAAGGTTATGGCGCTGGACGGCGCGGAATCGGCAAAATAAGATGAATGGAGCGGCAGCCTTTCGGGACTGCTGCTCCATTTTGCAATGAATAGGAGGAAAAGCATGGATAGTGTGCAGTTTGCGACGGCATATGTGCCGACGGAGATTGAAGTAGCCGGGGCGCATGTGCGCCTGTTCTTCACGCTTCAGGCGGCGATGAAGATGGAAGCAAGCCTGAAACGCCCGTACTTGGAAACAGTGCTGATGATGCTGCAAGCAGAGGATGATAATGGCAAGCCGCAGTCGCTGCCACTTTCGGAGCAGGCGGAAATTGTCCGTATTCTGATGGAAGAAGCAGGTCAGAGCATTTCGGCGAAGACGCTGATGTCGCTGGATATGCGGGAATTTGCGCTGCTGGCGCGGGCGGCGCAGGTGGAGATTGTCGGCAAAATGCCGCGCAGTGCGCAAAAAAAAACGACGCCGGTGAATGGCGCTGGGAAATGATTCTGCTGGCGGCAAAGCGGGTGCTGGGGTTGAGTGTGGATGAATTTTGGCACTTGACGCCCGCTGTGTTCCATGCGCTGCTGGAAGAAACACTTGGTGAAAATGAGCAAGCGCCGCGCAAGGTGCAATTCGCAGACGAAATTGGCTGGTAAGAAGGTGAGAAGATGTCAATCAGGGTAAGCGGCATTACGCTGCGCGTGGAAGGTGCAGAGCAGTTTGCGAGCCAGCTGGACACGGCGAACAAGGCAATGCGCCGGAACGCTGCGGAAATGAAATTGCTGGAAGCGACATATGCCAATTCCAAAAACAGCGACTACTTTGGCAAGCAGTCGGAACTGCTGACGAAGCAGCTGGAGGAGCAGCGCAAGAAAACCGCGACGCTCCAACAGGCGCGGGATGCCTATGCACAGACGCCCGGTGCGGATGCAAGCAAGCTGGAACAGCTGGATTTGAAAATCCTGAAATCGCAGACGGATGAAGCGAAGCTGACGGCGGAAATCCAGAAATGCAATGCGGCGATGCAGAAGGCGCAGGAACAGCAGCAGGCGCTGGGGGATGCGACGGAGGAAACGGGACAGGCGGCGGATGATGCAGCATCCGCACAGGCAAATCTGGCGGAATCAACCAGTGAAGCCGGAAACCAGCAGCGCAGTGCGGCGGAAAATGCGAAGCACTACGGTGAGGCACTGGACAAGCTGGCGAAAGGCGCGACGCAGGCGGGCAAGGCGCTGACGAAGGTGCTGACGCTGCCGATTGTCGGCATGGGAACAGCAAGCGTCAAATACGGCATGGAGCTGGAAGATGCGGTCTATGAGGTGGCGACGCTTCCGGGTGTGCTGAGCGGCACGCAGGAGCAGCGGCAGCAGCAGATTCGAGACTTGACGGATGAGCTGATAGATGCCAGCAATGATGCGCACACAGCGGCGACGGAGCTGGCAAGCGCGACCTATGATGCCATCAGCGCAGGTGTTGCGCCGGAGGATGCGGCGTACTGGGCAGAGCGGGCGGCTATGGCGGGCAAGGCAGGTCGTTCGGACGCTTCGACGGTCATCAATGGCGCGTCCTCCATCTACAATGCGTGGGGTGCGAAAGCGAGCGGCGGTCTGGATCACATTCTGGACAGCATGATAACGGCGCAGAACTTGGGCAAAACGACGGTCGGTGAGCTGTCCTCGCAGATTGGTCAGGTGTCCGGTCTTGCGCCGCAGTTGAGCTTGTCGATGGAGGAAGTGCTGTCGAGTGTCGCGGCGCTGACGGCAGGCGGCTTGTCTACTTCCAGTGCCATCACGGGCTTGCGCGGTGTGTTGTCTGCTGTTATCAAGCCGACATCCGAAGCGGCAGAAATGGCAAAGGAACTGGGCATCGACTTCTCTGCCGCCGGACTGAAAGCGAAGGGGTTCACCGGCTTCTTGGCAGAAATCGCTTCGGTGACAGAAGGCGATTCGGAGAAGCTGGGCAAGCTGTTCGGCAGCGTCGAAGGCTTGAACGCCGTCATGATGCTTGGCACAACGGCGGCGGACAAGTATCACAGCATTTTGGCGGAAATGACCAGCGCATCCGGCACACTGGATGCAGCGTTTGAGACGCGCGTCTCCAGCCGATCGGCACAGCTGGAAGGTGCGATGAACCGACTCAAAAATACCGGTGTGGAGCTTGCACAGAATCTGTATCCGGCGGTCGATGCTGTTACGAACGCGATTGGCGGCGTCGCGGATTATGTTGGACAGCTGGACGCAGGCACACAGCAGACAATCGTGAGTCTGGGACTGATGGCGGCGGCACTCGGCCCGACGCTGACGGGCATCGGGAAAATGATTACGGCAGGCAAGGTGCTGGCGAGCGTCATGACCGGCCCGTTTGGCTGGGCTGCGGCGGGTGTAGCGCTGATCGGCGGCGGACTGACACTGGCTATCAAGGCGGCCGGTGCAGAAGCAGAGGAGTTCCGCCGACATGCGGATGCCTTCGAACTGGATTTTGAGGCACCGGATGCGGTTTCGATGCAGGACGCGATTCAGAAGAATCTCGACCAAATCAATCTGGAATACAAGAACGGAATCAAGCTGACCAGCAACGTCTGGACGGACATCGGAAAACAGGTTCAGGAAGCATTCGATTCGGCGGTGGCGGACGGGAAAATTGATGCCTCGGAGTATGCGGATTTGTCCGTCAAGGTCGGTGTGCGCATCATGGCAGAAGCAAATGACGGCGCAACCAGCGACGACGTGGGTGTCCGGGAAGTCGCTACGCAGTTGCAGAACGCAGTAGCGGATTATAACGCGCTGCTTCAAACGGTGTACCGCAAAGGTAATTCTGCGACGGATGAAGAACTAAACGCGCTTCAGGCGGCGCTGGATCGCGTGATGGCACTGCGCAACCAGATGATGGGGCTGGAAGCCGAAACGGAGAGCTTGGAGGCATCCACCTACAAGTCGTATTTCGACCTTGTAGCAAGCGGTCACGGTTCGGAGGAGGCTGTCGCATCGGCTGCGGCATATGCAATTGGCGTTTACCAGCAGAAGATGGCGGAAATTGAAGCCCAGCGTAAAGCTGAAATTGCAATTTCGGACGAACGTCAGGCTGAGGCACGCGAAGCAGGTGCAAGTGACGAGGAGCTGACGGCGTATGATGCGGCACTGGCTGAACGGCAGACGGAACTGAATACAGCGGAGAATGAAGTGAATGCGCAATTTCAGGCGGATGTGGCGGCTATTCTGGAAGGAATGGCTAAACAGAACCCGGAAGCGTGGCAGTATATTCAGACCGGCGGCGAGCAAATCCGACTTCTGTCCTCTATGCAGGCAGCTATGCAGGCTGACTCGATGAATTTCGCAGAAAATTGGCTGCGAGACAATATGACACCGGAGCTGCTGACCACTTATGCCTCCTACGGCGAAAAGTATGGATTGAACTGGTGGAATGACCCGGAGCAGGTGAGAAAATATGCGGCTGACCCTTCGCAAATGTCTGGATTTGACCTCGGCAACACATACAGAGCGTTAAACGAAGGTATACGCGAAGCGCACGCATCGTGGCTTGAACAGGATGCACAGGAAGGCATGGACGCTATCAATGGCGTTATGGCATCCCTGCTTGAAAACGGATTCTCGCTGGACAGCATCGACGCATCCTCTGCCACCGGCGTTCTTGCTGACTACATGCGCCTGATGCTCTTCGCGGACAACGGAGTCGATGCGCTTGGCTCGGACGCAATGGAAGCCATCGGCAGCGGCATCACAGAGAGTTCGCAGGGGCTGCAGGAAACGACGCAGGATGCGGTTGCGCCGGTGCAGGAAACGCTGGATGACCTGTCGAACCAGGAGAAAACAGGCAAGGCGGTCGGTGTGTCGCTGGCGGCGGGCATTCTGTCCTCGAAGCGAATGACGCAGCAGGCCGCCGCGGAAATCCGCGATGCGGTCAACAGCACACTGGCGGGCATCGGCTTCAGCGGGACGCTGACGCTGCCGGGCGCGGGGCTGATTCAGCGCAGCGGGCTTCTTCCGTCAACGACCTATGTAGGCGGCAATACGGACTTCTCCACCAACGTGGTCATCCGCAGCGCGAACTTCCAGAACCAAACGACACCCAGAGTGTTCGCGGAACAGGTGTCGGCGCTCAACCGGGCGAAGCTGGCGGGGTATGGCGTGACATAAGAAAAGAGGGGCGGCATTCCGTCCCTCCGGTGATTAGCTTGCCTGCTCTGCAATCAGCATTTCTTTGAGCCGCCCGGTGCTTTCGATGATTTCGAGAAGCAAAGCGTCGTCGATGCGGTCGGTTTTCGATTGGAAGTTGCTGCGCTGGCAGATGATGTTCAGCGCTTCACCAATCAGGTCAACTTCTTGAAGAATCTGTTTTGTGTCCATCATAAAAATACCCTCCTATATTCGCAAAATCTTGACTTTTTGCGTCCGGGATGGTATGATGGAAAAGGATTTCATACCGTCCTCGGACGCATGTTCGGGCGCTGTGACTTTCGGGATAACGTGGCTGTCGGTTTGGAAGATTGAGCAGTCACGTTATTTTTTTGTCTCAGCGTAAAGCCTTTCAACCCCCATGCGAAAAACTTCTGGTATATTTGTTCCGAAATGCTGTGCAAGCTCTTCGAGTTTTTTCGCGTCTTCTTCGTTCATACGGATGCAATAGCGTTTCGTCTTGGGATTTTCGACTTTTGGCCGCCCTGTTCGTGGACTCATTCAATCACCTCCCGTGTGCCACAACGTCATTATAATAAATGTCGGCTCAAAAGTCAATAGAAGCCACGAATTTTTGCTGACATTTATTCAAAGACCTCTTGACAATGGTGTAACACCATGCTATAATAGAATCATCAAACAGGAAAGGAGGGAAAGCCAATGAGCCGCAAGCAGCAGAAACGCCGCAGCGAGAACGCCACTTCCACAAAGCTGGTTCTCGCTACGGCGCTGGTGAATCTGGTCGCCGCCGTTGTGAAGCTGATTTCTGAGCTTCTCAATCGGTAACAGATTCGCCGGGTACGGGGGCGCAAGCCCCCGTACCTATCTGGATTATATCATAATCGCTCATTGGTGGCAAGTATGGAAATCGCATTGGACGTGATTCAGGTTGTCCTCGCTGCGGTTCTCGTTGTGCTGGTCTACAAGCTCTACAAGAAGCAATGAGACTGACACCGAGAAAGCGCACGGACGGTCACATCACCGCTTACTTTGCGACGGTCGGCAGCAAAGAAGCGCGGGATGCAGGGTTCATCCGTCCTGACGGAAAGAGCCGCATCCTGAAAAAAGTGGTTGACGCTGAAAAGGGAACGCTGACTTTCCAAGTGGATTGGGAAGCAGAGAACAATCGAACCGACCTGTGACACAGAAAGAGGATGGCTGCGAACCATCCTCTTTTTGTGTGCAGTTATTTGCTGAACAGGTCGCTGTGTGTGCCTGTCCGCGCCAGCGTCAGCACCAAAACGTCGTTTTCGATGCGGTAAATCAGCAGCCAGTCGGGTTGAATGTGGCATTCCCGATGCCCGACCCAATTGCCGGTCAGCTCGTGGTCGCGGTTTTCGGGCGGCAGCGTTTCGCCGTTGGCTAGCATGGCGACGATGTTTTCCAGCAGCTGAATCTTCCGGTTGCGCTTCATGGCGAGCTTGAAGTCACGCTTGAAGGCAGAGGTGAACTTGACAGTCAGCTTCGTTCCTTTCACTTTTTCAGCTCTGCGAAAAGTTCGTCAAGGTCATTGTAGCCCTTCACGGACGGGTCTTTCGCAATCCTTTCTGCTTCCAGCATGGCGGCAATGGTGTCCTTGCTGGGCTGGTTGAGAGTGATTTCAAACGGGATGCCGCCGTCGCGGATGGACTGACGAACGAAAATGTTGAACGCCGTGGAAAGGTTCATTCCCAGTTCTCCGAAAAGCGCATCCGCCTGCGCTTTCAGGTCGCTGTCCATGCGGATGTTGATGTTGGTGGTGGTCATGTTGATGCAACTCCTTTCTGACAATACTATTATACGCAATTTGCACGAAAAATGCAACACATTGCACGAAAAAAACATGAGCAAATGAAGAAACACCTTGCGTGCATGGATGGTGCAGACGCTATGATGAACAGGAAATGGGGAGGATGTGTATGGCAGGAGATTGCAGCAGATACCGCGCCGCGTACAACTCGCAGCGGATGCGTGGGCAGATGGCGGGAGCAGAACAGACGGAGAGAATCGACACGTCGCTGCTGTATGACCCGGCGCAGATGAGCCAAAAGCGGCTGCGCGAAATGATTTGCCGCAACGGACACCGGCTGGAGGATTGCAGCGCCTGTCCCGAATTGTGCGGATACGGGCGCGAATGGCTGCGCAGGAAGGGGGAGAATGGCGATGTTCAGGGAAAGAAAGCTGACGGATGACTTCTGTTGGAAAGGCATCTGGGCGAGCCAAATGGGCGTTATCGTCACCCAACAGGTGCAGTACCATCGACCGGCGCTGCGCAGGGAGGCAATCACTGTGCCGGGCAGGTCGGGGACGCTGCGCCTTTTGGGGAACGATGCCTATGAGGATATTGTCTACGCACCGGCATGTGCCATCGTGCCGGAGGCGGACTGCGAAAGCGTCTGGGCGTGGCTGTGCGGGCGCGGCGAGGTGATTTTCGGCAGTATGCTGGATTACGTTTTCGACGCGGAACTGTCAGAAGCGTTCGACTGCTCCGCATTAGCGGAGGGACATCCCGGCAGCTACACGATTTTTACGCCCATCTTCACTTGCAATCCGCTGCGGCGCAGTGCGATTGCAGAGCCAATGACGGAGATTTCTCCAACGGGCGCGGCGGGGTTCAATCAGGGGAACATTGCCGCCTATCCGCGAATTGAGCTGGCGATTCCGGAAGCTGGGGAGGTCACGCTCACCATTGCAGGCAACGCGCTGAGTGTGCAGGTGAGCGGCGAAGGAAATCTTGTGCTGGATATGGAAACCGGCGTTGTCTGTGATGAAACCGGAGCGCCGTCGCCGATTGCGAGGGAAATAAGCGGAAGCCGTCTGACGCTGCCGGTCGGCGAATGGAAACTGTCCCTGAGCGGTAATGTGACAGGCGGCGCGATGGACGTGCGAACGCGCTGGGTGTGAGGGGCAAGCGATGAATGATGTGATTCGAGTATACGATGCCCGTGATGCCGACTGTGCAGGAGCAGGGCTTGGTGTCATCAGCCCAACGGAGTGCGAAGTCACGGAGGCAGCGGGCGGGGATTATGTGCTGACGGCTGCCATTCCTATTGCAGACGGTACGGGCTGGGAGCTTGCCCTGCTGGATCGGCAGGTTGTGGCGACTGTGCCGGTGGGAGCGGCAAGAAAGCGCCAGCGCTTCCGCATCCATGCGACAACGGTGCAGGACGGCGGCTTGACGATTGCAATTCAGGCGCGTCATATTACCTATGACCTGAGTTACTATGTTCTGCATCAGGAAGAAGAAACGACGGAGAAGATTTCTGCCAGGGAGGCAGGCGAAAAGCTCTGGAACGCCATCGATGGTGGCGCTGGCGCGTTTGCCCTGCACGTCGAGATGGACAGGCAGCTGCGCATTTCGTGGGGGCGAATCAATGTCATCCGTGCATTGCTTGACCAAACGGGCGGATTCGTGCGCAAGGCACGGGCAAGGCTGCTGCGAGACAATCAGGACATCTACCTGCTGCCGTCGGATGTGCTGGATAGCGGGCTAATTATCCGGCGCGACGTGAATTTGACGGTGCTGTCAGTAGACCGGGACACGACGGAAACATATACGCGCTTGATTCCGACGGGGCAGGACGCAAACGGCGACGTGATTTATCTGCCGGAGAAGAGCATCGACGCGCCGGAAATTGACGAATACGCAATGCCGCGTGTGTATACATGGGCGGTGTCGGGCGCACGGGTCGGGCAGGAGCGCACGCGGGACGATGGCACGAAGGAAGCGCTGACGCTGGAGCAGGTCTATGACTTGCTTCGGGATGCAGCGCAGGAGAAACTGGATGCCGGTGTAGGCGCGCCGGAACAGTCGGGGACGGTCGAATACATCGACTTGAGCCGAACGGAGCAGTTCGCAACCCTTTTTCGTCTGCAAGATGCGTTTCTCTACGCGCAAATCACGGTCGAGAACGCGCTGACTGGATTTCGACTGAAAAAGCAGGTCAGCGGGTACACCTGGGACGTGCTGGAGCAGCGATATACGCAATTGAAGCTGGGCGATCCGTGGACGGATGGCGGCAAGGACAGCTTTGTTACATCAAGCCAGCATGATTCCGCTATGCAGGCGTTGACGATTTCGCAGGAGCAGTTCGATGCAATGCTGAAGCGCCATGCCGTGGCGGTAGAGGACAACAAGCAGAAAACCTCGGATGTCGAAATCAAGCTGGATGCAGCAAAGGCAGAAATCGACCTTCGGACGACAAGGCTGGAATCCGACCTTGGCACGCAGAGGGACAAGACGAATGCGGCAGAGGTGCGCATCAGCGCGGCGGAAGCTGCTATCGAACAGAAAGCGAGCAGTCAAACCGTCGAGGGCATGAACCAGCGGCTGAGCCTTGCGGAAGCGAATCTTGATGCAGCGCAAGCAGCGATACAGCTCAAAGCCAGTCAAAACGACATGGACGACGCCCTGCGCAGGCTGAATGCGGCGGAAATCAACATTGACGGCGCAAATGTCGCTATCGAGCTGAAAGCGGACAAGAAAGTGACAGACACGCTGGGCAATCGCTTGATGGAGGCAGAGGCGTCCATCAAGGCCGCGAACGGCGCAATCGAACTGAAAGCCAGCAAGACGGATGTCGATGGGCTGGCGACGCGCATGAGCAACGCAGAAGCGTCGATTGATGCGGCGAATGCGGCAATTGACCTGAAAGTCAGCAAAGACGGAATCATCAGCGCCATCAATTTGAGCAGCGACGGAGCGGTTATCAGCGCCAACAGAATCGACTTGTCCGGCTACACGACGATGAGTGATTTCAAAGCACTGTCCGGCGAACTGGATCGCATAAAATCGGGTACGGCAACGATTGACCAGCTGAGAGTGGGGACGCTGGTGGCTGATGCTGTCTCCGGCCCGAAATCCATCAACGCGGACAATGGGTGGTTCGGTGCGGTGCATGTCGGAGAAACGGCGGTTGCGCAGCATACGCTGACAATCGGGGGAACATCGTGCCAGTTCTTTGCACCTGCCGATGCAACTTTTGACCTGAGCGACATGCCGGGCTACGATGATGCTCTGGATGCCGCGAGGAGAGAAGGAGCATCATCGGTGCATGTGCAAGCGCTGGAAGCATACGGAGAAAGCTACTATGCAGCGACAAAGACGGTCATGGCAGACCTGGACATCACGCTGAGCAACAGGGAGACAAGCCAGCATTCGGTGTCAGTCGATGCGTCTGGTGCGTACAGCGCGGGTCGCAGCGACGTGACCATTGGCGAAATCACCTGCGTAGATATTAGTGCGGGTGCTGACACGGGCAGGGTTCGCGTGACCGTTAAAATTAGTAACGGCAAGACGAAACAGCAAGTCTTTACGTTTGCATAAAACAGGGGGTGAATTGAATGGATGAGCAGGAAATGCAGCGACTTTTGGATGCACTGCGGCGGCTGCACGTCAGCGACGAACCGGCAGGGAATGTACGTTTACTGACGGTATGTATTGACTATCTGGTGGCGGGAATTTCCAAGGTTCAGCAGGAGAAACAGAAGAAAGAAGGGGGAAAGACGTGACGATTACAGCACGGCTTGCCTATCAATTGAACCTTCGACGCGGAATGCAGAAGGTACTCCTGCCTGTGTTTGCTTCAGGTGATTCGTTGGCGCACGAAGTTGTGCTACAATGCGGGGCAAACGAAAATGTGGCACTAAACGATGCCAGGGTGTCTGCTACCTTTACCAGAGCGGACGGAAAAACAATGAATATCACGGGAACTGTGGCGCAGGACAAAATCAGCGTTCTGCTGCCGCAGCTCTGCTATGCAGTTCCGGGACGTTGCCTGCTGACGATTAGCCTTGAGCAGGAAAATCAGAAAGTGACGGTGCTGTATGCACGCGGTGCGGTGCTGAGCGATACTTATAATAAGCCGGAACAGCCGACGACAAACGAGACGGCGCTTCTTGGAATGGCGATTTTGGGGAAAATGCGTTTGAATTACAGTTGAGGGGGGAGAAAAATGTCATACCAAAAGCAGAACTTCCGCGATGGGGAAGTGCTGTCGGCGGAGCAGTTGAATCGAATGGAAGAGGGCATTGCAAAGCTCGAAACCAACATGATTACAGCCGAAGACCCGGCAGATTCCGCCGATGTCCAGTCTTCCGTAGAATCCATCTTGAAATCCATTGAAGATAAGGGAAACAATATTCTTGCGCAGATTCAGCAGAACGGCGGCAAGGGGCTGACGGTCTACTGCTGGGGAGACAGCCTGACCCAAGGCATTGGCGGCAACGTCAACGGCTGGCATCTTATCAGCTACCCGCAGGTGCTTGCAGAGCGCTGCAATGCCGTCAACCTCGGCATTCTGTCTGATAATGTGCCTACCATTATGGCGCGAATGGGCGCGGATGCGATTCTGCTGCCCGCCTGCACGATTCCGGCAAGCTCCTCGGAAAGCGTCGTTGTGGGCAACACCACCAACGGTATGTCGCTGGAAAGCGGCAGAACCGCCCATCTGCTGAAATACGGCGATTGCGGAATTAACCCTTGCTATGTGAATGATGTGCCGTGTGTGCTTTTCCGCGATTATGCCAGTGATACGACGGATGGACAGAACATCCGTATCCGGCGGCTGGAGGATGGCGACGCGCTAACCGTGGCGGCGGACACGAAGTTGACTACCTACGGCGCGAAGCACTACAAGGGCAACGGGCTGCACATTTTCTGGATGGGCGCGAACGGCGGATACGGATCGGACGCGCAGCACTCAAATCTCGACTTTAGCGATTATGTGGAGCAGCTGCAAAAGTGCGTCGATTACGTTTCCCCCGCTGACTATCTGATTGTCTATGCGCGGGAACGCAAGGGATACACGCAGAACGAGGCGGAAGAAATTGCGGTGCTGAAGGAGACGTTCGCGGGGCATCTGATTGACCTGCTGCCGCAGCTTTGCGACCGCGGCTTGCTGTACGCGGAAACGTCGCAGTGGGACGGCATGAAGAAGAACGGCGTGCCAACAGTGCTGGACAGCGGGGACGGCTGCCACTACAGTTTCTATGGCTACATGGCGATTGGCAAGATTATCTGGGAATATGTCGCGCCGCGCGTGCTGAACAAGACGACGAGCAGCGGCGGCACGGATACCCCCGACACCCCGGTTACGCCCGTGGTAGACAGTGACGAGATTGGCAAATGGGCGTACAAGCTGAAATCACCCAAGAACCTCATCAGCGGCAGTTTGGCTATCAATACGGGCTTCAAGCCCTTCGCGGAGGGCGCGACGACGTGGACGATTGCGGTCAAGTTCGCCGACGGGCTGACCGCGGCAGATGCGACGCAGTGGGGCACGCTGATGTTCTGCGAGGTGGAGACCAGCAAAACGCAGCTGAAAATCGCCACGCTGGACAGCGGCACGCAGTATCCCGAATGCAATGTCATGTGCAACAGCGGCGGCTTCGCCATCAGCACCGAACAGATGGGGCTGACGCTGTACGACAACGGCTACCACACGTTCGTCATCACCAAAAACGACGGCGACTATACATTCTATCTGGACAACAACAAGCTCTACAACGACAAGCTCGGCTATCCGCAGGCGGGCAACGGCGACGACCCGCTCTACATCGGTGGCTGGGGCAGCGGATGGGGCATGGTCAAGGGTACCATCATGGATGTGCGCATCTACAACCAGTGCATTGACGATGCCGCCGTGGATACCCTCAACAGCATTTTCGCGGAAGCGTAAGGAGGTGACAAGCATGGCAAAAATCAAAACCTTGAAGCAGGGCGGAGAAGAGCTGCTCCCGCGGACGCACGTCAAGGCGGTCATGGATGAGAACGGTGAAACGCTGGAAGCGAAACTTACCAAAGTCAATGAGCGTTTGGACGCCTGCGAAAATGGCGGCAGTATGAGCGGACAACTTGTCGGTAGCGCATCCGGCACGTCTGTTTCTGTCTCAGACGCGCTCGCCGCTCCCCTAATTGGATTGCACGTCATGGGCAAAAGCACGCAGGACGGCGTTCCGACCCCGACCGCGCCCGTGCCGATTGTCAGCGCGGGTGACGGCGGAACGGTGGTGGTCACGGTGTCGGACGGCGCGAACAATTCGCAGACGCTGACGCTGCAAACGCCGAACGCACTGCCGGGCGTCCCGGTCACATCCGGCGGGAACTACACGGACGAGAACGGGCAGCAGTGGGTCTGCGATGAGGTGGATTTGGCGCGCGGGGTGTATGTGCAGCGGGTCGCCAAATTCAAGCTGACATCTTCGATGAAATGGACGAAGGCTGGAACCAATGTTGACCGCTATTTTTGCGCGTTCGACGGCATCGATGCAGCAGGAACATTCTGCACGCATTTCAGTGCTGCCATCAACAGTGAAACCGTAGGCGGCATTGCTACCAGCAGCAGCAATATCATCGGTTTCGCTTACGCGGAAAGGGGCACGACGACCGTCGATGACTTCAAGGCGTTCCTCGATGCGAACGAGGTATATATCTATGTACCGCTTGCAACACCCGTCGAAACCGCTCTTTCCGCCGCTGAAATTGCCGCGTACAAGGCGCTGACCACCTACGCCCCGACGACCGTCATCAGCGTGAGCGATGGTGCTGGTGCGACGGCGACGTATCAACGTGATGTATTCCTTGTGATTAAGCGCTTGGAGGAAGCAATTGCGTCTACGGCGCGTGGCTCGATGTCGGCAAATTGAGGCTTCCGTCGAATGCGAAGTCACGCTTATCAGCGGGTATCAGGACGCGAGCGGCACGCACGGGCGCTTCTATGAGGGCACGCTGCATTCGCTCCGTGTGTACAAGGGTTGCATGACGAAGGAAGTGTGTCAGGCGTGGGTGAACCAGGCGGAATAAAGCAAGTTTGTTGCGAGAAGTTGCAACAAGCTTGCGACTGGAGGAGAAATTGCATGGGCAATAAGCCAACAACCATCATCGACTTGGCGCGGGCACATCTGGGCGACCCGTATGTCTACGGCGCGTGGGGCAGTCCGTGTACGCCGGAGCTGCGGCGGAAGTATGCGCGGCTCAATCCGTCGCACGCGGGCAACATCACGAAGAAGTGCCAAGCGCTGAATGGCGGCGGAACAAGCTGTGCTGGATGCAAGTGGCAGGGTGCGCTGGCGTATGACTGCCGCGGCTTCACGCACTGGCTGCTGAAGCAGGTCGGCATCGAGATTGCCGGAGGTGGCGCAACGAGCCAGTACAACACCATTTCCAACTGGACAGTGCGCGGAAAAATCGCGGATATGCCGGATGTGGTCTGCTGCCTGTTCCGCCAAAGCGGAAACAAGATGGAACATACCGGGATGCACATCGGCAGAGGACAGGTTATCCATTGCAGTGCTGGCGTGCAGACCGGCAACATCGGGCAGGGCTGGACGCATTATGCCGTGCCGGTCGGGTTGTATTCGGCGGACAAAATACAGAAAGCGGGGCGAATCAAGGTGAGAAAGACACTGCGGAAAGGCACAAGCGGCGATGAGGTGCGAGAGCTTCAGACGATGCTTGCAGCGTGTGGCTACGATGTCGGCGCGGTGGATGGCGTGTTCGGCAGCGCGACGGAGGGCGCGGTGCGTGCGTTCCAGACGGCGAAGGGGCTGACGGTAGACGGTATCTGCGGCACAGCAACGTGGGCAGCGCTGGATACGGCACAGAAGCAGCCGGATGGAGATATGCCTACGAAAGAGCCGGATGCGTGGCGGGCGAAGCTGGAAGCGCTGCGGGATAGTCTCAGAAGTGCGCTGGAAGTATTGGAGGAGGTACTGAACAATGCGGTGGGATGATGTGATTAAGTGGATTTCGGCGGCGGTAGGCGCGATTGCGGGCGCGGTTGGCGGCGCATGGACAGGCGCGCTGACGTGCCTGCTGGCGCTGAACGTGGTGGATTACATCAGCGGACTTATCTGCGCGGCGCTGGGACGCAGCACCAAGACGGACGGTGGGCGGTTGTCCAGCACGGCGGGCTTCATTGGTCTTGCGCGGAAAATGTTCATCTGGGTGCTGATTCTGGTGGCGACGCTGGTGGACAGGTACGTCATCGGCACGGGCGAAAGCTGCCAGACGGCGGCGGCGCTGTTCTATATCGCGAATGAGGCGCTGTCGATTATCGAGAACTGCGGGCTGATGGGGCTGCCTGTTCCGGCGTTCCTGCGGAAGCTGCTGGAAGTGCTGCGGGATAAGTCGGATCAGGGCGAGGACAAGTATTTGCCGGAAGATCAGGCAGGACGCGACGAGTGACTAACGCGACAAAGGAATAAATACGGCGGTGCAGCAGATGCTGTGCCGCTTTTTTGGTGGGAAAGGGGATTGATAGGCATCCCCCCCTGCCATGAGAAATTGAAAGAAGGGTTCAGAAAACCGGCCTAACTCAGACCAATTTGCGTATCAGATAGGGGCGAGGGACGGAGGAGGGGACTTGGAGAAAGTATCAGAAAATCTGCTACAAAAAATAATTCTGCTACAAAAAGTGATACACCGATAAAAGTAGGAAGCGATTTTAAGAGTAGCAGAGTAGCATTTATTTTCAGATGCATGTGATTTGTATGTGCAACGCGTGTGCGTGCGTACATGCGCGTGTGCTGAATGCAGGGGGGTGTATAAAAAGTGCTACTTTGATATTTTGATACACAAAAGGCGGCAACCTGTTGAAATAAGCGAGTTTCTTATCGAAACAGGCTGCTGTGTCTTTCGAGAAAAGTGATACATGGCAAGGGAAAAACGTGACACGCTCAAAAACAGCAAAACAGATGCGGAATTGTCTGGGTGGAAACAGTGAAGATACGCTGACTGGCAATGAAACTCAAAGTGGCACACATGGACGCAGGAGGCCGGAAATGGTGCGCCCAGCGCCAGCAAAGTCGAATCATGCAGATGTTGGGAAATAAATTGCCCGTAAAACACAAAAAAAGAAGTGATTTTACAATCACTTCCAACGTCTGGGTGAGAAGATTCGAACTTCCGGCCTCTTGAACCCCATTCAAGCACGCTACCAAACTGCGCTACACCCAGTCATGTTCCGAAGGCTTCGACTCTCGCCGAAGGGGTCAACCTTGCGAACAGAACTAATTATAGCATGTTTCCAGCGCCCTGTCAAGAGGGAAAATGTCTTTTTTTATGATTTTTTGTGAAGTTCGGCGGGAAAGCAGCAGAAACTGCTGCGGAACTCAAACCTTTTTGCCGCTCCGCACGTCCTCCATCAGCTTGTCGAGGTACTGAATAATCTTCTGCGCGTCGTTGCATTCCTCCGCGTAATCCTTGATTTGCTTGAGAAGCTCATCGAAACGCGGATTTGTCATGTTCAATGCCACCTATCTGTAAAATAATGCATATCAGTCATTCTCGTCGTCACGCAGAAGCTCTTCCAGATGCTTGACAATCGCGTCTTTATCCGGGGCTTGCTCTGCGTAGGCAAGCAGTTCGCGAAGTAGAAAGCGCAGCTGATAATCCGTCAAGCCGGATTCTCCATGTTCGTCCATGTGGACATCTCCTTTTTGATAGCGTTTATTGACAATTCTATTATAACATACGGATGGCGGGATACAATAGGAAAAAGTGATTTTTGCCGCAAAAATCAAAAAAAACATTTGACGCGGGTGCAAAACTATGCTATGATGAAACCATCAGGCAGGGGGGAGGAAAAGCAGTCATGGAAATCGTACTGGATGTAATTCAGGTTGTCCTCGCGGCGATTCTCGTCGTGCTGGTCTACAAGCTCTACAAGAAGCAATGAGACTGACACCGAGAAAAGGAAACGGCGGTCACATTACTGCTTACTTTGCGACGGTCGGCAGCAAGGAAGCGCGGGATGCGGGGTTCATCCGTCCTGACGGAAACAGCCGTATCCTGAAAAAGGTGGTTGACACCGAAAAGGGGACGCTCACCTTCCAAGTGGATTGGGAAGCGGAAGAGAATCGAACCGACCTGTGATGCCGAAAGAGGGGAGCGCGTGCTGCCCCTCTATTTGATTGCAATCCTCGCGTAACGCCCATCCTCCTCCATCACAAACCCTTCTCCATTCCCGGCTTGGAAGTCAAAATACCTGCCCTCCGGCACAGCAAACTTTTCCATAATCGCCATGAGCGTCCCGCCGTGCGCCACCACCGCGCAGTCCTCGTCCTGCTGGCGAATCTGCTCGAATGCGGTCACACACCGTGCGGCAAACTGCGCCCTGCTTTCGCCATGCGGGAAGGGCAGCTCGCCGCCGGAGTCAATCCACGCCTGATAGTCGGCGCGGCCGTTTAGTTCTGCGTAATTCTTGTTCTCGAAGTCGCCGAAATCACACTCGCGGAAGCTGCCGATGATGGTCTGCGGAACGCCAGGATAGAGGAGATTCGCCGTTTCCACGCAGCGGCGCATGGGGCTGACAAACACGCGCGACACGGGCGGATAGTGCCGATTCTGCAATTGCGCAATTCCTTCGGCGCACAGCGGCTCGTCCGTGCGGCAGCCGATGTAGCGGCGCTCACGGTTGCCCTGCGTCTGCCCGTGGCGGATGAGAATCCACTTCATTTGATGCGCACCCCGATTCCGCAGACGCAGCGCGTGACGCTTTCCGATTCCTGCGCGACGATGCACAGCGCGCGCCCGACCGCCTCGCGGAAGAGGCGTTCCTCCTTTACAATCGGCACGACGCCCGCGCCGACTTCGTTCGCGATGACGATGGCGTCCGGGTGTGCGGCGCAGAACTGCCGGGCAAATTCGCGCGGGTCTTGATGCGCCTCCAAGACGGCGCGGCGGATGGCTTCGTGAAAATCAGGATAGCAGGGAAGTCCGGGATTCTCCGCGCGGGCGAGTTCTTCCTGCCCTTGATAAACGCCGCCAATGTACAGCTTCATAATAGCTTTCCTCCGATGACAATGACTGCCGTCAGTGTGAGTTCTGTGATTTGCAGAAACCAGCCCGCAAGGTCGCCGGTGATGCCGCCGAACTGTTTGTACGACATGTGCCGATAGTACCATGCGCACAGAATCGCGGCTAACAGGCACGGAATCGCCAGCCATCCGCCGACAATCGCCCATAGCACTGCGCAGAGAACGGCGTACACCGCGCAGCTGATGGTCAGCATCCGCTGCTGTGCCGCCTGCGCAAAAGCATCGAGCATCCCCTTGGGTCGAGCGTTCCTAAACGCGGACATTGCCCACGCGCTGCACGCCCGCGACAGCATGAAGCAGCCAATCATCATCGGCGTAAGGGTCGTCGGCAGTTCGCTGAGCAGCGCCGCGTCCAGCAGCAGATAGCCTGCGCAGCCCAGCACGGCGAACGCTCCGACGTGGCTGTCCTTGAGGATTTCCAGCCGTTTTTCCGGCGATTGCCATGATGCCAGTGCGTCGCTGGTGTCCATGAAACCGTCCATGTGGATGCCGCCGGTGACGAGAATCGGCAGCAGCGCCCCGACCGCGCCGCGCAGCAAGGCTCCGAAGCCCAGCACGTCACACAGCGCCAGCCAGCCCCACAACAGCAGTCCGATCACCGCGCCGATGAGCGGGAAAAAGCACATCGAATACTTGCGGTTTTCGTCTGTCCAAGCCACCTGCGGCACAGGAATGCGCGAATAGGTGGAAAACGCAATGCACAGCGAGCGGATTACACGCATGGGAGCGCTCCTTTCACACAGACGGGGATGGAATAGACGACTTCGACCACGCAGTCCGCCATTTTTGCGGCTTCAGCGTTGATTTTTGCCAACTGCCGCAGGTATTCCCGCGTCGAGTCGGGATAATGGATGCCGTCGGAAAAAACGTCGTTCGTGACCAAAATCAGGTGCTGGCACTTGCACGCGAGGACGTTTAGCGCTGGGAGGATGCGGGACGTATCGCCGCCGCCAAACATCTCGTTCGCCATCAGGTTGACCAAATCTTCCAGCAAAACGACGCTGCCTTCGGGTACATCCGCCGACGCAAGGTTCTTTTCACACTCGATGGTCGTGAAGCCCTTGTCCGCGCGCTGTGCCCGATGCCGCGCCACTCGCTGCACGGATTCTTCGTCGTACACCTGCATGGTCGCGATATACACGCGCTTTTTCGCTGGAAGCGCGCTGACCAGCTTCTCCGCCCATGTGGATTTGCCGCAGCCGCTGCCGCCCGTGACCAGCACAATCATGCTTTACCCTCCTGTGGCTCGTAGGCCGAAATGCCCAATTCGTCGAAGGTGTGCGGCCCGTGGTAAACCTTGAGCGCCATATCCAGCAGGGGAATCAGCGACACCGCGCCTGTGCCTTCGCCCAGCGCCATATCGGCGTAGATGATGGGGGACATGCCCAATTCCGACATGATGCGCACCACGGCTGGCTCGTGGCTCATGTGCGAGGGGAGCATGGCGGATTTTGACGCCGGGTCGATGCGCACTGCCGTGAGTGCCGCGACTGCCGAAATCACGCCGTCGATGACAATCGGCAGATGATGGCGCAGTCCGCCCAGAAAGATGCCGACCATCCCGGCAATCTCGAATCCGCCGACTTTCGCCAGCACGTCCAGCGCATCATCCGCATTCGGGCGATGGATGCTCAGGGCGCGCTGAATGGCAGCCTTTTTGCGCTGCAAGCCCGCGTCCGACAAACCCGCGCCGCGCCCGGTGATATCCTCCGGCGAACAGCACAGGAGCGCGCATGCCATGGCAGTGGAGGCGGTTGTGTTCCCGATGCCCATTTCGCCCGTGGCAATCAGCTGATACCCACGCGCTTTCATGCGGGCGACTGCGTCGATACCCGCTTGAACCGCCTGTTCCGCCTGCGCGCGGGTCATCGCGGGTTCACGCGCCATATTGCGTGTTCCGGCGGCGATGCGGCAGTCTACCGTCCCCATGACGGGCGTCACCATGCCGAAATCCAGCGCGTACACGTCCGTTCCGGAGACGGATGCCATCAGGTTGATGTTCGCTGTGCCCGCGACGATGGACTGCGCCACGAGTGCCGTTACCTCGCTGCCGGATTGGCTCACACCCTCCGCCACTACGCCGTGGTCGCCGCAGCAAATCAGCGCGCAACGCTTGTTGATGCAAACGTCCGCCGTCTGCTGAATCCCCGCGATCTGCACGACAAGCTGTTCCAGCTTTCCCAGCGAATTCAGCGGCTTCGCGACGTGATTCCACCGAAATTGCGCCTGTTCCTGTGCGTTCATTTGTCCTCCCTGTCCGAGCGCGCGGCGACGGCGGCAATTTCGCGGAAGCGCGCGATAATCGCATCATAATTCTTCTTCTGGTGCGGGAAAGCGCAGTGCTGGCAGCTTTTGATGCCCGATTCCGTGTAGGTGCAGTTACCGCCGCAGTGCTTGCCCAGCGTGTACAGCGGGCAGTAACAGAAAAGGCAGTTGAAATCCTCTTCCTTCACGCCCTTGTGGCAGGGGAAATATTCACATTCCTTGTTCTGAAAGAAGTTGTAATGTTTGTTTTGCTCCGGCATATGCTCACCTCATCGTACAATGGCAATCAGTACAATCAAAACCATCATCAGCAGACTGCTTGTATACAACAAACGGTTTGCACGGCGGATATCCGCGCGTTCGGCAGGCCGATCCGCGTCGCCGATGGTTGGTTTTTCGACGGGTTTGCCGAAGTAATTGTGCGTCCCGCCGAGTTGAATGTGCAGCGCCCCCGCCGCCGCGGATTCGCTCCACGCGCAGTTGGGGCTTTTGTGATTGGCGTGGTCGCGGCGGACGATGCGAAAGGCATTTTTGCCGTCCAAGCCTATCAAATAGGAAGCAATCACCATCAGCAGCGCCGTCAAACGCGCCGGAATGTAGTTCAGCACGTCATCTAATTTTGCGCTCGACCAGCCAATGTCGCGGTATTTCTCGTCCAAGTATCCAACCATTGAATCCAATGTGCTGGCGGCTTTGAATCCCCACAGGAGGATTGGCCCGCCGATGGCAGCGTACAGCAGGGGAGAAATTACGCCGTCCGTCGTGTTCTCCGACACTGTTTCGACGGTTGCTTTGATGATTTCTTCCTCACTTAATTCCTGCGTGTCGCGCCCGACAATCCGCGCCACCTGCGTCCGCCCAGCGGCAACGCCCCGCCCCAGCGCTTTTTCCACGCCGCGCGCTTCCTTCGCCATACTCGTGATGGCAATGCCCATCCAGTCCAACAGAGCCATGGCAATTAGCAGGGGAATGCGCCCCAGCAGCCCGCAAAGCATCATAATTAGCGCGACGACCGCCATTGTCAGCAGTACGGTGGAGGCGGTCAGGAACACGGCGCTTTTCCGCAGATTGCCGCCGCGCCGCCGCAGCTTTTTCTCCATCCAGCTGATGTACTTGCCGATGAGGCACACCGGGTGATACAGCCATGACGGGTCGCCCAGCAGCAAATCCAGCACAAAGCCGATTATCAGCGCCCAAATCCAATCGCTCATTGCTTACACCTCGCCCCGTACAATACGGTAGATGGCGTCCATATCGACGCTCGCGCGGACAATATCAGCAATGCGGTCGAACTCGCGCTCGCGGTATTCATCGAGGGTCATCGGGACCTGCGTTTCGGTGTCGATGCCCTTTTCTTTGCGGATGTGCGCGGCGATGGCGGCGAACAGCTGCCCGTCATCAAACAAGCCGTGCAGATAGCTGCCCAGCACGTTGCCGCGCTCATTCATCACGCCGTCCACGCGATTGCCGATGCGCAGCCACGGCAGCGCCCTTTCGCCGAACTGATTTTGCCCGGCGTGAATCTCGTAGCCGTCCACCAGAATGCCGTTCGATGATGCCAGCCAGCCGGACGCATCGACGATGCCGCTGGCCTGCGCGGTTTCCTTCTCCCTTGCGAAGGTGACCTCCATGTCCAGTAAGTCCAGACCCGCCAGCTCCGGCACGCGCGATTCCACATGGTCGGGGTCGTGCAGCTTTCTACCCAGCATTTGGTATCCGCCGCACACGCCGATGACCATGCCGCCCTTGCGCGCGTGGCGGATGATGGCGGCATCCAAGCCGCGGTTGCGCAGGTCAATCAAATCTTCGATGGTGTTTTTCGTGCCGGGAAGGACAATCAGGTCGGCATTTTCGACCTCCTTCGCGGTCTGGGCATAGCGCACCTTCACGCCGGGCTGAAGCGATAGAGACTGGAAATCTGTGAAGTTGGAGATGTGCTTCAGCTTCACCACGGCAACGTCCAAATCCCCCTGACCCATCATGCGGCTGAAACGTTCGGTTACGCTGTCCTCATCCTCCAGCCCCACGTCCATCCACGGCACAACGCCTAATACGGGAATGTGAATGCGCTCCTCCAGCATCTTGAGTCCCGGTTCAAGAATCTTCACATCGCCACGGAATTTGTTGATGATGACGCCCTTCACGCGGGCGCGTTCCTCGTCCGTCAGCAGCATCACGGTGCCCAGCAGCGACGCGAACACGCCGCCCAAGTTGATGTCGCCCACCAGCACCACCGGCGCATCGGCGGATTCTGCCATTGACATATTCACAATGTCCCCGGCACGCAAGTTGATTTCCGCCGGACTGCCCGCACCCTCGATGACCACGCAGTCCACGGTGGATTCCAGCGCGTCATACGTCGCCTTGATGCGTTCGCGCAGGGCGGGCTTGTAGCAGTGATACTCCATCGCAGTCATTGTGCCGATGGCTTTGCCGTCCACAATTACTTGACTGCGGCGATCGCTCGTGGGTTTGAGCAGCACGGGATTCATGCGCACATCCGGTTCAACACCTGCCGCCTGCGCCTGTGTTACCTGCGCGCGCCCCATTTCCAAGCCGTCCTTAGTGACGAACGAATTTAACGCCATGTTTTGCGCTTTGAACGGCGCAACCTTGTATCCATCCTGCTTCATGATGCGCAAAAACGCGCTGCACAGCACGCTTTTGCCCACGGACGACGCCGTCCCCATCACCATCAAACTCTTACCGCGCATCGAAATTCTCCTTATCAAGTGCCGCCATCAGCAAATCGTTTTCCGCGTCCGTTTTCACTGCCAAGCGCAGATAATTCGCGAGCAAGCCGAACGAATCGCACGTCCGCACCAAAATGTGCTGCGCCCGCAGGTGCTGCACCGTTTTCGTCATGTCGTGCCCGAAATCAGCCAGCAGGAACGGTACGCGCCCCGCTGTCACACGCACGCCCATCTCCTGCAAGCACCGCGCGAACCGCTCCGCCCGCGCCTGATTCGCCTGTGCATCCGCCGCAATTTCCGCCTGATGACGGGGCAGCTCCGCCGCAACCGCCGACGCCAGCACGTTCAGCGACCATGTGACTGCCCGCTCCTGCAAGCGTGCAATCTGTTCCGGCGCAGCGCAGATGTACCCCAGCCGCACGCCCGGAATGCACAGAATCTTCGTCAACGACCCAACCACTGTCAAACCATCCTGCACATGGTGGCGAACCGTCCCATCCGGGCAATAGTCGATGAACGCCTCGTCCACAATCAGCTCGCCGCCGCTGTTCCGCACGTCCCGATGCATCCGCAGCACGTCATTCGGCGAAAGCAGCGTGCCTGTCGGATTGTTCGGATTGCATATAACCACAGTGTCATCCGCCTGAATCGCCTGATTTGCTGCCATCCGCCGCCCGTGTGCCTTCGCCCGCTCCGCATATTCCCCGAACGTCGGCTGCTGCACATGCACCGCGCCGCGCCGAACGCCGAGTGTCAGGTCAATCGCCGCCGCGCCGCCCGCTGTCGGCAGCACGCAGCTTTCGTCCACGCCGAGATACAACGCCAGCCCCGCACGCGCCGCCCGCATCGCGCGGTCAGGATAATAGCACGCCTGCGAAAGCGCCGCACGCATGGTGTCCATCACCCACGCGGGCGTTCCCTCTGGTCGCAGATTCGCGGAAAAGTCCAGCCAATCCGCTGGCTGACCTTCCCAAACATTGCCGCCGTGCCTCAATGCCGCGTCCTCCTGAATCAGCAGAAATACCGAGAATGATTATAGCAAAATTACGGGGGATTTTCAACAGCGAGTGGGGCAGGATGACGAATCCGCCGTTATAGAATAGAAAGAAAACTGACAGACACACACTCCATAAGTACAATTGTACTTCTTTCACTTTTGCCAATTGTAAATAATTGCGCTAAAGAATTGACTTTTTCGTGAAAAGGCGTATAATCATGGAAGGAAGGGGTGGAAATTCATGAGAACGACGAAGCTAATGGCGGGTGCGTTGACGCTGCTGGTGCTGGTCGGCGGTGCGGCGGCTGCCGAGACGGTGCAATCCTCCGAAGGCACGGTGTATACCCTGCCGGCGAATGTTTCCCGCATCGAGGAGTACGCATTTTACGGCGACGGGGAACTGCGGGAAATCCGCATTCCAGAGGGCGTGACGGAAATCGGCGATTATGCTTTTGCAAACTGCTGGTATCTGACGGAAATCACGATTCCGGAGAGCGTGACCAAGATTGGCGCACATGCCTTTGACAGCTGCGTGAGCTTGAAAACGGTGCAGCTGTCCGACAACATCACCGAAATGGGGGAGAGTGCTTTTTATCGCTGCCTCAGCCTGCCGGAAATCACCCTGCCCGCGTCGCTGACGGGCATTTCGGCGCATATGTTCGAGAACTGCGAAGGACTGGTGACGGTCACGGTGCCGGAAGGGCTGCTGGAAATCGGTGATTCTGCCTTTGCAGGCTGCAAGAAGCTGGAAAACTGCGCCCTGCCGCCGAACCTGACGCGCGTCGGCAGCTACGCGTTCGACAAGTGTACGCTCTGGAACGCCGAGCTGCTGCCGGATACGTTGACGGAAATCGGCGAGTACGCCTTCCGCCAGTGCAAGAAACTGACAGAAGTGACGATTGGCGAAAAGCTGCTGAATGTCGGCGAGGGTGCGTTCTGCGACTGCGACGGCATCAAGAAAGTGGACTGGCAGGCGAAAGTGACGCGCATTCCCGACCGCGTGTTCCAATCCTGCTACTATATTGAAACCGTGAAGCTGCCGGAAACAGTGACGGAAATCGGCGAGTACTCGTTCTACTCCTGCGGCTATTTGACGGACATTGGCACGTTTGAGCGGATGAAGCGCATCGGCGCTTGCGCGTTTTCAAACTGCAGAGCACTGGTGAATATCGGCACGCTGGACGCGATAGAGGAAATCGGCGGCGGCGCATTTATGCTCGACCAAAAGTTGGTACTTTCGCTGGATGGCTTGCAGCACCTGCGCATTATCGGCGGCTACGCGTTCGGCGGCTGCCCGAAAGTGACCGGACTGCGTGATTTGCCGATGCTGGAAGAAATCGGCGCGAGCGCACTGGACAGCGCGAACATCCCGGAAGTTGCGAATCTGCCGCGCTTGCGGAGGATTGGCGCATCCGGTCTGTCCAATCGGTCGCTGGTGACGGTGGGCGACCTGCCCAGCTTGGAGTATATCGGCGACTCAGCGTTCCGGAATGCAACTTCGCTGACCACGTTCGGCGCAGCACCGAATGTGACGTACATTGGCGCGAATGCCTTTGAAGAATGCCGCAAACTGGAGACGCTTGGTTTGGATGGTGTTGCGGCAGAAATCGGAAGGGAAGCGTTCATCGCCTGCACTTCGCTGAAGTCGCTTGATTTGTCGAATGTCACCAGCATTGGGGAGAAGGCGTTCAGCTACTGCGGCACGCTGGAAACGGTGGTCAGCCTCGAATCCATCACCAGCCTTGGCAAAAATGCGTTTGAGGAATGCAGATCGCTGGTGACGGTCGGCAAAATCGGCAATCTGACGCGGCTGCCGAACGAAGTATTTAGGGAATGCAAAGCCCTTGCAAATGTCACCCTGCCGGATACGATGGAGACGATTGGCACAGCGGCGTTCAAGCATTGCTATGGTCTGCCTGAAATTGTGATTCCAGACAGCGTGACGATCATCGAGGAAGAAGCGTTTAGCGGCTGCACCTCGCTGCAGGAAATCATTGTGCCGGATTCTGTGGTAAAAATGGGCAATCATGTGTTTGGCGGATGCCGAAGCGCAACGCGGATTGTATTCCCGAAATACCTCACGTACCTGCCTGGCTATGGTGTGAGCTTCTGCAACTATATGGTGGAATTTGTATTCCCAGAGAACGTGAAATCTATCAGCAATTACTTCTTCTACGGCTGCATTTCGCTGAAAGAAATTGTGATTCCGGATACGGTGACTACCATTGATTTCCGTGCTTTCTGGGATTGCACTTCCTTGACGCGCATCACGATTCCGGCTTCGGTCACGAAAATTGATTCGACAGCGTTTGACGGCTGCAAGAAGGACAAACTGGTGTGGGTGGTCACGCCCGGTTCGTATGCGGAAACGTACGCCAAGAAGAATTATTACCATTACGTATACGCGAAGTAAACCCTGTTGGGAGATTGCCCTGCGCAGTCTCCCGTTTTTTTGCGTCCAGCATTCCATAACATTACCCAACATTCGCCAAAATACCCCTTGATTTTTGCAGTGCTGCGTTGTACAATAATTTACAGGGGCGCAACCCTGCCCCCTAAGCTGCTGCAATGCAAAAGGAGTCGCCATGGGCAATTCGTATTCGTTGTTCCTGCGTCAGTCGTATCTCGACGCGTGGGAGGACTACCGCCGCTCGCTGCACAGGGCTGATTTCCCGGTCTGGGATTATATCATACTCACCGCGTCCAACGAGGCGCAGGCGAATGCGTATCGTCAGCAGATTGCCATTCGCCGGGCGAAAAACCTCCTGCCTGAGCGGACGCACTATGCCGTTCTGCCCGACCCGGACGGGCTGCGCGTGGGCAGCGGCGGCGCGACGCTCAATGCGCTTCGTTATGTCTGCACGCAGGAAGGCACATTTGCGGGCAAGCGCATTCTGTGCATCCATTCAGGCGGGGACAGCAAGCGCGTGCCGCAGTACAGCGCGTGCGGCAAGCTGTTTTCGCCCGTCCCGCGTGAGCTGCCCAACGGCAGGCGCTCGACGCTGTTTGACGAGTTCATCATTGGCATGAGCGGCGTGCCATCGCGGATTCGGGACGGGATGCTTGTGCTGTCGGGAGATGTGCTGCTGCTATTCAATCCGCTGCAGATTGATGCGCCCGCATCCGGCGCGGCGGCGATTTCCTTCAAAGAGGACGTGGAAACGGGCAAGAACCACGGCGTGTTCCAGATGGATGAACAGGGCAATGTTGGCGAGTTCCTGCATAAGCAGACGGTAGAGACGCTGACGCGCCGGGGGGCGGTCAATGCGCAGGGCAAGGTGGATATTGACACCGGCGCGGTGCTGTTCAGCGCGGATTTGCTGGCGGATTTGTATACGCTGGTGGATACGCCCGCAAAGTTTGCGGCTTTTGTGAATGACCGCGCGCGGCTGTCCTTCTATGGTGATTTCCTCTATCCGCTGGCAAGCCGTTCGACCTTGGAGCAGTTCTACCGCGAAAAGCCGGATGGCTCATTCACAGAGGAGCTGCACGCCTGCCGCACCGCCATCTGGCAGGTGCTGCGGAAGTATCGGATGCGTCTGCTGCGGCTGGCGCCCGCGTCGTTCATTCACTTCGGCACGACGCACGAACTGCGCGCGCTGATGACAGACGGCGTGTCGGCGTACAGCTTCTTGGACTGGAAAAAGTGTGTGTCCGGCTGCTGCTCATCGGCGAATTATGCGCTGAATAACGCGATGGTGGAGGAGGGCTGCTGCATCCATGACGATTGCTATCTGGAGGACAGTCATGTGATGGGCAGCGCGATTATCGGCAGCGGTACGGTGCTCTCGCATGTGACAATCAGCGGAAAGAACATTCCGGCGAATGTCGTCCTGCACAGCCTGAAGTTGACGGACGGGCGCTTTGTGACGCGGATTTACGGCGTGGCGGACAACCCGAAGGAAGGCGCGTTCTTGGGCGGCTCAATGGCTGCGTTCGGGAACGTGTGGGATGAGGATGACCATTCGCTGTGGCAGGCGAAAATCTACCCGGTCTGCGATTCTATGGCGGAATCGGTGGATGCGGCGCTGAATGTCTACGCGCTGGCAGTGGGCGCGGGGAATTATGATGCGTGGGCATCGGCGGAGCGCGTCAGCCTGTGCAGCTCGTTCAACAGCGCGGACACGGCGGCGATTCTGGAATGGGAGACGCACCTGCGCAAAGCCGTGAAGGTCGAGCGCTTCTTGTCTGTGATTCGCCGCGGCGGCACAATCGAGGAAGCGAAGGAAATTTTTCAAGATGCTGCCATCAGCGCCTATCAGCGCCGCCTGATTGCGGAAAAGGCGGCATCGGCAGACGTGTTCACACGGATGCGAATCTTCTACTGCCTCGGTAAAGTACTGGGTGATTCGCAGGAGGGGGAGGCGTACATCAAGCGGGCTTTTGAGGAGATTCAGCGCATGGTGCTTGCGGGCGCGGCGGCGCACGGCACGGGGCTTTGCGCACATCATCAGCCAGTGGAAAAAGAAGCAGCGGTGCGTCTGCCGCTGCGGGTCAACTGGGGCGGCGGCTGGAGCGATACGCCGCCGTACTGCAACGAAAAGGGCGGAACGGTGCTCAATGCCGCGATTCTGCTGGGCGGCGAGTATCCCGTGGAGGTGCATGTGCGCCGTCTGCCGAAGCCGATGGTCGTGCTGGAAAGCGCGGATATGGGCGCGCGTGGGGAATTCACGGCAATTTCGGACTTGCAGGAGTGCCACAATCCCTACGACCCGTTTGTGCTGCACAAGGCAGCGCTGATTGCCTGCGGCGTGATTCCGCGCGAGGGCGGCGAATTGACGGATATTACGGCGAAAATCGGCGGACTGTACGTCTCTACGCAGATGCACGGCGTGCCGAAGGGTAGCGGTCTGGGCACGAGCAGCATTCTTGCAGGCGCGTGCGTCAAAGCGCTTTTCCAGTATTTCGGCGTGGCGCACACGGAGGACGATTTGTATGAGCACGCCATGTGCGTCGAGCAGATTATGTCCACCGGCGGTGGCTGGCAGGATCAAGTCGGCGGCATGACGCCGGGACTGAAGCTCATCACCGCGCCCGCGGGCATTCAGCAGAAATTGAACGTCCGCCATATCGCTCTGTCGGAGGACACCAAGGCGGAACTGAACGCGCGTTTCACCCTGATTTATACCGGCCAGCGCCGCCTTGCGCGGAATCTCCTGCGCGATGTGGTGGGCCGCTACATCAGCAATGCGCCGGACAGCCTGTACGCGCTGGAGGAAATTCAGCGAATCGCCGTGATGATGGCGTTTGAACTGGAGCGTGGGCATGTGGATGACTTCGCGAAGCTGCTGAATCGCCACTGGGAGCTTTCCAAGACGATTGACGCGGGCAGCACCAACACCTGCATCGACCAGATTTTTCTTGCGATTGACGACCTGATTGATGGGCGCATGATTTGCGGCGCGGGCGGCGGCGGATTCCTGCAGGTGCTGCTCAAGCGCGGCGTGACGAGGGAGCAGCTGAACGCGCGCCTGCATGATACATTTCAGGACTGCGGCGTGGACGTGTGGGACTGCACATTGGTTTAAGGAGGTACTATTATGCTGAAGGGTATTTCCCCGCTGATTTCGCCGGAACTGCTGAAAGTGCTGTGCGAGATGGGGCATGGGGACGAGATTGTGCTGGCGGACGCGAATTTCCCTGCAGAAAGCATGGGGCAGCGCGTCGTTCGTGCGGATGGCATCGGCGCGGCGGAACTGCTGCGCGCGATTCTGCCGCTGTTCCCGCTGGATCAATATGATGAAAGCAATTTTGTGCTGATGTCGGTTGTGCCGGGCGACCCAATAGAACCCGTGATTTGGGACGAATACCGCGCGACGCTGACGGCTTATGAGTCAGACGCGAAAATCCAGACAATCGACCGCTTTGCCTACTACGAGCGCGCGAAAAAAGCGTACTGCATTGTCGCGACAGGCGAAAGCGCGCAGTACGCAAACATCCTGCTGAAAAAGGGTGTCATTCGGCAGCATGTGCAAATGATATGAAACCCAAGATTACACTGACAATGGTTTCTATCCCCCCCTTACTTTTTGAAAGTAACTTCTTTATAATGGCAGTGTATCTATTTTCAAGGATAGCTGGCGAAAAGCTGCAAACTGGAGGAGATTCTGCAGCGCGAAACCACGCCGTTCCATCCGTACAGCCCCTACACGGTGGCGAGGCAGTGCGGCTTCTGGATGGTGAACGCATAAATTGGTATATGCTGTCTCTCGAAACGGAAGCAATGCCAAAACTACTGGAGGTGGAGGATGCCGGATGAGTAAAGTGCTTCTGATTACGAATATCCCTGCGCCGTATCGGGTAGATTTGTTCTACTATATGCAGACGCATCAGCAGACGCACGAGTTTTTCGTCATTTACACGAATCGCAATGAGGACAACCGGCAGTGGGTGATTGACGAGCGCAAACTCCTGCAATCGACGATTCTGGAATCCAAAATCATCAAGCGCAAGGGCGAAGGGGATGTGCACTACCTGCATATTCCGCAGCACCTGACGAGGGAAATCACGCGCATCAACCCGGATGTGGTGATTGCGTGGGAGTACAACCCATCCGCGCTGAAAGCATTGCTCTGGTGCAAGCGCCACGGCAGGAAGTTCATCCACCTCACGGACGGCACGCTGCATTCGGAGCGGAACATCGGGCGCGTGCAGAAGCTCATGCGGCATATCATCATCCATCATGCCGATGCGTGCATTGCCAGCAGCACCAAAGCGAAGGAAAAGCTGCTGCACTGGGGCGCGCCGGAGCGGAAAATCTTCCTTAGCCTGCTGACGGTGGATATTTCCCGCTTCCGTTATGCCGAAAAGCGCGAAAATCAGCATACGCTGCTGTTTGTGGGCAGAATTATCCCCCTGAAAGGGCTGGATTTGCTCCTGCGCGCGCTGCCGAAGCTGCATCAGCCGTTTGAACTGCTGATTGTCGGCGACGGCGAGGCGGAGGAAAAGGCGAAATTGATGGCGATGGCGGAAGAAACGCACGTTGCGCAGTACATTCGCTGGCTGGGATTCCAGTCTGGCGAGCCGCTGGCGGATGCCTATCGCCGGGCGAGCGTGTTTGTTCTGCCGACCCGCGAGGACTGCTTCGGGCTGGTGCTGCTGGAAGCGCTCTGCTCCGGTACGCCGATTGTCGCGTCGAAGTATGCCGACGGCGCGTATGACACCGTGCATCCGGGCGAAAACGGGCTGATTGTTGACCCGGAGGATGCCGACGCGCTGGCGGAAGCCATCGACAGTATTCTGGGCAGCGAGGAAATTCAGCGGCGCTATTCGCAGAACTGCCGCCAGTATATTCCGCAATTCGAGTTTGGGGCGGTCATGCAGGGGTATCTGCAGGCGATTGCGTCCGTCACATCAGGCAACAAATAACAACAAACTGCCGTACTTTTGTGGCAGCTTTTTTGTTCCGCCGCTTGACAGTGGTGCTATAATAGGCGTGATGAAGCGCCACACCTTCATCCGAAAAGAGGAAATCAGTATGAAAACAACGCATCACGGTCAAATGTCGGAATCTTTCCTGACAGCCGTCTTTTTGTCCTTGTCCGGCGGCTTGCAGGATGCGTATACCTACCTGTTTCGCGGCAAAGTGTTCGCCAACGCGCAGACGGGCAACATCGTCCTGCTCAGCGCGCATATTATGGACGGGCAGTGGGGGATGGTACTGCACTACTTCATCCCGCTGTGCGCGTTTGCCTTCGGTGTACTGGTGGCGGAGAGAATGCGCGAGCGCTTCCGCTCCATGCAGCGCCTGCACTGGCGGCAGCTGGTCGTACTGGGAGAAATGCTCCTACTGCTGATTGTCGGCTTCCTGCCCGAAAGCTGCAATCTGCTGGCGAACGCCATCGTGTCGTTCTCCTGCGCGATGCAGGTGCAGGCGTTCCGCAAGGTGGACGGCTATGCGTTTGCCAGCACGATGTGCATTGGCGACCTGCGCAGCGGCGTTGAGGCGTTCTGCATTTGGAGCAAAACGCACGAATCGCACGCGAAAGATCGGATGCTGCGTTATTTCGGCATTATCCTGCTCTTTGCGCTGGGCGCGGGCATTGGCAGCGTCAGTGCAGGGCGCATCGGCGCACATGCCATCTGGATTTCGTGCCTGCTGCTGCTGGCAGCCTTCGCACTGATGTTCATCCGCGAGGATCTGGAGCAGAATCCGCTCATCGAAAAGGACATCAGCGCTATCCGCAAGGAAACGGCAGAAATCGACCGAACGCTCAAGCAGGAGCTGAAAGAGGAACATCAGGAACTGAAGGAAAACGCGGTTCGCAAACGATAATATAAATAGGAAATCCGCCGCCGCAAACAGCTTTGCCGCGGCGGATTTTTCTGCATGCAGACGCAGTTGAATTTGTCCAATCTGGTTGCGCTAAGAAATCGTTTTTCCGTATTGCAAATTCCGAATCTCGGTGCTATAATGTGCATGGTTTCCCCAAAAGTAACTCACGGAAGCGAGGTATAATATGAAGCAAGAGAAGAAAAACAGCCGTGTACGGCTCATCCTTGTGATGATCGTACTGCTGGCGGCCTTGCTTGCAGCCATCTTTCTGACTGACCCCGGCGGAGAGAAAACCGAGTCCATTCAGGCGGTCATGAAGGATGCCGTGCTGCATGAAGACAACCAGATGGCATTTCTGGGGATGCGGGTGAATCCGTCGGTCATTTCCGACTGGGTGGTTACGGGACTGCTGCTGGTTGTGGCGGCGCTGCTGCGAATTTTCGCAATTCCGCACTTCAAGCTCGTTCCCGGCAAGCTGCAAAGCGCACTGGAAGCACTGGTTTCGTTCTTCCGGGATATGGCGAAGTCGTACAGCCCGCACCGCAACGGGTTCCTCGGCGTGTACATATTCAGCGCGGGGATGTACATCGCTGTCGGTACGCTCTTTGAACTGCTGGGCATTCAGAGCGTGACGACGGAGGGAATGTCAATGTCCCTGCCTGCGCCGCTGTCTGACATCAATGCGGCGATTGCGATGGGTCTGATGTCCTACGGCGTCATCATGTCCGGCGGCATTGCCAGCAATGGCGGACGCGGCATCCTGCTCACGCTGAAAGAGTTTTCCCTGCCCATCTCCATGAGCTTCCGACTTTTCGGCGCGCTGCTGAGCGGTCTGCTGGTGTCGGAACTGGTGTACTACACGATTTCCCTGAGCTTCGTGCTGCCGGTGCTTGTGGGCGTTCTGTTCACGATTCTGCACGCGCTCATCCAGACCTACGTTCTCACCATGCTGACCGCCAACTACTACGGCGAGGTCAGCGAACCGCCGAAGAAAAAGGCGAAGAAGGAAAAGAAGCCCGCCGGTGCTGTTCCGGCGGTGAATTGATTTGAGGAGGATTTTGATTATGAAGAAGTTTGCAAGCGTTCTCGTTCTGGCTCTGATGGCTGTGCTGATGCTCTCCGTGTTTGCCCCCGCGCTGGCTGAAGAAGCGGCTGCGGCAGCGACTGACAGTGCGATTCCCGCGAAGGCGATTGCGGCCGCGATTGCGATTGCGGCGGCTGCTGGCGCCGGCGCTATTGCAATGGGCATTTCCATCGGTAAGGCGACGGAGGCAATTTCCCGTCAGCCCGAAGCGACCGACAGCATCCGCGGCAGCCTGATGATTGGTCTGGTCTTCATCGAAACGGCTATCATTTACGCTCTGATTGTTGCGATTCTGGTCGTTTTCGTTCTGTAATTTCTTTGAGCAGGAAAGGGAACAGACGGCTATAAACGTCTGTTCAGTCAGGTGAAGATATGCCGCTGAATATCAATTTCCAGCAGATTCTGCTGCACATGTTCAATTTCGTGATTCTGGCGTTCGGGCTGTACATGCTGCTGTATAAGCCGGTTGTCGCCTTCATGAAGAAGCGCGAGGATCACTTTGCTGATTTGGAGAAGCAGGCGCAGGAGGCGAAGTCGCAGGCGGAAGCGACGCTGGCGGAGTATAACGCGAAGCTGGCGGGTGCGGATGAAGAAATCCGCCAGAAGAACGCCGCTGCCGCGCAGGAAGCTGACCGTCAGCGTCAGGAGCGGATGCAGCGCGCACAGGCAGACGCGGACAAGCTGCTCAAGAATGCCCGCGGTGCCGCCGAGCAGGAGCGCAATGCCATGCTCGAAGGCGCGAAGAAGGACATTGCCCAGATGGTTGTCTCCGCTACGGGCAAGCTGATGGACAAAGAAAACGACCCCGCGTTCGACAAGGCACTCTATGACAGCTTCCTGAAGGCTGCGCAGGAGGAGAATGACCATGACTGATACGAAGCAGAGCCGTCTGACGGCCACGCTGCTTTGCGTCACGCCGCCGGATGAGCATCAGGAGCAGGGCATCCGCGCCTTCCTCCAGAAAAAGTATGGCGAAGATGTTGCGCTGACCATCCAGCAGGATTCGTCGCTGAAGAGCGGCTTCCAGCTGCATGTGGGGAGCGAGGTCTACGACTGGAGCGCGAAGGGGCGCATGGAGCAGTTCCGCCAGCAGGTGGAGCAGCTTGTGGCGAAGAACACGCGCAAGGACATCATCCCGCTTCTGCGCAGCAGCATCGACGAGTTCCGTCTGCTTGCCAAGAGCAGCGAAGTCGGGACGGTCAAGTCCATCGGCGACGGCATTGCGGTTGTCGAGGGGCTGGAACATGCCGCGTATGGCGAAATCCTCATGTTCGACAACGGTATCAAAGGCATGGTGCAGGATCTGCGCCGCAACGAGACGGGCTGCATCCTGTTTGACAATGCCGATGATATTTCCGCGGGCAGCAAGGTTGCGCGCACGGGCAAGACCGCGGGTGTTCCCGTGGGCGACGCGTTCTTGGGGCGTGTCGTGGATGCGCTCGGACGCCCGATTGACGGGGGAGAAGCGATTCCGGCGGACGGCTATCGCCCAGTGGAAGAACCCGCGCCCGGCATCATCGACCGTCAAAGTGTTGATACGCCGATGGAAACAGGGCTGCTGTCCATCGACGCCATGTTCCCGATTGGCCGCGGTCAGCGCGAACTGATTATCGGCGACCGTCAGACGGGCAAAACGGCGATTGCGCTGGACGCCATGCTGAATCAGAAGGGCAAGAACGTCATCTGCGTGTACGTTGCCATCGGTCAGAAGGCGTCGAGCGTTGCCCAGCTGGTGGAGAACCTGCGAAAGCGCGACGCAATGGACTACTGCGTCGTCGTCAGCGCAACGGCGGGCGAAGCGGACACCATGCAGTACATTGCGCCTTACGCGGGCTGCGCGATGGCGGAATATTACATGCACAAGGGCCGCGACGTGCTGATTGTCTATGACGACCTCTCCAAGCACGCCATTGCCTACCGTGCCATGAGTCTGCTGCTGGAGCGCGCGCCGGGCCGTGAGGCGTATCCGGGCGACGTGTTCTACCTGCATTCCCGTCTGCTGGAGCGCTCAGCGCACCTGAGCGACAAGCTCGGCGGCGGCAGCATGACCGCGCTCCCGATTGTCGAGACGCAGGCGGGCGACGTGTCCGCGTATATCCCGACGAACATCATTTCCATCACCGACGGTCAGATTTTCCTCGAAAGCGACCTGTTCTTTGCGGGTCAGCGCCCGGCAGTCAATGTCGGTCTGTCCGTGTCCCGTGTTGGCGGCGCGGCGCAGACGAAGGCGACGAAGAAAGCGACCGGCAGCCTGCGCCTGGACTTGGCGCAGTACCGCGAGATGGAAGTATTTACGCAGTTCTCCAGCGATTTGGATGACAGCACGAAGGAACAGCTGCACTATGGGCAGGGCCTGATGCGCATCCTCCGCCAGAAGCAATATCATCCGCTGAGTATGCACCAGCAGGTCATTGTGCTGGTGTGCGCGATGGGGCATGTACTGTCGAAGGTGGCAGTGAAGGACGTGACGGACTTCCGTGATGCGCTGCTTGATCACTTCGAGCAGGAACATTCCGACCTCTGCCGTTCGCTGGAAGATGAAAAGGTGCTGACGGACGATATGAAGCAGGAGATTCTGCGCATCGCGGAGGAATATCTCGCCGCGAACGCTGAGCGCTTCAGGAAGGAGTAATCCATGCCGAGCGCAAAGGAAATCAAAAGCCGCATCGCCAGCATCAAGGATACACAGAAAATCACCAACGCCATGTACCTGATTTCCTCCACGAAACTGCGGAAGGCGAAGAACGAGCTGAACCGTACCCGCCCGTACTTCGATGCGCTCAAAGGCGAAATCAAGCGCATCTTCCGCACCGTACCGGACGTGGACAGCCGCTACTTCTATCCGCCGGCGGGTGCGCCGAAGCTGGAAGGGGAGTACGCCTGCCTCGTCATCACGGCGGATAAGGGCATGGCGGGCGCGTATAACCACAATGTGCTGAAAATTGCGCGGGAAATGCTGCATGAGCATCCGGAGACGGAGCTGTTCGTCGTGGGTGAATATGGCCGCCAGCATTTTGCGCAGGCGGGCATCCCGATTGAGAAGTCCTTCCTCTATCCCGCGCAGAATCCGACGCTGCACCGCGCACGCGAAATCTGCGATATCCTGCTGGAACGCTACGACAATGGCGAGTTCCAGAAATTGTTCATTGTCTATACCGATATGAAGAACAGCCTGAGCGCCGAAGCGACCAGCACGCGCCTTCTGCCCTTTCACCGGGGCGATTTCGCGTCCGTCGCCGCGCCGGGCAGTGTTCACTTTGAGTTTACGCCCGGCGTTGAGGCGGTGCTGGACAACGTCATCCGCAGTTATATCACGGGTTTCGTGTACAGCGCGCTGGTGGACAGCTTCTGCGCAGAACAGAACGCCCGCATGACCGCTATGTCCTCCGCCGGGGAAAATGCCGACAAGATGCTTGCGTCGCTCTCGGTGCAGTATAACCGCGTGCGTCAGGCGTCGATTACGCAGGAGATTACCGAGGTATCTTCCGGCGCAAAGGCACAGAAAAGAAAGAAGGTGCAGTCATGCTGAGCTATGGCAAAATCGTGCAGGTGTCCGGCCCTGTGGTGGACTGTGAGTTTCAGGAGGGACAGCTGCCGAAGATTCGCGAAGCACTGCGCGTCCAAGTGGAAGACGAAGTGCGCACCATGGAAGTGGCGCAGCACATGGATGAACATACCGTCCGCTGCATCATGCTGGCGCCCAGCGAAGGGCTTTCGCGCGGCATGACGGTGGAGGCGACTGGACGCGGTATCAGTGTTCCCGTCGGCGACGCGACCTTGGGGCGTATGTTCAACGTCCTGGGCGACCCGATTGACGGCGGCGAGGCGCTTCCGGCATCCACCGAAAAATGGAACATCCACCGCCAAGCGCCGTCCTTTGCCGAGCAAAGCCCGGTCGTGAGCATTCTGGAAACCGGCATCAAGGTCATTGACCTGCTGGAGCCGTATGCCAAGGGCGGCAAAATCGGCCTGTTCGGCGGCGCTGGCGTCGGCAAAACGGTTCTGATTCAGGAGCTGATTACCAACGTTGCGTCCGAACACGGCGGCTATTCCATCTTCACCGGCGTTGGCGAGCGCAGCCGCGAGGGCAACGACTTGTGGAACGAGATGATGGAAAGCGGCGTCATTTCCAAGACGGCGCTGGTCTTTGGGCAGATGAACGAAGCGCCGGGCGTGCGTATGCGCGTGGCGCTGTCCGGGCTGACGATGTCGGAGTACTTCCGCGACGTTGAGCATAAGGACGTGCTGCTGTTCATCGACAACATCTTCCGTTTCGTGCAGGCAGGTTCGGAGGTTTCGACCCTGCTGGGGCGTATGCCGTCCGCTGTTGGCTATCAGCCGACGCTGGCGACCGAAATGGGGCAGCTGCAGGAGCGTATTACCTCCACACGCAACGGCTCTGTCACGTCCGTACAGGCGGTTTACGTTCCTGCCGATGACTTGACTGACCCCGCCCCTGCACAGACGTTCACCCACCTGGACGCAACGACTGTTTTGAGCCGTAAGATTTCCGAGCAGGGCATTTACCCGGCCGTTGACCCGCTGGCATCCACCTCCCGTATTCTGGAGGCGGATATCGTCGGTCAGGAGCACTACGAAACGGCGCGTGCGGTGCAGGAGATTCTGCAAAAATACGCTGATTTGCAGGATATTATTGCCATCTTGGGCATCGAGGAACTCAGCGAAGAGGATCGTCTGACGGTTGCGCGCGCCCGCAAGGTGCAGCGCTTCCTGTCCCAGCCGTTCCACGTTGCGGAGAAGTTCACGGGCATCAAGGGCGTGTATGTCCCGCTGAAGGACACCATCCGCAGCTTCAAGGCGATTCTGTCCGGCGAAATGGACGATTATCCTGAATCCGCCTTCTTCAACGTCGGCACGATTGAGGATGTCAAAGCCAAAGCCGCGAAGGAGCAGTGAGCGATGGACACGTTTCAGCTCAATATCCTCTCCGCGTCGTCCGCCTTCTATGAGGGCGAATGCGAATCGCTGGTTGTGCCGACGCCCGATGGCAAGCGCGGTGTGCTGGCGCACCACAGCAACGCCATTGCCGCCATCAGCCCCGGCGAACTCAGCTACACCGTTCCCGGTGAAAAGCCGCGTCTGGCTGCCGTGTCGCATGGGATGATCAAGATTGAGGACAACCATGTGCTGGTGCTGGTGGAGACGGCGGAAAAGCCGGAGGACATCGACCGCATCCGCAATCAGCAGAAGGCGGACACGGCGCGTGAAGCCCTGCTGCAAAAGCAGAGCCGCCGCGAGTATCTGGAAACGCAGGCGCAGCTGGCGCGCGCGCTGACCCGTCTGCGCGTCAAGCACCATTCGGAGAATCTGGACTAATCGTATCAGCCGAGGCAGAAATGCTTCGGCTTTTCTTGTGTTCCCAAATACACGCAAAATACAGAAAACCTATTGACATGGTAGTGAATATCGTGTATGATGATGTTGTTGGATTTGAGCAAACACGAAGCAAGGAGGTGGCGCAGGATGCTGAACCGGAATTATCAGAGAGAACTGTGCGGCAATCGAATGCGACACTCCCGGACAAAGCAGTATGGTCGGGTGCTTCGTTTTGCGTACCGCTCAGCCGAAGCACATCGTCGTTGACATCAACCATTTGTCCGGGAGTTTGCGAAGAACAAGCCCCGGTTATTTTTTGGTCAAATCCTCAGTTTCTCAAAACTTATCGACATAAATCGACATAAAAAGAGGACATCACGATGAGCAATTACAAGTTTGAAACCCTTCAGCTGCATGTTGGCCAGGAACAGCCTGATCCCGCGACCGATTCCCGCGCTGTCCCGATTTATCAGACCACGTCCTACGTCTTTAAGAACTCCGCCCATGCCGCCGCACGTTTCGGTCTGGCAGATGCGGGCAATATCTACGGCCGACTGACCAACTCCACGCAGGATGTGCTGGAAAAGCGCATTGCGGCGCTGGAAGGCGGTGCTGCGGCGCTTGCGCTGGCATCCGGTGCGGCGGCGATTAACTACACGATTCAGGCGCTGGCGCAGGATGGCGGCCACATCGTCGCGCAAAAGACGATTTACGGCGGCAGCTACAACCTGCTGGAGCACACCCTGCCGCATTTCGGCATCACCGCGACGTTCGTGGATGCGCACAACCTCGCCGAGGTTGAGAACGCCATCCAGGGCAACACCCGCGCGATTTATCTGGAAACCCTCGGCAACCCGAACAGCGATATTCCCGACATCGACGCAATTGCGGAAATCGCCCACAGGCACAGCCTTCCGCTGGTGATTGACAACACGTTCGGCACGCCCTACCTGATTCGCCCGATTGAGCACGGCGCGGACATCGTTGTGCATTCCGCGACGAAGTTCATCGGCGGTCACGGCACGACGCTCGGCGGCATCATCGTCGATTCCGGCAAGTTCGACTGGAAGGCGAGCGGGCATTATCCGGCGATTGCTGATCCGAATCCGAGCTACCATGGCGTGTCCTTTGCGGACGCGGTCGGCCCGGCGGCGTTCGTCACCTATATCCGCGCGATTCTCCTGCGCGACACGGGCGCGACGATTTCGCCCTTCAATGCCTTCCTGCTCCTGCAGGGCATGGAGACGCTGTCCTTGCGTCTGGAGCGCCACGCGGAGAACACGAAGAAGGTCGTGGAGTACCTTGCGCATCATCCGCAGGTGGAGCATGTGAACCATCCGTCTCTGCCGGAGCACCCCGACCATGCGCTGTACGAGAAGTATTTCCCGAACGGCGGCGCGTCCATCTTCACCTTCAACATCAAGGGCAGCAGAAGGAAGCGCACAAGTTTATCGACAGCCTGAAAATTTTCTCTCTGCTGGCGAACGTCGCGGACGTGAAGAGCCTTGTCATTCACCCGGCAACGACGACGCATTCTCAGCTGACGGACGAAGAGCTGGCGGATCAGGGCATTGCGCAGAACACGATTCGCCTGTCCATCGGCACGGAGCATATCGACGACATTATTGCGGACTTGGAGCAGGCGTTTGAAGCCGTGAAAGCCGCGGAATAATACGAAAAGTCCCCGGTATCAGCCTGATTAGGCACATGATACCGGGGCTCTCTTATGGATGAGACTGAAACGCGCGCAGATAGGGGAAATACGTCTCGCGTCCGGGCAGATTGTCCGGCAGCTGCATCGTCTCCGCAATTTCGCGAAGCTGTGCGTTTGTCGCCTGCTTTTGATGTGGATTTCGCCGATGCAATTCATCCCGATGCAGCTGCAAAATCCAGCAGTACAGTTCCTGCACTGTCATTCGCGGGATATTCGGGGTTCCCTTGCCGATTGCGCCGCTCCGGCACGCCGAGCAGTTCCCACAGGGCGCGCTTTTCTGACCGAATGCGGCGGAGATTCCCTGCGATAGGCACGGTGCTAGCAGACAGAAGCGCAGCACGCGGCGGTACGGTCGCCATTCGCGCTGAATCAAGGCGTACTGCGTGAATGGGCGGTGTTTGTGCTGCACACGAATCTGCTGGCAGCGCGTGTGAAAGCGGAGCAAATCCGCCGGGGAGAAGAGCAGCAGCGCATAGGCGGTTTCTCCGTCGCGCCCCGCTCGGCCTGACTGCTGCACATAGTCAATCATGTTCGTCGGCAGGTGATCGTGCAGAATCAGCCGAATGTCAGGAATATCCACGCCCATGCCGAATGCGGATGTCGCCGTCACGACGCGGATGCGCCCAGACAAGTATGCCTGTACCACGCGGCTTCGCTCTTCGCGATTTAGCCCCGCATGATATGCCGCAGCGGGGATTCCGGCGCGGTTCAGCCGCTCTGCCAGCGATTCCGTCCGCGCACGCAGTCGGCAGAACACAACCGCTTTGCCCGGAATTTTTTGCAGCGCGCGGAGAATTGCGTCTGTGACGTGCACCGTCGGCAGGACGCTGTAATGCAGATTCGGGCGTTCTACGGGCATGACGATGCGCTTCGGATGCCGCAGCCCCAGCGACTGCGCAATGCCGCGCTGCAATTGCTTGTCGGCGGTTGCGGTCATGGCGCACAGCACCGGGCGGCGGGGGAGCGACGAGACGAACTGCCCAATCTGCTGATATGACGGGCGGAATGCCTCGCCCCATTGCACCACGCAGTGTGCTTCGTCCACGACGACCATTGCGGGCGGATGCTGCCGGCAGAGCGCGTAAATCTCCGGGTGATTCAGCCGCTCCGGCGCAAGAAAAGCAATCTTTGCCTGACCGCGCGTGAGCTGATTCAGCGCGTCGGCGCGTTCGGCGGGGGTCATCAGGCTGTCGAGATGGACGCTGGGGATACCCCTCTCCCGTAGGTGGCGCACTTGGTCGTGCATGAGGACAATCAGCGGCGAAATGACGACGGTCAACTCATCCATCATTAGCGCTGGAAGCTGCCAGCAGAGGCTTTTGCCTGCGCCAGTGGGCAGGATGCAGAGCAAATCCCGCCTGTCAAGCAAGGCGTCAGCCGCCTGCTCCTGACCGGGGCGAAAGCCGCTGACGCCGAAGGTATTGCGCAGAACCCTGCTGCATTGCTGTTTTCGAGCGGTGCGCATCAGAAGCTGCGTCCTCCGCCGCCGTGGGTTGCGCCGCTGGATGAAACATGCGTGCCGCTGCCATGACTGCTGCCGCCATGGCTGGACGACGGCGGGTCAGGGTGCTTGACGCGTGTGACGTGTTCGCGCACGAAGTGGCTGTCATTCCGGCTGAGTTTGACGCTCGCCAGCCCGTTCAGGTCGTAGGAATAGGTGCTGCCCTTGAGGTTGTATTTTCCGTTCACGGATGCAATGAAGATGCCCGTGACCGCCAAACCCGCAATCACCGCAATGAGGATTTCCATGCCCGTCAGCATGTTTTCCGGCTCATAGAGCTCGGTCAGATGCCTACCGGTGACTTCATCGTAGCGGAACTGACCGCTTGTGCGACCTTGCTTCAGGTACTTCTCGGTCTGCTTCAGCACCTTGATGACGGACTGACCGTATTCCTTATCCAGCATCTCGTCCCAGCCCGCGTCGAGGATGCCCTCTTCGCGCTCATCCGTGATGTAGTCAATCATCACGCCGCGCGTGCTGATCCAGCACTGCCGGTTGTTCATGTCGATGAGGTACAGCATCCCGGCGCGGTCGTCGCCAATCCCCAAACCGTTGTAATCGAAGTAGTCGTCCGCGTATGCCGTCGTCTGCCCGCTCGGCACGTCCTGGCTTGTCAGCACGAACATATCCACCTGATACGCGCTTTCAATGCGGTCGCAAATGGCGCTGATTTCGGCGATTTCGTCCGCCGTGAACAACCCCGCGTCATCCTGCACCTGCGTGTCCGCGAGGGCGACGGTCAGCATGAGCATCATCAAAAGGAGAAACGCTGTCAGCTTCTTTACCACAGAATCGCACCTCCCAGACACAGCAGCCCGAACACGATGCCGCCAATCAGCGCGCCGACCGCGTACAGCTTGCCCTTGTTAATCGGCAGTTTGCCGCAGATGCGCCCCGTCTGCCCGTTCATCATGTAGTAGTAGGGTTCGCCGTCCGCGCGGTGCTTGTAGGTCAGCACCCATGCGGGCAGCAGCAGGTATTTCGTCTTGACAGAGTCCGGCTCGAATTTCGCGTGACCCGTCAGCGTGTTGTAGGGGTTCTCCACGCTGGTGAACATGCGCTCGGCGTATCCCTTCGCCTCCGTCACCATCGACTGCTTCGCCGCGTCCTGCTCAATATCGCGCTTTTCCGCCAGAAAGCCGCTCAAATAGCCCGATTCGTAGGGCTTTACGTCCTCCATTTGATAGGGGTGGATGCCGTCGGACAGTTTGCCGTCCGCCTTGGTCAGCGCCTTGCGAATCATCTGCCGGAACGTCAGCCGTCCTTCGCGGTGGACGGCGAAAATCCGCGTGATGGTGACGGTCTCCTTCGCGCCGTTGCGGATAGAGACGTTTGTGCCTTCGCCATCAAACGAGCCTTCGCCGGAAATATCGCACGACCAGTATGGAAAGTAGACACCGGAAAAATCCTCCATCTGCGCCTGCGAGAAGAAATCCGGCTGTACGAAGCGCTTCTTGCTGATGAACGATTTGAACTCCGCCTCTGCCGCCTTTTTGTCCAGCTTGAAGGGAATCACGCCGTCGGGGCGGAACTCGTCGGTCAGACGGTCATTCAGCACAACGGGGGAGTGGCAGTAGTAGCATCGGGTTGCGGCGGTCGTCGCATCGGTCACGATTTCCGCGCCGCACATTTGGCAGTGATAGGAACGCAGCTCCGAATTGGGCTCCGCACTGCGGGCCTGTTCCGCCGCCTGCTGCCGCTGCTCGGACTGTTCCTTCAGCTCATTTTCAGCAAAGCTGCCACCGCAATAAGGGCACTGGAAACGCTGCTTGACCGGGTCAAAAACCAAATAGCCGCCGCACGACGGACATTTGAACGAAATGACTTGGCTCATCCTTCATCCCTCTCTCTGTGAAAGAGCATGAACGCTCTTTTCATGCTGATTTTATTATACCATGCTTGGCGTTATTTCGCAAGATGCTCCTGACGCGCCCTTTCGCCCCGTCTGCGCGTTTTTTCCGCGAAAAATGTGCAAAATGCTGCATTTTCCCTTGACGGAAGACAGAAAACGTTGTATGATGATACTGGTTCAGTTCGTGTGCGTCAAGTGGATAGGGAGCGAGCCTTCCTTCATCCGCATGACTGCTTGTAAACGCTTACAAGCACGCGTAAGACCACAGAGAAAGGACGATGTGTCATGGAATTTTTGGAGAAGCTGTCTTTGGCTGGCCTCGTGCCGGTCATTGCTGTTAATGATGCGGACGACGCTGTGCCGCTGTGCAAGGCGCTGTCTGACGGCGGTCTGCCGGTGGCGGAAATCACTTTCCGCACGGCGGCTGCGGAGGAAGCCATCCGCCGCGTGCATGAAGCCATGCCCGATGTACTGCTGTGCGCGGGCACGGTGCTGACGACGGAGCAGGTCGACCGTGCGGTGAATGCTGGCGCGGCGGCGATTGTGTCCCCCGGTCTGTCTCCTGACGTGGTGAAGTACTGCGTGGAGAAGGGCATCCCTGTCTGCCCCGGCACGGCGAATCCGTCTGATGTGCAGATTGCGATTCAGTACGGCCTGAAGGCTGTCAAGCTGTTCCCGGCGGAAGCGGTCGGCGGCTTGAAGCTCATCAAGTCGATGGCGCCGGTGTACCCGGACATGAAGTTCATGCCCACGGGCGGCATCAACGAGAACAACATGCTCGACTACCTCGCGTTCGACAAGATTCTCTGCTGCGGCGGCTCCTGGATGGTGCCGAAGGACGCGGTGGCTGCGAAGGACTGGCAGCGCATCACTGACCTGACCCGCTCTGCGGTGGACAAGATGCTCGGCTTTGAAGTACGCCACATCGGTCTGAACTGCCCCGACGCGGAAAGCTCCATGGAGACGGCGAAGAAGATTTCCGCACTCATGGGCTGGCCCATCAAGGAAGGCAACTCCTCCAACTTTGTCGGCACGGGCTACGAGCTGATGAAGAAGCAGGGCCGCGGCACGAACGGTCACATCGCTATCGGTACGAACAGCGTCCCGCGCGCGAAGTGGCATCTGGAACAGCGCGGCTTCAAGTTCATTGAGGACAGCGCTGTGGTGAAGAACGGCAAGCTGATCGCCATCTATCTGGAAGACGAAATCGGCGGCTTCGCGTTCCATCTGGTGCAGAAGTAATTCATAGGCATCATTTGCCAGTATAAAATTAGGAGGAAAAATCCAATGGCTAAGGTTGTAACGTTCGGCGAAATCATGCTTCGCCTCAAGTCCCCGGCGTATGAGCGCCTGTTCCAGTCTCCCTCCCTTGAAGCGACCTTCGGCGGCGGCGAGGCGAACGTGTCTGTTTCTCTGGCGAACTACGGCATGGAAACCGCGTTCGTGACCGTGCTGCCCACCAACGATGTCGGCAATGCCTGCATCCGCGAACTGCGCGGCTTCGGCGTTGATACCACCAAGATTGTCCGCAAGGACGGCCGCATGGGCATCTACTATCTGGAAACCGGCGCTGTGCAGCGGCCCTCCAAGGTCATCTATGACCGCGCGGGTTCTGCCATCGCGGAAGCTAAGCCCGGCGACATCGACTGGGACAAGGCGTTTGAGGGTGCGACGTGGTTCCACCTGACCGGCATCACGCCTGCCATCTCTCAGGGCGCGGCGGATTTGTCTCTGGAAGCGGTGAAGGCGGCGAAGGCGAAGGGCATCCATGTGTCCTGCGACCTGAACTACCGCAAGAACCTCTGGAAGTACGGCAAGGACGCCAAGGAAGTCATGACCGAGCTGGTCAAGTACGTTGACACCGTTATCGCCAACGAAGAGGACTTCCAGAAGTCTCTGGGCCTGAAGGCGGAATCTCAGGGCGACGTGGAAGACGGCGCGCTGAACATCGAGAACTACAAGGCGATTGCGTCTCTGGCAATGCAGACCTACCCGAACATCAAGCGCGTGGCGATTACCCTGCGTGAGTCGAAGTCTGCCAACCACAACGACTGGTCTGCCTGCCTGTACAACGGCAAGGACTTCTTCCTCTCCCGCAAGTACGCCATCACCGATATCGTTGACCGCGTGGGCGGCGGCGACTCCTTCGGCGGCGGCCTGATTTACGGCCTGAACACCTACGCGGACGAAAAGACCGCGCTGGAGTTCGCTGTGGCGGCATCCTGCCTGAAGCACACGATTCTGGGCGACTACAACCGCGTCTCCGTTTCCGAGGTCGAGAGCCTGATGAAGGGTTCCGGCACGGGCCGCGTGCAGCGCTAAGCGGCGGTGGGCGAGGAACGAAGGAACGGCATCCGCATTAGAAAGCTGTTGATTTTCAAACATTCCCTTTCTAAACGTGGAAGTTTGCGATTTCGTTTGATTTGATTTCAAAATCCTCTTGACACGGCGATTCCTCCTGCTTATAATGAAAGGCAGGGGGAGATGCTCCTGGGGTGTCTGACAGCACGCTGGTTTTCCCCACATTTCTACAAATGGAGTCCGGGTCTATGTTCGGCTATGTCATGCCCCCGTTGCAAAACGCCAGGGGAAGGCAGATGCAGACGGCAGGACACCTACCTGCTTTAATAGCGGGTGAAAAACATGCAGTGCATCGTCACTCTGGGAGCATCTTTTCTATTTGATGTGTCTGCGCAGGAGGCAGAGGTGAGAGCCTCTGTCTCCTTTTTTGCGCGACCGCAGAGCTGCATTGTTTCCAAATCTGCACATCCTGATTCGGAGACAGGCGAAGGTGGACGCTGCCTGCAGGCGGCGCTGCTCCCCCAAAGCACATCAGGAGGACAAAAATGTACTATATTGTTACGGATTCTTCCACTGACATGCCGCAGTCTTGGGTGGAGGCACAGCATGATTTCCACATCGTGTCGCTTTCCTGCACGATCAATGGCGTTTCCTCCGTTCCGGGAACGTCGGAAGTGGCGAAAAAGGAGACTTATCGTCAGCTCCGCAGCGGCGTGGTGATTAAGACCTCCGCCGTCAATACCGCGACGTGGGAGGAATGCTTCCAGAAGCTGCTGGACGAGGGTCAAGATGTCCTTTGCATTACGTTCTCCAGCGGACTGTCCGGCACTTATGCCGCCGCAGCGGACGCGGCGAAGGAACTTGCGCCGAAGTACCCGAATCAGAAAATCATCGTGATTGACAGCCGATGCGCGTCGGCAGGCGAGGGTCTGCTGGTGCATTATGCGCTGCAGAACCGCGAACAGGGCATGCCCATCGAGGAGAACGCAAAGTGGGTCAAGGAGCATATTCAGCACCTGATTCACTGGTTCACCGTCGATGACCTGATGTTCCTCTATCGCGGCGGCCGCCTGTCTGCAACCAGCGCGGTCGTTGGTTCGCTCGTGCGCATCAAGCCGATTATGCACGTTGATGAGGAAGGTCATTTGGCAGTTGTGGAGAAGGTGACGGGTCGCCGCCGCAGCATCCGCATCCTTGCCAACCGCGTCAAGGAGCATATCGTCAACCCGGAAGGGCAGATGATTTTCATCAGCCATGGCGATTGCGAGGATGAGGCGAACGCGCTGGCGGACATCATCAAGGCGGAAATCCCCGGCATTGCGGGCGTTCTGGTGACGTATGTCGGCCCAGTCATTGGCTCCCACTCCGGCCCCGGTACGCTGGCGATTTTCTTCCTCGGCGACCACCGCTGAGTGCCATCGTAGAAAGGAAAGTGTATGAATTTCCCTGCTTTCTCGTTTCCACATCTGCCGGGACGCAACGACCCCTGCTGGTGCGGGAGCGGCCGCAAGTACAAGAGCTGCCACTGTGCGTTTGACCAGCAGATTGCGTCGCTGGCGGCACAGGGGCACATCGTTCCGACGCATAAGATGATTAAAACGCCGGAGCAGATTGAAAAAATCAAGGAAAGCTGCAAAATCAATATTGCCGTGCTGGACGAAATTAGAAAGCAAATTCATGAGGGCATGACGACGGCAGAAATCGACGACATCGTGTCCACCATGACGCGCGACATGGGCGGCATTCCCGCACCGCTGAACTACGAGGGCTACCCGTACAGCGTCTGCACGTCGGTGAACGATCAGGTCTGCCACGGCTTCCCGTCGAAGCACGTTGTGCTGAAATCCGGCGACATCATCAATGTGGACTGCTCGACCATTCTGAATGGCTATTTTTCCGATTCCTCCCGCATGTACTGCATCGGCGACGTCAGCGACGAAAACCGCAAGCTCGTGCAAGTGACGAAGGAGTGCGTCGAACTGGGCTTGGCGCAAGTGAAGCCGTGGGGCTTCTTGGGCGATGTCGGGCAGGCGGTCAACGATCATGCCCGCGCGAACGGCTACCGCGTCGTGCGCGAAATCGGCGGCCACGGCTGCGGGCTGGAATTCCACGAAGACCCGTGGGTCAGCTACGTCACGAAGCGCGGCACGGAAATGGCGCTTGCTCCCGGCATGATTTTCACCATCGAGCCGATGGTCAATATGGGTACGGACGAGGTTGGAACGCATCCGGGCAACACATGGGAAATCTTCACGGCGGACGGCAAACCGTCGGCGCAGTGGGAAATCATGGTGCTTGTGACGGATACGGGTCACGAAGTGCTGTCTTGGTAAGCGGCTTCACCGCATATTCAGAAAAATCCCTGCATCACGCAAACGGTGCAGGGATTTTCTTATGCTTGCAATAATCGTGCCAGCAGCAGCGCCGTGTCGTCCATCTCCTGCGCCGTGTTGTAAAGCCCCGGCGAAAAGCGAATCGCGCCGCTTTGCAGCGTCCCCAACCACGCATGGACGGCCGGTGCGCAGTGCAGCCCCGCGCGCACGGCAATATCCGCCGCATCCAGCGCATCCGCCAGCGCCCCGCCGTCATGCCCCGGCACGACAATGCTCGTAATCGCCATATGCGCCTGCCCATCGTCGCAGAGGATGCGCACGCCGGGAATCTCCCGCAGCCGCGCGCGCAGGCGATCGCACAGCGCCAGCTCGTATTCCTCGATTTCCGCTCGGTGCGCCCGCACGAACTTCACCCCCGCGTACAGCCCCGCTATGCCGGGCAGGTTCACCGTGCCACTCTCGTAGCGGTCGGGCAGCATGTCCGGCTGACGGACGCTCTCACTCATCGAGCCGGTTCCGCCAAGCAGCAGCGGTTCAGGGTTCATGCCGTAGCCCAGCACAAGCAGTCCCGTGCCCTGCGGCCCCAGCAGCCCTTTGTGCCCCGGCATTGCCACCATGTCTGCGCGCAGCACGTCTGGCGAAACGTCCGCCATCCCGGCCGTCTGCGCCGCATCCACCAGCAGGGGAACGCCGCGCTCCCGGCAGACCGCGCCCAGCTGTGCAATCGGCTGAATCAGCCCCGTGACGTTGCTGGCGTGGGCGATGATCACCAGTGCGGTTTTGCGGCTGATGACGCGGCGTAGAGAAGCAGGGGACAGGATACCGCGTTCATCCGGCGCAAGCATATGCACCGTGATTTCCCCGCGCGAAACGTAGCGGTCGAGCAGCCGCATGACTGCGTTGTGTTCCGCGTAGGAGCAGATGACCTCGTCGCCGCGCCGCAGCGTGCCGGAAATGGCGAGATTCAGCGCTTCGGTGCAGTTTGCGGTGAACAGAATCCGCTCCGGATGATGCACACCCAGCAGCCGCGCGGCTTCCTCCCGGCAGTGCTCAACCACCCGACCCGCGCGCAGTGCCAGCCGATGCCCGCCGCGTCCGGGATTCGCGCCCATCTTCTCCTCTACGCCCGCCATCGCCCGAATGACCTCCGGCGGCTTCGGGAAGCTTGTCGCGGCATTGTCCAGATAAATCATCGACGCTTTTCCTCCATCGTCCGCGAACCTCGGCGGGCGTTTTTTCATATTATTCTAATGGCGAAAAGGAGGCGGTAGAACCGATGAGGGAGGAGTTTTGCATTGCGGCATTCCGCTCGCGGCAGCAGGTGATGGCGTTTGAACGCGATTTGCGCCAGCACGGGGTTCGTGCGTCGGTGATGATTACGCCGCGCGCGGTGGCGATGGGGTGTGGGCTGAGCGTCCGCATCGAGCGGGAAGATTTGCGCCGCGCCGTGCAGGTGTATCGGACGACGAATCCGGGCAACTTGATTGGCTTCTATGACGTGTGGCAGGAGCCGACAGGGCGGACGACTGTGCGCCCGGCGGGGATTGAGTAACGAAAGGCGCCGCCTGATTTCGCAATGAGACCAAGCGGCGCTATTGCTATGCAATTGTACCTTTTAGTGCAGTTTCCGGCACACCTTGATGATTTCCTTGCCCGTGACGGTCGATTCCTGCCCAAGCGCGTCGTGACCGTCCTTCATGCGGCGTGTAATGAGCAGCGTGTCGTCATCCGGCGCTTCGATGTCGCAGTAGCCGAGGCGCAGCAGGTCGGATTCCTGCCGATGGCGCAGCTTGTTCGCGACGTATTTCTGCAGCGACTTGTCTTCGCGCCCCCACGGGAAGGCGCGGCGATTCCACGGGTCGTGGCAGCCGGTCAGCCCAACTTCGTCCCCATAGTACACTGTTGCGCAGCCCGGCAGCGCGCACAGCAGGTCGATGCAAAGCTTGTAGCGCCTCACAGCTAACTCGTACTCTTCCACGTTCAGGTGGACATGCTGCTGATCTGCCTTGCTAAGTTCCTGACATTCGCGTCCAGCAAGGATGTTCAGCGCACGGCAGCGGTCGTGGCTGCCGACGAGGTTCATCAGCGCGTAACGGAACTGCGCCGGGTAAACTTCCTCCTGATGGTGAATCAGGCGCACGAAGGTGCTGGCGGACGTTTTGCCCATCACAAAGTTGAGAATCGCCTCGCGCACGGGGTAGTTCATCACGCTGTCGAGCGTGTCGCCCGTGCAGTAGCAGCGCGTTTCGCCGTAAGCAACCTTGTTGCTCGCGTCCTCCCACACTTCGCCCAAAACAACGGCTTCCGGGTCAGCGGCCTTTGCGGCGGCGCGCAGCTTGCGCAGGAAGTCCACCGGCAATTCGTCCGCCACATCCAGCCGCCAGCCGCAGCTGCCCGCCTCAATCCAACGCGGCACAACACCCTCGTGCGGCTGGAACATGAACTTCTGGTATTCTGGATTGTCCTTGCGCAGCTCCGGCAGGGAGAGAATGCCCCACCATGCCTTGTAGTCTTCCGGGTAGTGGTTGAAGGTGTACCAGTCGAAGTAGGGGGAGGATTGCCCTTGATAGGCGCCGAGCGTCGGATAATGCCCGAAGTGGTTGAAGTACACGCTGTCTTCGCCCGTGTGGGAAAACACGCCGTCGAGCATTACGCGGATGCCGACTTTCTTCGCCGCTTCGCACAGTTCGGTGAACTCCGTGTTCGTGCCGCACAGCGGGTCAACCTGCGTGTAGTCGCCCGTGTCGTAGCGGTGATTCGACCGTGCGCGGAAAATCGGGTTCAGGTAGATAATGTCGATGCCCATGTCCTTCAGGTAGGGCAGCTTCTCCTGAATGCCGGTCAGCGTGCCGCCGTAGAAGTCCAGTTCCTGATACTTGCCGCCGCGCAGGTCGCCCACGCCCAACAGCTCTTCATCCCAGTTTTTGTGGACATAGCGGTCTTTGCGGTCATCAACGGCTTTTGTTGGCGCATGGCGGAAACGGTCGGGGAAAATCTGGTAGATATTCGCCCCGTGGAAGGCTTCCGGCGTCTTGTAAGCCGGGTCGTAGAGCGTAATCTGGAAGGATTCCGGCTCGCCGTGGTCATACGCGACACCGACGCCGCCAAGTTTGTCCGGCTGGTTGCCATAGCGGATGGTGCGGCCGTCCTTGCGGTAAATCAGGAAGTAATACCAGAAAAGCCCCGGCGTGGTCGGCAGGGGAATGGCAACTTCCCAGACATGCTCAGCGGTCGGCAGCATGGTGTAGCAAAGTTCTTCCGTCATCCAAGTGCGCAGGACGACGCTCGTCGCTTCGTCGCAGTGCAGGCGAATCAGAACATTGCTGCCAGCCGGAGCAGGGCCGGACGGCGTGCGATAAAATTCGTTGTGGGAATCGTGCAGCAGCATGATATCCATCCATCCAATCATCAATAATTGCGGAAACACGGCAAAAAAGCCCGAAATGCTCCGGACTTTTGAACCGGGAGCACTGCGGATGGATATTTTTCCGCAGTGCTCTCGAAAATATGCAGTTTATACCTTGCGCTTGAGCGGATCAAGATGCCAAATGGTGTCGTTGTACTCGCGAATTGTGCGGTCGGAGCAGAAAACACCGGACATTGCGGTGTTGATGACCGCCATGCGGTTCCACTTGTCGCGGTCGGCATAATCCGCGTCGATGCGGCGCTGCGCCATCGAGTACGAGCCGAAGTCTTTCAGGACGAAGAACGGATCGGCCATGTTGCCCCAGTCGCCAATCAGCAGGCTGTGATACAAATCCTGCAGGGCGCTCGGCGCGTCCGGCAGCACGGTGCCGTCGATCATCTGGGTCAACGCCAGACGCAGTTCCTGATTCGTCTCAAAGATGGTCATCGGGTTGTAGTTGCGCTCACGGTACATATCCAGCACCGTGTCGGAACGCATACCGAAGATGTAGATGTTATCCATGCCGACCTGCTCGGAAATCTCGACGTTTGCGCCGTCCATCGTGCCGATCGTGATGGCGCCGTTCATCATGTACTTCATGTTGCCCGTGCCGCTGGCTTCCTTGGACGCGGTGGAAATCTGCTCGGAGATTTCGGTTGCCGGAATCAGCAGCTGCGCGCTGGACACGTCGTAGTTTTCGAGGAAGACGACCTGCAGCATCTTGCTGGCGCGCGGGTGCTTGGCAATCAGCGCGGACAGACCGTTGATGAAGCGGATAATCTGCTTGGCGCGGTTGTAGCCCGGCGCTGCCTTCGAGCCGAAGATGAACACACGCGGGTGCATGGTGAAGTTCGGGTCGTTGACGATGCGGTTGTACAGCACAAGGATGTGCAAAGCGTTGAGCATCTGACGCTTGTATTCGTGCAGCCGCTTAGACTGTGCGTCGAAGATGAAGTTCGGGTCAACGATTGCGCCCTGATGTTCTTTCAGGAAATTCGACAGGCGAACCTTATTGTTGTGCTTAATCTTCTCAAACTGCTCGCGGAACGCCGCGTCGTCAGCATAGGGCGCAAGGTCATGCAGCAATTCCGGATCTTTCACCCAGTCTGTGCCGATGGTGTCGCAGATAAGCTTGGTCAGTTCCGGGTTGCACGCCATCAGCCAGCGGCGATGCGTGATGCCGTTGGTAATTGCGCTGAACTTCTCCGGCATAACGAGGTAGAAGTCGTGGAACGTCTCCTGCTTGAGGATATCGCCGTGCAGCTTGCTCACGCCGTTGGTGGAGAACGTCATGGCAACGCACAGGTTCGCCATGTGGATGTAACCGTAGGCAATAATCGCCATGCGACCCACGCGCTCCGCTTCGCCGGGGAAGAAGTTCCACAGGCGCGCGCAGAGACGCTTGTTCATTTCCACCAGAATCTGATAGATGCGCGGCAGCAGGCTCTTCACCATGTCTTCCGGCCACTTTTCGAGCGCTTCCGCCATGATGGTGTGGTTGGTGTACGCCATCGTGCGGCTGACAATCTGCTGCGCTTCGTCCCAGCCGAGGCCTTCTTCGTCCATCAGCAGGCGCATCAGTTCTGGAATCGCCAGACCCGGATGCGTGTCGTTGATGTGGATGACGACCTTCTCCGGCAGCTTGCTCCAGTTCGTGCCGTTGAGCTTCTTGAAGTCCTTGAGGATGTACTGGAGAGTGGCGGAGGTGAAGAAATACTGCTGCTTCAAGCGGAGGAGTTTGCCTTCGTAGTGGTTGTCTTCGGGGTAGAGGATGTTGGAGATAGCTTCCGCCAGTTCCTTTTCCTCCGACGCCTGCACATAGTGGCCGTGGTTGAAGTCGCTCAGGTCAATGCGCTTCGGGGCGCGGGCGCTCCACAGGCGCAGACTGTTGACGGTGGAGGTGTCATAGCCCACCAGCGGCATGTCGTAGGGAACAGCCTCGACCGTGTTGTAGCCGACGTGACGGAACACCGTGCGGCCGTTCTCGTTGCCCATTTCAACGTGACCGTTGAAGTGCACCTCGCAGGCATCCTCCATTACGGGCATTTCCCACACGTTGCCGTTGCCCAGCCAGTAGTCCGGCAGCTCGACCTGCTGACCGTCCACAATCTTCTGGCGGAACAGACCGTATTCATAGCGGATGGAGCAGCCCATCGCGGGCAGGTCGAGGGACGCCAGCGAGTCCATGAAGCACGCTGCCAGACGGCCCAGACCGCCGTTGCCCAGCGCGGGTTCAGGCTCTTCCTGAAGCACCTTGTCCACGTCGATGTGCAGTTCGTCCAGCGCCTGCTTGTAGGCGTCGAGCGAGACGAGGTTCAGGATGTTGGTGTATAGGCTGCGGCCCATCAGAAATTCCACGGAGAGGTAAAATAGACGCTTGTTGTTGTTCGTCTTGCGTTCTTCGCGGGAAATCATCCATTTCTGCATGATCTGGTCGCGGACGGTGGAAGCCAGTGCGCGATAAATCTGCCCATTCGATGCTTCCTCGATGGTGCGGCCGTTATAGCGCTGCAGCTTGCCGATAATGGATGCCTTGATGGAATCCTTGTCAAAAGATGTCGTAGGCATGGGAATCCTCCTTTTTATTTGCAAAGGGGCTTTCGTGGAATGCCGTTGAATGCCCTGCTTCGGAATCAAACATTGCGATGCAAAATCATTGTTTGCATTGCCGTCGTGTATCATACCACAGAAATGGGAAAATGACAAGTATGCTTCCCGCCAGCTTCCACGACAATTTGTCTTAAAACGCCCAAATCCGCCAAAGAACGCTGACGAAAAGTATCGAAAACAGCGAAAACCCATTGTTTTAGCAGCAAAAACCGGGCTGCACAAGGGTTCGCAGCCCGGAAATGCCTCCGCAAATCATTATGCCGATTATTGCAGCAGATACAAACAGGTTACATACAGCCCAATGCACAGCAGCAGCAACCCGAAGGAAATGCTCACGCTCATGCTGCGGATGCCGCTGGAAACTTCACGGAAGGAAGCGTCCAGCACATACTCGAAGTCCGTGCGCATCGGGTGGCGGTGCAGAATCGTGCGGTTAAGCAGCCGCGCCAGTGCGTTCAGCGCGCGCCCCAGCGTGTAGGTGAAGCGGTTGCCGACTGGCACGGGCTTGCGCGTCTGGCGCATCCGGAAGATGGTCGCGCGGCTTGCCATCACGAGGTTTTCCGGCAGCTCCGCAATGAAGCGGAACACCAGCGTCAGCACCTGCGGCAGCAGCGTCAGCAGCAGCGGACGGTAGACGGCGTTCTCCAAGTCGAGCTTCTCATTCCAACGGTTGACGTACAGGCGCACGCCGCTTTCGTCCTTGCGCGTCAGCAGCGGCAGGACAATCAGCAGATACACCGCCGCGCCGATGATGATGGAAATCGCCGCGCCCTGCAGGTTCTCCGCCGAGAAGTACGCAATTGCTTCCTTCAGCGCGGCTACGCCGAAGAACGACGCGCTCTTTGCCCCGAACGGCGTGAGCAGCAGCCCCGGCAGTGCGCCCAGGAAGGGGAGCGCCGCCGCACTGCCCAGCAGCGCAAACGCGGTTGTGCCGTTCATGTAGTGCGTCATGCCGTCGAATTCCGCCTGACGGGTCGGGTGCTTCTGCCAGAAAATGCAGATGTACAGCTTCGCCATGTACGCGACGGTCAATCCGCCGCTGATGAGGAAGAGCACTTCAATCGCCTTGTAGCCCATCCACGCGCTGCCTGCCGCCTGCATTTCGCCAATCAGTTCCAGCAGCCCTTCGTGCAGCAGACTCTTGCTGTTGTATCCGCTGCCCAGCGGCGGGATGCACGCAATGCTCAGCGCCCCCAGCAGGAACGCAATGTGCAGCAGCGGCTTTTTGCGCCCGAAGCCGCGGATGTCATCAAGATTCAGCGCGTGCAGGTTCATGTACACCACGCCCGCCGCGATGAACAGCGTCAGCTTGATGAGCGAGTGATTCAGCATGTGCATCACGCTGCCATACGCCGCCAGCGTGCCTTCGTCGCCCAGCAGCACCATCACCGACAGCCCCAGCGTGATGAAGCCGATTTGGCTCATCGACGAGCAGGCGAGCGTCCGCTTGAGGTCGGTGGAGAACAGCGCCAGCAGTGCGCCGAGGAACATCGTAATCGCGGCGAAAATCATCAGCGCGTTGCCGAACGCGGCATTGCCCTGCATCAGGTTCGCACACAGCACAATCAGCCCGAATACGCCGGATTTTGTCAGGATACCCGACAAAAGCGCTGACGCGGGCGCAGGCGCAACCGGGTGCGCTTTCGGCAGCCAGATATGCAGCGGGAACAGACCGGCTTTCGCACCAAAGCCGACCAGCGTCAGCCACACCGCGACGGTTACATCCTGCTGCCCCATGGCGGCGCGCAGGGACGCAAAGTCGAGTGTCCCCAGCTGATGCTGCAAGAGGAACAAGCCCATCAGCGTCGTCAGACCGCCGATGACCGCCACCGCAAGGTACGTCGCCGCCGCCCGGAGTGCGCCCGGCGTTTCCTCCTGCGCGACCCATGCATAGCTGGCAAACGACATGATTTCGAAGAACAGGAACGTCGTGCCAAGGTTGTCCGAGAGGAACACACCCAGCGTCGCACCGAGCGTCATCAGCGTGAAGAAACTGTACCGCGCTTTGTTGCCGTGATGCTGGAAGTATTCCGGCGCAAACAGCCCCGTCATCATCCACATGAAGGCGGCGACGCAGCTGTACAGCCCGCGGAAGCCGTCCGCACGCAGGTACAGCCCCAGCCCGCAGAAGCCCGGAAGGGCGACTTCGCCCTCCGGCAGGAACAGCAGCACTACGCTCAGCGCGAAAATCACAATGCCCGTGATGCTCACGAACCCGTTCATGGCGCGTTCATCCCGGCGGCCAAGCATATAGGCGATGATGGCGGCGAGGAAGGGCAGGAGGGTCAGCAAAATCAGAATCCACGATGTCATCTTTCTTTCCTCCTGTCCTTAGAAAATCACACCAGCGGAAATATTCCGCAGGAATGTCACCAGCGGCTGCGACCACAGCCCCAGACCTATCATCAGCGCGCACAAAATCCCCATTGGCACGAGCATCATCCAGCTGGGATCGAGCTTCTGCCCCGCCAATTGCTCCTGATCCGCGTTGAGCGGGCGGAAGTACATCGGCAGCGCGGCGGTGAAGAGGTAGATTGCCGTCAGAATGGCGGAGATGATGAGGCAGACAATCGCGACGGTTCCCATTGGCAGCTCCGTGGCGGACGCGGCGGTCAGCAGATTCCACTTGCTGACGAAGCCTGCCAGCGGCGGCGTGCCGACCAGCGCGATGCTGCCCAGCAGGAAGATGCCGCACGTCGCAGGCATAATCCTGCTGTATCCGCGCAGATCCTGCACATACTCCTTGCCGGTCTTGATGAGAATCGCGCCCGCGCAGTAGAACAGCGTAATCTTGATCACGCCGTGAATCACCAGATGGCTCAAGCTGCCCGTCATGCCGTCGGGGGTCATCAGCGCCGCGCCCATGAGCATGTAGGACAGGTTGGAGATGGTCGAGTACGCCAGACGGCGCTTGAAGTGCTGCTCGCGAACCGCCATTGTCGAACCGAAGAGAATCGTGAAGCAGCTAAGCAGCAAAGCGACCGTCTGCGCCCACGTCCCGTAGAGGAACGACGCGCCGAAGGAGTAGTAAATCACGCGCAGGACAGCATATGCGCCCGCGTTGACGACTGCCACCGCGTGCAGCAGCGCTGTTACGGGCGTCGGGGCGACAGAAGCCGCCGGCAGCCATGCGTACATCGGGAAAACAGCCGCTTTCGTGCCGAAACCGATGAACGCCAGCAGGAACACGAATTTCAGCAGTTCTTCCATCCCGCTGATTTTTTCCGCGTCCAGCACGCCGCCGAGGACAAAGTCCGTTGTCGTGCCGTAGTAGATGATGAACACCAGCGCAATGAACGCCAGCGCCGCGCCGGAGATGGAGAAGGTGAGGTACTTGCGCCCTGCGCGGATGGACATGGTATCCTTCTTGTGGATGACCAGCGGCAGGGTAATCAGCGTCAGGCACTCATAAAAGACGTAGAGAGAGAACAGGTTTGCCGAGAACGCGACGGCCAGCGTGACGGCGTAGCTCATCGTGTAGTAGCTGAAGAACGTGTTCGGGCGCTCCTCGTGCTGCATGTACTCAAAGCCGTACAGCGACGCCAGCGGCCAGAGGATGGATACCAGCCCTGCGAAAATGCAGCTCATGCCGTCCACACGGAACGCAAGCGCCAGCTCGCTGTTCATGTGGCAGAGGACGTAGGTGGTATCCGTGCGGGTGAGCAGCAGCACCCACGTCAGGATGCTCGTCGCCAGCACGATGGTCTCAACGTAGATTCCGCGGGATTTCGCGCTGGAAAAGCGCATCAGTCCCATTGCCGCGCCGCCAAGCATGGGCAGCGCGATGGTCAAGAATAACAGCATATGCGCTTCCTCCTTACAGCAGTGCGGTCAAAATGGGGGAAAGAAGGCCGGTCAGCAGCGACGGGAACATGCCCAGCGCCACTGACAGCACCGTCAGCACCAGCATGGGAATGAGCATCGACGCGGACGCTTCGCACTTTTCGCCGACTTGCGCGTCTTTTCCGGGGAAGAAGCCGCGCAGAACAATCGGCATCAGGTAGCCCGCCGTCAACAGGGCGGAGAGCAGCAGCACAACAGGCCCGAACCAGTTCAGCCATGAAGCTACGCCCGTCATGGCAAGGCTGCCCTGCGCCAGCTCCCACTTGCTGAAAAAGCCCAGACACGGCGGAATGCCAATCAGCCCAAGGCTTCCAATCGCAAAGCACCACATCGTGACCGGCATCCGCTTGCCGATACCACGGAGGGCATCCACCTGCGTTTCGCCTGTTTTCAAGATGACTGCGCCCGCACCCATGAACAGCACGTCCTTGACCAGCGAGTGGCACACGACGTGCAGCATGGCGCCGAGCAGCCCCAGCGGATGCAGCGTGCTCAACCCGAACACGACGTAGCTCACTTGACTGACCGTAGACCATGCCAGCCGCTTTTTGAGGTGATGCTCCCGGTACGCCAGCAGCGAACCGATGAAAACCGTCAAGAGCGAGAGCGCCATCAGCACCGTCTGCACCCACGTTCCGCGCAGATTCTGTGCGCCGAGGAAGCAGTAAATGACGCGCAAAAGACCCAGCACGCCCGCTTTCGTAATCACGCCGGACAGCACCGCCGACGCCGGGGAAGGCGCGGCCGGGTGCGCCGTCGGCAGCCAGCCGTGCAGCGGATACAGACCCGCCTTCGCGCCAAAGCCAAGCAGCATCACACCGCCAATCGCCAGCACGAAGCCCTCGTGCCCCGCGACTTTCGCCATGTTCAGCGCACCGCCGGGCGCGAAGGACAGCGACTGCGCGTACGGGGCAATCGCGAAAATGCCCAGCAGCACCAGCGACGCACCGACGACGGAGTAAATCAGGTACTTAATGCCCGCCGCGACCGCTTCCTTGCTGCCGGAGTGCATCACCAGCGGCATGGTCAGCAGCGTCATGGCTTCGTAGAACATGTAGAAGGTGACCAGACTCCCGGACATGCACAGCCCCATCAGCACGCCCAGCGTCAGCAGATACAGGCAGTAGAAGCGCTTTTCATGCCCCTCGTGCGCCATGTAGTCAAACGAGTAGAACCCCGCCGCCGTCCAGACGAACGCCATCAGCACACAGAAGCACATGCCGATGCCGTCCACATGCAGCGCAATCTCTACGTTGTCCGATAGCGTGAAGAGCGTCAGGTCGCGCCCAGACGTCAGAAACGCCGGAAGCAGCGACACGAGCGTCAAAATCAACCCGATTTGCACCGTCAGGCGGCGGATTTTCCCCTCCGCGAACGGCTTTGTCAGCAGAAGCAGCCCCGCCAGCATGGGCAGCAGCAGAGGAAGAAGCAACCATAGATTCATCATTCGTTTCCTCCCTTACCCAAATGTCGCCAAACCCGCGGTGATGGCGCTGACGAAGGTTTGCGCGAAAAGCCCCAGCGCCACATTGACGATGGAGAACGCCACCAGAGAGGCGTTGAAGCAGAAGCCGCGCTGGCCGCGGGCGACGGAATACACCGCCCCCGGCACAGGCTTGCGGTAGAGCGTAATCACTGTGCGCAGGAAGTACAGCGTGTTCAGCCACGTCGAAATTGCCAGCGTAATCAGCACCAGCATCGTCCGAGCACCGCCGACATCCATCGCGGCAAGGGCGAAATTCAGCTTCGATGCGAATCCGCCAAGGAACGGGAAGCCGACCATGCTCAGCGCGCCGATGGTGAACGCCACGCCCGCAATCGGACTGCGGAAGCCTGCACCGCGCAGGTCACGGAACTTCTTGGAGTTGTTGGAAGCGTCCGCTAAGCCGCCCGCGGCGAGGAAAAGCATACTCTTGCACACCGCGTGGCTGAAGATGTGGAACATTGCCGCCATCATGCCCTCATCCGTGCCCAAGCCGATGCCCATGAAGACATAGCCAATCTGCGCGACGGAGGAGAACGCAATCATCCGGCGAATGTCGGTCTGACGAATGGCGGAAATGCTGCCCATCACCATGCCGACAAGCGCGAAAACAAACAGCACATCCTGAATCCCGGTGGAGACGATGACGTCCAGCCCAATTACGCGGTACATAATCTTCATCAGCAGGAAGATGTAGCCCTTGCTGACCAGAGAGGACAGCACCGCAGCGGACGTCGGGGTAGAATAGGCGTAGGCATCCGGCACCCATGTGTGGAACGGGAAGAGGGCGCTCTTGATGGACAGACCGATGGAAATCAGCGCGACGACAACCGTCAGCGGCACTTGATACTGCCCGGACTTCGCCAGCGCCGCAACCGCTTCCTTCATGTTGCTCATCAACAGGTGACCCGTCAGGTCATACAGCAGGATGATGCCCAGCAGGAAAAGACCTGAGCCGATCAGGTTCATGATCATGTAGCGCGTCGCGGCGACGAGCGTGCGCCCGCGCTTGCGGATGGCAATCAGCGCACACGCCGCCAGCGTCATGATTTCAAGGAAGACGTAGGCGGTGAAAATATCGTTCGTGTACACCTGCGCCATCAGCGCCGACGTCAGCAGCAGCAGCACGACGTAGTACAGGCTGACCTTGTTCTGGTCGATGTGTTCGTCAATCTTTTTCAAGCCGCCGAGCAGACTCAGCAGCATAATCAGGCTGAAGAACAGGGCAGTCACGGCCTCCAGCTGACCCGCACGGATTTCGTTGCCCCACGGCGCGGGAAAGTGACCCATCATGTAGGTGTAGCTCTCCGCGCCGGATGCGAAAATGGCGGAAACTACGCCGGAGAGCGACGTGACCACCAGCAGCGCGAACATCGTCCAATACCGCGCCCACCGAGGCTTGAGGACGCTGGTCACTGCCGCCGAACCCAGCGGCAGCAGGATGCACAGATAGGGGATGGAATGCCAGAGCGGCTGTGACATCAGGTTTCCTCCTCCTTCCGGCAGAGTGCGGTAATCTCGTCAATATCCAGCGTGTGATACTGCCGATAGAGCCGGACGGTCAGCGCGAGCATCAGCGCCGTCACCGACACGGAGACGACGATGCCCGTCAGCACCAGACCTGCCGGAATGGGGTTGATGTAGGCTTCCATGGACGTAATGCCGTCCACCACAATCGGCGCTTTCCGCCCTGCAATGTAGCCCTTGACAGCCAGAAAGAGGTAAATGGCGCTGTCCATCATCGAGAAACCGATAATTTTCTTAATCATGTTCTTGTGCAGCAGCAGCGTTGTGAAGCCGATGCCGAAGAGAATCATGGCAGCCATTTCTTCGTAGTTTGTAAAATTCATGGCTTACATGTCCCCCTTTCTGAAAAGCGTATAGAAGGCATACATCGTGCAGCAGACGACCAGTCCGACGGCGATGTTCAGGTACGGAATCAGCCCTGCGGAGAAAATCATGCCGGGCGTACCCGTTGTGATGATGGACGGCAGATGGTTCGCGCCGGTGAAGAAGCTGTACGCCTTGCTCAGCGCATAGAACGACAGCGCGACGCAGGACACAATCTTGAACGTCGTGAAAGTGAAGAAACGCTCCGTGCGCTTGAAGCCGAACGCGTTCAGGTACAGAATCAGTCCTGCGCCCATAATCGCGCCGCCGGAGAAGCCGCCGCCGGGGGAAATATGTCCGTTCAAAATGACGTACACGCCGAACATGAGAATCAGCGGCACAAGAAAATTCGCCGCGTGCTGCAGGATGGCGTCGTTCTTCGGCTCATACATGCGGTCGTCGGCTTCGGCTTCCAGCTGTTCGGTGGAGGGCTTGCCGTCCTTGCTGCCGGATACGCGCAGCAGAATCAGCACCGAGCAGGCGGCAATGAACAGCACGTTCGATTCGCCCAAGGTGTCAAATGCGCGGTAGTCCAGAATCATGCCCGCAACGATGTTGACCGCGCCAGTTTCCTCCATGCCCTTCTCGATATAGCGCTGGCTGACTTCGTTGTTGACCGGGTTGTCGGGATTGCCGAATGGCGGCAGGTAGCTGGCCGTCTGCAGCAGCACCCAGATGATGGAGAAGCACACAACCACCGCCAGCAGACGGTACAGCCACGTCAGCAGCTTCTTGCCGCGCGTGTGCGCCCATTGATGGTAGCGCTCGTACAGCGTCTCGTCCTTGTCCAAGCTCTCCTGACGGTGCTGCTCGAATTTCGTTTCGCGGGTGAGGGCGTCCTGCGAGTCAGGCAGCAGGTGCTCTTCACTGCCTTCGTCCAGCTCGTGCGCCATGGCGTCATCGAGCAGACCCGAACCGCCGTCCAGCCACTTCAGCAGCCGCGGAAACCAGCTTTTTTCATAATTATTCCTGATCTTCGCCATGCCGCGTTACCCCTTCCTGAACGTTGTTTGTGGTCTTGTCCGTGCCCTTTTGGATGTCGATGGCGTGGATTTTCTTCAGCGTCACGAACAGCAGCAGGCTTGTGATGCCCGCGCCGACAGCCGCTTCGGTAATCGCAAGGTCGGGCGATTCCAGCAGAATCCAGATAACGCTCATCGCCAGCGACTGCCCCATGAAGATGACCAGCGCCGTCAGCAGGTTCTTCGTCAGCGAGACGGAGACAGCGCAGCTGATGATGAATACCAGCAGCAGAATGTGCAGCACCTGCATGGTCAGTCGCCCTCCTTTTCGTGCTGAACCGCCGTTTCGTCCATGACGGCCATGTCCTTTTCCAACTCGTCGTTGATGGTCACTTCCAGCCGCCCAATCAGGTGTGACGCGACGGGGCTGGTAATCCACAAAAACAGAATCACGACGACCATTTTTGCCGTCGCCACGGTAAAGCCGGTTGCGACGGACAGACCGGAGAGCATCAGAAAAATGCTGACCGTGTCCATCAGCGAAGCGGCGTGAATGCGCGTGAGGGCATAGCGGAAGCGGTACAGCCCCAAAACACTGGAAATCATGCAGAATACACCGGCAAGCGTCAGCAGGGCGGCAATCACAAAACGGAAAATCTGCCAGAAGTCACTCATGCGATTCACCCTCTTTCGCCTGATTTTCCGTCGCTTCCCGGCGGCGGCGCTTTTCGCGGTAGACACCCATGTAAATCTTCGTCAGCAGCACCACCGCGAGGAAGGACAGCATCGTGTAAATCATCGCGATGTCCACCAGATACCCCTCGTTCATCAGGAATGCCAGCACGCAGATGGTGATAACAATCAGCGTACCCATCATGTTGATGGAAATGACGCGGTCGGCAATGCGCGGCCCGCGGATGGCGCGAATCAGGCAGAACAGCAGCAGTACGCCGATGACAATCAGCGTCCCATTGTAGAGAAATGCGTAGGCATCCGTCATGCTTTTTTCGCTCCCTTCTTGGATTTCTTGGCTTTCGGCGTTCCTTCCACCGCCATCACGCGGCGCTCCATCTCAAACCCCTCTTTGCCCACGTCAAAGGACGTGTCAAGGCAGTGGATGAGGAACAAATCGTCGTGCATGTCCACGGTAATCGTGCCGGGCGTCATGGTGATGGAGTTCGCCAGCACCACTTTGCCGGGCAGGGTCCGCACATGGGTGTGGAATGAAGTGATTTCCGGCTCAACAACGAGCTTCGGCGACCAGACGAGTTTGATCGTCGCCCACGCCGAGAGGAAAACCTCCTTCACCAGATACAGAAAGTACCCGATGATGCGCGGCAGACGACGCACAATCGCCCATTCCTTCTTTGGCGAGTAACCCATGAATTTGACGATGAACGCGTACAGCGCCGCCGAGACAACCAGCCCAATCAGCGCAATTTCCAGCGTCCAGCTGCCGTTGAGCAGCACCCAGAAACCAAAAAGCAGAAAAAACATCCCGTAACCTCCTTGTACCGCACGCGGGAGACGCGGTAAAAAATCAGTCCGCCGTCTATTCTATATCTTCCTATTAAATATGTCAACAGGGAAAACGATAAAATTCGCGGGAAAAATCAACACGCTGACTTTTTATGCTGGACGGTGTTTTTTTCTGTCAGGCAGACCGACTTCGGAATGGAAAGCCCGCAGGGGTGTACTTGTCATATGATGGCGGATGTGCTATAATGTCGATATTCGGCACAAACGCCGGAGGAAGAAAGGAAGAAACACGATGAAAAAACTGACAGCATTGCTGGTGCTGATGCTGACGATGGTGCTATCCATTCTGCCGGCGCAGGCGGAGGTGGAGCGCTCGAAGCTGCTGGATGCTGCCTTTTCCATGCTGGAAGAGGGGAACGACTTTGTGCGCCGCTACAACGAAATAACCGGCGCTGAGGTGGAAGCGACGTTTGTGGATGGCTGCCCGTATTTCTTCGGCGGCAAGGCAGATGACGAAACGACATTGACGCGCCTGTTCTCCCGCGCGCCGCTGTACAGCAAGCGCGAAATCTGGGAGCAGACCCGCTTCTATGACAAGGGTTCGTACTATCTCTATGGGCTGGACTGTTCCGGCTTCACGCAGTGGGTGTACGCCGAGGCGGGGCTGCCGAAGCATGACAGCCTGTCCAACATGATTCTGCAGTATGGCAAGTACGGCAAGAACCATGTGTACAGCCACCGCAAGGGCAAGGGAATGCCGTCGTATGACAAACTGGCGGAGAACCTGCAGGTGGGCGATCTGCTGGTGGCGAAGAAGCGCGCGCGCCATATCATGATGTTCATCGGCACGCTGCGCGATTTTGGCTACACAGAGGAGGAACTGCCGGAGCTTGCGCCGTATCTGGATTACGCGCTGGTGATTCACTGCGGGCCGAATTTCGCTTATACAGACCGCATTCAGGCGTTCCTTGATGCCCATCAGGATGATTCCTACTACAAGGGGGTCAAGACGACCGACGGCGGCGTGGCGATTTCCATCATCGGCGTGCCGTTCGAGGATGCGCCCAATCGTGGCTCATACGGGGTCAACGACTTTGCGTGGTTCGATATGCCCGACGGCTACAAGCTGACGATTTGGGATCTGCCGAACGCGACATCCTTCTGCTGGTTCCGCATGAATCCCTGAAAATGCCGCTGCTGGTTGCAGAAATACGCAAAAAGAACATTTCTCGCTTGCAATTCCGCCGCCTTTGCGATAGAATAAACTGATATCCTTTTCACAAGAGGGAGGAAGGCACAATATGTTTCCCATTGTCAAAAAGCGTGTGCTGAATGAAACAGTCACGCTCATGGAAATCGAAGCGCCGCTGGTGGCGCGTAAGGCGCTGCCGGGCCAGTTCATCATCTTTCGCATTGATGAGGAAGGCGAACGCATCCCGCTGACCATTGCCGGTTACGACCGCGAGAAGGGCACTGTCACCATCATCTTCCAGAAAGTCGGCTACACGACCATGAAGCTCGATACGCTGAACGAGGGCGACGCGCTGCTGGATTTTGTCGGCCCGCTGGGTGAGCCGAGCCATACCGAGGGCGTGAAGCGCGCGGCGGTCATCGGCGGCGGTCTGGGCGTGGCGATTGCCTATCCGCAGGCAAAGGCGCTGCACGAGGCGGGCTGCGAGGTGGACTTGATTGTCGGCTTCCGCAACGAACACCTCATCATCTTGAAGGATGAACTCGCAGCGGCGTGTACCGACCTGACCATCATGACCGACGACGGTTCAAACGGCAACAAGGGCTTTGTGACGCAGGCGCTTCAGGCGAAGCTTGATGCAGGCAAGGCGTACGACGAAGTGATTGCCATCGGCCCGCTGCCGATGATGAAAGCCGTATGCGACCTGACCAAGCCCAAGGACATCAAGACCATCGTGTCCATGAACCCGATTATGATTGATGGCACGGGCATGTGCGGCGGCTGCCGCGTGACGGTTGGCGGCGTGACGAAATTCGCGTGCGTGGACGGCCCGGACTTTGATGGGCATCAGGTGGACTGGGCGGAAGCAATTTCCCGCAGCCGCATGTTCCGCCCGGAAGAGCAGCGGGCGATGGAAAAGCTCCACAAGTGCCGCCTGACGGGAGGTGTTCGATAATGCCGAACATGAGTCTTCAGAAGCATCCGATGCCGGAGCAGCAGCCGGACATCCGCGCGACGAATTTCAAGGAAGTCGCGTTGGGCTACACCCGCGAAATCGCCATGGAGGAAGCTGACCGCTGCCTGCATTGCAAGAATGCGCCCTGCGTCAAGGGCTGCCCGGTGAATGTGCCGATTCCGGACTTCATCGCGCATATTAAGAAGGGCGAGTTCCAAGAAGCGTATGAGACGATTCGCTTGCAGAACGGCCTCCCGGCGATTTGCGGCCGCGTCTGCCCGCAGGAAACGCAGTGCGAAAGCAAGTGCGTCCGCGGTATCAAGGGCGAACCGGTCGCTATTGGCCGTCTGGAACGCTTTGCGGCGGACTATGCCATGACCGAGGGCACGGTGTCCGCGGAAACAGCAGCGCCGACGGGCAAGAAAGCGGCAGTTGTCGGCTCTGGCCCCGCGGGTCTGACCTGCGCGGCGGATTTGGCGCGCGCGGGCTGGGACGTGACCGTCTACGAAGCGCTCCATACCCCCGGCGGCGTGCTGATGTACGGCATCCCGGAGTTCCGTCTGCCGAAAGCGCTCGTGCAGAAGGAAATTGACAATATCCGCAAGCTGGGCGTGAAAATCGTCACGAATGCGGTTGTCGGCCGCGCCATGACGGTGGAAGAACTGCTGGAAGAGGGCAACGACGCGGTCTTCGTCGGATCGGGCGCGGGTCTGCCGAACTTCCAGAAGATTCCCGGCGAAAGCCTCTGCGGCGTGTATTCCGCCAATGAGTTCCTGACCCGCATCAACCTCATGCGCGCCTACACCTTCCCGGAGCATGATACGCCCGTGAAGGTTGGTCAGCGCGTGGCGGTCATTGGCGGCGGCAACGTCGCGATGGACGCTGCCCGCTGTGCGCGCCGTCTGGGGGCGGATGTGTCGATCGTCTACCGCCGCAGCGAGGCGGAAATGCCCGCTCGCAAAGAGGAAGTTCACCACGCCAAGGAGGAAGGCATCCACTTCCGGATGCTGACGAACCCCAAGGCGATTCTGGGCGATGAAAACGGCTTTGTCCGCGCCATGACGTGCGTGGAAATGGAACTGGGCGAGCCGGACGAGCGCGGGCGCCGCCGTCCCGTGCCGAAGCCCGGCAGCGAGTTCGACCTGCCCGTGGAGACGGTCGTTGTCGCTATCGGCAACAGCCCGAATCCGCTGATTAAGAAAACCACGCCTGACCTGCCGACCGAAACGTGGGGCGGCATCACGACGGATGAACACGGCCGCACGGGCAAAAAGCATGTCTATGCGGGCGGCGACGCCGTGACGGGCGCTGCGACGGTTATTCTGGCAATGGGCGCTGGCAAAAAGGCGGCGCAGGCCATTCTGGAAGATGCCGCAAAGGAAGAATAAACCAATTAAGACGCCTGACCGTGCTTGCGGCGGGCGCTTTTTTTGCGCTCGACAAATCAGGAAAATAGGTGTATAATGGAAGTGGCAAGAGAAGAGATAGGAGGGGACACCCATGAGCAAAGGCAAGCGACTGGTATTGGCATTGGTGCTGCTGGTGACGTTTTGCACCGTGGCGATTGCGGCATCCCCGAAGGTGGACAGCATTCTGCAGGAGCACGACGTGCTTGTGCCGTTCTTCCTGCCGCGCACGCTTTTCACCATCACGCCGCAGGGCGACGACGTAACATGGTCAATCAGCCGAAAGAACGGCGACGAATGGGAGGACGCGACCGTTTCGTGGGATCAGTCCACACCGCTGCAGGGCGAAATCGGCGCGGACGACGGTCAGCAGCGCATCTGGTGGAATTTCAAGAATTACGGCGATAACACCGGACATGACGGCGGCGTGACGCATCGGCTGGACGTCAAGGTCAACGGCAAAACGGTCACGCAGGTGGATTTCGATGTGACCTATGTGCCGGAGCTGGGGCTGGACTACATTTCCCTGCGCGACTGGAAGACGGAAGAGGACTTGAAGGCAGCGCGGTACGCGTGGTACAACAAGGCGGAGGTTTGCTCGTTCGGCCCGCAGTTCAAGGAGGCTTGCGACGAGCTGACGGACGAATGGTACCGCTTCTCTGTCGTTGATTTGAGCCAGCAGGGCACGCAGGTGTTCGACATGATTGCGAACGACACCTGGCATCTTGGCTATGTGACCGTGACGGTGGACGGCGATTGGGCGCAGGTGGATTATTTCTGCTCCGAAGACCTTGACCCGGACAGCCAGTGGGATCAGGTGCACGTCTACCGCGAGTTCTTCACCTTCTTCCGCAGCACGGAGGAGGTGCACCGCCTGACGCCGCGGCGTATTGAATCGCCGTTCACCTTCGGCAAGCCGTTCCGCATTTCGGATTATTTCGGCGATGACCGCGTGGCACTGCTCTACGTCAACAATCTGATGTCTTTCAGTACGGCAAACCCGTATGTGACGCGTTTCGGGATGAATAAACCGGAAAATCAGGATACGCTCAACGCCATGAAAGCGCTGATGAATCATGCGCTGTAAGAAGGGACGGTACGCGCCGCCCCTTTTTTCTGCGGCATGATGGCGCATTTGTCCCCGCGAACCCTTGAAATTTGCGCGGGGATGCTGTATACTATCAAAGGGGCTTATGCGCCCGAAAGGAGACCGGCAAATGAAACTGATTATTGCAATCGTGCAGGATGAAGATGCCTCCCGGCTGGTGAATCAGCTGATGAAAGCCGGAATCGGCGTGACGAAGCTGGCGACGACCGGCGGCTTTCTGCGTGCGGGAAACACGACGCTGCTCATCGGCGTGGATGACGCGAAACTGCAGGGAACGCTGGATATTATCGAGAAAGTCTGCAAGTCGCGGAAGCAGATGGCGGCATCCCCGACACCGATGGGCGGCGCGAGCAATGTCTACACATCTTTCCCGATGGAAGTGACGGTTGGCGGTGCGACAGTGTTCGTCCTGACAGTCGATCAGTTTATGAAACTTTGAGGGAGCGTCAAATGGCGGCACAGACAGGGAATGCAGCGCCCGTTCTGAGCGATTTTCAGGGACAGGGCGCTGTTTATGATGGCTTGATGCGCACATTGCGCGACGGCACGTTCGTTCACGCGTACCTCATTACCGGGCTGGAAGGCATGGGCAAGCGGACGCTGGCGCGGCTGCTGGCGCAGTATTGGCTCTGTCAGGCGCCGGAGGGGGAGAAACGTCCCTGTGGTGTCTGCCGGGCGTGCCAGCAGGTGCGTGACGGGACGCACGCGGACTTGGTCATCATTGCACCCGGCAAACCGATTAGCCCGGACGTGCGCCCGGACATGAAGTCCATCCCGGTGGATGAAATCCGTGCGCTGATTGCGATTACGGGTCGCCACACATTCGAGGGCGGACGGCGTGTTGTGCTGATTGAACAGGCAGACAAGATGAATCCGCCCGCGCAGAACGCCCTGCTCAAGACGCTGGAAGAGCCTGTGCCGGGCACGATTTTTCTGCTGATGACGGAATCGCCGTCGCTGTTGCTGCCGACGATTGTCAGCCGCTGCCGCGAACTGAAGCTGCATCCGTGGGATGACCGAACGGTGCTGTCCGTATTGGAAAAGCACGGCGTGACGGGTCAGCGCGCGCAGGAGGCACTGCATGTCAGCGGCGGATCAATCGGCAAAGCGCTGGCGGTCGCGGGCGATGAGCACTATTGGCAGCGGCGGAGCGAGGTTATGCGCGATTTCTTCGCCTTGGAGCGGCGGAGCGATATTCTGCGCATATCCAGCACATGGAAAGATCGCAAGGACGACGCGGAAGAGCTGCTCGACGATGTGGAGGACATGCTGCGGACGCTGCTGCTGTGCCATTTGGGGCAGCGGAGCGAAAACGCCGTGACGCCTTATCCGGCGGCGTGGCAGCGGTTCAGCCGCGAGGGAGAATTATCCGCCATGATGCGTCTGCTGGATGCCGTTGCACAGGCACGGCAGATGCGGGCGAATCAGGTGACATGGCAGGCAGTGGTCGAACGGCTGCTGCTGAGCCTGATGGAGGAAAAAAGCAAATGGTCAACGTAATTGGCGTTCGATTTGAGAACGCGGGGAAGCTGTATTTTTTCACGCCCGGTGCGCTCTGGCCCACGCCGGGTGATTTTGTGATTGTTGAGACGACGCGGGGCATTGAGTTCGGCGAGGTCGTCACAGAAGTGCGCGAAATTGACGACACGAAGCTGACCTCGCCGCTCAAGCAGGTCGTCCGCATTGCGACGGAAGAGGACATCCTCCACGACAAGGAGAATAAGGCGGCGGAGAAGGAAGCCTTCACCATCTGCCAGAAAAAGATTGCCGACCACAAGCTGGATATGAAGCTGGTCAGCGTTGAATACACGTTTGACAACAAGACGATTCTGTTCTACTTTACGGCGAACGGGCGTGTGGACTTCCGCAGCCTGGTCAAGGACTTGGCGGGTGTGTTCAAGACGCGCATTGAGCTGCGGCAGATTGGCGTCCGCGACGAAGCGAAGATGCTCGGCGGACTCGGCCCCTGTGGCCGCCCGATTTGCTGCGGCACGTTCCTTGGCGACTTCCAGCCCGTGTCCATCAAGATGGCGAAGGAACAGAATCTGTCGCTCAACCCCATCAAAATCAGCGGCGTCTGCGGCCGTCTCATGTGCTGCCTGAAGTACGAGCAGGATACTTACGAGGAAATCCGCAAATCCATGCCCAAAGAGGGCAAGGAAGTCATGACGCCAGACGGCGTGGGCGTCGTGTGCGAATTGAAAATCATCACTGAATCGGTCAAGGTGCGCATCAAGAAGGGCGACAGCTTTGAAATCAAGGAGTACCCGGCGACCGACGTGCAGCGCTTGACCCCGCAGAATGCGCCGCGCCCGGAAGCACAGCGTGCGGAGAAGCTGGAGCAGAAGCAGGATGCCCCTGAAGCTGCGGAAATCAAGGAAGGCCCCGCCTGCCCGGAACGTCCGCCGCGCGCAGAGCGTCCGATGCGTCCTGAAAAGCCGATGAAGGTGGAGAAGCAGCCGGAAGCCCCGAAGCCGGAAAAGCCCGCTGAAGCGCCCAAACCTGCCGTCAGCCCGTGGAAGATGGCGGTCGAGCAGGCGCTCCGCGCTGCGCAGAACAGTGTGGATACGGCAGATGAGGTCATTGAGCAGCCCGTGCAGGAAGCGCCCGTAAGCGAGGAAACCGTCGCCATGCCGGAAGCGGCACCGGCGGCAGCGTGCGAAGCCGTGGAGACGGTTGTGGAAGAATCCGCAGAGGGTGCTGAAACGCCCCTTTCAGCAAGCACCGAAGCGGTGGAAGAAGCCGTCGAGGATGCCATGGAAATGCCTTTGATTCCGCTGGACGAGGATGACGACACCATCTAAATCCCACGAACGATTTTGCCCCAAAGGAAGCTGCTGGGGCTTGCAATTCGCGGCAATTCGTGATATGATATTGCCATCAACCAGTGCGTTGATAAACCAAGTATAAGATTCACAAGGAGGACATTCCATATGGCTTACAAGATTTCTGATGCTTGCATCATGTGCGGCGCTTGCGCCGAGGGCTGCCCGGTGAACGCCATCTCCGAGGGCGACACCCAGTACCAGATTGATCCCGACGTGTGCGTGGAATGCGGTGCTTGCGCCGAAGTCTGCCCCGTTGGTGCGCCCGCGCAGGCGTAATTCCCTGTCTGGATTGCTGATGCAGAAAAAGCGTCCTGATGCTTGGAAAAGTGTCGGGGCGCTTTTTTGTGTGCCGTACATGTTGCTATTTTCAGATTCACCTGCGCCATCTGCTTGCGCCCTTTCCCTTCTGGCGCATTTTCATCTGGAAATAGTATGACAATTCAGGCGCAGAATGTCGGTTTTCAGACAAAATGTCTTGCATTGTGAAAAGTTCGGCGATATAATAGACTTATCAAGCAGGGAGGTTTGAGAAAATGATTGATTTTGACCATGTGGTGAAGCAATACGGCAAGAGCAATGTTCGCGCGGTGGATGACCTGACGCTGCACGTTGGCAAGGGGCAGCTGTTCGGCTTTATCGGGCCGAATGGGGCGGGCAAAACGACCACGATTCGTCTGCTGACGGGTATTTTGCAGCCCACGAGCGGCAGCGTGACCATCGGCGGCGTGTCGATGAAGGACGATCCGATTGCCGCCAAGCGGATGATTGGTTTCGTTCCGGATAGCCACGAACTGTATGACCGCCTGACGGGGATGGAGTACCTGAACTTTATGGCGGATGTTTACGGCGTCAGCGCGCAGGAGCGCAAGGCGCATATCGAGAAGTATCTGGCGCTGTTTGAGCTGGAAAACGCGGCGGGTGAGCAGATTAAGTCCTACTCGCGCGGCATGAAGCAGAAGCTGACGATTATCGGCGCTTTGGTGCATCAGCCGCCGGTCTGGGTGCTGGATGAGCCGATGGTGGGGCTTGACCCGCGCGCGGCGCATATCCTCAAAGAAGAAATGCGCAAGCACTGCGAGAAGGGCAACACGGTTTTCTTCTCCACGCATGTGCTGGAGGTGGCGGAGAAGCTCTGCGACGAGATTGCCATTATCGACAAGGGACGTCTGGTTGCGCAGGGGACGCTGGAGGCGCTGCGATCGGGTGAAAAGGGCGCGTCGCTGGAGCAGCTCTTCCTCGAACTGACCGAATCGGAGGAGAAACAGGCATGAAATCGTACTTTCTGCTGCTGCGCCTGAACCTGCGGAATCTGCTGGCTGGCTTCCGCGGCGCCATGCGCAAGCCAAACGGGAAAATCGACATTTCCCGGTTGATTCTCTATCCGCTGGCGCTGCTGGGGATGCTGACGCTGGCCGGCTTCGTCATTTTCATGGAGTTCAGCATGTTCAGTGCGTTTGAAATGCTGAATGCGCCCGAAATGCTGCCGGGGCTGGCGATTCTGCTGGCAATGGTGACAGCGCTGCTGTTCAGCGTCTTTCAAATGCTTGCTGCGCTGTACTTTTCGCGCGACACAGCGTCCATGGCGTATCTGCCGCTGACGAGCCGAACTGTGCTGGCGGCAAAGTGGACGGAAGTCTACGTCAGTGAACTGCTCTTTTCGCTCCTGATTGCCGCGCCCGCCGTCGTCCTCTACGGGATTCACTACGCGGCGGATTGGACGTACTATCTGCGGATGGTGCCCGTGCTGCTGGCGGTCAACTGTATCCCGCTGACGATTTCGCTCCTGCTGGCAAGCATTCTGGGGCGCTTCACGTCGCTGACCCGGCATAAGGAAGTCTGGGTCGTGCTGGGGACGGTGCTGATGCTCGTCGTCGTGCTGGGGCTGGAATGGTCGATTCTCCCCAAAATCCCGGAGGATGCGGATGCGGCGTTCTTCGCGCAGATGCTGACTGGCGTTCAGCCGATGCTGCGCGCCTTCATCCACGCGTTCCCGCCGGTTGCGTGGGCGGTGGATGGCATTGCAGGCGATTGGCTGCAATGGCTGGCATTTCTGGCGGTGTCCATCGGCGGCGCGGCGCTGGTGATTGCGCTCGTCGGCGGCAGCTATCTGGATACGACGCTCCGGCAGAATGAGGGCAGCCGCAAGGCGCGGCGCGTTCGCGTGACGGACAAGACGTTCCGCGCGCACAGCCCCTTCATGGCGATTTACCGCCGCGAATGGAACGAAATCCTCAAAGTCCCGGTCTATCTGCTCAATGGCGTTCTGGGCGCGATGATGCTGCCGATTATGCTCATCGGCATGAGCGTCGGCATGTCTTCCGAGCAGGACAGCGAAGTGTCGTGGAATTTCCTGCTGCGGCTGATGCAGGATTCGGTTAGCCCGATGGACGTCATGCTTATCCTGACGGCGCTGCTGATGTTCATCAGCTGGGTCAACCCGATTATCGCCACCGCGATTTCCCGCGAGGGCGGACGGATGCCGATTGCCAAGTACATCCCGGTTTCGCCGCGCACGCAGCTCTGGGCGAAGCTCTCCGTCAGCCTGACGATTAACGGCGCGGCGATTCTGTTGATGGGCATTGCCGTTGCCGCACTGCTGGGGACGCGTTATCTGGGCGCTGTGCTGGGCGCAGTCGTGCTGGCGAACCTGTTCAGCCTCGCGACGGGCTGCATCGCGTTGACCATCGACGCATCGCGCCCGATTCTGCACTGGCAGACCGAGCAGCAGGTGATGAAGCAGAACATGAATCAGATGATTTGTATGCTCGTTGTGCTGCTGGTGGCGCTGATTCCGGTGGCAGGCGTGGTCGGCATGATGGTGCTGTCCAGCGCCGCGCAGGACATGGAAGCCCCGTCGATGCTCATGCGCTTCGCCGCGGAACACGCGGTCGGGCTGCGCAGTGCGGTTGCGGCGCTGCTGATGGCGGCGGAAGCGGGCGTATCTATTCTAATTTTGCACAAGGTCGGTGAAAAGCGCTTCAGCGCCATCGAGCCGTAAAGAAAGCACCTCATCCGGCGAATGTAATACTATTTCCAGATTCACCTGCGCCATCTGCTTGCGCCTTTTCCATTCTGGCGTCCGCTCATTCCACTTAGCGTAGCGCTGCTACGCTGCGTTTCATTCACGTTAGCCAGAATGAAAAATTCGCGGCGCATCTTGGCGCATTCTTATCTGGAAATAGTATAAAACTTCGCATCAAGCCTTGAAAAAACGCGCTCCTTAGAGTACAATGGAAGCGTGACAGGCGGCTTGAAAACGGATGAGGTGATTTTTATGTGGAAGCGGGGAGCAGCGCTTTTGACGGCACTGCTGATGCTTTTTTCCTGCGCACTGGCGGAAGATGTGTATCTCGACGAGCCGACGCCCGGAGCGGCGGAAGAGACGGCGGATGACACGTTGACTGCGCGTGCTGACCTGATTAACCGTATTATCGCACTGGGGCAGGAACTGTATATCAAGGCGAACGGCAAGAGTCAGCGCGCACACTACAAGCGCGATATCTACGTCTGCAAGAACTTCACAACGTACCTTTTCCGCCAGAATCGCGACGATTTCTGCATGGCGGAATACCCGGACGTTCAGCTGCTCGTGCCGAACAATCTGTCCGCGGCAAAGAGCAAGCCGTACAGCTATGGCATCGAGTGGGAGGACATTTCGCCGGAGAAGGGGAATCCGTTCTACATTGCGGCGCAGTTCAAGTACGACAAAAATCTGTCCGAGGAGGAAAATATGGCGCTGGCGTGCGACTTCATGCGGCAGGCGCAGCGCGGCGACTACTTTCAAATGTCCGCGAAGTACGAGTACGGCACGGGCGCACACAGCGCCATCATGCTCGGTTACGATCCGGAGACGGACGAAATCCACTGGATGGACAGCAACATGCGCGGCGGCAAGAAGAAAGGCATTCGTTACGGCTTGGTGCAGTTCGACGAGGTGAAGAGCGTGGCGTGGTGGGCGAGTACATTCTGCAAGAAAACACGCGGCGCGACGCTCTACCGCCTGCGTGACGACATCGTCTACCGTCCCGGTCATGAGCCGGAAAATACCACAGGTGAATAAAGGAAATCCCCTCTGATGCCCGAGATTGGCGCATCAGAGGGGATTTTTTGCGCTTACCGCATCTCTTCCGCTGTCGGCATTGCCGGAATCGCCCCCGACCGGCTTGTCGTCCAGCTGGCAGCGCGGTTTGCGTAGCCCAGCATGTGCCGAAGCTGCGGAATCGTCAGGCTATCGAGCGTGAACGCCCGCATTTGGCTCAAAAACGCACCGAAGAACGTGTCGCCCGCGCCGTTTGTATCCGCTACAACGCACGGAACGCCGTCGACGATACCCGTTTCGCCCTGGAAACGGTAGAAAGCGCCCTTCGCGCCGAGCGTCACCAGTACGAGCGGAATCCCGGCATCCGCCAGTGCGGCCGAACCGTCCTGCAAATTGTCCGTTCCAGTCAGCAGCGCCATTTCTTCGTCCGACACCTTCAAAATGTCTACCAGCGGCAGGGGACGCGCCAATTGCTTGATGGCATCCGCGCGGCTGCTCCAGAGCGCCGGACGGTAGTTTGGGTCGTAGGTGACGCATGCGCCGAGATTTCGCGCGCGCCGGGCGGCATCCAGTACCGTATCGCGCGCGGGATTCGCTGTTAGGCTGACACCGCCGAAATGGAAAAAGTGCGTGCTGCGCAGGGCGTCATCCGGCACATCGTCCGGCGAAAGCGCCAAATCCGCGCTGTGCTGGCGATAGAAGGAGAACGACCGCTCACCGCGGCTGTCCAGCGAAACGACTGCCAGCGTCGTCGGGCGCTGCGGGTCGGTCAGCATTCGCGACACATCCACACCGTTTGCGCGGAGGCATTCGCGGAGCTGCGTCCCGAAAGCATCCGCCCCGACGCGCCCGATGAACGCGGTGGAAGCCCCCAGTTTCGCGGCGGCAACCGCCAGATTTGCCGGAGCGCCGCCGGGATTCGCGGCATATTCCGCCACGCCGGATGCGGAAAGCCCAGTCTGCGTCAGATCAATCAGCGCTTCGCCGATGGCAGTGATATCGAACATGGTCAGCATCCTCCCAAAGTGGATTTGCTTGCATTATACCGCAGGAAAACCGAATTGACAAGGTTTTGTCATGCAAATTTAGCAAAAAAGTGCGCTGATTTCGCACGAATCTGTCAAAAACGATTGCATTTTGCGAAAATTGATAGTAAAATATACTTGATGCATTGCCGCAAAAACAGGCGGCTTTGCAAAGCAGAAGGAGGAGACATCCCCATGAAAATGACATTCCGCTGGTATGGCCGCGAGTCCGACCCGATTCCGCTGAAGTATGTGAAGCAGATTCCTGGCATGTCCGGCTTGATGGGTCTGCTGGATAAGCCTGCCGGTGTCGACTGGCCTGAAGAGGAGGTCAAGGCGCTGGTGGAGGAAGTCCACGCCGCTGGACTGGAGCTGGAAGTGGTCGAGTCCGTCAATGTCCACGAGGACATCAAGATGGGTCTGCCCACGCGCGACGAATATATTGCCAACTACATCTCGACCATCCGCACGCTGGCGAAGTACGGCGTGAAGGTCATCATCTACAACTTCATGCCCGTCTTTGACTGGCTGCGCACTGACTTGGCGCGTGTCATCCCGGAGGACGGCTCGAACTCCCTGTACTTCGACGAGAAGGATTTGGGCGAAATGGGTCCGATGGAAATCGTCCGCCGCACCGCCGCCGATTCGCAGGGCTTCACGCTGCCCGGCTGGGAGCCGGAGCGTCTGGCACTGCTGGAAACGACCCTGCGCCAGTACGAAAAGCTCACGCCCGACGACCTGCGCGCGAACTACAAGTATTTCCTTGACGCTGTGATTCCTGTCTGCGAGGAAGTTGGCATCCGCATGGCGTGCCATCCCGATGACCCGGCGTGGCCGATTTTCGGGCTGCCGCGCATTGCGCATAGCCAGGAGGATTTCGACAAGATTATCAAGCTCCATGACAGCCCCGCGAACACCGTCTGCCTCTGCACCGGCTCTCTGGGCTGCTCGCCGGACAACGACATTCCGTCCATCATCCGCCACTTCGGCGAGATGAACCGCATCGGCGCGATGCACGTCCGCAACATCAAGTTCCTGGGCTACCATCACTTCCGCGAAGCCGCGCACCTGTCCGAAGCGGGCGACCTGAACATGTTCGACATCATGGAAGCCATCTACGACACCTGCCCGGACACCTACATCCGCCCCGACCATGGCCGCATGATCTGGGACGAAAAGGGCCGCCCCGGCTACGGTCTGTATGACCGCGCGCTGGGCGCGACGTACCTGAACGGCCTGTGGGAAGCCATCTGCCGCATGAAGGGCGAAAAGAAGTGATACTATTTCCTGCATTCGCCCGCGCCATCTGCTTGCGCCTTTTCCGCGCTGACGTCCGGTCGTTCCATTTAGCGTAGCGCTGCTACGCTGCATTTCACTCCCGTTAGTCAGCACGAAAAATTCGCGGCGCATCTTGGCGCATTCTCATTTGGAAATAGTATAATCAACGGATAACAAAGGGGAGAAGCAATATGAAACTGTCCTATCAGGGCATTCAGGACAAGCAGGGCTATGCCGCCGCGCAGGTGGCGCTGCCGCAGTACGACTGGGCGAAGATGGCGGAGAAGACCGCTGAGAAGCCCGTGTGGGTGCATTTTGGCGCGGGCAACATCTTCCGCGGCTTTATCGCGGGACTTCAGCAGCGTCTGCTGAACGCGGGGCTGGCGGACTCCGGCATCGTCGCGGCGGAAACGTTCGACTATGACATTATCGACAAGATTTATGTGCCGCATGACAGCATGACGCTCATGGTGTCGCTCAAAGCCGACGGCTCGACGCAGAAGGAAGTCATCGCATCGATTGCAAAGGGCATCAAGGCGAACTGTGCCGACGAAGCCCAGTGGCAGCAGCTGACGGACGTCTTCACCGCGCCGTCGCTGCAAATGGCGTCCTTCACCATCACCGAGAAGGGCTATGCGCTGCGCAACATGAAGGGCGAACTGATGCCCGTGGTCGTGTCCGACATGGAAAACGGCCCGAAGCAGGCGCATCACGCGATGGCGGTCGTGGCGGCGATGCTCTACGCGCGCTATCAGGCGGGCGCTATGCCGATTGCCATGGTCAGCATGGACAACTGTTCCCACAACGGCGAGAAGCTGCGTGCGAGCGTGATGGAAATCGTCGCGGCGTGGGTGAAGAACGGGCTTGTTCCGGCGGATTTCGAGGCGTATGTGAACGACGAAGCGCGTGTCTCCTTCCCGTGGAGCATGATTGACAAGATTACCCCCCGTCCGGCGGAAATCATCGAGAAGCAGCTGATGGACGCGGGCTTTGAGGAAATGCAGCCCGTCATCACCAGCCGCAATACCTACATTGCGCCGTTCGTCAATGCCGAGGTGCCGCAGTATCTTGTTGTGGAGGATCGCTTCCCGAACGGCCGTCCGGCGCTGGACAAGGCGGGCGTGTACCTCTGCGACCGCAAGACCGTCAACGACACCGAGCGCATGAAGGTGACGACCTGCCTGAATCCGCTGCATACCGCGCTGGCGGTGTACGGCTGCCTGCTGGGCTACACCTCCATTGCGGCGGAAATGAAGGACGCGGAGCTGGTCAAGCTGGTCAAGACGATTGGCTACAAGGAAGGTCTGCCCGTCGTGACCGATCCCGGCATCATCAGCCCGAAGGCATTCATCGACGAAGTGGTGGAGCAGCGTCTGCCGAACCCCTTCATCCCTGATACGCCCCAGCGCATCGCGACCGACACGTCTCAGAAGGTTGGCATCCGCTTCGGCGAGACCATCAAGAGCTACATGGCGTCCGATACGCTCAATCCCGCTAATCTGACCGCAATTCCGCTGGCACTGGCAGGCTGGATTCGCTACCTCATCGGCGTGGATGACAACGGCGCGCCGATGAACGTCTCCTCCGACCCGATGCTTGCTACCTTGCAGGCGGCGCTGGCAGGCGTGACGCTCGGTCAGCCGGATTCGGTGGACGGCAAGCTGGAGGGCATCCTCGGCAACGCAAGCATCTTCGGGGTCAGCCTGTATACGGCGGGTCTGGCAGACAAGGTGACGGCGGATGTCAAGGAGCTGCTGGCGGGGCCGGGCGCTGTCCGCGCGACGCTGAAGAAGCATCTTGCATAATCAATTCCATATGAAAAGGGGAGGAAGTTTCGCGCTTCCTCCCCCATGTTTTATTGGATTTACTCCACGTCCTGCAGCGCGTTGTAGCCCTCTTCGCCCGTGCGCACCTTGATGACGTTCTCCACGTCGTACACGAAGATCTTGCCGTCGCCAATGTGCCCGGAGTACAGCACCTTCTTCGCCGTGTCGATAACCGTGCGAACCGGAATCTTGCACACCACGATGTCCACCTGCACCTTCGGCAAAAGGTTCATTTCCACCGCGACGCCGCGATAGTATTCCGGACGGCCCTTCTGCATCCCGCAGCCCAGCACCTGCGAAACGGTCATGCCGGTTACGCCGATTTCCTCCATTGCCGTTTTCAGCACCTCGAAGCTGCTCTGCTTGCAGAGGATGGAGACCTTCGTCATCTTCACGTCAGAAGCAGGCGCCTTGTCGCTGCGTACCACCACCGGCACAGCGTCATCCACCGAGACCTTCGGCGTTTCGACCGCAACGGTCGGCACAGCTTCCACCGACGTCAGCAGAGAGGTCGCGGGCATGAAGTCCGCATAGCCAGACGCAAGACCGTGCTCCATGATGTCCAGACCCGCGATTTCTTCCTCGCGGCTCACACGCAGACCGAAAATCGCCTTGATGAGGAGGAACGCAAGCGTAATCGTGACCGCCGTCCATGCGCAGACGCTCAGCATACCCAGCAGCTGCAGACCCAGCAGCTCGAAGCCGCCGCCGTAGAACAGACCAGTCAGCATCCCTTCGGGATAATCAGGCGTTGTGCCCGTCGCCAGCAGACCAACCGCCAGCGTGCCCCAGATGCCGTTGAGAAAATGCACAGCAACCGCGCCGACCGGATCATCCATATGCAGCTTGTTGTCCAAGAACCATACGCCGAAGTTGACAATCAGACCGGAGACAACGCCGACGATGATGGCACCCGTGCAGTCCAGCACGTCGCAGCCCGCCGTGATGCCGACCAGACCCGCCAGAGAGGCGTTCAGGCACATCGACACATCCGGCTTGCCGTAATGCACCCAAGTGAAAATCATGCAAACAACTGTCGCCACGGACGGCGCAACCGTCGTCGTCAGGAAAATCGAGCCGAGGGATTCGATGCTCTTCGCCGCCGCGCCGTTGAAGCCGTACCAGCCGAGCCACAGGATGAACACACCGAGGCAGCCCAGCGGAATGTTATGACCGGGGAACGCATTCACGCCGACAATCTTGCCGCTCTTGTCCTTGGAGAACTTGCCGATGCGCGGGCCAACCATCTTTGCGCCAATCAGCGCGCACAGACCGCCGACCATGTGAATCGCGCACGAACCGGCGTAGTCATGGAAGCCGAGCTGCGACAGCCAGCCGCCGCCCCAAATCCAGTGTGCCTCGATGGGGTAGATCAGCGCGGAAATGATGGCGGAATACACGCAGTAGGAGAGGAACTTCGTGCGCTCTGCCATTGCGCCGGAGACGATGGTCGCCGTCGTCGCGCAGAAAACGAGGTTGAAGACAAAGTTCGAGAAATCGAAATTCGGGTACGCGGTGAAAATGTCAAAACCGGGCTTGCCGATAAAGCCCATCAGGTCTTCGCCCAGCAGAAGCGAGAAGCCAATCAGGATGAACATCACTGTGCCGATGCAGAAGTCCATCAAGTTCTTCATCAGGATGTTGCCCGTGTTCTTCGCGCGGGTGAAGCCGGTTTCGACCATTGCGAAGCCTGCCTGCATCCAGAAAACGAGCGCCGCGCCGATTAAGAACCATACGCCGAAGATTTCGCTGTCAACTGATGCCATGATGCTGGAAAGATCCATTTCCATGCGCCTCCTAATCCTTTTGTGGGGTGAGTTGCCACCATGGATGAATACAAAAAAACGTGCAGGCGAACGGCAGAACCGTTCCACCTGCACGTCTTTGTGCAGAAGGTTATTACACGTTGAAGAGCAGGTCGTCATACGTCGGGAAGGGCCAGTACTCCTTGCCGACCAGCGTTTCCAGCTCATCCGCCTGTTCGCGGACAGCCGCCATCGCCGGAATGATGACGTTGTGTTCGTACTTGGCGCACTCCAGTGCGTCGCCGTGGCAGGTCGCCTTGACCGCGCCGCGCAGCCCTTCCAGCGCCTTGTACAGCTTGGCGTTGCGCTCGGCAACATCCGCCAGCACATGCGCTTCCGCATAGGGTTCGACGCCTGCCGTCTTCATGGCGTTGACAGCCTTGGCAGTCGCACCGGCGAACTTCATACATGCCGGGAGAATTTCCTTCTCTGCCATCATCAGGCAGGTTTCCGCCTCGATGTTGAGCACCTTGGCGTAGTTCTCCAGCTTGATTTCGTAGCGGGAGCGGATTTCCGCCTCGGTGAAGACGCCGAAGGTGGTGAAGAGCTTGATGTTCTTCTCGTCCAGCATGTGCGGCAGCGCATCGACGGTCGAAACGTAGTTCGGCAGACCGCGGCGGGCGGCTTCCTCCACCCATTCGGGAGCATAGCCGTTGCCGTTGAAGATGATGCGGTTGTGCTTGCGCAGGTTGCTCACAATCAGGTTGTGAAGCGTCTCACGGAAGTTCTCCGCGCTTTCCAGTTCATCCGCAAATTCCTTCAAGGACTGTGCGACGATGGTGTTGATGACCACGTTCGCTTCCGCAATGGACTCGGACGACCCCAGCGAGCGGAACTCGAACTTGTTGCCCGTGAAGGCGAACGGGGAGGTACGGTTGCGGTCGGTGTTGTCCTTGGGGAACTTCGGCAGCACACTCACGCCGATTTCGAGGTCGTGCTTTTCGCTTGCGCAGTATTCCTTCTCTTCCTCGAAGGCGTTGACAATCGCGGACAGCTCATCGCCGAGGAACATGGAGATAATTGCGGGCGGCGCTTCGTTCGCGCCCAGACGATGGTCATTGCCGGCGGACGCGACGGAGATGCGCAGCAAATCGGCATATTCATCAACTGCCTTGATAACCGCCGTCAGAATCAGCATAAACTGCGCAGAGGTCGCCGGGTCGTCGCCGGGCTCAAGCAGGTTGTAGCCGGTGTTGGTGGACATCGACCAGTTGTTGTGCTTGCCGGAGCCGTTGACGCCCGCAAAAGGCTTCTCGTGCAGCAGGCACACCAGACCGTGGCGCTGGGCAATTTTCTTCATCATTTCCATCGTCAGCTGATTGTGGTCGGTTGCGACGGAGGTGATGGAAAAAATCGGGGCAAGTTCGTGCTGTGCGGGGGCAACTTCATTGTGCTCGGTCTTGGCGAGGATGCCCAGCTTCCACAGCTCTTCGTTCAGATCGGTCATGAACGCCTGAACGCGCGGCTTAATCGAACCGAAATAGTGGTCTTCCAGCTCCTGCCCCTTCGGCGGCTTGTTGCCGAACAGGGTGCGGCCGGTGAAAATCAAGTCCTTGCGCTGGTCGTAGAGCGCCTTGTCAACAAGGAAATACTCCTGCTCCGGGCCGACGGTGGAGGTCACGCGCGTTGCGTCACGGCCGAAGAGCTTCAGCACGCGAACTGCCTGTGCGGACAGTGCCTCCATCGAGCGCAGCAGCGGCGTCTTCTGGTCGAGCGCTTCGCCGCCGTAGGAGCAGAACGCCGTCGGGATGCACAGCACGCCATCCTTGATAAAGGCGTAGCTGGTGGGATCCCACGCCGTGTAGCCACGCGCCTCAAACGTGGAGCGCAGGCCGCCGGAGGGGAACGAGGAAGCGTCCGGCTCGCCGCGGACGAGTTCCTTGCCGCTGAATTCGAGGATAATCTTGCCGCCGTCCTTGGGCGAAATGAAGCTGTCGTGCTTTTCAGCGGTGATGCCGGTCAGGGGCTGGAACCAGTGCGTATAATGCGTAACGCCGCGTTCCACTGCCCAGTCCTTCATGGCATTTGCCACGACGTTGGCCACCTGCGGGTCAAGGGGCGTACCATCAGTGATGGTTTTGTGCAGCGCCTTGTAAATATCCTTGGGCAGACGCTTCTGCATGACGGCGTCATTGAAAACGCTGCTGCCGAAAAGCTCTTCGATGTTGGCCATCCGGGATTCCTCCTCCAAAGTCATTTCGCTCTTGAAAGCATTCCAGCGGCGGGGGAAAGCGGCTCTGCTTTCCGTCGCGCTTCTCGTAAAACGCGTTTTTTTCGCATTTACGAAGAAAAGGGCAACTGCGAGAACGAATGAAATTCATCTCACAGCGCCCTTGCTGTTGACAACAAGTATAGCGGCTTGGAAAGGATTTGTCAAGGGCTTTTTTTGCATTGATTCTGTTTTTTCCCTTCAAAAACGACAAAAAAAACGAAAATGCCGAACGTTCGCAAAAAGCTGCAAACGCCCCGAATGCGGAAAAAATGGGCGTTGGTGTGAATCTTGCTGTTCACAGCCCGAAGCCGATGAAGCGAAAAAGTGCAGGATGAGACTAAAAATGCAGGAAACGGGACGAAAATACAGCGAAACGGACAAACACAGAAGAACACGGTTTCCCTTGACAAAAAAGCGGAAAAGCATTATTGTATTAGGAAGAGTTCTGCACCGGCTGGAAATGCATTCGAGCCGACAAGGGAGGGGAAAAACAATGAGCTTTCCCGTGCATCCGTGGAAAGTAGTCGAACGCGGCTGGCAGCCCAATACCCAGCGCTTCGCCGAGTCGCTGATGTCGCTGGCGAACGGCTATATGGGTCTGCGCGGCAATTTTGAGGAAGATTATTCCGGCGACAGCTTTCAGGGAACGTATCTGGGCGGCGTGTGGTATCCCGATAAGACACGCGTCGGATGGTGGAAAAAAGGCTATCCGGAGTATTATGCGAAGGTTATCAACACCATCAACCTCATCGGCATTCATGTCATCATCGACCAGCACCCGCTCGACCTCAGCCGCGCGACGGTCTGGGAATATGAACGCGAGGTGGACATGCGCACGGCCGTGCTGTACCGCCACGCCTGCGTGGATATGGATAAGGGCAGCCTGACGCTGGACACTTGGCGCTTCGTGTCGATGGATACGAAGGAGCTGCTGGCGATTCGCTATCAGGTGACGCCGTCGTTTGACTGCCGGATGGAGGTTTCGCCCTATCTGGATGGCAACGTCCGCAATCTTGATGCGAACTACGACCAGTCCTTCTGGAACATGGTGGATGGCGAGGGCTGGGATGAGCGCGGCGGCGTGCTGGTGCAGACGAAGCCGAATCCCTACGGCGTGCAGCGCTTCACCGTCGCAGCGGCAATGACGAACCGCGTTGAGGGCATCGACTATATTGATATGGCGTCCAAAGCCGGCTACTGCGCTGCGCTCTATGCGGGCGATATTCACTCCGGCACGACTGTCTCGGTGGAAAAGTACGTCGCCGTGTTCACCAGCCGTGACCACGACAAAGACCAGCTGATGGACTTGGCGATGGCGGCGGCGCAGCAGGCGTGCGACGAGGGGTGGCAGAAGGCGCTCAAAGCGCATCAGGCAGCGTGGCACGAGCGCTGGGAAATGGCGGATGTGCAGATTGAAGGCGACGACAGCGCGCAGCAGGGCATCCACTTCAACCTCTTCCAGCTGCTCAGCACCTACACGGGCAGCGACGCACGCCTCAACATCGGCCCGAAAGGCTACACGGGCGAACGCTTCGGCGGATCGACGTACTGGGATACGGAAGCCTACTGCCTGCCGGTGTTTCTGGCGATTCGCGGGGCGGACACGGCGCGCCAGCTGCTGCTTTACCGCTATCACCATCTGGAAGCGGCGAAGCGCAACGCGGCGAACCTCGGTATGCCAGGCGCACTCTATCCCGTTTCGACCATCAACGGCAGCGAGTGCCACAACGAGTGGGAAGTCGCGTTCGAGGGCATCCACCGCAATGCCGCGATTGTCCACGCTATCTTTGAGTACACGATGTACACGGGGGACGAAACGTACCTGCTTGGCGAGGGCGTCGAGGTGATGGCGGAAATCGCGAAATTCTGGGTCGGGCGTGTGCATTTCAATCAGCGGACGCAGAAGTACATGATTTTCGGCGTGACCGGCCCGAATGAGTACGAGAACAACGTCAACAACAACTGGTACACCAACCGCATGGCAGCGTGGTGTCTGGAGTATTTTGTGGAAACATGCGCCAAGCTGGATGACGACCGCTTGGAAGCCTTGCAGATTACGCCGGACGACCTCAAGCACATGCAGGACATTGCCGACCGCATGTATTATCCTGACGACCGCGGTCTGGGTATTTTTCCGCAGCATGACGCCTTTCTGGACAAGGATTTGCGCCCCGCGTCCGACATCCCGGCGGAGGAGCGCCCTATCTATATGCACTGGTCGTGGGATCGCATCCTGCGTTCGGGGTACATCAAGCAGCCGGATGTGCTGATGGGCTTGTACTTCCTCAACCACGTCTACGACACCGAAACGCTTCGGCGGAATTTCGACTTCTATGCGCCGCTGACGCTGCACGAATCGGGCTTGTCGCCCTGCATCCATTCGATTATGGCGGCGCAGCTTGGTGAAAAAGACCTCGCCGTGGCGATGTACAAGCGGACGGCGCGCTATGATTTGGACAACATCAATCAGGATTCGCAGGACGGGCTGCATATCACCAGCATGTCCGGCTCGTGGCTGGCGATTGCGAAGGGCTTTGCGGGAATGCGCACACTCGGCGGATTGCGCTTCAAACCGTTTCTGCCGGATTGCTGGAATGGATACAGCTACAAATTCAATTACCGCGGGCGCATCATCGAACTGCGCGTGAAGCCCAAAGGCGTGACGCTGACACTGATTTCCGGCGAGCCGATCAGCGTGACGATTTACGGCCATCCGTATGAACTCGAAGACGTGCTGACCGTTCCACTGGAAGGGTAATCTGCCCAAAGCAAAAGGGGAGAAAGAAACAGGCTTTCCCCCTTTTTTGCGTGGAAAGACGTAATTTTCCGCGTTTTCTGCCCTGCTTTTGCCCTGTTCATTTGGGCAGAAATGTGCTATAATGTACCTATGCGCAGGGAGGCTGACCCCTTGCGGTGAAGGAGTGCGAAATATGTTTGAGCCCCGCGTGAAGAACGGACAGACGGACTTGCTGATGAAGGCGCTGTTGTCGCTGGAATCAACGGACGAGGCGTATCGCTTCTTCGAGGATTTGTGTACCATTGCGGAAATCAAGAGCATGGCGCAGCGCATCGAGGTGGCGAAGATGCTCCGCGAACATGCCACCTATCAGGAAATTGCCCGTCAGACGGGTGCATCCTCCGCAACCATCAGCCGCGTCAACCGGGCGCTGCTTTATGGCGCGAACGGCTATACGGCGGTGCTGGATGCCATGGAAAATGCCGCGGAAAAGGAAAAGAAAGATTGAGGAAACAAAAATGGATTTAAGTATGCTCAACCCGCAGCAGCGCTTGGCAGCGGAAACGCTGGAAGGCCCGGTGCTGATTCTGGCTGGCGCAGGCTCCGGCAAGACCCGCGCCCTGACCTGCCGCGTGGCGAACCTGATGGCGCACGGCGTGGCGGCGTACCATATTCTGGCGCTGACGTTCACCAACAAGGCGGCGAAGGAAATGAAGGAGCGAATTGCCGCGCTGGTGGGCGATCAGGCGAATGATGCGTGGATTTCCACATTCCACTCCACCTGCGCAAAAATCCTCCGCCGCGATATTGAGAAACTCGGCGGCTATACCCGTTCTTTCGTCATTTATGATGACGACGATCAGGGCGCGGTGCTGAAGGAAATTTTGAAGCGCCAGAATATTGACGATAAGCTGCTGCCGATTCGCGAATTGAAGGCGAAAATTTCCGACGCGAAGAACAAGCTGATGGGTCCGGACGAGTGGTTCGACCATTCCGACCGCGATTTCCGCTGCCAGCAGATTCACACGGTCTTCGTCGAGTACGAAGCGCGCCTGAAAACGCTCAATGCCTTGGATTTTGACGACCTTCTCGTCAAGACGCTGGAACTGCTCGCCGACCATCCGCCTGTGCTGGATGTGTACCGCAAGCGCTTCCAATATGTCATGGTGGACGAATATCAGGATACGAACTATGCGCAGTATATGCTCGTCAAACTGCTGACTGACCAGAGCCGGAATCTCTGCGTTGTGGGTGATGACGACCAGTCGATTTACGGCTGGCGCGGCGCGGATATCCGCAATATCCTTGATTTTGAGAAGGACTATCCCGACGCGACCGTCATCAAGTTAGAGCAGAATTACCGCTCGACCGCCAATATCTTGGACGCGGCGAATCAGGTGATTGCGCACAATTCCGGGCGCAAGGAGAAAAAGCTGTGGACAGAGCAGGGCGAGGGCGACCCGATTCGCCTCTTCGATGCGGGCGACGAGCGCGAGGAAGCCGCATGGGTCGCCGACCGCATCCGCCAGCTCAACCGCCACGGCGAACCGTATGGCAATATGGCGATTCTCTACCGCACGAACGCGCAGAGCCGTGTGCTGGAAGAAATGCTGATGCGCTCGGCGATTCCCTACAAGGTCTTCGGCGGTCAGAAGTTCTATGACCGCAAGGAAGTGCGCGACGTGATTGCGTATCTGCGCGTTGTGGTCAATCCGGCGGACGATGTGTCCCTGCGCCGCATCATCAACGTGCCCAAGCGCGCCATCGGCGACAGCACCGTGCAGGAGCTGATGAATCACGCGCAGCAGAACAATATGCCGCTGTACAGCGCCCTGTCCGACGTTCCGGATTCGCTTTCCGCGCGTCCGAAAAAATGCGTCAGCGACTTCTTTATGCTCATGACGATGCTGCTGGCGCTCAAGGAAACCATGCCGCTGGAGGAGTTCGTATCTACTTTGGTGGAAAAAACGGGCTTGCTGGCGCAGTACCAGAAGGAAGATACCGAGGAAGCCCGCTCGCGCGTGGAAAACATTCAGGAATTCATGGGTGCGGTCAGCGAATACGCAAAAGCAACGGAAAACGCGACGCTCGAAGACTACTTGGAAAACGTGTCGCTGGTGACTGACCTTGACCAGCAGGAGGACGAGCGCGGCTATGTGACGCTGATGACGCTGCACTCCGCCAAGGGTCTGGAATTCCCCGATGTGTTCATGACCGGTCTGGAAGAGGGCATTTTCCCGTCCGCGCGCAGCCTCATGGACGAGACGAAGATGGAGGAGGAGCGCCGCCTGTGCTATGTCGGCATCACGCGCGCCCAGAAGCGCCTGTTCATCTCCCGCGCGAATCAGCGAATGCTGTACAATCAGGTGAATCACAACGCGCCCAGCCGCTTTTTGGCGGAAATCCCGGAGCGTCTGCTGTCCGACGAAATGGCGGGCATGAAGGAGCGCTTCGGCGACCGCGCCCAGCCGCAGATGCGCTCTCGCAGCGCGTACAACCGCGGCGGCACGAATCGCCCGGCGCCGTCCGGTAGTGCGCCCATCCGCCCCGGCAGCGGCAATACCGGCCTGCGCGGGCTGAATATCCCCGGCGTGCAGAAGGGCTTCGTGCAGTCCCCGGCGCGCAATATGGCCACCAGCGCCATGCAGAACCTGTATCGCCCCGGCGATCGCGTCCGCCACCTGAAGTTTGGCGAGGGCACGGTGGTGGAGGTTACGGGTTCGGGCAGCATGAGCCGCATCAAGATTGAATTCACGGCATACGGCACCAAGGAATTTGCTTTGGCGACGGCGCCGATTGTCAAGCTGGAGGACTAAGCATGACAGACCAGACGGCGCGGATGCGTCAGCTTGCGGACACGCTCAATCAGGCGTCGCAGGCGTACTATTTCGGCAGCGAACCGATTATGTCCGACATGGAGTGGGACAAGCTCTATGACGAACTGTCGGCGCTGGAAAAGGAGACGGGCATCGTCCTGCCGGATTCCCCGACGCACCGGGTCGGCGGCGAAGTGATGACGGCGTTTGCGCCGCATACGCACATCCACCGCCTGTGGAGCATGGATAAGGCACAGTCCATCGGCGCGGTGGAGGATTGGATTCGCCGCACCGAGAAGCTCAGCGGGCAGGAAGACCTACAATACTGCGTTGAGTACAAATTCGACGGCTTGACGCTGAACCTGACCTACAACGAGGGCAGGCTGATTCAGGCGGCGACGCGCGGCAACGGCATCACCGGCGAGGCGATTCTGCCGCAGGCAAAAACCATCCGCACCGTGCCGCTGACGATACCGTATCAGGGACTGCTGGAAGTGCAGGGCGAATGCATCATGCGCCTGTCCGCACTGGATACCTACAACAAGACGGCGAAAGAACCGCTGAAAAACGCCCGAAACGCCGCCGCCGGAGCGCTCCGCAACCTTGACCCCGCCGTGACCGCCTCCCGCCATCTCGATGCGTTCTTCTATCAGATTGGCACGATTGACAATCCGCCGTACACCACGCAGCAGGGGATGCTTGATTTCCTGCGCGCAAATGGTTTTCAGGTCAGCCCGTATCTGGGGCAGTGCCGGAGCATCCGCGAAATTGAGGACTGTATCCACCACATCGAGGAGGAACGCAGCAGCCTCGACTTCCTGATTGACGGCGTGCTCATCAAGGTCAGCGACCTTTCCACCCGCGAGATGATGGGCTACACCGACCGTTTCCCGCGCTGGGCGATTGCGTTCAAGTTTGAGGCGGAGGAGACGACGACCGTCATCCGCGACGTGACGTGGGATGTGGGCCGCACGGGCAAGCTGACGCCCGTTGCGCATGTCGAACCTGTTGATTTTTACGGCGTGACCGTGCGCAAGGCGACGCTGAACAACTGGGGCGATATCCAGCGCAAGCGGGTTGCCATTGGCGCGCGCGTGTGGATTCGCCGCTCGAACGACGTGATTCCCGAAATTATGGGGCATGTAGGGGACAGCGAAGAGGGCGAAACACCGATTGTCCGCCCGGAGGTCTGCCCGGCTTGCGGCGAAAAGCTGATTGAGCGCGGCGCACACATTTTCTGCATGAACCGCGTCTCCTGCCGCCCGCAGGCGGTTGCCCGTATCAGTCACTTCGCCAGCCGTGACGCGATGGACATCGAGGGCCTGTCAGAAAAGACGGCGGGGCAGCTCTACGACCAGATGAACGTCCGCGATCCGGCGGATTTATACACCCTCACGCGTGAGCAGGTGTTGTCGCTGGACGGCTTCAAGGACAAGAAGGCGGATAATCTGCTGTCCGCGCTGGAAAAGAGCAAGCACTGTGAGCTGGATGCGTTCCTCTTTGCGGTCGGCATCCCGAATATCGGGCGCAAGACCGCGCGTGACTTGGCGAACGCCTTCGGGACGCTGGAGAAGGTGTCCAATGCGACACAGGCGGAGCTGGTCGCCCTCGATGATGTGGGGGATATTGTTGCCCAGAGCATCACAGAATTCTTCTCCTTCGACGAGAACCGCGAGATGATTCGCCGTCTGCTGGCGGCAGGTGTGACCCCGGCGGAAAAGCAGAAGGTGGAGGGCGGTGTGTTCGCCGGCATGAGCATCGTCGTCACGGGGACGCTGCCGACGCTCTCCCGTAAGGAAGCGGAAGACCTGATTGCCCGCAGCGGCGGCAAACCCGCGTCTTCGGTCAGCAAAAAAACCGCCTTCGTCGTTGCAGGCGAGGCGGCAGGAAGCAAACTGACCAAGGCACAGACGCTGGGTATCGAAGTGATTGACGAAGCGGAGCTGCTGCGCCGGGTTTCTTCATAATTAATTTTTTAGCAATTTGCTGAGAATTGTCACTTCCCACTCATGGGAAGTGTGGATTGAAATATGGCAGTGCGGTAGAATTGTTATCGCACGGTCGGATTCTTCCGGCGGATGGCGTGGGCGAGGGCAGCCTGCGCGGGCGTCATGGCGGGGCGCGCGGCGAATGACTCGACTGCGTCGGCATCGCGTGCCGTGCTGTCGGAAGTGCCTTCGCTCGCCTGTGTCATTTCGGAAACGACCTGCGTGTTCGGCGTGCCGGGGTGCATCTCGAATTCCGCCGGCGTCTGAATCTGACCGGGCTGATAGCCGGGCAGCAGGAAGGTAACGAACTTGATGGAGAAGATATCGCAGACGACATAACGCAGATTCAGGCTGTCATAGAGGACGATGAACTGCGTGCCGACGTAGTACAGGAAGCCTTGACGGGTGACGAGATTCGACGTACCAATGAGAAAATCCACCAGTACATACTTTCCGATGTTCTCATGCAAGACCTCCTGCATCGATCCCTGAAAGTTCGCTGTGTCGAAATCCTGTGCCGGCGGAACCTGCAGCTGCTGGATCTGATTCGTTCCCTGCTCGCTCATAGAACAAGCACCTCCTTGAAATTGCTGCTTCACTCTATGCGTCAGGGACGTACTTCATGATGAAAAGAGGGAAAAAATGCTTTCCAATTTGGACACTTATCTGGAAGCGCTCCGTACCAGCCCGCTCGAATTTCTGCTGACGCTGGTATACGCTGTCGCTGTTATTCTTATCAGCCTGATTCTGCACGAGTGCGCGCACGGTTATGTGGCATACCGCTGCGGCGACCCGACGGCGAAGATGATGGGGCGGCTCTCCCTGAACCCAAAGGCGCACCTTGACCTGATCGGTACGCTGAGTATGTTTCTCATTGGCGTAGGCTGGGCGAAACCTGTTCCGGTCAATCCGCGCAACTTCCGGCACGGGCGGCGCGACGATTTCTTCGTTTCCATTGCCGGCATTGCGACGAATCTCTGCCTGTGCCTGATTTGCATGTTCCTGAGCGTCGTCGTCGGCAAAATCATGTTCGGCTCGGAAATGCTGGGGGAATTCTCGTCGAGCTCCCTCCCGCACCTGTTCAGCCCGTTCTACCAGTTCACGGATGGCAGGGACAATGTGATTCTGAGCATTACCAACGGCATATTCGCCGAAAGCGCGCTGGCGGATTTCGCTGTGCCGTGGCTGCGGTACGTCGAGCGCTTCCTGCTGATGATGGCGCAGACGAATCTGGGGCTTGCGCTGTTCAACATTCTGCCCATCCCGCCGCTGGACGGCTACCATCTCGTCAACGATCTGCTGTTCAAGGGCAAACTGCAGCTCAAGCGGCAGGCGTTCGTTATTGCGCAGATTGTGCTGATTTTCATCTTCATGTCCGGCGCGCTGGATCAGTTCTTGAGCAAGGCAATTTTTGCCGTCTATGAGTTCTTCCTCAAGGGATTCTTGGCGATTTTCGGGCTGTCGTGAGGGCATAAAACATGGCAATGACGTTTCAGCTCAAGGATTTTGACGGGCCGCTGGATTTGCTGCTGTTCCTGATTAACAAGGAAAAAATCGACATCAAGGATATTTTCGTCAGCCAGATTACCGACCAGTATATTGATTCGGTTCGCAATGCGCCAGACCTTGATATGGACGACGCGACGGATTTTCTGGTCATGGCGGCGACACTGCTGGAAATCAAATCCCGCGCGATGCTGCCGCGTCCGCCGCGCATCGAGGAGGGCGAGGAGGATCCGGAGGAAGCGCTGATCCGCCGTTTGGAGGAATACAAGCGCTTCCGCGAAACCGCATCCGCCATGAAGCAGTTCGAGCAGGCAGCGGCGAACCTGTTCACGAAGCTGCCGGAGGAATACCCGCTGCCGCCGCAGGAGACAGAGCTTGTCGGCTTGACGCTGCAGGGGCTGACGGAGGCGTTCCTGCGCATCTGGGCGCGCAAGCCCGCTACGGATGATTCCCCGGAGACGAACCACTACGCGCCGCGCGACATTCACCGCGACGAGCATAATGTGCAGGAGTGCATGTTGACGCTGCTCAAGGGCGTGTCCAGCCGCGGCTGTCTGCGCTTTGAAGAAACGTTCAGCGCTGCGCCGTCGAAGGAAGAAGTCGTGACGCTGTTTCTGGCGCTGCTGGAGCTGCTCAAGCTGGGCGAAATCCACGCCGAGCAGGAGGGAACATGGGGCGAAATCGTTCTCTATCCCGGCCGCGGCAAAGATGTTGATGAATACGGCGAAAGCGCAACGGAGGAAACGGAATGAACGAGACGCAGAACGAGGAGCAATTGCGCTTTCCCGATGACATCATGGAGGAGGGCGGCAATCTTGCCGGGCGCATCGAGGCGATTCTCTTCGTCGCGGGCGAGCCAGTGCGCGTAGAGGACTTGTCCAAGGCACTGGATGTGCCGATTCGCGAGGTGGAGGATGCGCTGATTCAACTGCGCGACGAGTATGACTTCAATCAGCGCGGCTTTTCGCTCAAACGCTACGGGCATCAGGTGCAGCTGGCGACGCGCGCATTGTATTCGCAGGATGTGGTGCGGCTTCTCCAGCCCGTGCAGAAACAGTCACTTTCGCAGGCGGCCATGGAGACGCTCGCGGTCGTGGCGTACCGTCAGCCGGTTACGCGCGCTGAGGTAGAACAGATTCGCGGCGTGAAGTGCGACTACTCGCTGCAATCGCTGATGAATAAGGAGCTGATTGCCGAGGTCGGGCGCAAGGAAGCGCTGGGTCGCCCGATTCTCTACGGCACGACGGACAATTTTCTGGCGCATTTCGGCATTTCGTCGCTCAAAGAGCTGCCGCCGATGCCGGAAAAGCCCAAGGACGATTCGGACGACGCGGAAATGACCGACGACGTGCCGGAATTGATTCCATAAGTAGGAGGACATGATGATGGAAAAGACGATGCAGATTAACGGTATGATGTGCAATCATTGCAAGATGACGGTGGAAAAGGCGATCAAAGCCGTGCCGGGCGTAGAAAACGTGGAGGTTGACCTCGCGGCGAAGTGTGCGAAAATCACGCTGAACGCGGATGTTGCGGACGATGTGCTGATGGACGCAGTCGCAAAGAAGGGCTTCACGCCGGTGAAAATGGGGTAAGTCAAGTGCCATCCGTGCTGGATGGCATTTTTCGTATCAAGATTTCTTTCGCGCCGCACACTTCCCCGCGTGCTTCATAGTCTGCTGGTGAAGGCTCCACCAAGGCGACCGGAGCCGGAAAAGACAAGGAGGCGCGATCCATGTCATTCTATTCTTACAAGAACGCGAACCCCAACTGCTGCCCCGGTACGATTTCCGGCAGTGCGCTGGACGGCTTGCAGGAGAAGGTCTGCGTGCAGGTCAAGCGCGTGTACGACAGCGCGATGACGCAGGAGCAGCTTACCAAGCAGACCGTCACCATCACCAGCTACGCGCAGGTCAACAACACCTGCACCTGCAACGCCTGCGGCTGCCAGGAGACGCAGGAGACCATCCCGCCGACGTCCGCACCCGTGCCGCCGATTACCTTCGAGAGCTGCCGCAGCACCACGACCGAGGGCAACATCCGCAACCTGACCGTTGATCGCCTGTGCGACCGCCCCTGCTTCGCCCGTGTGCGCGCAACGATCGACATCCCGATTGACATCCTGTTCGTGGATAGCCGCTGCGTGGAGTACATCGGCAAGGCGACCATCAGCGTCAACCGCGATGTGCTGCTGAGCATTCCCGACGAGTCCATTGTGCCGTATACGCTGGAAAGCATGGTCAGCGCGATTTGCGTCAGCGGGACGTATCAGGGCAACAACCAGTTCAAGATGACCATCTGCGTCACGACGATTTTGAAGGTACTCGCGGAAGCCGAAATCCTGATTCCCAGCTACGGCTACTGCCCAATTCCGCCCGCCGAGGAGTTCGCGGAAAGCGTCTGCGACGAGTTCTTTGCCCTGCCGCTCTTCCCGCCGCAGTCCGTCTGCAACAGCGGCACGGTCGCGACGGGCAACGTCAGCAGCACGGTGCGTTCCAACTGCAATTGTGGACGCGGATGCTCCGGCTCGTGCAGCGGCAGCTGCAACTGCGCCAACAGCAACAACTAATACGATTTCCAAATTCAACTGCGCCATATGAAATTGCCTGACGAAAAAGCCGCATCCGGGTCAAACCGGGTGCGGCCTTCATTATGATACTTTTGCTTCTGCGTAGCCGCTTTTATCCTTCTTCGAACGAAGCCGGTAGCGGTGCTTCTTCTCTGGCGGCAGATTGACTTCGCCGCCGTGTCGTACCTTGTCCTGCGTCAGCGGCAAATCAACATAGAACGTCGTGCCCGCGCCGACCTTGCTGCGAACGCGGAGCTGCCCGCTGTGCCCCATGACAATGATGCGCGCAATGGACAGCCCAAGCCCGTGACCGCTGCTTTCGGTTTTGCGGGCACTGTCACAGCGGTAGAAGCGTTCGAATATTCTCGAAAGCTCTTCCTTGGGGATACCCGGCCCGTGGTCGCTCATGGACAGCGTGCAGCTGTTCTCGGTTTTCTGTACGCCGAGGGTAATGGTGCTGCCCTTGGGGGAGTACTTCACCGCGTTGTCGCACAGGATGCGCATGACCTGCTTCAGCATTCCGCGGTCAGCCTCAATCTGCACATGGTCAGCGGGTTCAAGCGCGAACGTGTCCTCCGGCGTGACCATTGCGGCTTCGCGCTGCACCTCTGCGGCAACGTCGTATGCGTCAAACCGCACCATCTCCATCATCAGCGTTTTCTTGTCGTGGCGCGCGAGGAACAGCAGACTTTCGACAAGCTCCTTCATGCTTTCCGTCTCCTGCGCGATGGCGTTGATGCCCTCGTTCAGCACATCCGGGTCGCTCTTGCCCCAGCGGGACAACATGCTGGCATATCCCTGAATGACGGCAATTGGCGTACGAAGCTCATGCGAAGCGTCGGAAACGAACTGCTTCTGGCTGTTGTAGGATGTTTCGATGCGGTCGAGCATGGAGTTGATGACCGTCGCAAGGTCTTTCAGCTCATTTTTTGTCCCGGCGATGTTGATGCGGTTGGAGAGGTTGTTCGCGGAGAGCGTCGCTGCCATGTCGGTGATATCGCGAATCGGCGCGAGGACGCTCTTTTGCAGCCTCTTCCGATGCAAGACGAAGTAGAACATGCGGAACAGGTCGGTGATGACCAGCGCTGCGGCAGCTCCGCAGTACAGCGCAAGCGGGCGGGAGAGGCTGAGCGAAATCAGCAGCGACTGCCCCGAAATGTGCTGCGCCTGCACGATGTAGCGCCCTTCGGTGAAAATCGCCTCCGGGTCAAGCAGGCGGTAGACGCTTTGCCCCACGATGATGCCGTCCGTGCGCGCTTCGGGCAGCAGCGTCACTTCCGCGTCATCCAGCACGGAGAGGGCAATGGTGCCGTCGGCGGACAGCGGCGCGCATTGCAGCCGCGAAATGTCGCGTTCAGCGAGGTACAGCGTGCCGCCCGCGAACGCCAGCGTCAGGATGAGCAGCGCGGGGAGAAACGTCCGCACCAGCTGGAAGGAAAAGTGAGCGGCGATGCGGAAGGAGAGGGACAAACGAATGCGGGAAAGGGTGGAAGGCAGCCCGTGCGGCTTGGGCGCGGCAGGGGAAACATCCTTCTTGCGGCGGATGCGCCGTGCCTTCGGACGGTCAGTCATCGACGCGGAACATGTAGCCGACGGCACGGATGGTGTGCAGCGTCTTGACGCCGAACGGCTCGTCAATTTTGTGGCGCAGATAGCGGATGTACACGTCCACCACGTTCGTGTCGCCCGCGTAATCGTAGCCCCACACGTCAGTCAGCAGCGCGTCCCGCGTCACGGCTTCTCCCTTGTGGGACATGAGGTATTTCAGCAGATCAAATTCCTTTTTTGTCAAGTTAATGGGCTGATTGTTCATCGTCACTGTGTAACTGGAGGGCTCTAACACCAGACCGCCCGCCCGCAGCACGTTGGACGCGGGCGCAGGCGTTTCAGCGGCGGAACTCCGGCGCTTCTTCAGCCCGACGCGAATGCGCGCCAGCAGCTCCTCGATGGCGAACGGCTTCGTCATGTAGTCGTCTGCACCCATGTCCAGTCCCATTACCTTGTCGGATACGTCGTCTTTCGCGGTCAGCATAATAATCGGCACGTCGCTGTCGTGGCGCAGGCGGCGGCAGACCTCGATGCCGGACAATTCCGGCAGCATCAGGTCAAGAATCAGCAGATCCGGCTGCCAGCTTTGCGCCTGTTCCAGCCCGCTGCGCCCGTCGCCTGCCGTCTGTACCTCGTAACCCTCGTGCGTCAGTTCGAGTTCCAGAAAGCGAGCGATCTTCTTTTCATCCTCCACAATCAAGATGCGGCTCATGGTTATCCTCCATTCTCCATATACGGGCAAAAGCGGAACGCTTGAATGCGTCCCGCGAAGGGTAGTCAATGCTGCCTGCAGCCGCCGAACAGCCCGAAGAAGAGCATCAGCGAGGCAAAAACAAGAACATTGGCAAATAGCAGCAAGCTCAGCATCAGCGGCAGCATATGGATGCACCTTCCTTACTTAATCGTTGCGGAGTTGAAGCCGTCCGTGTCGTCCTCCACGGTCACATTGCCGTCTTGGCTTGGCACTTGCACCGGCACGTTGATGGTAGGGCAGGAGTGGTATTCCGGCTTTGCCGCGCTTGCAGCGTAGTAGCTGCGGTTGTCCGCAGAATCCACCTCCGCCTTCTTTTCGGCGGATTCGCTCTGACCGTTCATGCCTGCCTGAAAGCCGCGCGCAAACTCATCCACCGTGCTGCGGACGTTGCTCGCGGCGTTCTTGACCATGCGATCCATGTTTTCACCCGCGAAATCCGCGTCGTCCTTGTCAAACGACACACGATAGCCCAGCAGCAGAATCAGAATCGCGCTGAGAATCAGCAAATGCGGGCTGATGAGCGCCGCGACGAGGGTGAACAGCAGCGAAATGTTGAGAATCGGAATCGACTGCCGCGCCACCTTCACGCGGGCACGGTAAAGCTTGTTGATGAAGTGCATGAAGCCGCCCTTGCTCTTGCTGGCAGCAGCGGTGGACGCTTTCTTTTCGGCGGACTTCGGCGCATCCTGTGCGGCGGCATCGGGCTTTAAACGGCCGTTGCGCTCCAAATCGACCAGCGCGCGGGCGACATTGCCGTTGTGGTAATCCAGCAGCGAAACCGCCTCCTGATAGCTGATGCCGCTCTTGCGCCGAATCAGTTCAATATCTTCAATCGTGTAGCTTGCCATAAAATCAATCTCCTTTCCCGCTGAGCGGGCTTTTTTCCCTGACACCTATATGATAACACAGATTCCTCCGAAATGCTTGTGAAAGATGAGAAGAAATGATGAGAATTTCATGAGAAAACGTGGGGATTTGGGGGCAAATTCGATTGACAAACAGGATGAAAGTGCTACAATATAGGATGTTTCATGGCATTGGGTGCTGCAAAGAATGAGGGAGGGAAACCACAATGCAGATGTTTGTTCTCGTGCTGAATCGGGAAGAATTTCTGGAGCCGCTGCTGGAAGAAATGCTCAAGCAGAACATCGGCGGCGCGACCATTTTGGAATCGACGGGCATGATGCGCGTGCTGGATGGCGACCATAACATCGACGATCTGCCGGTGCTGGGGGTGCTGCGCCACCTGTGCAATCCGGAGCGGAAACGCTCCAAGACGATTTTCACGCTGCTGAAATCCGAACAGATTCCGCAGATGATTGAAATCATCAACAAAGTAACCGGTGGACTGGACAAGCCCGACACGGGTATTTGCTTCGCCCTGCCCACGACGTTTGTGGAAGGGGTCAACAAGAACAAATGAATATCCTGTTTGCGCTTGCCATTGCAATGGCGGTTGGCATGGCCATGACGCGCCTGATTAGGCTGATTCATCTGCCGAACGTGACGGCGTACCTGATTGCGGGTCTGCTGGTCGGGCCGTATGTGCTGAAGGTTCTGACGCCGGAAATGAACAGCAAGCTGTCGATTATCTCCGATGTCGCGCTGGGTTTCATTGCTTATTCCATCGGCAGTGAGTTCAAGTTCTCCTACATCAAGGAAATCGGCGCGAAGCCGATGGTCATCACGGCGTTTGAGGGCTGCGTGGCATCACTGCTGGTGTTCCTGACGCTGCTGGCGCTGGGTCAGCCGCTGCCGATGTGTCTGGCGCTGGGGGCGATTGCCGCGGCGACCGCTCCGGCGGCGACGCTGATGGTCGTCCGCCAGTACAAGGCGAACGGCCCGGTGACGCGGATGCTGCTGCCTGTTGTCGCCATGGATGATGCGCTGGGGCTGATGCTCTACGCCATCATGATGGCAATCGCCCGCACGCTTGACAGCGGCGCGGCGTTAAGCGTGATGACGCTGCTGGTGAAGCCGCTGATTGAAATTGTCGGCTCGCTGGCGATGGGCGTTCTCATTGGCACGGTGATGGTTTTCTGCCTGCGCTTCTTCCATTCGCGCGGCAATAAGCTGACGATGACGATTCTCATCGTGTTCCTCGCCGTTGGCTTGAGTACCATGCTCGATTTGAGCAGCCTGCTGGTCTGCATGATGATTGGCGCGACGATGATTAACGTCAGTAACGATTCGTCTGCGCTCCTTGAGCAGTGCGACCGCTTCACGCCGCCGCTGTTCCTGCTCTTCTTCGTCTTGAGCGGCGCAAGCCTTGATTTGTCCGTGCTGCCGACGGTCGGCGTGGTGGGCATTGCGTATGTTTTGAGCCGCGCAATTGGCAAGTCGCTCGGCGCAACCATCGGCGCTGCTATCGAGAAGTGTGATAAGAACATCATCCGCTACCTCGGTATGACGCTGATTCCGCAGGCGGGTGTCGCCATCGGCATGGCGCGCATGTGCCTGACGGATTTGCCCGCCTATGGCCCGACGATTAACGCCGTCGTGCTGGCAGGTACGCTCATCTACGAACTGACTGGTCCGGTCATCACCAAGATTGCGCTGACGAAAGCCGGCGAAATCAAAGAAGGCGGCGCAAAGCCCGCTGCGGTGACGGCAGCCAAATAATACTATTTCCAGATTCACCTGCGCCATCTGCTTGCGCCTTTTCCATTCTGGCGTCCGTTCATTCCACTTAGCGTAGCGCTGCTACGCTGCGTTTCATTCACGTTAGCCAGAATGAAAAATTCGCGGCGCATCTTGGCGCATTCTTATCTGGAAATAGTATAATAATTCATCTGGAAACAGTATAAATCCACCAAACAGAACGCCCCTTTCCGGCAGAGATGCTTCGGAAAGGGGCGCTTTTGAGTGCGGTCAGCTGCGCGGAATCCCGTCGGAGAAATCCTCGCGGCGCTTCCTGCGGCGATGCACGCGGAAGATGATGAACAGCGCAATGGTTGGAATCAGCAGAATCACGACGACGGGAATCACCGTTTCCGGCACAATCGGAATGCCAGTTTGCCCCTGTGTCATCGCGACAATCTCCTCATACGTCAGCGGCATGTTCGAGCGGCGCGCGACGCTGCGGCTGGCGACAAGGTTGAATGTAATCGGCGTGCCATCGTCGCTGACGTAGGTCATTGTGCCCATAATCTCGCCCGCGCTGACGGGTGCGGCAAAATCGCGCGTGTAGGAGATGGTAACGAGGTCGCGCAGGTTTTCGGACAGGTAGTCGATGCGCTTCTTCGTCGTACTGAGTTCCGCAAGGGCGGCCTGCGTGGCATCCTGCGGCTGGCATAGGAGCGTCAGCTGCCCCTGATTCGGGTCGTCAATCTCATACGCGCTGGTGTAAATGCTGATGGGGTTCAGGTTGTACAGCTCGGAAATCGTGACGTGCTGATACTGGCTGAAGCCGTACGCCATCAGCTTCTTCGTGTCTGTCCAGACACCGTACTGGCTGGAGTACATGACGACGGAAATCAGGTCAACGCCGTTGAGTGACGCCGAACCGACGTAGCAGTAGCCCGCCAGCGACGTGGAACCGGACTTAATGCCCGTCATCGGCGCGTAATAGTAGCGGTTGTCCGTCTTGTTGTACTGCGGCAGCATGATGCGGTGGCGGGTCGTCAGCGTGCGCGAACGCTGCTTGTTCGTCGCCGCCATCTTGTACTCGGTCGTTTTCGCAATCGTGCGGAAGGTGTCGTTCTGCATGGCGTAGCGCGCCAGCGTTGCCAAGTCGCGCGCAGTCGTGTAATGGTTGTCGTCGTGCAGGCCATGCGGGTTCATGAAGTGCGTGCTGTTCATGCCGAGGTCGTGCGCGGTCTGGTTCATCAGCGCGACGAACGTGCTTTCATTCCCGGCGACGGCCTCCGCAATCGCCACGGCGCCGTCGTTGCCCGAACGAATCAGCGTGCCGAAGAGCAAATCCTGCATCGTCAGCTCTTCGCCTTCCTGCAGGCTGATGACGGTCGCTTCCGAGTCGATGGCGCGCATGGCGGCGGCAGACCCGTTGTAGCTGACCGTCACCTTGTCGTCAGGGTTGCTGTTGAGGATGCCCAGCAGCACGGTCATAATCTTTGTCGTCGAAGCGGGGTACATGGTCAAATCGGCATTTTTCTCGAAGATGACTTCCCCCGTGCTCTGCTCGATGAGAATAGCGGATGTGCAGTACAGCTGGTCGGCTTCGAGCAACTCTGGGTGCGTCTCATCATACGGGTTCGCGTTGGGGTCGAGGGTGGGGTTCGGCATTTCTGCCACGGCGCTGATGGTCAGCAGCCCAAGTGCGAGCAGGAGACAAATCAGCCGGCGAAACGTTAGCATCAGGCGCAATCGTCCTTTCTGCACAGCAAAGCCATGCGAGAGTACAAATATCTATTCTATTATAGCATTTTGCGCCCCGGATGGCAAGGGGCAAAAAGGCTGCCCGCCCAAAGACGGACAGCCCATGTGATTGTTACACATCCCAGAACCGAAGCGTGCTCGTCACCGCACCAGACATGTCCGGAATGGCGAACGGCACCGTTCCCGGATAGCCAATCAGCTGAAGTACCAGAATCAGCACGCCCAGAATTGCCACATACAGCGCGAACCAGTTCAGGCTGACACGGCTGATGAGGCTGAGCATGAAGCGGATGGCGATATAGCCGCTGATTGCCGCCACGAGGATGCCCACCAGCGTCGGCACGAGCGCCAAATCCTGCACCCAGCCCTCTTCGATTGCGGTTTTGCCGTCGATGATGAGTGCGCCGACAATCGCGGGGGCGCTCATCATGAAGGAGAACTTCGCCGCGCTCTTGCGGTTCAGACCGGAGAGCAGACCGCCCGCCAGCGTCGAGCCGCTGCGGGAAACGCCCGGCAGCAGCGCCACGCCCTGCATACAGCCCATGATGATGGCGTGCTTGAAGTTCGGCTGGTCGGCGTACTGCTTGCGGTGTGCGCTCAGCGTTTCCGCCAGCAGGAGGAAGAAGCCCGTCAGCAGGAAGCTCGCACCGAGGAACCAGCCTGTCTCGCAGGAGGTGATGAAATCATCAAACACGACCTTGAACAGCAGCGTCGGCAGGGAAGCGATGAAGAGCAGCAGCAGTGTCTTGGACTTGAAGGGGTTCTTCAGAATCGCCCACCAGTCCTTCCAGAACACGATGAGAACCGGAATCAGTGTGCCAACATGCAGGAGGATGTCCAGCATATGGTAGGCGCCTGTTTCATCAATCGTGAAACCCATCAGGATGCGGCTGAGCAGCAGATGCCCACTGGAGGAAATCGGAAGAAACTCGCCAAGCCCCTGCACAAGGCCGAGAATGGCAGCTTGCAGAATATTCATCGGGAAGCACTCCTTTCGGATGACCGAAATTATCGTCCACGAATCAGTATATCATACTTGCCGCCATTTGTCAGCCTTTTGCAGGAAATTTTACAGGGAAGGCAGGCGAATTACCCCCGCATCCACTGCACGCCTTCTTTGTTGTCCTTGACGGCAATGCCCATATCCTTCAAAATGTCGCGGATGCGGTCGGATTCCGCCCAGTTCTTGTCCTTTCGCGCCTGATAGCGGCTCAGCAGCAGTTCACGGACGGTGCTCTGCTCTTCGTCGGTGGCGTCTGCCGGGGCAATGATGACGTATTCGCCGTCGCCGTGCACTTCGCTCGTCGCCTTCTGCGCGTCGCGGATGACCGCTGCCTTTTCCAGCAGGCTGAGTGACAGCACCGCGTCAAAGTCGCCCACCAGCGCCAGCTTCTCATCATCGGACAGGTCTTTCGCCTTCAGCACGTCGTATAGGCGCGTCACGGCCAGCGAGGTATTCAGGTCAGCATCCAGTGCCTGACGGAACTTCGCCTGATATGGCTTCATTTTCTCCGCATCCACCGGCGTACCCGCGGGAATCAGCGACGCAATGCGTCCCAGCAGCTTCGTGTACGCGGCGGCAGCGTTGTCCATGTTCTCCCAAGTGAACATCTGGCTCTGCCGATAGTGGCTCTGCAGGCAGAACAGGCGGTACACCAGCGGGTCATAGCCCTTGTCCTGCAAAAGAGACACGGTCAGGAATTCGCCCTTCGATTTGCTCATCTTGCCGCCCGTGGTGTTCAGGTGATGCACATGGAACCACGTTTTGCACCACTCGTGACCGAGGTAGCTTTCACTCTGGGCGATTTCGTTGGTGTGGTGGGGGAATGCGTTGTCGATGCCGCCGCAGTGCAGGTCAAGATATTCACCGAGGTGCTTTTTGCTGATGCACGAGCACTCGATGTGCCAGCCGGGATAGCCCACGCCCCACGGCGAATCCCACTTCAGCGCCTGATCCTCGAACTTCGACTTTGTGAACCACAGCACGAAGTCCGCCTTGTTGCGCTTGTTTGTGTCCTCATCCACGTCGTCGCGCACGCCGACTTCGAGGTCTTCCTCGTTGTGGTCGTTAAAGACGTAGTACTTTTCCAGCTTGCTGGTGTCAAAGTAGATGTTGCCGCCTGCGTGGTAGGCATAGCCTTTCTCCAGCAGCACGGTAATCATGTCGATGTAGTCGGGGATGCAGTTCGTTGCGGGCTCAACCACGTCGGGGCGCTTGATGTTGAGCTTCTGGCAGTCAGAGAAGAAAGCATCGGTGTAGAACTTCGCGATTTCCATGACCGTCTTGTGCTCACGGCGCGCGCCCTTGAGCATCTTGTCCTCGCCCGTGTCGGCGTCGCTGGAAAGATGGCCGACGTCGGTGATGTTCATTACGCGCTTGACGTCGTAGCCCTCATAGCGCAGCGCCTTTTCGAGCATGTCCTCCATAATATAGGTGCGCAGGTTGCCGATATGCGCGAAATGATAGACCGTCGGACCGCAGGTGTACATGGACACCTTGTTGCCGAAACGCGGCACAAACGGTTCCTTGCGGTGGGTGAGCGAATTATACAGAATCATCAGATTCCACTCCTTTTACTGTGCAGCTTTTTCCTGCTTTACAAAGGTGAAGCCGTAGAAATCAAATTGACTGCCGGGGAGGAACACGAACGCGACTGAACACACGCCCGGCAGCACGTTCACGTCGAAGCACTGCACGCCGCGTTCCGTTCCGCTGAACTGCGCCAGCGAGGTCAGCTGCTCGCCGTCCTGATTGGTGAAGCGGATTGTGACGGGGTTCGTCGAAAGCGGGGTTTGCCCATCCAAGCGGAGTTCCGCATGGGTGGATGCGCCGAAATCCATGTTCTCCCAGACAAGCGACACGTTGTTGCCGATGCTCGTGACGGCACTGCCGCTGCGGGTGAAGCTGTCGCCGTAGACTGTGTCGGCGTCCTGCGCCGTCTGCGGCAGCCACGCGCGGCTCTGCTTCTCGAACGAGAAGCCTTTCAGGTGAATTTTGCTCGTCAGCGAGAAGCACAGCGTATGCACGCCCGTCAGACGTTCCGGCAGGTGGTATGTTTCGCTCTGGTAGACGTTCCAGATGCTCGGCTTCTGGTAGGGCAGAACAGCAATCAGCCGTCCGCCGTCCGCCGGGTCGCCGTCCCAGAGCTTGATTTCGTACAGGTTGCTGTCCAGCGCGAAAACCGGAAGCGTGATAACATCCGAACCAACGTCGCCGAAGTCGATTTTGGTGTAGCCCGCCATGCTTTCGCCGTCGCGCGCGAAGGATATGCCCTGCTCGTTGCCATTGCCGATTTCGCCGGAGGAAAGCGAGTACAGCCCGCCGGAGATAAAGCCGTAGGGATCAAGGAACGGCTGCCCCAGCCCGGTGATGACAATATCCTGCTGGCTGATAATGCGCGGATGGTCATACCCGTTCGTGCAGGAGGCGCGCAGGTACACCGTGTCGTCACCCAGCGCCGTCACCGTCACCACGTCGCCGTCCACCGAACACGACGCGCAGGGGGAGTCAATGCCCTGACCATTGGTGACGCGGAAGGCAATCGCCTGCTTGTCCGCATCCGCCGGGTGAACCGCCACGCGGAAGGAGACCGTCGGATGCTCGCTGCCCAGACGCTTGTCGCCCAGCGGCAGCAGCTCAATGCGGCGAACCGGCTTGTCCGCGGGCATTTCTTCCTGACGGCACAGCACGGCGGAGCAGCTGCGCCCCGGCGTTTTGCGCGCCGCGCGGACGGGCAGCGTTAATTCAGCGCCGACCAGCCCAACGCCCGACACGCGGATGCGAATGGCGCCTTCGCCTGCCAGCGCGCCGACAATCGCCAGCAGCTTGCCGCTGAACAGGCGGCGCGTGTTCGTCTTGTAGCCGTCTCGGTCGGTGGAGTCGCCATTGTCCAGCCCCAGCAGCCGCCCACAGCCGTCAACATCCACCAGCACGCGATCCACCGCGTTTTCAACGGGGTTGCCGTTTTCGTCCGCCACGGTGATGGTCACAAACGTCATGTCCTCGCCATCGCCCAGCAGGAAAGCATCCTCCGCGGACAGCACAATATGGTGGCTTTCGCCGGGTGTACGCTGGACGTCCTCGGCAATCAGATGCCCGTCCGCGTCATACGCGCGCGCGACCAGCTCGCCCGACTCAAACGGCACTTGCCACGCCGGACGGCAGCGTGTCCAGTCCGTGCGGCTGACTTCCTGCACACCCAGCGAACGCCCGTTGAGCAGCAGTTCGGCTTTCACGCCGTTTGTCATCACGGGCACATCAATCATTTGACCCGGATTCCAATCCCAGTATACGCCAATGTGCACCATCGGCGCGTTCGTCCACAGGGATTTGAATAAGTACCAGTAGTCTTTCGGGAACACCGCCGTGTCCATCATGCCGAAATAGCACGACCGGGTGTGGTACGGCGTGGGTTCGCCGATGTAGTCAATGCCGCTCCAGAGGAACTGCCCCAGCGAATACGGCGTGTTCAAATCTTCCACGATGCACTTGCGCATGTCCTTCGTGCCCCAGCTGGACGTGGAATTGCCCAGCGCGGAGCATTGCAGATCCTCGTCGGAGAGAATCGACGCTGCCATCGGGAAGTGGTAAATGCCGCGGCTGGACAGCGCTGAAGCTGTCTCACTGCCGTAAATCACCCAGTCAGGATGCTCGGCGTGGTGCGCCTCGTAATACTTTTCGCCGTAGTTGTAGCCTTGTGCGTCTACCAAGTCGGCGCATTTCCGCGCACCTTCCCACGGCATGAAGTTGCTGCCGATGGTAATGATGGCATTGCCGCGCGGGTCGTGCAGGCGGACGTTCTCGCACAGGTCGCACGTCACCTGTTGTGCGGATTCATCCAGATGCGTGTCCAGAATCTCGTTGCCGATTGACCACATCAGCAGCGACGGATGATTGCGGTCGCGGCGCACCCATGCGGCGACATCCGACGGCATGTCGGTGGGGAAGAAGCGCGCGTAGTCAAACGGCGTTTTGGCACGCAGCCACATATCAAACGCTTCGTCTACCACGAAAATGCCGAGCTCGTCGCATAAGTCCATCACCTGCTTCGCGGGCGGATTGTGGCTTGTGCGCAGGGCATTGACGCCCATTTGCCGCATGGCGCGCAGCTGGCGGCGCATCGCCTTTTCGTGGAACGCCGACCCCAGACAGCCTAAGTCGTGGTGCAGGCAGACGCCGTGCAGCTTGACGGGCGCGCCGTTGACCAGCAGTCCGCGATCCGTGGTGAATGTCAGGTCGCGGAAGCCGACGTTCTGCCGGATAACCTGATTGCCCAGCATGGTTTGCAGCGTGTAGACGTTCGGCGCGTCCGGCGACCAGAGCTTCGGCGAAAGCACCTGCATGACCGCATTGGCGTGGTCGCCCGCGGCTTCCACCGTCACATCGCACACCGGCACGTCGCCGTCGAGCAGCACATGTGTCAGCACGCCGTTGTCCTTCACGCCGCAAAGCTCCGTGTCAATGGTCATCGTCCAGCTTTCCAGCTCGTGCGTGGTTGTGACGTACACGCCGTCCAGCGGAATATGGCGCTTGGGCAGCACATGCAGCGTCACGTCGCGGTAGATGCCCGCGCCGGAATACCAGCGGCTGTTCGGGCTTTGATGGCGGATATGCACCGTCAGCGTGTTTCTGCCGGCGAGCAGCCGGCTGGTCAGGTCCACATCGAACGCCGTGTAGCCGTAATGATGCGTGCAGACGATGTGCCCGTTGAGCAGCACGTCGCAGTCCATATACACGCCGTCGAACCGCACGAGGACGCACGACGCGCACCAGCTTTCCGGCACGTCCAGCGTGCGCAGATACCACGCATCCGTCGTCTCGTACAGGTCGTTTTCGTTTTCAATCAGAAAATCATGGGGTAAATCGACTGCCTGAAGTGCCGCATTGCTCACGTCTTCCAGCGTCGAGCCGAGCGGCAGCTTGCAGAATTGCCAGCCATCGTTGAGCAGCTGTTCCACGGTCATCCCTCCATCGTATGAAGTCAAGGCGGCGCAAAAGTCCGCCCAAATATCCGATGTAGAAATTCGCCTTTTCATCAGAAAAGTCCTGCTGAAAAAGGCTTGAACTGCGTAAAAAGTCATCAAATAGGTGCAAAAATGCAGGTGAAGCATCCGCTCCGCCTGCAAGTAAGTCACACGTCGATGAATTTGCGGAATTCCGGCAGGATACCGATGCCGTCCGGGTAATGCGCGGCAAACTGAGGTACAGCATGGCTGGGGAAGCTGTTGCCTTCAATGAACGTCGGGCCGTTCGGCGTGATGGCGACGTCCCACGCGACAAAGCGCATTTGCGGTACTTTCTGCGCGGCATCAAGGCACATCTTCTTCGCCTCTTCCCAGTAAGGAATCGTAAAGCCGATAATGTCCGTGCCGGTGATGGGGTGCTTGGTGTAGGTGTTGCCCGCCTTGTCTGCGCCGACAGTCAGCAGCTTGCCGCTCTCCAAATCAATGCGCGCCGCCATGCCGCCGCAGTCCACATTGTCCATCACCTTGCCGTTGCCGATGCGCAGGAACGCATAGACGATGCCCTGCTTCTTGTCGCCCAGCAGCGTCGCAATGCGGCAGGTATTGACCGACGTCGGGCACATGCGCGCCATCTCCGGATGCTGCACGACGATTTCTTCCAGAATGCCGATGTTCTTGTCCATCAGCAGCTGGTGGAACGCCTTTGCGCCCCCCTTCCAGTCCTCCGGCGTGAACTTCAGGATGCCCTGACCGCTCGACCCCTCCAACGGCTTGCCGATGAGGGCGGGGAGCGCCATCATGTCCTCCAGCTTGTCAAGCGGCGTATCCGCGTTAATCAGCAGCCACTTGCGCGGAATCCATTCTTTGAACAGCTCGTTGAACTGCGTCTTGTCATCGAAAAAATGCCAGTACGCCTTGTCGTTCATCCGGCGGACAATGCTGTTGGAAATGCCGCGCGTGATGACGGTCTTGCGCTGCGCATCGTTGAGTTTGTACATCTGCGCGATTTTGTAGTCTACATAGCCCGCGTTGTACTTTACGGCGCAGCGGAGCATGTCGCACAGCAGCCAAATGCGGGATTTGCCGGAGCGCTCATGCAGCAGCCCGGCGGTTTTCCACATGGCCTTCCAGTCCATCTTGAACAGACGCTTGAAGAAATACGAAAGACGGCTCATGCTGATGCCCCTTTCTTGCTTGCAGAATCAGATACAATCAGACGTTGAAGCGGAACAGCACGATGTCGCCGTCCTTCATCACATAGTCCTTGCCTTCGGAGCGAACCAGCCCCTTTTCCTTGCACGCTGCCATCGAGCCGAGTTCCACCAGCGTGTCAAAGGGCACGATTTCCGCGCGGATGAAGCCCTTCTCAAAGTCGGTGTGAATCTTGCCCGCGGCTTGCGGTGCTTTCGTGCCGTTGACAATCGTCCATGCGCGGCATTCGTCTTCGCCCGCCGTCAGGAAGGAAATCAGCCCCAGCAGCCGATAGCACGCCGTAATCAGCCGATCCAGACCCGACTGCCCGATGCCCAGTCCTTCGATGAATTCCGCCTTTTCGTCGGGACTCATCTGCGCAATTTCCTCTTCAATCGCGGCGGAAATGACGATGATTTCGGCATTCTCGCTCTTCGCAATGGCTTCCACGCGGTCAAGACCCTTGATTTCGCTCTCCGGCTTACCAAGGTCTTCTTCGGCGATGTTCGCGGCGTAGATGACCGGCTTGGTCGTCAGCAGGAACCAGCCGTCCAGCACTTCTTTCTCCTCGTCGGTCACGGGGCAGGTGCGCGCGGGCTTGCCAGCTTCCAGATGGGCGTAAATCTTGTCCGCCAGCTCGACTTCGATGCCCGCTTTCTTGTCGCCGCCGCGGAAGTTCTTCATCGCCTTGTCCTTGCGGCGCTGCACGGTGTCCATGTCCGCGAAAATCAGCTCGAGGTTGATCGTCTCGATGTCGCGGGCGGGGTCGATCGAGCCATCAACGTGGATGATGTTCTCGTCCTCGAAGCAGCGCACGACGTGGACAATCGCGTCCACCTCGCGGATGTGGCTCAGGAACTTGTTGCCCAGACCTTCGCCGTGGCTCGCGCCCTTCACCAGACCGGCAATGTCCACAAACTCGATGGTCGTAGGGGTAATCTTCTTCGGGTGATACATTTCGCCCAGCACGTCCAAGCGGTGGTCAGGCACCATGACAACGCCCGTGTTCGGCTCGATGGTGCAGAAAGGATAGTTGGCCGCCTGTGCGCCAGCCTGCGTGATGGCATTAAACAGGGTGCTTTTGCCGACATTGGGCAAACCGACAACGCCTAATTTCATAATCCGGATTCTCCTTCTGTGATGCTGTGATAGCGTTCTTTATTATAAACGCATTCCAGCAGAAATGCAATTCATTTTGCAAAGAAATTCGCCGATTCGCTGATTTTGCCGCAAACCTTGACGGAAAGTGTGCGTTATGCTATCATACAGGCAGAAGAACGCGCGAAAGGAGCGGAGGAAAAAATGTACTACTGCACGAACTGCCATCGGGTGACGCCGGAAAGAGCGGAAAGCTGCCCGTACTGCGATAAATTCGACCGTCTGCGTCCGGCAGAGGAAGCGGACGAGTGCCGCTTGACGGAGCTGGATGCGCTGAACGCCTCGGTGATGGAAAGTCTGCTCAAAGAGGCGAATGTGCCGTATATCGCCCGCCCGATGATGGGCGCGGGCATCAGCGCGGCACTCGGCGTAACGCTGGAGAAATTCGTGTTCTTCGTGGCGTACCGCGATTACGCCCGCGCGCAGGAGCAGCTGGAAGCCCTGCTTGCGCCGGACGACCACGCGGCGGATGCAGACTTCGCGGACGAGGACGAAGAATCGGAAGATGACGACGAATAATCCGCATACAAATCGCGGCGACTGGCATTGCTGTCAGCCGCCGCGTGTGTTTTTGGGATTGGGGCAACACCGCACAATTCGGCGGCGTGTCGGAACTTTATACTATTTCCGAATGAGAATGCGCCAAGATGCGAAGCGAATTTTTCGCGCTGGCTAACGCGAATGAAACGCAGCGTAGCAGCGCTACGCTAAGTGGAATGAGCGGACGCAAGCGCGGAAAAGGCGCGAGCAGATGGCGCAGGTGAATTTGGAAATAGTATTATCAGCGAATCTCAATATCTCCCGAAACGCTCCGGATGCTGCCCGTCACGGTTCTGCTGCCCCTGCGCCCGGAACGGCGCATCGAAATGTCACCGGAACGGCTGTGGACGTCGATGTTGTTCATCCCTGTGTCGTCCGGCAGTTCCACGTCAATGTCGCCGGAGGTCGTGCTGCCGTTGATGAGCGACAGCGCGCCCGTGAAGCGCAGGTCTAAGTCGCCCGAAACGCTGCTAAAGTCGCACTGCCGCACCTTCGCTTCCAGCTCCACATCGCCGCTGGTGCTGGCAAATTTCAGATGGTCGTAATCGCCGTGAATCTCTACGTCGCCGCTGACGGTGGAAATCTGCACATCGGTTGCATCGGCTTCAATGTTGATATCGCCGCTGGTGGTGGTGAATGCGCCGCGATTCAGCGGTGCGAACAGTTCGACGCTGATGTCGCCGGATGTGCTGGTAAAGTTCAGGTCGGTGACGTGGATGTCGCGCGCCTCGATGTCGCCGGAGGTCGTCAGGACGCTAATGGGCTTGTCGAAGATGCGCGGGATGCACAGCGTCACGTCGCCAATGCTGCGGGAAACGGTGATGTTCGGCTTGATGCTGGAGAACAGCTTGCCCAGTTCCTGCCCGAAGCGGGAAGCGGTGCTAGCGAAGCTGTTCACCATATCCTCGAAGCTGCCCGACTTCCTGCCCTCATCCGCTTCTGCTGTCTTGCCGCTGAAATCCAGCTTCGTCATGTTCTCTGCGAAACTCTTGGCGTTCTGCTGGAACTCCTTGGCTTTTGCCTCAGCTTCCTGCGCTGCCTGATTGTCGCTCTTCTCGTCGCCGAAGAAGAAGTATTCGCCGTTTGGCTTCTTCACATACAGCCTGCCGTTGGCGAAAGTGCCGCTGACGGAGAAGCTGCTTCGGTTGCGCTTCGGGGCATCGGGGTCGCGGCAGACACGCAGAATACCATCCTCAATGCGGCAGATGGACGCCTTCGCGCCTTCCACATCCTCAAAGCGGACATGCACGTCCCCGTCCGGCGATTCCTCCAAATGCACGTCGTCGCACACCATCGTCATTTCGATGCGCCCAATATCCGCCGGATGGAAAGTGAAATCCGTCTGCTCGCCGTCTCCATCGTCATCGACCGGCACATCCGCGCTCTTCGGCGCTTCTTCCGCTTCGGGCGATTCAGACTTCTTCGGGTACTGGCTGATGACATCCTCCATGCCCTTCAAGCTCTCGACGACGGCGGCAATCGCGTCATCGTCGCTCAGCCCGCGGGACGTCATGTCCTGATAACGCTCTTGGCAGTTGCTCATCGTCTCGTCGTAGAGTGCCTGCACCTCGTCCGTCATTTCCACATCCTGAAAGAGCAGATTCACAATCCGCTCGACCGTTTCGTTACGCATAGTGCTGTTCCTCCTGATTCTCCTGATTTACGTTCTGCAGCCGCTGCCGGCTGATTTCCTCCCACGAGATGGTATCACCAATTAAGCGCTCCGCCAGAGAAAAGTCCGAAAACGGCGTTACCCGGCGGAATGCGAAAATTTCCTTGCACATAATGTTATCCCTCCAATAGCTGGTCAAGCTGGCGTTTCGTGTCCTCCCACGCCGCCAAATCGCTGATGAGCTTTTCCTGCCCCAGCACCGTGATGGCGTAGTAGCGGCGGCGCGCGCCGGACGTCTCGCTGCCCCAGTAGGACTGAATCAGCCCGGCAGCCTCCAGCCGGCGGAAAGCGGTGTACAGCGTCGCTTCTTTCAGCTCCACCTCGCCGCCGCTGAGCGTCGAAATGGTCTTGTTGATTTGGTAGCCGTAGCTGTCGCCGTGGGAAAGCTGGTGCAGAATAATGGTGTCGGTATAGCCGCGAAGAATATCTGCGGACAATGCCATATGCTTCACCTCCTATGGTTCATCCCTTGTCTTGGTATCTCGCCTTGACGAGTATTACTATATCACAAGATACTTCGCCTGTCAAGGTATCTTGCAAGAAATATTTTGTTTTTTTTGCATGCCGCAGCCGCTCCTGTTCTTTTGCTGTTTCACCCTTGCGAAAAGGGAAGGCGTGGGGTACAATGGAAGCGTAAAAAATCTGCGGTGCAAGGAAGCATCAGCGGAAAGGCAAGGAGAGCGTATTAGTATGGAAAAGATTCAGATGAAAACGCCGCTGGTGGAGATGGATGGCGACGAAATGACCCGCATCCTGTGGGCAGACATCAAGCAGCTGCTGATTGAGCCGTTCGTGGATTTGAAGACGGAGTATTACGATCTTGGCCTGCCGCACCGCGACGAAACGTGTGATCAGGTGACGATTGACAGCGCCAACGCGACGAAGAAGTACGGCGTCGCGGTCAAGTGCGCGACCATCACTCCGAATGCCCAGCGCGTGACGGAGTACAACCTGCACGAGATGTGGAAGTCGCCCAACGGCACGATTCGCGCTATGCTCGACGGCACGGTCTTCCGCGCGCCGATTCTCGTCAGCGGCGTTCGTCCGACGGTGCGTACTTGGCAGCAGCCGATTACCATCGCCCGTCATGCCTATGGCGACGTCTACCGCAATTCGGAAATTCGCATCCCCGGCGCGGGCAAGGCGGAGCTGGTGTTCACGGGCGCGGATGGGCAGGAGATTCGCCAGACGATTTTCGATTTCAAGGGGCCGGGCGTCGTGCAGGGCATTCATAATCTGGATGCGTCGATTACGTCCTTTGCCCATGCCTGCTTCCAGTACGCGCTGTCGGTCAAGCAGGACTTGTGGTTCTCCACGAAGGATACCATCAGCAAGACCTACGATCACCGCTTCAAGGACATTTTCCAAGAAATTTTCGATGCGCAGTATAAGGAAAAGTTTGAGCAGGCGGGTATTACCTATTTCTATACGCTGATTGATGATGCCGTGGCGCGCGTCGTGCGCAGCAAGGGCGGGTTTATCTGGGCGTGCAAGAACTACGATGGCGACGTGATGTCCGACATGGTGGCGACGGCGTTCGGTTCCCTGGCGATGATGACTTCCGTGCTCGTTTCGCCGGACGGCAAGTTTGAGTACGAAGCCGCGCACGGTACAGTCACGCGCCACTACTACAAGTATCTGAAGGGCGAGGAGACGTCGACCAACCCCGTCGCGACGATTTTCGCGTGGTCTGGCGCGCTCCGCAAGCGCGGCGAACTGGATCATCTGCCGGACTTGATGACGTTTGCCGACAAGCTGGAAAAGGCGACCATCGACACCATCGAAAGCGGCGTAATGACCAAAGACCTTGCGCTGCTGTGGGAGGGGACGCCTGCGCAAGCGGTCAACAGCCGCACGTTCCTCGAAGCTATTGCGTCGCGCATGGCGTAAGATGCTGTAGTGACTTTTTGCCCATAGCTTCTTTTGCGGATGCTTTCCTGCTGCTTACGGGAGGCATCCGCTATTTGGTATGCGCGGAATGTGATGGTAGGATGAAAAACGTGTCTGTCCCTATCACCGCTTTGGACATGCCGCTTCACATTCGCAAGGAAAACATGGAAAAAAGCGCGAATTAGCGTGAAATAGCCATTTTCATGTGCGAATGGAGTGTTGATTTTTGAACAAAAACAGACTATAATGGAATTGTACTGCAAATGGCATTTCAAGGCAGCAACGGATGAGAATCGGCTTATCCGTGAAAGGAGAATCTTCGCAAGATGAAGAAAATCATGCTTGTTTTCGGAACTCGGCCGGAGGCAATCAAGATGTGTCCGCTGGTCAATGAGCTGAAGCGCCGCCCGCAGGTGCAGACAGTTGTCTGCGTCACGGGGCAGCACAAGCAGATGCTTCAGCAGGTGCTGGATGCGTTTTCGGTCGTGCCGGATTACGATTTGGCGATTATGCAGCCGAACCAGACGCTTTTCGATGTTACTACCGCTATCCTGACGCGCATTCAGGCAGTCCTCAATCAGGAAAAGCCTGATTTGACGCTCGTGCATGGTGATACCAGCACGGCATTTGTTACCGCACTTGCGTGCTTCTATCTGCATATTCCGGTTGGACATGTGGAGGCTGGGCTTCGTACCTACAATCTCGAAAGCCCTTTCCCGGAAGAGTTCAACCGGCAAGCAGTTTCACTGATTTGCCGGTATCATTTTGCGCCGACGGAAAAGGCAAAGCAGAACCTGCTGCGCGAGGGCAAAGACGAATCGTTTATCTTCGTGACGGGCAACACCTCCATCGACGCGCTGAAAACCACCGTTCGCGCGGATTACACCCACCCGGAACTGACGTGGGCGAAGGGCAGCCGCCTGATTCTCATCACCGCGCATCGGCGGGAGAACCTTGGCGAAGCTATGCACCATATGTTCCGCGCGATTCGCCGCGTATTGACGGAACACCCCGATGTCAAGGCACTCTACCCGATTCACCTGAATCCAGTTGTTCGGCAGGAAGCGGCGGAAGAACTGTCCGGGCTGGAACGTTTGCACATTATCGAGCCGCTGGATGTGCTGGATTTCCACAATATCATGGCGCACAGCACGCTGATTCTGACCGATTCCGGCGGTATTCAGGAGGAAGCGCCTGGTCTGGGCAAGCCTGTTTTGGTCATGCGCGACACGACCGAGCGCCCGGAAGGCGTTGCGGCGGGCACGCTCAAGCTCGTCGGCACGTCGGAAGAGACGATTTACCGCGAGTTTACGCGTCTGCTGGATGACCCGGCGGCTTACGCGGCGATGGCGCACGCCAGCAATCCCTACGGCGATGGACACGCCTGCGAGCGGATTGCGGATATTCTGTGTGAATAAACCGCGCTGGGCGCACATACAATCATCGTCGAAACACGGGGAGGAGCGTTCTTCATGAAAAAACAGTCATACCAACGCATCCTCGCTGTACTGATCAGCCTGATGATTCTGCTGACGGCGGGCATGGCCATCGTCGGCGCCGGACTGCTGCAAACTCGCGAGGATTCGCCGGACATTCTGCCGGAAGCGACGGCTACCGCGGATTCGGATGAGTTGCTGATGGCGTCCGACCTTGCGCCCGACCCGGCAAAGTGGTTTCTGCCCTACGACGGAGATTTGACCGACGCGGACGGAAATCCGGTGCGCCTATCCGCCCTGCGCGGAAAAACGACGATCCTGCTGTTTTGGTCAAGCTGGTGTCCGGACTGCCATGTATACTTGGCGGGCGACTTTGGGGCGGCGGTACAGGCCGCACAAGCGGTGGGGGCGCAGGTCGTTCTTGTCTGCCGAGAAGGGATTCGCGGCGACACGCGCGAGAAGGCGGAAGCAGAATTGACGGAATGCGGCATTACAGGCATTCCGTTGTACATGGATGCGGACGCGGCGCTCTTTCACACGCTGGGACTGCGGAGCGTGCCGTCTCTGGCGGTTTTCGATTCGCAGGGGCACCTGCTCCGCGCAACGGCGGATATGCCGAATGCGGATGAAATGGCGCAGCTGCTGGACGCGGCGCAGCATCCGGCACAGCAGACGCTCGCGTTTTTGAACCAGCTGATTCAGGCAGATGGGGCGATTCCATCCACCTATACGCTGTCCGGCGGCGCGGTTCATCCGGGCGATACTGTACTTTCCGAGACGATGGGGCAGACCATGCTCTATGCGGCGCAAACGGAGGATGCGGCGCTCTTCTCCGATGCCTGGCGTTATGTCCGTGACAAAATGACCGTCGGCGGCTTAACTGTCTGGCGGATTCAGGCAGGCGAAAAAGCGGCGGCTAATGCGTCGCTGGATGATCTGCGCATTCTCCGCGCGCTGATGGAAGCGGATGCGGTATGGGGCGGCTACGAGCGTGAAATCCGCGAACGGGCGGCGGCACTGTACACTGCCTGCGTAGTGGATGATGCGCTGGTCAGCTTTGCGAACGTCGATGGTTCGGGGCGCAGCGATAGTGTCACCCTGTGCTATCTGGATGTGCAGACGATGCGCGCCTTATCCGCCTATGACGTGCGGTGGACAGCCGTCGCGAACCGCAGCGAAGCCATATTGACCGATTCGCGCGCGCTCATGAGCAGCGAACTCCCGCTCTACCGCGCTTCCTATACCCCGGCAAAGGATATGTTCAGCAATGCGGCGGCGCAGATGACCGAAGCGGCGCTGACGATCCTGCACGCGGCGCAAATCAGCGCGGCAGGGGAGCAGACGCTGGATTGGCTGGATGCGCAGCTTGGCGCAGGCGCAATTTATGCGCAGTACGCGTCAAACGGGCAGGTCGGCTATGGATTCCGCTATGAAGCGATTGGATCGTATGCCGTCCTGGCACAGGTCGGTGCCGTCAGCGGGCACACGGAGCTTGCGCGGCTGTCGCTGGCGAAACTGGAGAACCGCCGCATTGCGACGGGGACATTCGCGGGCGCTTATGGCAGCGTCAAAGGCGAAACATCCTATACATTTGATGAATTGGAAGCTCTTTTTGCGCTCATGGCCATGAAGCCGTAACGCAGGAAAGGAGAGTGCAGTGTGCGCGCGATTGCGTGGCTGATTGTGAAGCTCAGCGGCTTGTTTGTCAAGCTGTACCACCTGATTTTGAACGCCATCCGCCGGTTTGACCGCGCGATGCGCAAGCGCTACCGCCCCAAGCACCTTGCCCTGATTGCGGTGCTGGTGATTGCGATTACAGCGTCGATTACACTTTTTGTTCCGCCGTATCTGGGGCTGTCCAACGACGGCAGCTTTGCCGCTGTGCTGGCGGATACCGGGCTGTCCCGGCTTGACCCGTCTGATACAAGCGCTTTCTTCAACTATTATGAGCGTGTCTATAATGTCGGCTCGTCCGCGCTTCCGACCGGTACAACGCCGCTAATTCAGCGGATGCTGGTGCGCACGGCCGTCGTCATCGACGAACTGGTGACGCATGACGGACTGTTTGACATGCGCTTCCTCGCAGCAATCTATCTGGTGATTTACATCCTGCTTCTCATCCCGATGCTCTCCAAGCTGCTGGGACGCGTCAAAGTCTACTCCGAGGGGCTGTTTATCGCGGTTTTTGCTGTGCTGATTTTCGGCGATACCGCCATGATAACCCGCTTTGCCTCTTTTTACACGCAGCCCATTGAGCTGATTTTGATGGTTGCCTTGGCGAACTGCGTCCTGCAGATTCCGGATAGCCTGAACCGCTTTCTGCCGCAGATTGGGCTTGCTGTCACGGTCGTCCTGATGATGGCGGTCAACCAGTACTGCGCGCTGATGGGCATCGTCTTTTCTGTTGCGTACTGGATGCTCATGCGTCACAAAGCGGATGCGCTTCATAAGGGGCTGTATTCGCTCCTTGCAGTGCTGCTGTGCGCTGTCAGCGTCATGCAGACGGGCGATATGGTCAACAATCAGACGATTAACGAGAAGTACGACCAAATGACGCGCGGTGTTCTCTTTGAGGCGACTGACCCGGAAAAAGCACTGGCGCAGTTCGGCATTGAGGCGCGGTATTCCGTGCTGACGGACACGTATTCCACGCAGAGTTACCCCGTTGTGCTGCCGGAAAGCGGCGCGCTGGATGAGGGCTTCCTTGATCATTACACGACGTCGGACGTGACGCTGTATTACCTGCGCCATCCGATTCAATTGCTGGGGCTGTTTGAGGTCGGCGTGCGCAACGCGTTCTTCACGCGAACGGATTATTCCGGCAACTACGAGCAGTCCAGCGGAATGCCCGCGCGGGCAAAGGCGCTGTTCCTCTCTATCTGGTCAACGTTCAAGGAGCGTTCCGCCCCGCAAACAGCGGCGTCGCTGCTCCTGCTGGTCGTCGCCTTCCTCTTCTTCCGCCGTAAAGCGGACGAAAAGCTGGAATCAGGCAAGGAAGCCGCCAGTGTCTACACCATGCTCAGCGTGCTGCTTTTCGCGGCGGTTACTGTCGAGCTGATGACGGTCGTCATCCTCAGCGGCGATAGTCTGCTGCTGCGCCAGAGCTTCCTGATGGGCTGTCTGATTGACCTGCTTGCGATTATGGCGTGCACTGAGGGACTCCACCGACTGAAAATTATTGAAACGGACGGGCAATGAAGGAGGCTGCCATGAAAAACGAAACGCAATCGGCACTGGTAGCGCGGGACGCGGCTATCATTTTGCTGCTGATCTGGGCGTTTATGCAGGCGCTGCTGATGATTTGGGCACCTGCGGATACGCAGACGACGTATTTGCTGCTGTTGTTCCTGATGGATATTGCCGTGCTGTGCGGCTTTATGGATCGCGTCAACACCGGCACGGCGCTTGCGGCGACGATTACCTGCGGCTGGGTGGCATATAAGCTGTATTCTTTTTATGCCGTGGGCGAAACAGTGTACTTGACAGATTATTTTGTGACGGTACTGCCGCTGCTGGGATCGGGCGCGGCGGCGCTCTTCTCCCGCAGTATGCGCCACGTCAATGCTGAGAACAAGCTGCTGCGCCGTCAGGTGGATGAACAGGTGCTGGTGGACGATGTGACGGAACTGTACAACCTGCGCGCCATGTACCGCGATGCGCAGATGATGACAGGCTACTGCGTCCGCAACCATCTGCCGATTTCGCTGATGATTATCCAGATGCGCTACGAAAGTGAACTGCACGGGATGCTGTCCCACAGCCGCTATATCCAACTGCGCAAGCGGCTGGCGGAACTGGTGATGGACAGCGTGCGCGTAGAGGATAAGGTCTATTGCATTGACGAGCATGGCACGATGGCGATTTTGCTGACCTCCAATGAGGCAAACAGCGCCTATGTTCGCAGCCGTATTATTGCAGCGGTGACGAAGGAGGATGCTTTTGACGGCATTCTGGAGCGCGGGACGCATATGGATCTGCGCTTTGCCTGCAAGGAGTACGACGAACATTTCGGCAAGGACATGATGGCGTTCAAGAAAGCCGTTGAGAGCGAGCTGGCGTATGATGTGTAAGGCGAAAGCGTGGGTACTGGCGCTGGCGGCGGGGCTGCTGCTTCTGCTGATACCCGCACAGGCGCGCGCGGATGTGACCCGTCTGCTGATTTTGAACGACGAGCAGACAAGTGAGACGAGCGCAGCGGCGACGGACGTCCTGCGGCGGTTCGCGCTCTATTCCAGCTGGACATGCACGTTTGCCAGCAGCGAGGATGTGCCGGACACCGACGGGTACACCGCCGTCATCATCTGCACCGACCCGAATCGGGCGCTGAATGCGTCGGTGGCGCTGGCGATTCAGGAGAGCAAACTGCCTGTGTTTGTCATCGGCGCGGGCGGCTTGGCGGAGCTGACGAAAACGCAGGTATATGAAGGCTCGCTGACATTGCGCTTGCAGACGCAGGCAAACGCCGCGAACGATATGCTGCTTTCCGGCAATTCGCTTCTGCTGATGAAGAAAAGCGGCGAATCGCTCGGCGGACAGATTTTCGTCGGTGCGCAGGCATTTCCGCTTTGCCAAACGGCGGGAAACATCACCCATTTGGCGTATTTTGACCCGTCGCAGGAAGCGCAGTGCGCGTTCCTCTCAACGCTGCTGCAAACGTGGCTGTGGCCCTACAAGAATTCCCCGACCGCGTACGGGCAGTATCTCGTGCTTGACCGCATTTATCCGTTTGCCGACCCGGAGCGGCTGCTGTCGCTGGTGGAGATGCTTGAGACGGAAAATGTGCCGTACGTCCTGTGTGTCATGCCGATTTACGCCAACGCCGATTATCCGGCGATGAAGCGTTTCTGCGAGGTGCTGCGGTATGCGCAGAGCCGCGGCGCGGGCATTGTGATGCACGTTCCGCAGGTGACGCTGCTGAACGTGACGGTGGAGGACTTGCAGGAGAATATCGCCAATGCGTATTCCGCTTACTCGCGCTATGGCGTCTACCCGCTGGCGATTGAAGCGCCGGATGTGTGGCTGATGAGCGAAAAGGGGCAGGATGTCCTGCGCGGCTGGCGAACGGTGTTCCTCTTCCGCTCGGATGAAGCGCTTTTCGGCGAGAAGCAGGCGGAGAACACGGCGCTGCGCGACGGTCACCAAATCGTTGCGCCTGCCTACGCTGACGCGACCGCCTTCACCAACGCCTACGCACAGGCGATTTACCTTGACCCGTCAGAGGATATCGAGACGCTCCGGACACAGGTCAATCGGCTGAAGAACTCCCGCACGGCGCTCAAGAAGCTTTCAGATGTGGAAGGCATCGTCTATGCGGGCGACCTGTATGTGCATTTTTATCCGGCAGATGGGCTGTATGTCAACGGACAGGCAGCGTCGCTTGCCTATCAGCGCTTCAATTACGACGAGGACTACGTCTACGACCGCGGCTTTGTGCAGTACATGACCGAGCAGATTCAGGCGAGCAACAAGTTGATTCTGGTGTTCGTGGCTGTAGCGTGCACGATTTTCATTGCCGGGATGATTATTTCCCGGCGGACGACGCGACGGCAGCTGCTGGGCAACCATACGCACGCGAAAGACGAGCAGGAGGGGGTGAATCTGCATGACGGCGGCTGATTATTTGATGCTGATTTCGATGGTCTGCATCTGGGCGCTGATGGCGATTAACGTCTTTCTGTCCGTCGGCGGATTCCTGTATTACCATCAGTGCAGCAAAACGGACGGGCATGTGCCGATTGACGAGTACCCGTTCGTGTCGATAATGGTGCCGGCGCACAACGAGAGCGTCGTCATTCGGCGCACCGTCCGCGCCCTGCTCAACTTCGACTATCCGCACGACCGCTACGAAATCATCGTCATCAACGACAACTCTACCGATGACACCGCAAATGTGCTCAAGCAGATTCAGGCGGCGAATCCCGGCCGCAACCTGATTGTTGTCAATACGGATAACGTTGTCGGCGGGAAAGGGAAGTCTAACGCGCTGAACATCGGCTATTCGGTAGCAAAGGGCAGCGTGTTTGCGATTTACGATGCGGACAACACGCCCGAACCGCAGGCACTGCGCATTCTGGTGGAGAACCTGATGAGCGATTCGTCGCTGGGCGCGGTCATCGGCAAATTCCGCACACGCAATCGAAACGCTTCGCTGCTCACGCGCTTTGTCAACATCGAGACGCTGGCGCACCAGTGCATGAATCAGGCGGGGCGCTGGTTCTACTTCGGGCTGTGCACCATTCCGGGCACGAACTTCGTCATGCACCGCCACATCATTGAGGAAATCGGCGGCTGGGATCCGGACGCGCTGTCGGAGGACACGGAAATCAGCTTCCGCATCTACCGCATGGGCTACAAAATCAAACTTGTGCCGCAGGCGGTGACGTGGGAGCAGGAGCCGTTTCGCCTGGGGATTTGGTTCAAGCAGCGTACCCGCTGGGCGATGGGTAACCTGTATGTGCTGATGAACAATTTCAAGTATATCTTTGATCCGTCCGGCGGCAAAATGCGCATGGATGTGCTGTACTACGCGCTGGTGTATATCCTGATGGCGTTCACGCTCGTCTGCTCGGACACCATGTTCGTTCTGGGTGTGCTGGGGTACAGCCATGTGTCGCTGGGCGGCTTGTCCACGATGGTGTGGGTGATGGCGTGCGCGCTGTTCGAGTGCAACGTCATGCTGACGCTGGCGCAGGAGAAGAATGAGTTCAATCTGCAATCGGCGGCGCTGGTTCTGCTGATGCTGTTTACCTACTCGAAACTGTGGGTGGTTGTCGTCCTCCGCGCCATGTGGATGACGGTGAAGAAAATCGTCAGCAAAACGGATTACACTTGGTATAAGACCGAACGTTCCGCAGACTAATCAGAAGGGATGGATTGAGAACGATGAACACACGCTATTTCACAAGCCGTCTGCTGGCTTTGATGCTCGCAGCGCTGCTGGTTTTCTCCTGCGCTGCGGCGGAGGAAACCGAAATTCCCAGCGGTGTGGTGGACAATTTTGTCCAGAGTGAAATTGAAAAGCAGCAATCTGCCAGTGACGCAACGGCATTTGAGGCAGGCGCGGCGGCAGGGGAGTATTATGCTGATTTCACCTTCGGCGGCGTGCAGACACTCAGCGGCATTACGACGACGCTGAGCCTGTACGCAAATCTGCCGAAGTACGCCAAGCCCGTCAGCGCCGTGCTGCGCCTGAGCTACACCGCATCCGACCTGATTCTGACGGACATTTCCTCCCTGACGTACTATATGAACGGCACGCCGTTCGGCTCGTCGAAGATTGTCGCGCGTTCCGACGGCGCGCAGACCGTGCTGTATGTGAGCGTCCCGGTGGAGCTGCTTACGACGGGCTATAATCTGCTCGAAATTCTCTCGTATGTCCGTCTGACGGACGACGAAGGCTGCCGCGACGACTACAACGGCGCAAACTGGGTCAAAATCGCGGACACGACTTGCCTGCGTATCTACTACGAGATTTCCGACGATGCGGATGAACTGTACATGTACCCGTACCCCTTCATTTCGCTGATGAATCCCGACGGCGCGGAGAGTGTGGTTGCCGTCAGCGACGCGGCGGACGAAGCCGAGCTGACCGCCGCCATGATGCTGATGGCGGGCATGGGCAACAGTCTGTCTGCCAAAAACGCCATGACGCTGTGCCGCCTGTCGGACGCGAAAAGCGAAAACGTGCTGTATGTGGGACTGAAGAAGAACACGCCGGAGTATCTGCTGTCTCTGCTGACGCAAAGCGTTCCTGCAACGGGCGCACTGGTGCAGCGCGCGACGGATGGCGACACATCGTATCTGCTGATTGTCGCGGAGGAAGAAGCCGCGCTCAGCGAAGCCGCCGCGCTGCTCAGCGACACATCCCGCGTGGCGCAGCTCCACACATCGCAGACCTACGTTTCCGTCGGCGAAGCGCAGCAGTATGCCCTCGCGTCGGAAACGTCCGGGCTGACGCTTGCGGGGCAGTACACCATTAAGGACATTTCCGGCAACGGCATCAGCTTCTCCGGGCCCTTCACGCAGAAGATGACGATTTATCTGCCCGTCGCGAAGGACTATGTGCTGTCCAGCGAAAGCCGCTTCTCTTTCGACATTCGGTACAGTGAGAATCTGGACTTCGACCGCAGCCTCGTCACGTTCTACTGGGGCACGAACATCCCGCTGTATTCCCACAAGCTGACCAAGGAGGGCGCAACGGGCGAAACGCTGACCTTCTCCGTCCCGGCGGACGCCATCGGGGAGGCAGGCAGCAGCATTACCGTTGTGTTTGACCTCGAAATCAAGGATTTGGACTGCACCGTGCGGTCGATGAACACGCCGTGGGCGTATATCGCGGCGAATTCGTCACTGTACCTGCCGGCGGGCGAAAACACAACGCTGAATCTGGCAAATCTGCCGGCGCCGTTCCAGCGCGCAAGCCGCATGAACAACGTTGTGATGATACTCAGCGACGACGCGACGCAGACGGAATTGACGCTCGCGGGGCGCATCATGGCGATGCTCGGCGCGGGCAGCACGCCCTATGGCTTGCTGAAAGTCATCCGCGCGGAGAATTTCCAAGCAGCCGCCTACGGCAACAGCAACCTGATTGTCGTCGGTCTGTCCGACCGAAACAGCGTCCTCAAGCAGATCAATCCTTACCTGCATTTCCAGTACACGGACGATATGACCAGCCTTGCCGAAAGCACGAAGCTGGTGATGACGACGGATTATGCCCACGAAGCAAGCGTGCTCCAGCTGATGAAATCCCCCTACAACGAGACGATGGCGCTGTTGACTGCTTCCGCCGCGACCGAAGCAGGCTTGCAGAACCTGATGGCGCGCTTGAGCACGGAAAAGAACCGCTGGTCGCTGGGCAAAGAAGCGCTGGTGGTGGATGGCTACGGCGGCGCATCCAGCTATCAGTTCACCGTGTCCACAGCGCTGACGCAGAACGCGGAAAAGCCGTCGTTCGCGGATGTTATTGTGCAGAATCGTGAGCCGATGACGCTGCTGCTGGTCGGCATGGGCTGCATGCTGGTGCTGCTGCTTGCTGCTGTGCTGCTGCTCGTGCGTATTCACCACCGCAGAAAGTACGACGATAAGTAACCTGATTTTCGGCGAGGCGGAGGAAGGAGACAAAGGCTCATGCTGTTCAACTCCATCGAATTTCTGCTGTTTTTCCCGGCAGTCGTGCTCTTGTACTACGCGATTCCGGGCAAACTGCGCGTCTTTTGGATTCTTCTGACGTCTTACCTGTTCTACATGAACTGGAATCCGGCGTATGCGCTGCTGCTGCTTTTCTCCACGGCGGTCACGTTCCTTTTCGGCTTGCTGATCGGGAAAAGGCGTACCAAGGAGAAAGCAGCGGCAGAGGCAGGACGCCCGATTCGCCAGATTTCCAAGGTCTGGGTCGGCGTGTCCTTCGCTGTCAACCTCGCGATTCTCTTCTTCTACAAGTATTTCGACTTTACCGTCGATAACCTCAACGTTATTCGCGGGTGGATGGGTCTTGCGCCTGTCACACCCGGTTTTGACGTGCTGCTGCCCGTCGGCATCTCGTTCTACATCTTTCAGGCGCTGTCGTATGTCGTTGATGTTTACCGCGGTGACGTGCGCATGGAGACGAATTTCATCAAGTATGCGGCGTTCGTCAGCTTCTTCCCGCAGCTGGTCGCCGGGCCGATTGAACGTTCGACCAACCTCCTGACGCAGTTCGACACGCCGCATAAGCTGGAATACGATAACGTCCGCGACGGTCTGCTTCGGATGGTCTGGGGCTTCTTCCTCAAAATCGTCATTGCTGACCGCGCCGCGATTCTGGTCAATCAGGTGTTCAATTACTGCAATTACTACGAAGGCCCGACCGTGCTGATTGCGGCGGTTCTCTTCGCGTTTCAGGTTTACGGTGACTTCGCGGGCTATTCCAATATCGCCATTGGTGCGGCGCAGGTCATGGGCTTTAAGTTGATGAAGAACTTTGAGCGCCCGTATCTCGCTGTGTCCGTATCGAACTTCTGGCGGCGCTGGCATATCTCGCTCAGCACATGGTTCCGCGATTACTTATACATTCCGCTGGGCGGCAACCGCAAGGGGACGGTGCGCAAGTACATCAACCAGATGATTGTCATGCTCGTGTCGGGCTTGTGGCACGGCGCGGCGTGGAATTACGTCATCTGGGGTGGCATCAACGGGCTGTATCAGGTGGCGGGCGGCATCACGAAGCCCTTTCGCCGCCGCATCCAGCAGAAAACCGGCGCGCGCACGAACACGCTGAGCTGGCGCATCGGGCAGGTGCTGACGACGTTTGTGCTGATTGACCTGTCATGGATTTTCTTCCGCGCGAACAGCCTCGGTGACGCCATGCACCTCCTGTCGAGCCTCTTCCGCGGCTGGAGCACCAGCATCTTCTTCGACGGCAGCCTGCTGAAACTGGGGCTTGACCAGACGGAGTGGCTTGTGCTGCTGGGCGCGCTGCTGATTCTGCTGGCGGTCAGCCTGATGCAGGAAAAGGGCGTGTCCGTGCTGGAAGCAGTCAAGCGGCAGCAGCTTTGGTTCCGCTGGCTGATTTACCTCGCGGCGATTTTCGTCGTTCTGCTGACAGGCATCTACGGCCCCGGCTTTGCGGCATCGTCGTTCATCTACTTCCAATTCTGACGAAGGGAGCGCGGAAAGAATGAAAAAGCTGATTCAAAAAGCCGTCAAGGTTCTCGCCTTCCTTCTGGTGCTGGCGCTGTGCTATGGACTGATGGATCAGGTGCTGAAAATCAAGACGGATGACATGGTGTCGCTGGTGAAGCTGCGTCAGCTGCCGCCGGACACGGTGGATGTGCTGCTCGTCGGGTCGTCGCATATCGGGACAAATGTTGATAATCAGCAGATTTTCGATGAATATGGTATTTCAAGTTACAATTTGTGGGTTGGCATGCAACCGATCTGGAATACTTACTATTGCTTGAAAGAAGCGCTGTCAGCACAAAGCCCGCAGATTGTGATTGCTGAAGTGTACTTAAGCACGACAACAATGGACTATTCGCCGAAAGAAACGGCAATAAAAAATGTTGAATTGCTGAATTTGGGAATCAACAAAGTTCAAGCTGCTTTCGCATCTTATGAAAAGTGGACGGATGCCGTAGAAGCCTTGTGGGGATTGCCGTACTATCATGAACGGTATGATGATTTAACTATTGCGGATTTTGTGCAGGAAAATGATTTGTCGCTTCCTGCGCCGAGACGCCCGGAGGGTGGCGTGGCTATCCTAAAAATGCTGGATTATGCTTCCATAAACTTCCGATTACTGAAAAAAACGAACAGTATTTGCGAAAAATTATTGATTTGTGCAAGCAAAAGAACATTACGCTAATATTGATGGCTGCGCCGTTTGAAGCGACAGAAGAAGCTGCTATGCGGCTGAACACTGTTGCAGAAATTGCCAAAGAAGAAGGCGTACCGTTCCTCAACTATGTGAAGGAATGGGATAGCCTTGGGATGGACGCAAACACTGACTTTTACGATGGCGGTCACTTCAATAATCAAGGTATTGTTAAGTTTTCCCGCATTGTGGGACAGTATTTATCACAGAATTATTCTTTGCGTGATTGTAGAAAAATTGAAGGATTTATATGGAATGCTTCGCAGACAACTGCTGATAAAAACAAAGCAGAGTTTATCTTAAGCAATCAGTTCTCTGGTGATGGTGTTTCTGAATACTATGATACAAAGATTAAACTCTATGAAAATCGTTATAGTTCATGGACAATATTGACCCAAATTGGTCTGCCCTTGCCAGACACGGATGAAGGGCAGGTCGTTATGGCTTGCTTTGATGAGCAAAATGGCGAGAATTATCGTGGATTGCTGATTCGCGGTGAAGGCAATGCGCTCCAAGTGATATTGGGGAACAATCGTACATTCATGCTGCCACTTTTGCATGGTGATTCCGCTACGCTTGCTATCACCAAGGACAATGAACGATATTCTATTTATCTAAATGGTGAAAAACTCTATGAGAATGAACAGCTTCCCTGCGACGCCTATTCCGGCACGCTCCTCCTCGGCTGCGAAGAACTCACCCCCGGCGGGGAGAAGTTCCGCTTCTCGCCCACGCGCGTGCTGAACCTCGAAGTCTATGACAGCGTGCTGACGGAAAGCGAAATCCTTGCGTGGCAGCCGGAAGACCTGCCCGAAGCGCCCAAGCCGCTCGGCATCGGCGTGAAGGACGCGGCGGAAGTCTACACGCTTCCGGAGCAGTTCGTCGGCGGCGACGAAACGTATCGTCAGGCGTCGTATCTCGATACGCAGACACAGCTGTTTGCCTCCACTGCGACGCGCTTCACCCTGATGACCAGCGTCACGCCGAGTGAAAATCCCGGCAATGGCGTGTTCCTGTCCTGCTTCGACGAGAATGCCAAGAACTATCGCGGTCTGCTGATCCGCCAGCTGGACAACGCGCAGATCAACATCGTTTTCGGTCAGAATGTCGGCGTGACTGTGCCGGGCGAATTTGACCGCGAAATGCATATCGCCATCGTCAAGGACGGCGCGAATTACCGCATCTATGCGGACGGTCTGCTCGTCGCCGAAGCCGAATCGCCTGCGGATAGCTATGACGGTACGCTGCTCATCGGCGCCCAGCGCGACGCGGACGGCAATATCTTCCGCATTAGCCAGACGCAGGTGAACCACCTGTCCCTCTATGCAGGTGTGATGACGGAAGCGGACATTGCGGCATATGACTTCGCCGACGCGCCGCTGCCGCCGGAACTGGTTGCGGAATCCGCCGCGTACACCATGCCTGGCGCATTCGTCGGCAACGGCAGTGACCGTGCGCTCGACACGGGCGTGAAGCTCTACGACGTCGCGACGAAGGACTGGACGCTCGACACCGTCATCGACGTGCGCAAGGGCGTCAACAACGGCGTCTACATGTCCTGCTTCAGCGAGGAAACCGGGCGTTACCGCGGCTTCATGCTCCGGCAAGACAATGCCGATACGCTCACAGCCTATGTCGGCAATAGCGTCGGCGTCACGGTGGATTTGCCGCAGGGCACGTCGCTGATGCACCTCGTGGTCGTCAAATCCGGCAGTCAGTACACGATTTGGCAGGATGGTCAGCTTGTCCAGCGCGTCGAAAGCGCCTGCGATAACTACGACGCGACGCTCCTCCTTGGCACACAGCGCGATGCGGACGGAAATCTGTTCCGCTTCTCGAACGCGGGCATCCGGACGCTGCACATTACGGACGGCGCGCTGCCTGACACGGACGCAGCGGCGCTTTCCGCCCCTGTGAAGGACAACAGCCGATTCTAACGAATATCGAAAGAGAGGAATCTTGCGCATGGAACAGACACGACGGGCGAGGCTGACCGGATTGATGGCGGCTCTGCTGACCGTAGCGGCGATTCTATGGACGCTGTTTGCGTCGCCGTCCATCGGGGTGGTGGCGGATGGCAGCTATGCTTCGGCGGCGGAAGGGCTTGCGCTGCGCTATGCGGAAGAGAGCATCCCGACCGGGCAGCGCGTGGAGGACTTCGCCTATGAGGACACGGCGTATTCCACGCTGTTATTCGCTTCCCGAACCTCCGTCGGCGCGGCGGTTGCGCTTGTCCGGCTGGCGACACACCCGTTCGGTCTGGGTTTCAGCACGCGTTATTTGGCGGTCGTGTATGCGCTGCTGATGGGCTGGGGCGCGTACCTACTGGCGAACGGGATGGCGCGGCGGTCGCGCACGGCGGCGATTCTTGCGACGCTCGGACTGCCGCTTGCGCTGGCGAATCCCGCCGTCATCGGCTATTTGAACAGCCTGTATGCGGTCGGCGCTTCCATAGCATATTTGCTTCTTTTCCTCGGCGCGACGGTTTATTGCTTGTGCCGGGAAAAGGGATGCGGCGTTCAATGGGCGCTGCTGGTGCTTTTCGCGGCGCAGCTGATGCTGCGTACCATGGCGCAGATGATGGCGCTGCTGCCTGCGGCGGTGCTGGCGGTTGTGCTGTGCGCTGTGCATAGCTGCCCCGGACGGGCAGAATGTCCGCTTCATGCGGCGTGTGTGCTGATTGCAAGCCTGATGTGCGTGAGCGGCTTGGTTACAGGCTGGCAGGCGGACGATACGGTGCATTCCGCCGCCGCGAACTACCTTGCGGTGTTTCAGGGCTATCTGCCCGCATCGGAGAAGCCGGAGGAGACGCTGGAAGCCCTCGGCTTGCCTGAAAGCTACCTCGCGGACATCGGCAAAAGCTACTATGAACCTTCCGAAAACTTTGTGAACGATCCGCGGGATGCGGAGAATGCCGCCCTGCTGAACGAAAATATTTCGCTGGGGAAACGGGTGAAATTTGCGATTCAGCATCCGGCAGTCGTTCGCGCCATGATGGACAATAACGAAGGCGCTTTGCGGAACGCGGACAGCTGGTATTTGGCGGACGATGCCGGGAATGCCGTTTCGTCACGTTCACCGCTGCATACCGTGCTGGAAACCATTTTCGGGCGTGACCATCACGCCATTTCCCGCTGGTGCTTGATTTGCGCGGCGCTCCTCGTGCTGCTGCTGCCCATTGTGCGGCGGCAGAGCGCATCCGTGATGCTCTGCGCGTTTCTGTTGATGGTACTGCTTGGCACGATTGGCTATCTGCCACTGACCCTCGTGCTGACGGGCGGCATTGACTTGCTGACCGTGAAGCCGCTGGCGTTCCTGCTGGGCGGTTTGATGGTGCTGATGAGTTTCGCCTCCGGCGCGGTGCTCCTTCGCCGTCTGATGGCGTGGCTGAGCGTGAAGGACGCGAAATTGGCGCTGCCGCCCTGCTCGGCGGGCGCGTCCGGCGGACTGCTGGCGTATCTCCGTAAAATCCGCGTGACGCAAAAGGGGACGGTCGCCATTGTTGCATTGGTTTGCGTGGCACTCTGCTGCTGGCAGCTGCTTCCGGCAGAGCACATCGGCGGCGTGAACAACGGCGACTTCGGGCGTATGATGGAACAAATTGACCTGTACTGGGCACAGCCGCAGCTCGATGATGAATCGACGCAGTTTGAGTGGGGTGTCGTCGAGGATTACTCCTACCGTGAGCCGTTCCATCCGGCGCGCCTGACCTCCATAGACCCCACCTATTCGCTGATTTTCCCGTCGATGCTCGTGCGCTTCATCACCCTGCTGACGGGTGGCAATTACTCCACGCAGGTGCAGGCGTTCATCCTGCTGGCGCTGGTGATGGCGGCGCTGCTGCTGCTCGTGCACGACCTGTATCCGCTGCTGGGCAAGCTGACGCTCCCGGCGGGGCTGATTGTTGCGTGTATGCTGCTGGGCGAAAATTACCTCGCATGGTACAATTCGCTCTTCGGCGAAACGATGATTCCCGTCGGCTTGATGCTGACGATTGCCTGTACGGTGCATCTGGCGCTGATGCCGCGCGGAAGCCGGAAAAGCTGGCTGTGGATGATTCTGCTTGCCATCAGCGTGCGATTTCTCTGCACTGCCAAGGCACAGATGGCGCTGGCGCTCCCGGCGGCGCTTGTCCTGCTGATTGTCTTTACCGTCTATCATCATCCGCAGGCGAAAAAGCCGCTGATTGCGTTTTCGCTGATGGGCGCGCTGCTGTGCGGGCTGGTCAGCTACGACACGCTTGGCGTGTACCGCAAAAATCAGGGGGTGTCCGAAAAGCAGACCATCTGGCAGAGCGTGTTTTACGGCGCGCTGATGATTGCTGACGACCCGGACGCAGCCATGGAAGAGCTGGGCATTCCAGCGGAAATGAAGGCGGACATCGGCAAACATGCGTACTATCCGAACAGCGAGTACGTTTATCCCATTGAGTCGGACGAACTGCAGGAGAAATTCTATGACCATGTGACGACGATGACGCTCGTGCGCTACTATCTGCGCCATCCGAAGGACATGCTGACAATGATGAACCGCGCCGCACAGGAATCCGTCACATTGAGCACGTCGTTCATGACCTACACGGACGCGCTGTACAGCGATAACCGTCCGCTGCACCGCATGAACCTCTGGTGTAATCTGCGCAGCATCTTCGCGGCGCGCGCGTTCTGGGTGTATGTGCTGCTCTACGGCACAGCGGGCGTGTTCTGCCTGACGCTGATTTGCCGCAAAAAGACGCAGAAGCAGACAAAGCTGCTGGCGATGCTGTTCCTGTGCGTGATGTTCGTCGGCGTAATGCAATATCCGCTGTCGGTCATCGGCAATGGCTTTGCAGACAACAATAAACAGATGTATACCTTTATGCTCTGCCACGACCTGCTTGTTGTGGCGGCAGGCGTGGTGCTTGTGCGGCGGCTGATTCCGGCGCGGCGCACGGCGGAAAATGCAATCAGGGAGGAAGCAGACCATGAGCCGCAAGAAGAATCTGCTTGATTATCTCGCGCTGACGCTGTTTATCATGTGCATGGGCTTGGCGCTCAGCGCCAGCCTCGAATATGTGACGCGCGCGACGGAACGGGAATATCTCGGACAGGGAATCTGGGTGCTGAGTATGGCGGGGCTGTCGCTCCTTGCGCTGCTGCGGGGGCGGATTTCGCGCAAGTGCGGGCAGAAGATGCAGCCGCTTCCCAAAAACATCGTGATGATTGTGTTCGGCGCGGTGCTGGTGGGTGTTGGCGTGTATCTGCGCCTGTGGGTGATTTGGAACATCCCCGTTGAGCCGGATTCGGACTTTGAGACGTACTACCGCATGGCGAATCACCTGTTGAATGATACGCTGATGTCCGCCGAAGGAGCGGTCGACCGCCGCTATATCGCGCTCTACCCGCACACCATCGGCTTCCCGATGCTCATCCTGTGGCCGACGTTTGCTATTTTCGGCGCGTCGGTGCGCAACGCGCTGTACGCAAACCTTGTGTGCAGTGTGATTTTCATCCTCTTGGCGGGTCATATCGCTCGGCGAATCGCGGGGCGCACGGGCGCGCTGGTGGCGGTGGCGCTGATGAGCCTGTGGCCGTCGCACATCCTGTTCAGCAACATGGTGGCCACCGAACCGTCCTTCACGATGCTGATTCTGCTCGCGGCGGACATGATGACGAGTATTCTTGACCGCCGCAAGGGCAGCCTCTACGATGTTGCGCCTTCTCGGATGCTGGGCGTGATGGCGCTGCTGGGCATCGTGCTGGCGATTGCGGGCGCAATCCGCCCAATGGCGGTCATCCTGCTGGCGGCGTACTGCGTGGCGCAGCTGTGCGTCACGGGCGACCCGATGAACGAAATCCGTGTGGAGGGCGCGCGCTACGCCACGAGTCAGCCAATCGTCTGCATTGTGCTGGTGCTGGTGTGCTATCTCGTCACGGGCAGCGTCATCAACCGCGCAATTTCTGACATCATTGGCGAGCAGCCTGCGTCGGGGCTGTATGCGTCCGGCTACAACCTCATGGTCGGCTTGAACACGCAGTCGAATGGCTTGTGGAACGAGACGGACAGCGAATTCTTCGCGCAGGCGTATGACACAGCGAAGTCCGCGACGGGGGCGCATCAGGCGTGTATGGAAGTGGCGGCGCAGCGCATCCAGTCGGAGCCGGAAAATGTGCTGAACCTGATGGTCTACAAGTTCCGCGACCTGTGGCGAACGGATGATTTCGGCATTGACTGGAATCTGCTCTGGACGGAGCAGCAGGGGACACTGACGCCTGAACTGCGCAGCCTGCTGGAGAGCATCCGTCCCGTTGGGCGCGTGATGTACATGGCGGTGCTCTTGTTCGCAGCACTGGGCGCAATGGAGGCGTGGCGGCGGCGGCTTGCCCCGAACGCCATGATTCTCATTTGTATGCTCTTCTTCCTTGGCACGGCGCTGAGCCATATGCTGCTGGAAACGCAGGTGCGCTATCATTACAACATGATTCCGTTCCTGATTCTGCTGGCGGCGTGGACAGTTCGCTCGTGGAGCAAGACTGCCGCGGAGAAAGAAGACGTCCGCGTGATTTATATGGATCGCCCCGAAAACGCCGAAGAGAAGAAGGATAACATCCATTTCGACATGGCGAAGGCAATCGCGGAAGGGCACATCCACGTTTCCGTGACAGAGAACGTCGCACGCACGGAAGAAGCATCAAAAATGGAAGATTCGGCGAAAAGTAGTGTGGAAAACACCTAATACTATTTCCAGATTCAACTGCGCCATCTGCTTGCGCCTTTTTCGTTCTGGCGTCCGCTCACTCCATTTAGCGTAGCGCTGCTACGCTGCATTTCGTTCCCGTTAGCCAGAACGAAAAATTCGCCGCGCATCTTGGCGCATTTTCATTTGGAAATAGTATAAAATATTCGCCGTTCTCGTTTCTGGCTATTGCGAAAATTTACGAAAGATGATAGAATAAATTGAACAATGTGTGAAGAAAATTCACCGGCAAGGGTGCGGCGCCGCCTTTTATGACAATACAGAGAAGAGGGATTGCAGGTATGACGAATCGCGAACAAAAGCTCCTGCCGTCGGCACGACAGCTGACCTCCGTACGTCGGACGTCGAACCTGAATTCCTTGACGGGACTGCCAGAGAGGCTGGACTTCCTGCGTCAGGTGCAGCAGCTGCTGACGGAAAAGAAGCTGAACGGCTGGTGCGTGCTGTCCATCGACATAGAGCATTTCAAACTTTTCAACAACTGGTATGGGCAGGTGCAGGGGGACGAGCTGCTGCACACAATCGGGCATCAGCTGGCGCAGCTTGCGAAGGAGAACGACTATATCGCCGGGTATTTTGGCGGCGATGACTTTTTCCTGTGTATGCCGGATGATGACAAGCGGGCGCAGGCGGTATATGACCTGATTTTCCACTGCATCGAGGATTATCAGCAGCTTGATAGCTTTCTGCCGCTGCTGGGCATCTGCCCGGTGGATGAGCATTCCGACGATATCAGCGTGCTGTGCAACAATGCGCAGATTGCATCCGGGGCGGTCAGGGGCAAGCTGAATCACCGCATCTGCCGATTTTCCGAGCAGATTATGCAGCAGCTGGAAAAGCATCAGCGCCTGCTCAGCGACGTGCGCATCGGCATCCAGCGCGGCGAGTTTACGTTTTATCTGCAGCCGAAGTGCAACAGCTTGACGGGCAACATCGTCAGCATGGAGGCGCTTGTCCGCTGGAATCACCCGGAAATGGGACTTGTGTCGCCAAGCCGCTTCATCCCATTGCTGGAAGAAACCGGGCTGGTGACAGATTTAGACCGCTACATTTGGGAGAGCGTCTGCCGCACAATGAGCGGCTGGATTCGCGGCGGAAAGCATTTCGTGCCGATTTCGGTCAACGTGTCCATCACGGACATGAAGGCAATGGATGTTCCTGCGCACTTCCGCGAGATGGTCAGACGCTATGACCTCAAATCGGAGCTGATTCGCGTGGAAATCACCGAGACGGCGTTCGCGGAGAACAGCAATCTCGTGCGCGAAGCCATCGACCGCCTCCACCAGTACGGATTTACCGTGCTGATGGACGACTTCGGCAGCGGCTATTCATCGCTCAATATGCTCAAAGATACGAACGTAGATGTGCTGAAGCTGGACATGAAGTTCATCGAGATGAACGTGGAGAACCGACAGAAGGGTATCCAAATTGTGGATTCCGTTGTCAATATGGCGCACAAGCTGAATATGACGATTATCGCCGAGGGCGTGGAGACGAAGGAACAGGTCGATATGCTCAAAACGATGAACTGCATCTACGGGCAGGGCTACTATTTCTATCGCCCGCTCCCGGTGAAAGATGCCGAGCGCCTGCTGAGCATCATTGTGCCGGAGGATTACCGGGATATTCAGCGTTTCTCCGGCGTATCGCCGATACCTGCTGCGCCCAGCCAACAGTGGAATACAACGCCGGAGATTGAGCGCGATGTGATTGCGACGCTGGACAGCGCGTATCTGCTGCTTGCTCGGCTGAATCTCAACACGGGCGAATGCCAGCCGCTCAAGCGTACGCCGCCGCTGCCGGATGCGCAGATGCCGTTTTCGCGCTTCAGCAACGATTTGGTGCGTCATCAGCTGATTCACCCGGAGAATTTGGACGACTACCAGCGGTTTATGGCGCTGCCACACCTGCAGACGGAGATATTCAGCGGGCGGCGGCACATGGACTTCCGCTTCCGCTTGTCTGATGGCAAGCGCTTCAACTGGGTGGAGCTGTCTGTCCTGACCAGCCGCGGCTACACGCAGCAGGAGCCGTGGACACTGCTGTGCATCCGCCGGACGGACGACATGGTGAACATGGAAGCCGACCGCCGCTATCAGCGTGAATTGGAATATTACTGCAACTGCGACGCACTGACGGGACTGTTCAACCGCATGAAGTTTGAGAAGGATGTTTCGCTGCTGAACGAGGAACACCCGGACACCATCGAATGCGTTTACATCGACGTCGTTGGTCTGCACGAAATCAACAACCACTTGGGTCATCAGACAGGCGACAGTATGCTGTGCATGGTGGCAGGCACAGCGCGGAGTTTCTTCCCGAACGACCGGCTTTACCGTATCGGCGGCGACGAGTTCGTCATTCTCTGCTGCAACCGCAAGCATGACGAAGTGCTGCTGGCAGTGGAAAAACTGCGCATGACGCTTCGAGGCGCGGAGTACGAGATTTCCGTTGGTGTGCAGCAAGGCACGGGGCAAGAGAATGTGCAGAACATCGTCAACCGTGCCGAGGATGCTATGCGCCGCGACAAAGAAGCGTATTATCAGCAGAACGGTCAGGAACGCCGGATGCGCTCACTGAACGAAAAGCTGGATCGCCTGATGCAGGAAAAGCAGGATGCAGACCAGTTCATCCGCGTCATTGCGCCGGAGTACATTGCGGTGTACCTTATCAACTTTGCGCAGGATTCCTTCCGCAAAATCCTGATTCCAGATTTCTTCCGCGATATGCTGGACAAGTGCAACGGCTCGTTCCGCCGCGCGATTCTGGAATATATCCGGCTCTATATAGCCCCGGAGGATCAGGAAGAGTTTGAGTCGCTGACATGCGCGCAGGTTGTGCGGGAGCGCCTTGCGAGGGAAGGCACAATTGACGAACATTACAAGCGCAGCGACGGTATGCCGATTCACCTGCGGATTATGGCGTGCGATGGACTAAATAAAGAAGAAAGCATCTGGATTTTCGCGAAGGATACGGAGAAAACCTGATTGTAGAAAAAATGCGCATCAGCATGATGAAAACACGGCTGGTGCGCGTTTTTTTACAATTCAGTGATTGCAGTTTGCGCGAAAATGCTGTATAATGTTTGATGGTAAATAATAATGAGGAAAGTATTTGGAGGAACGAACTGTGCCACTCAAGCCTGTTTTTGATAAAGCGCCGCTGACGATGCTGACCAGTCAGCCCCTGCGCGCCGGTCAGGTGCGCGTGAACCTGCCTGCCTTGACGCGTCTGTATGCGCAAATGGAAAATCGCCGTGAGCCGCTGCTGCTGGAAGGCGCGTTCCGTCTGGCGTGCCTTGTGAAGGCGGATGCCATGCAGTCGCCCGCCGTCACGGCAATTCGGGAAGCCGCTGCCGCACAGCGGGAGGATGGCTCTTTCGCGCTGACGATTGAGGATTCTGTGTATGTCCTGCGCGCGGTGTGGGCGCTGTATGAAGCGGAAGCGAAGAAGGAAGATTTGACAGTGCTGCTGCGCTGGTTCCAGTGGGCGGCGAAGCAGTGGGACGACATTGCGGCGGACGAGTACGTCCGCGCGTTCCCGGCGGATCTGCTCGAACTGCTGGAAAAGGTCTACCGCATCACGGGCATTCCTGCCATGCTCAAACTTGCCCGCACTCTGTCCGCCAGCACGATGAACTGGAGCGGCGTCCTGACCGCGACCCCGATTCAGACGCCCGTGAGCAAAGCTGTTTCAGCAGAAGAACTGGACGCCGGCCTGAAGAAGGAAAACGGCGATTTGGAGGGCTACTACACCCGTCTGGCGCTGACGACGAATGCGGCGGCACTGGCGGATGGCGCTCGTGCGGCACTGGCGCGCGGCTGGCTCAACGGCTCGGCGACGGAGATGAACGCCGCAAAAACGGGCTGGGAGAAAATCAGCCGCTATCACGGCGCAATTTGCGGTGGACTGACCGCAAATCCGATGCTTGCGGGCGGCAATCCCAGCACGGGCATTTTCAATGATACCTTGGGCGCATGGGCGGAAGCGTTTGTGTGCGCAGGCATGGGCGCGCACGCAGTTTGGGCGTGGGATGAACTGGAACGGCTGGTGTTCAATGCGCTGCCGGCGTGCGTGGAGGAAACACGCGTGCAGCTGGTGCAGCGCGTCAACTCGCTGGTGGCGCAGGAGACTCAGCAGGGAAGTTTCGCCCTGACGCTCGGTCGCCTTGCGCGCGGCTATGCGCTGGCGATTCAGTCCGCCGTGACTGCATGGGTGGACGGCTTCGCGGTCAATATGCTCATTCCCGGCAAATACGCCGTCTGCGACAATAAGATGGTGCTGACTATTGACGCGCAGGGCGAGCGCTACGCCATCAAGATGCACATGAAGAACGATCAGAAAGCGTTTTTCCACATGCGGCTTCCGGCGTGGGCATCGTCGTCCGAAATCCTCGTCAACGGTGCGCCGACGGCGGAATACCGCTTGGTGGACGGCTGCATCGGCATCGAGCGCGTTTGGCACGACGGGGACGAAATCGTCGCCGTGCTGGAACAGCCCGTCATGCGGCACAGCAGCGCCTATCATCAGGCAACGTACCTCACGCGTGGCCCGCGGGTGTTGGCACTTTCGGCGGACGGCGACTGGGCATATGCGCTGTGCGGCAATGGCAAAGTGACCGAAAGCGGTGTGACCGCCCCATTTGCGCCGATTGCGTGGAAAAAAGGAAACAATGCCCCGGTGGATGTGCCGGTGCTGCCGGAACTGACGGGCGACATTCGTGCGCTGCCGCTGACACCGTATGCGGATACGCCGGTGCGTATTGCGCTTTTCCCGCGGGGGGATAAGGCATGACGAGCATCCGCCTTGCCCCGATGGCAGGCATTACAGACTGGCCGTTCCGCGTTCTGTGCTTTGAGCAGGGCTGCGATGTGGCGACGACGGAGATGGTCAGCGCGATGGGCTACCTCTACGCGCCGCGCAACCATCCTGCGACCGTTTCCCTGATTGAACGCCGGGACAACGAGGGCAAGCTGCTTGTGCAGATTTTCGGCAAAGAAGCGGATTTGATGGCGCGTGCGGCGGAAGAGCTGTCCGCCATGGGACGCTTCGACGGCGTGGACGTGAACATGGGCTGTCCAGCGCATAAGGTCGCCGCATCCGGCGAGGGAAGCGGGCTGATGCGCACGCCGGAAAACGCAGAAAAAATCCTCCGTGCGGTCTGCAAGGCGAGCCATCTGCCGGTGTCGGTCAAGATGCGCCTTGGCTGGGACGACGAGCATATCAACGTCGTGGACATGGCGAAAATGGCGGAGGACTGCGGCGTGTGCGAGATTGCCGTGCACGGTCGGACGCGGATGCAGCAGTACAGCGGTCACGCGGACTGGACGTATGTGCGCAAGGTAAAGGAAGCCGTGCATGTGCCGGTGATTGGCAACGGCGACATCTTCACGGCGGATGACGCCGCCCGCCACTTGGAGGAAAGCGGTGTGGACGGACTGCTGATTGGGCGCGGCGCGCTTGGCAATCCGTGGCTGTTCCGTCAGGTGAAGCAGCGGCTTTCCGGCGAAAATGTGACCGAGCCGACCGTTCAGGAGCGCGTGGAAACCGCCCTGCGCCACTATGACATGCTGCTGCAATGGAAGCCGGAACGCGTGGCGGTGAACGAAATGCGCAAGCATGTCGGCTGGTACGTCAGCGGAATGCGCGGCGCGGCACAGCTGCGGGCGTCTATCAATCTTGTTGAAGACCCGAACGAAGCAAAAGATATGCTCCGCGCCTTTGCGGAAAGCGCGGAATAATCACCCGCCGTAATGAAAGGAACGTGAAGATTCATGCGGAAACTGCACTCGCTGATATCGCTCCTGCTGGTGCTGCTGATGCTTGCACCCTGTGCGCTGGCGGATGCGCCGCTGCTGCAAGCCGCGTCGGACTGGAATTTGGCGGATACGCCCCTGTCGGTTACGCTGTCCATCAGCCTTCAAGCACATGCGCCTTTTGATGAGACGCGCACGGCGATGCTTGACCGTGTGCTTGCGCCGCTGTCGCTGAATTTGTATGCGGCGGACGGCGAAAGCGGCGTTTCCGTGCTGATGAAAGGCAACGAACTGCTGACGATGGCGCAGAAGGGCGACGCAGTGCAGTTCTCCTGTATGCCGAACGTTTCCTATGCGTCGCTGGACGGGAATGCGCTGGAACTGCTGCTTGGTACATCTTCGAATTCCCTCGACCTGCGCGCTGTTGACGGTACGTTCGAGAAGTGGATTGACGACGGCTGGGTGCTGTCAAACGCGATTCTGGAGCCTTTCGCGGAGTACGGCAAACGCAAGAGCGTCAAGACGACCATCAAGGACATGGGGCTGGCGCGCTCCTGCACGGATTATACCTTCTCCAAGTCGAAGCTGGAGGAAATGCAGCAGACGCTTTTGTCCCTCTGCCCGGAAGGCGATTTGCATGACCTGATTGCGTCGCTGACCTTCTCCGGCACGCAAAAACTGCGCGTCTATCGCACAGAGGACGAAGTACCGCTGCGTGTGGAGTACAACGGCGTTTGCGGCGTGGATGGCAAGCTGCGCACGGTCAAGCTCGTCTGGCGCACAAAGCGAGAGAGCGGCGAGACGCGCGATGAAATCACGCTGACGTCCCCCGCCAAGAGCGGCACGGACAAGAATACGCTGGATTTTGAGCGTATTATGACCTTTTCCAGCGGCAAAATCACCATGCAGGGCACCTGCTCCTACAAGGTGACGGCGAGCAAGCAGACGACGCAGACCGAGGTCACGTTTGACTTGACGAACCGCTTGGAGAATGACAGCGACAACGTGAGCGGCAGCGTGGCTATCAAGCAGCAGCTGCCGGACGAAGATTACGCCACGAAGCGCACCATCACGCCGAATGTCGTCCTGTCCGGAAACGCAGAAGCGCCGGAAATCAGCGGGACAATCGGCTATCAGGAAGAAAAGCGCTACGGCACGACTGAAGAATGCGTGATTACGCTGCGTGCGGCGCGCGCAAGCGAATCCCTGTGGAAGGACACCGCGGCGACGATGGAACTGTCCACGCTCAGCGCGGAGACGCTGCAAAACCTGCGCAGCCAGCTCAGCGGCGCAATTGCGACTGCTATCGTCCGCCCGCTGATTCAGGTTCTCAGCGCGGAGGACGCGGCGTTCTTCTTCTACGAAATGTCGGATGAGGACGTTCAGACCATTCGGCAGGCGGCAGAATCCGCCGTCGAAATCGAATGACACCCGATAAGGAGGGTAAACCCATGCTGAAACGAATCCTGTCTGTCCTGCTCTGCGCGGCGCTGCTGCTTGGCGGCACGGCGCTTGCCGCCAAAGAGGATGACTATACGCTGCCGGAACTGCTCTACCAGCAGTTTGCTGTGCAGGATTACCCCATTCGAGGCTCAGTTGCGGTTACGGCGTCCGGCACGGCGTCGTGGCTGGATTTCCTGCTGCCGTTGACGGCTTCGACGCTGCATGTGCGCCTGCTGAATCTGGAGGACAGCGACGATTTCCAGTATCAGGTGTTTTCGCAGGATGACAGCGGCAGTCAGCAGGGCTTGACGCAGCTGTACCGTGTGGGCGATACGCTGTACCTGCGCACGGATGTGCTGACGGATGTGCTGCTGTCCATGCCGCTGGCGGAATCGGGAAAGAGCAATCCATCGTTCTACTCTGTGCTGGCGGAGATGATGGCGCAGCCTGACATTCTCTGGGAAAGCATGTGGCAGCCGGCGCTGGAGGAATATCTGAACGAACTGGAGCTGTGGCTGGCGGATTACGCCGCGGAACCTGACACGATGACTGAAAACGGCGAGCTTGTCATGCGCGTCAGCTATGTGATTCCAGCGGATGACGTGAAAGAACAAACGAAGCTGATGTGGAAGCAAGCGCTCTATGACGAGACGCTGCTGACGCTTTTGCGCCCGATGATGACGGAGGAGCAGCAGGCGGCCTACCTCAATCCGGCGCTGGGCTACTTCTACGATGCCTGCATTGACGCCCTGCCGCTGTCGGGTGATTTGCGCCTGTCACGCAAGTTCTCCGCGCGTGGCGATACGCTGTCCGTGGCGGTGGCGCTGCCTCTGCCGCAGAATGCGTGGGGCTACACGACGCTGACCTTCCGGCAGGAGGGCAGCACGACTGCGCTTGTGCTGAACAGCGCGACGCAGACGCTGACATTCAGCATGGCGTCGGCGGACGGCAACCAGAACGCAATTACGGGCAGCATCAGCAGTGTACCCGCCGCGTTCGTAACGGACGCAAAGACGCTGCAGGCGAAATTCACCCTGACCAGCCAACATTCCGAAACGCAGGACAGCGACGGCACACGCCATGATGACAGTGCGTGGACCATGACCATCGAGCCGGACACCGACGGCGCGGAAGCAGCGGATTTGGTGACGTTTGAACCGATTACGGCGGAACTTTCCCTCCAGTACAGCACCGAAAACAGGGAAGGCGCGCCGATTCAGCTGCGCGTGATTGCCGCGCTGCACATGGCGGAAGCGGACGTCGGCGTGAAGATGGCATTGCGCACAACGAGCCGCTGGAACGCGCTGACCTTGCCGACGCAGGGCGCGGAGGACGTGACGCGCATGGATACCATGCGCGCTGTGCAGCTGCTGACGACGGCATCGGACAACCTGACGCGGCTGATTGCAGGCGGCAGTGCGCCGGCAGCTACGACCGCGCCGGAACTGCCCACACCTGAACCGAACACGACACCCGTCCCATCGCTGACGGAAGAATAATCAGCAAAATCGCCGCAGTGCATCACAAACTGCGGCGATTTTTGTCGGAAAAGGAGGTTCTTCACGGAAAGTTAGGGAAGCAAACAAGGGCTTAGGCGAAGCACCAAAAAGCTGCACGCGGAAGGAGCATGAAAGTGCGACCAACTCAATCGCGAAAAGGGGTCAAGGGGCAACTGCCCCTTGCAGGGTCAAGGGACAGCGTCCCTTGTGGGGTTTGGGGCAACGCCC
>ENA-UOJC01000050-UOJC01000050.1-human-gut-metagenome-genome-assembly--contig:-C104-NODE-50-length-189907-cov-37.669385_pt1 | contig 189907 bp, 142 predicted proteins | sample MGYA00242339_ERZ723886 | MGnify/ENA metagenome assembly ERZ723886 | reverse complement strand
TCTCATACAAATAGTAAGCTCAACTTCTGCTTTTCATGAAGTTGGACTCACTACTCTAGGGTTTAGCGGACAGTAATATAAGAAAATCCTATCAAACAGGATTAAGCTCCGAAAAATTTACTACTTTTGCGGCATGAATTCTGTATTGGCTAAATATGGCAATTTTCCTGTGAGCGCTACCGCTTTAGCGCTGGAATTTCCTGAGATAAGGAAACCGGCGCAGAAGCTTGGGTTGCTTGAGCGGAATGGTGACATTATACGTCTTAAGCGGGGACTGTATGTTTGTTCGAAAAAAGTCAGTGGGAAAACCATTTCTCTTGAACTGGTCGCCAACAGACTGCTGACTCCGTCGTATGTGTCTATGTCAACGGCCCTCCGATATTACGGATTTATTCCCGAAGCAGTTTACGTCACACAATCCATGACTACTAAAGAGCCGCGAGAGTATGAAACTCCCATCGGAAGATTTCTTTTTACCCACATAAAAAAGGAGGCTTTCAACATTGGCATACGCAATGTTGAAGAGAACGGATATTCTTTCCTGATTGCATCACCGGAAAAGGCCCTTTGCGATTTGATTGCCCAGACTCCGTCACTCTTTTTGCGCTATCGTAAGGAAGCTCTTGCTTATCTTGAAGAAGATATCCGCTTTGACATGGATGCCTTTTACAGACTCAATCCGGAAATATTCAAGCGATATATCGCCATATGCGGAAAGAAAGCGACATCAGTCAACACCATTTTAACTCTGCTTACTGAACATGGATAACGAGATTTATTATAGTCAGCAACAATATTCCCCTTGATTTCAACCATCTTGCAGAACGCGTACGCGAGTTCAACGACGAGGAAATAGACCGGGAATCATTTATGATAAGGCTGAAAGAACGGCTTGTCACTGCCGACTTAAGCCAAGTGAAGAGCGATGTTCTGCCATTTATCCGCAATCCGAAAGAACTCGATTTATGGTCAACGGACTTCTTCCTGCAAGTTGCTGATATGATAAAGTTTTTGTAAATTTGGCGTTGAATAAGAAAAGATTATAGAATATGTCGGAAGCCGAGATGAACAGTTATCGACTCACGTCGATGGAGGAACCGGGCGACGAACGCATGGCACAGATTATGCGCGAGGTTGCCGAAGATGCCCGCGAAAGCACTCGCCGCGCTGCTGAGCGTGTGGCTGCCGGAATAGAGGCTGCCGCGCATGAAGCTCGCGCAAGAGTTGAAGGAACGTTAGAGAGACTTCGCAATGGCGGCAAGTGAGCATAAACCGGTTCTAATCGTGATTGCCGGGCCTAATGGGTCGGGCAAGACTTCCGTGACAACCAAAATTCTGCACCATGAATGGCTGGAGGATTCGGAGTATATAAACCCGGATAATGTTGCCCGTGATGTGTTTGGCGACTGGAACAATCACGAGTCTGTTCTGAAGGCCGCCAACTATTGTAACGAATGGCGGGAAAGGTGTCTTGCCGAACGCAAGAGCCATATATTTGAGACTGTGATGTCGGCATCAGATAAGGTAGATTACATTCTCAGAGCGAAGCAAGCCGGATTCTTCATCCGTGTGTTCTTTGTTTCCACCGAATCTCCTACAATCAATGCAATGCGCGTTGCAAACCGTGTGCTTAATGGAGGACACGATGTGCCTATCCCCAAAATCATATCCCGCTACGACAAGTCCATTGCCAACTGTATCGCGCTGGCTCCATACGTTGATAGACTTTATGTCTATGACAACTCAATCGAGGATGCGGAAGCTCGTCTATTGTTCCGCCTGAGTGACGGCGAACTTGTGAAACGCTATGCGGATGAGCTTCCCAACTGGGCTTCAACCATCCTTCCTGGATAAGGAAATAAAGTAACCCCATAAGACAATCGCTTCGCGATGTCTGAGCCGGAAGAACCCGGACAGACATCGCGAAGCGATTGTCTTATGGGAAAAGGAAGCCCCCGGGAATCGTTCCCGGGGAACTTCCATAGAGGGATTATCAGCGAACGACAACCTTGGTGGTTGTGCGGTTCACGCGGACGAGATAGATGCCTGAAAGCATGTCCACACTGGCATTGCCTTCGGCTGAATAGAGGGTCTTGCCATCGGTGGCCACGATTGCCACTGCCATGCCCTCAGCACCGGTAACGATGATGCGCTTGCCTTCGACAGAAACCTTGACTCCGGCGGCAACGATGTCGGCGAGACCTGACTTCTTGACAGTCACGGAGGCTGCTTCTGATTCGCCACGGTTGTAGACTGCGGTCACATGGTATACATGGTCGGCTGACATGTCAGCGTCGGCATGGGTGAAGGTGTTGGCGGTCACAGGCTCGGTGTTGAGCTTGACACCGTCGCAATATACGTTGTAGCCGGTCAGCTCAAGGCCGATGGTAGCGTTGGCGGCGATAAATTCAACATCGTCGAGCATGAACATCATACCGTCGTTGGATACCACACGGATTGCGAAACGGAGCGCGCCCTCGGGAAGGTCGAAGGAGAAGTCACCCCAGCCGTCGGTGCGAACCACACGGCAGCTCATACCGGGATTGTTGAACGAATCAAGCTGCACGAAGTCGTCGGGATTGACTGAGTTCTCGGTGCAATACCATACCTGTATCAACTCGCTGTAGTTGATGGAACAGTTCTTACCCTTGAAGGTGACAGTCTGGGCGATACCCTTCAGTTCGGGCGAGATGGCCCAGTCATCGGAGGGAACAATGTCGGTGGGGCCGTCGCCGATAGAGTAAATCGAGCCGATATACTGGTTACCGCTGGCAGCCACATATTCCTTGGCGTAGCTTGAAGTGGAGAAGTTCTCGTGGGTTCCGTCGATTACGATGAATGACTGATGGTCGACACCTCCCTCATGGTTGGGAACCTCGATGTTTCCGAGGTTGCCGGAAGGACGGTCGTCACGGTCGATGAATGTCCAGCCCTCAGCCTCGTTGGAGAAGGGCTCGGCATCCTCGAATGACTCCAGATATGGATCATAGGGGAGCTCGTCATGGAGGATGGCATCCCATGTAAGCACGTTACCCTCCTCACCGGACTCACCTGCGAGATTCTGCACAGAGGGGAGCAGGCTTTCCTCACGGGTCACGGTTGCAGCCTGTGATGTCAGGTTGTTGCTGAGGTCGAGATCGGCGTCATAGACAACGCGGGCGGTGTAAGCGACAACCTTGTCTCCGGCCATCGAGAGAGCCTGCTCGAATGTGAGAGCGGTCTGCTCACCGGCAGCAAGGCCATCCACAGTCTGGGAAGCGACGACTTCGCCATTACCAAGCAGTTCGACGGTGAATGCGCCGGCTGCAAGACGGCCCACATTCTCCACAACTGCCTCAACTTCGAAGGTTTCACCGGCCACAGCCTTTTTGGGAGCGGTCACCGAGACAGCGCCGAGGTCATAGTCAGGCATGTCGACGAACTTCATGTTGTCGAAGAAGCAATATACCAGACCGTCTGAATGGTAGCGGATGATGAGCTGGATTACCTTGCCGGCGTAAGCCTCAAGGTCAACCACCTTCTTGGTCCAGATATTGTCAGTGTCGTTGGTGTAATCGATAGTGGTCACCACGCTCTGCTCACCCTCGCATACCACGATGATGTCGAGCTTGGTCTTGTCGGTATCGGTGATTTTCCAAGTGTAGAGCGAGAATACGGGATGGGCGGCTCCGGCCAGGTCAACCTTGCCGAGGATGAAGTCTCCGCGACCCTTGCCCATACCGAGAGTGGAGCTTGAGCCGGTACGTTCGCCATAGAAGAACTGGCCGTCGCCATCCTGGGATGTCACGGAATTCATATCGCCGTCGGCCTTCATACCGAATTCACAGCCATCCCAAGGATCGATGCCCACGATATAGTCATGGACGTCGTCAAGGCAGCTCATAGCCACGGGGAGTTCATAGGCGGGGCCGACAGGCACCAGTCCTGCACCCTGGAGGTACTCACCCTCGACACCACGGTTGATGGTCAGCACACCTACCTGCTGGAATGCCTGCGGAGCATTCTCGGGCTGCGCCTGGAAGGTGTAGCTAAGCTCGGTGACAGGCTGCTGGTTCATCTTATTCCATTTCTGGGCCTCGTTGTCGAAGAGATATACGTTGTAGGCAAGATTGTCGGTATAGAGGGGGTTGCCGTCGACATCCTCGGTGGCATGTTCCCATGTGAGGGTAAGTTCACCATTCTTGTCGGGATTCTCGACAGCCTTCACTACGGCGGGAGGATTAGGCACATTGGGGCCGACATACGACGAAGCGGAAACCACACGTCCCTTGTCTCCGGAGGTGGTGCAAGCCTCGACGGTATATGTGTAACGGCCGGCTTCGGCTACCTCATCCTGGATGCTTACCAGAGTGTTAGCGCCGACAGTCTTCTCCTCAACCAGTTCATTGTCACGCAGCACGCGCACGAGCATATTGCCTGTGAAGTCAGCACCTGTGACGGTCTTAGCCGGCGTCTTGAACTCAATGGCGGCTTTAAGGTCACCCTTGATGTCAGGAACCACCTTGAGGTCAGTCACCGCGTCGGGAGCGGTAGCTCCGTAAGGAGCCGAGATGGAGTAGCTGCAAAGGGTAAGATCCCACTGTCCGGCCTCGCTGACAGCATGGAAACCGATGAAATAGTCTCCGGTTGCGGCAGGTACGAGTGAAGCGGTCATGGTATAGTCGTCCCCGCCCAGTGTTGTGGGTTCTACCAGCATGATAGTCATAGCCTCGGCATCAGAAGAGGTGCCCATCTTGATTTCAAGCATTTCGGGATACCTGTCACTGTAAGCGTGGGCCACAGCCGCGAAATCATATGCCTTTCCGGCCTCGAGATGGATTGCGGGCGAAATCAGCCAGTCATCACCGTCGTTGCTGTTGCTGTAAGAGTAGATTGTACCCTTTGAGGAGGTGAACTTCCAGGTCTTGCCGTCATCATTGGCATCAATGACCGCATGCTGGCTGAATGTGGCCTGATCCTTCATGTTCATCTCCAGCGGAGCATTGTAATGTCCAAGGTAAACGATGTTTGACATCACTGACTTTGAGGTCTTGGCGTCATACTTGGCCATAACGCCGAAGCTGAACCCGGTGAAGTCATCAGGAGTAGCCTGGGTCTTGGTCCAGGACTCACCTGTGATGTCAGCTGCTACCGTAGTACCCTCCGCATCCACGATATCATACTTCACCTCTTCGGGATTGAAGAATCCGCCATCGGAAGATGCGGTCACGGCATCCCAGGTGAGGGTGAAACTACCGTCGGCATAGGCGAGCTTCACATTGCCAGGAGCGGCGGGAGTACCCTTGCCGATATAGCAGGAATATTTGGCCTGGTTTGACTCGCCGTCGGTATTTGTGGCCACGGCGGCAAACTGAATCATACCGCTGTTCTCCATCGTCTTGACAACCTCGATGGTCTCGCCTGCGACTCCGGTGCCGGCAAGAATCTCCTCACCGTCGGCATAAATCTTGTAGCCCATTTCGGTCTCTGAGACATCAGTGCCGTCATACAGCTCGGTGGGAAGCGTGATTGTGAAGTTGGCATCCATCGAGCCATCCGAACAGCTGACCTCGAAGCCGGGAACGGCGGGAGCCTTGTCAGGAGCCTGGAAGGGGATATACATGCCGACAACCTCATCGCCGTTGGCAAACTCAGCGATTACCGTAGACTGAGCGGTCTGGGGATTGATTTCGGTAAGACCTGACGCTGCGTCGTTGCAATATGCAAGGATAATCGTGTTGTCCTTGTCATTGTAAGCGGCCGAGCTCATATAGAACAGGTCGGGACAGCCGGTAGCGCCTACAAGGGTAAGTTCACCTGTGGTCTTGTTGATTTTGTAAAGGTTACCGCTGAGGTCGATACCATAAGCCTGGCCGAACTTGTCGATGGCCACGCCGCGCAGCGAGACATCTATGTCGGCGATTTTCATCACCTTCTTGGACTGGAGGTCGAGATAACCCCAATGACGGTAAACTTCCCCGTAATAGTCGCCGGAGAAACAGCCGTAGACACGGCCTGAGGTCGTGTCATACGCGACATCGGTAGCCTTCAGTGGCAGGTCATCCCACTCGTAGACCTGAATCAAGTCGCCGGTTTCGGCATCATATACATACAGGTCATAGCCCATCACATATGAGCCATAGGCCACCTCATACATCGTGTAGACCTTGCCGTCACCGTCATAGAAACTGTATACGGGCGACTGGGTCTTGAACATCATTGTGAAGTCACCTCCGGTAGATACCGGCAGCTTGTAGACACCCAACTTGTCGTAATTGGTCCAGGTGGAATTGTAAATCACCGTTCCGTACAAGTTGAGCGACGCCGACACGCGCTGGGCGGTCGTTGCCGAACGGAGCGCCTTGGCGTTCTTGACTTTGACCAGCGATTCAGGAACACGGAACAGCCCGGAACCGGAATTGGAAATCTTCCGCACTCCGCCCGTCAGATTCAACGCACGATTTTCCCCTGAAGACTGGGTACGGGTTGCTTCCGGACACCTCTTCAGGTTGTCAGAAGCATTCCTCATCTGAGCCAAAGGCGCAGCATTTGCCGGCACCATGAGCCCGAAGGCCATTGCGCCTGAAAGCAAAAGCGATAGACTTTTTCTCATAATGCAATGATAATGTTAAAATAGAACTATGATTAGTGGAATAAAAAAGTAATCTCCGCATCTGTTAACAGCAAATGGCCATCCCTGGCATCCATTGCATAATCATGCCTCACTCACACCAGCAATTTGCAAGCTCAATGATTATAAGAATGTTCATTTTGCCATTTGCCATCTTTTCCGGCAAAGATAGCATATTACCTTCTCATTTCCAAATTATATTTACACCTGACTCGATTCCGCGTCAAAATAATGACTCTTTTGCTTTTTCTCATCCCTTACGTCAAGTCTTTTGCCAAGGACAAAGAACGACAGCCATCGGTTCCTTTTGATAAGGTCAATCAACAAAAGACTTATACCCAACACACCGAGAGATACCGCCGGTGTGACAATAAAATTATAGACCTTGGGATTCATTCCATCAATATGCCCGATATATTTCGGAGGCAATTCCAACAATATTGTCTGGAAAAGATAAACCCCAAGAGTTTCCGCTCCCCACGCGGCAATCATCCGGCCATACTTGCCAGCAGTTATCTTCATTGACAAATATTCAAACAGCGATATGAAGAAAAGAGAACCGGCCAGTCCTATGACAAACCTGAAAAGATAGCAATACAGCCCGGCATATTCATGTTCATTGATTGCCGTCTTGAATGCCGCAAGACATCTTGCCACAAGAATCTCACTGTTGAAATGAGGTAACATCAAAATAAAGACCGCCCCGGAGCATATGGCTATCATTCCGGCCTTGACTTTCAAGTAACTCTGATAGGTTCTCAATAAAATACCGAGAAGGAAGTAGGGATACAGACGGTCCACTCCGAAATCCGTGATGCAAAGACTGACGACAAGCGAAAGCATGATTCCATGCCAACGCCAGGACACCACTTTTATCCCCACATAATAAATCAGGAAACAAATGAAGGCTGATTTGAGAAACCAATAAGATGAAATTATGCTGTTTAAAGCTATTGACGGCCCCGATTTTAACCATACTCCTACCGCAAGGAAAACGCCGACCACCAATGGAGGGAGCAACAACTGCCGGGCTTTTATGGTGATGAAGTCACTGAATCGTTTTTCGGCCACTGACCCGGAGAAGAATCCGACCACTGTCATGAACAACGGCATATGGAAAGAGTAAATGGCGATAAACACCGGATTCTCCGTAGGATCTGATGTCTGAAGATACGCTACCGCGTGACCCCACAGCACCATTAATATGGCGAACAGTTTAATCGCGTCATATACCAGATTTCGTTCTTTTGCCATCGGGATTGCCAATATTTCCGGTTATGTGTTACAATTGGGCAGAGGGCTTGGCGCGTATGCCGGAATTCATTTTACAGGGACATCGCTCCGCGATGTTGTCTTGGAGGGCCAAGTCCAACTAAGCGAAGCGATGTCCCGGTACATAAGGATAGGCGGCCATTCTTTACTCTGGCCCTCATATCTTAAACGGGGATAAACCCGGTTATTGCATCAATATATGAATCCGAAGAGGTCTGACACCGCAACGGAGTTGAATATCGAGTCGTAGAAGAAGCTTACGATACCCAGCAGGATTATACCCAGCACGGTTGCCCACAGGCTGACGCGCTCGCTGCAAGTGGAGCGGAATGTCGCGATGCGGGGTTCTTCAGGTGAGATATACATCGCCTTCACCACCAGCAGGTAGTAGTAGAGGGAGATGATAGTGTTGATAAGGGCAATCAGCACGAGGATATAGATGGCAATCGAACCCTGGTTGATGGCCGAGGTGAAGATGAAGAACTTGCTGAAAAATCCGGCAAAAGGAGGGATACCGGCCAGCGAGAACATCGCGAGGGTCATCGAGAAGGAGAGCCAGGGATTGGTCTTGGAGAGGCCGTTGTAATCGGTCATCTCCACCATTCCGGTCTTGTTCTCGATTGCGCCGATAACACCGAAGGCGGCAAGGTTGGAGAAGATGTAGACTAGGATGTAATACATCATCGCGGTCAGACCCATCTCATTGCATCCCACGATACCGAGCATGATATATCCGGCCTGGGAAATGGAGGAGAAGGCCAGGAAACGCTTCATGTTGCGCTGACGGATGGCGAAGAGGTTACCGACAGTGATGGTGGCGATAATAAGTGCATAAAGCATCCACTCCCAAACCTGGCTGTAGAACTGGCCGAAGGCCTGCACCAGAATCACCAGGAAGGCGAAAGCGGCAGCACCCTTGGAAATAACCGACAGGTAAGAGGTGACGGGGGTGGGAGCGCCCTGATATACATCGGCTGTCCAGAGGTGGAAGGGGACAAGCGAAAGCTTGAAGCCGAGACCCGAGACAACGAATGCCAGGGCTATGATCAGCATCGTGTTGCTCTGCGAGCCGAGCTGCATGGCGATGTCCTCGAAGTAGAGCGAACCGGCCAGACCGTAGACAAACGACAGACCCATCATGAAAATAGCAGATGAGAACACGGCGGTCATAAGATATTTGACAGCGGCCTCGTGGCTCTCATAACGGTGCTTGTCGAAAGCCACCATCGCAGCCAGAGGCAGCGACGCTGATTCGAGACCGATGAGGAAGAGGAGGAAATGACGGGCCGAAATCATCAGGTACATTCCGAAGAGTGTCACCAGCAGGAGTTCGTAATATTCTCCACGGCGCACAGCCTGGAAATCGGAGTTGACCCAGGAGGTAGCCTGGACAAGCACGATCAGCACACCGACATTCAGGATGTTCTTTATCATCGCGCAGACGGGTGACGTTACGTACATTCCGGCGAACGCCTCGACGGTGTCTGCCGTGCCGCCCCAGATGAAGCTCCACGCTGTGAAGAGGAGGAACAGCACTGAGGTGACCGCTGAGGTCGCGCCCAGAGCCTTGCGGGGCATGAACGTATCATAGAGGAATACCAACAGGAACACCACAAGCAGGGCGATTTCCTGTTTCATTGCCAAAAATTGAGAGTAATCCATGTGACAGAATTGGTTTCTTCCGTTTCAAAGGTTTGTCAACATCAGTTGAGGCCGATGGCGCGGAATATTTCGGGGCTGAAGGTGAAACGAATAAGGCTCTCGAAGAAGTTGGGGAAGCAACCGATGGCGGCCACGCTGACGATGAGAGTGATGGTCGAAAGGCGTTCCCACCAGGTGGCGTCGGTAAGCTCGGCGTGATGGAGGTCGAGAACCGGGCCGAAGAGGAGCTTGCCGACTGTGCGGAGGATGTAGACCGCTGTAATCACAATCGAGCAGCAGGCCACGATGGTGAACACTCGGTGGAACATATCAGTATGCTCGAACGAGCCGACGAAGATTGTCATCTCGGCGACGAAGCCCGACAGACCGGGGAGACCCAGCGAGGCCATACCGGCGATGACATATCCCACACCGAGGAAGGGGAGGATTTTCATCAGACCACCCATCAGACGGATGTCGCGGGTATGGGTACGTCCGTAAATCATACCGATCAGGGCAAAGAACAGGGCTGTCATCAGACCGTGGGAGAGCATCTGCATGATGGCACCGGTGAGGGCTGTGGTGTTGATCATCAGGATAGCGAACAACACCATACCGCAGTGGCTTACCGAAGAGTATGCGTTGATATACTTGAGGTCGGTCTGCACGCAAGCCGAGAAGGCTCCGTAGACAACCGAGATACCGGTCAGGATGAGGAATATCCAGGCGAAGTCGTTGGCGGCCTGAGGCATCAGGTACATGGCCACACGGAAGCATCCGTAACCTCCGAGCTTCATAAGCACACCGGCGTGGAGCATCGACACGGCGGTCGGAGCGCAGGCGTGACCGTCAGGACTCCAGGTGTGGAAGGGGAACATGGCGCCCAGCACACCGAAACCGACGAAGCACATCGGGAAGAGGAAATACTGCCATCCCTTGGAAATGCTGGCGTTCTGTGAAATCTCAAGGATGTTCCATGTGAGCTGCTGGCCTTCGGGCGCGGAATGGAAGTAGATACCGATAAGGCTGAGCATCAGGAAGGCTGAACCGCCCATCAGCATCAGGGTAAGCTTCATTGCCGAGTATTCCTTGCGGCCGGTGCCCCAGACTCCGATAAGAAGGTACATCGGGATAAGGGCGACCTCGTAGAACATGAACATCGTGAAGAGGTCGATTGAGATGAAGAAGCCGTAGACTCCGGTCGAAAGGAGGATGAGCCACATGAAGAAGTGGCGGGCATCGTCAATCTTCCAGGAGGCGAATGAGCCGGCGAAAACGATAATCGACGAAAGGATAAGCATCGCGATGGAGATTCCGTCCACACCGACGGAAAGCTTGATGTTCAGCGGAGCGAACCATGTCCAGTCTCCCCGGAAGAGCATCTCCTCCATATTGCCTGCGGCGCGGAGGGCGATGTAGTCGCAGAGGACCCACACGCTCAGGCCCATCAGCAGGATTGAACCCGCGACGGCTACCGTGCGGACCTGCCTGATGTTTTTGCATATGGCGAAACCGGCCAGCATCAGCAGGGGAATCACCACGAAGTAAATCAGAAGGTTTGAAAACATCTCTGTTTCTGTATTTCTATGATACTATATTTTCACTGTAAGGATTCGGGAGACTGCCGGTCAGATGAGGCAGACGGCGGTTATCGCGCCAAGGAGTATGACACCCACCAGGTAGACCCAGACATAGAACTGGATATTGCCTGACTGGAGGCCACGGATGGCAAACGAGATGCGCTGTGTAACCCAAGCCAGACCATCCATCGAGCCGTCTATGACGTGGCGGTCAAACCATGCGATGGGCTTGGAGATACATCCGAAGATAATCTTGTGGGTGATGAACATATAAAGCTCATCCCAGTAGAAGCGGTGATAGCACCAGTCCCAGAGCATGGGTAGGGCGTTCTTCATCTTTGCGGGGAGCGGGTTCTCCTTCTTGTACATCACGGTGGCCAGCAGGATTGCCACGATGGCAACCGCGAGGCTTATCGATGCCACACTCCAGTCGAGAGCGCCAAGGTTGGTGAAGAAGTTGACCGACTCGAACATCGGATGACCGTTCCAGGTGACGAGGTTGCCGAAAGGCACGAATCCGGCCACGCAGGAAATAACCGCGAGGATTACCAGCGGGAGGGTCATTGTCCAGGGCTGATCATGGGGAGCGTGGTGACCTTCGGGCACCTTGTGTTCCTTCCACCAGAAAATCAGATAGTAGAGACGGAACATGTAGAAGGCTGTCAGACCGGCCACTGCCGACATCCAGATATACCAGAAAATCGACTGGCCGAAGACTGCTGTCAGGATTTCATCCTTGGAGAAGAATCCGGCGAAAGGAATGATACCGGCGATGGCCAGACAGCCGATCAGGAATGTGATATGGGTAATCGGCATATGCTTGCGCAGGCCGTGCATTGCGGTGTAGTCGTTCGACCCGATAGCGTGGATGAGCGCACCGGCGCAAAGGAAGAGCAGGGCCTTGAACATCGCGTGGGTGAAGAGGTGGAACATAGCAGCCATATAACCCAGACCGTGGTGGAACTCGGGACGGGCAACACCCAGCGAAACCATCATGAACGCAATCTGCGAAATGGTCGAGAAAGCCAGCACTCGCTTGATGTCGACCTGGGTACAGGCCACCATCGCGGCGTAGAAAGCTGTCAGCGCACCGACCACTGTGATGATGTTCAGGGCAACCTCCTCCATCAGGTAGAGGGGGAAGAGGCGGGCCACGAGGAACACACCGGCCACAACCATGGTAGCAGCGTGGATGAGGGCCGACACAGGGGTCGGGCCTTCCATCGCGTCGGGGAGCCAGATATGGAGCGGCATCATCGCCGACTTACCCATACCGCCCATAAAGATGAGGACGAGGGCCCAGGTCAGCACCGAACCACCCATAAATACGGGGGCAGGAGAAGTCGCAATCCAGTTGCGCACACCTTCGGCGGTGGTCAGGTCGACCTGATATACATTGGTCATACCCTCGACACCGACAGAGGTGAAGTTGGTGAAGTCGAATGTTCCGGTATAGAAGCTCAGCACCAGGATACCAATCAGGAAGCCCAGGTCGGCGAAACGGGTGACGATGAATGCCTTCTTGGATGCGGACACAGCCGAGGGCTTGGTGTAATAGAATCCAATCAGCAGGTAGGATGAAGCACCCACAAGCTCCCAGAAGATATACATCTGGAAGATGTTGGTAGCCACAACCAGTCCTAACATCGAGAAGCTGAAGAGCGACAGGAAGGCATAGAAACGCTGGAAACCTGTCTCCCACACGCCGTGATGGTCGCGCATATAACCGTTGCTGTAAAGGTGGACCATAAATGAGATGGTCGTGATGACAACCAGCAACAGAGCGGAAATCGGGTCAAGCAGGAAGCCAAGGCGAATCACGAGGGATTCGGTGAAGGCCAGCCAGTCCCAGTTGAAGATGACACTCTGCAGGCGGACACCCTCCTGGTTGATGAACTCGGAGGAGCCTGAGAAGAAGTAAGTGAAAGCGGTGATGTAGGCCAGCACCATTGTCACTCCCATGCCGAGAGTGCCGAGGATGCCTGCGGTGCGGTGGGCCATCTTGTGGCCGAAAAGTCCCAGCACCAGGAACATCGTCAGGGGCAAAGCCAGGATAATGATAGGTATTACGGGTTCCATATCGGTGCTTAGAATTTCATTTTAGTTACATCGTCGACATCAATCTTCTCCGAGACGCGGAAGACATTGATGATGATGGCGATTGCCAACGCGGTCTCGGCAGCGGCCAGGGCGATGGCGAACAGGGTGAAGAACATGCCTTCAAGCTCACCGGGGAAGAGGAAGCGGTTGAAGACAACGAAGTTGATGTCGACCGCGTTGAGCATCAGCTCCAGGGAGATGAGCATCGCGATCATATTCTTGCGGGTGATGAAGCCATAAACGCCGCAGCAGAACATCAACAGGCTCGGAATCAGATACCAGAGGATTGTAAGTTCCATTATTCGCGGGGTTTAGTTTTTATTTTTGCGGGCTACGACAACACCGCCGATTATACAGGCGAGCAACAGCACGCTGATGGCCTCGAAGGGGAGCAGATACTGGCCGTGGGCCGTCCCCATGAGGGTCTCGCCGATTTGATTCATTGAAGGATTCTCTCCCTGGGGGAGCGCTGTCCAGAGTTCGCAGCGGCTAACCAGTGAGTAGCCGGCGGCAATCAGGAGCAACAACGAGCCGACAAGGCCGAGGGCGCGTTTCCGAGAGGCAAGTTTGGCACTGTTGTCGCCGGGGTGGCTCGTCAGGAGTATTGAGAAGACGAACAGGACCACGATACCGCCCGCGTACACCGCAATCTGAACCGCGCCCAGGAACTCATAGTCGAGCTTGAAATAGAGAGCCGCGGTAGCGAAGAGGGTGAAGAGCAGGTAGGTCGCGGCGCGCAGGATCTTGCGCGTGGTGACAGCAAGCACCGAGCAGATGACAATCGTCAGAGCGATTACCACATAAACGATGATACTTCCTACTGATTCCATATTACTTTTTTACTTTTTTCTGATTGGTTTGTGAGGCCCGGGAATCAGGCGTTGCCTTTCTCGGCCTTGAGTTTGGCGGCCTTTTCGAGGGCAGCTTTCACTTTGGCGATTTTCTCGGGGTCTCCGGTGGCCTCGGCGGCGGCGAGGGCCTTCTTGGCCTTCTCGTCAAGCTCAACGGCGGGAGCTGCGGGAGCAGCGGCAGGAGCCTGGGCAGCCTTGAGCTTTGCGGCCTTCTCGAGGGCTGCTTTCACCTTGGCGATTTTCTCAGGGTCTCCGGTAGCCTCGGCGGCTGCAAGAGCCTTTTTGGCCTTCTCATCAAGCTCGACAGTCGCGGGAGCCTCCGTAGCGGCGGCTTTCTTGGCGGCGGCTGCGGCCTTTGCGGCTTCGATTTTGGCCTTCTTCTCAGCCTCCAGCTTGGCAATCTGCTCGGGGGTAGGCTTGGGTTCGGGCTTCTCGGGGAGGTAGTTGAGCTGCTTCACGAGCTTTGAACGGGTGAAGACAGCCTGCTCGAAATCGTTGCTGAACTCGATTGCGTTGGTCGGACAGGTCTGAACACAGAGCTGGCAGAATGTACAGCTGCCGAGATCATAGATATAACGGTCGAGCTTTTTCTTCTTTTTGCCGTCCCAGGTGTCGACCATCTTGGTCTCGATGGAGATTGTTCCGTTGGGACAGTTTCTCTCGCATGTCCCGCAGGCGATGCACTTGTGGTTGCCCTCTTTGTCATAGATGAACTGGAGGGTGGCGCGGAAGCGCTGGGCGACGTGCATATCCTCGCGGTTGTCGGGATATTTCTCAGTAATCTTCGGGGTGACGAACTCCTTGCCGGTCACTTGCAGACCTTTAACAAGGCTGGTCACTCCTTTTCCCAGACCTGAAAAATAATCTTTAATACTACCCATATTGTTTTTTAAGCGATATGATAATGTCAGTTATTATTCATGGAAGGTCACTTCACCTGGCCGCCGAGAATGTCGAGCAACTCGGTGGTGATGGCCTGCTGGCGAAGTTTGTTGAACTCAAGCTGCAACTGGTCGTGGAGCTTCTTGGCATTGTCGTTGGCGCTCTGCATGGCCATCACGCGGGCAGCCTGTTCGCTGGCACGGTTCTCGGTGAAGATGTCCTGGATTACAGCCAGCAGATACATCGGCAGCACTTTCGCGAAAATCGCGTCGGCCGACGGCTCGAAGATATAGGGCTTGACAGCCACCTCTCCTTTCACCCCGGCAAACGCCTCGGAGGTAACGGGGAGAAGTCCGGCCGACTCTATGCGCTGGCGGCTCACCGACTTGTATGACATGTAAAGCACCTCCACGCGGTCGAATTCTCCCGACAGGAAGCTGTCACGCAGACTCCAGGTGAAATCGCGCACCTCGGTCGTCTTGGAATCGACATCCTGGGGAAGGCGCACATCCACACCGGCAATCTTTATCTTCGATGCAGCCTTGGCCATTTTGGCACCGACTGGGATGACGGTGACTTTCACATCGTCGCCGAACGCCGAACGGAACTCGCTGATTTTGGCCAGCAGCTGCTTGAAGATGTTTATGTTGTAGGCTCCGCAGAGTCCGTCGTCGGAACCCCAGACAACCACCGCCACGCGGTCGACAACCGGGCGTGGAGTCATAAGCGGCGAATCGAAAGCCGCGTCGGAAGCGAGCAGGTTGCCGATGATTGTCTCCACCTGGTCGCGGTAGGGACGCAGCTGACGGAGCGCGCCCTCGGCCTTATGCATTTTCGCCGACGAAATCATCTTCATCGCGCCGGTGATTTTCTCTGAGGAGGCCACCGAGCCGATTCTGCCTTTGAGTTCTCTTAATGTTGCCATTAACGGTTGTTTGCGGGAGTCGGGTTAATTGTTGTTGGTTGGGGTTTGCAAGCCTGCGCGTGCCTTGGTCAGGCGTAACGCTGGGCCACCTCTGTGGCGGCCTCGGTGAGCTTGGCGGTGCAGTCGTCGGTCAGCTGACCTGACTTGATGACATCAAGCACTTCGGCCTGGTATTTGGCGTGGAGCAGCTGGAGGAGTCCCTGCTGGAACTCGGCCACCTTCTCGACAGGCACATCAGACAGAAGACCGTTAACGCCGCAGTAGATGACGGCTACCTCCTCCTCCACTGCCCAGGGTTTGTACTGGGGCTGGATGAGCAGACGCTCGTTCTTGCGGCCACGGTCGATGACGCGTGCTGTCACGGGGTCAATGTCGCCACCGAACTTGGTGAACGACTCCAGCTCACGGAACTGGGCCTGGTCGATTTTCAGTGTACCTGCCACCTTCTTCATCGACTTGATCTGGGCGTTACCGCCGACACGCGACACGGAGATACCCACGTTGATGGCCGGGCGGATACCACGGTTGAACAGCGCGGTCTCAAGGTAAATCTGACCGTCGGTGATTGAAATCACGTTTGTCGGGATGTAAGCCGACACGTCGCCTGCCTGGGTCTCGATGATGGGGAGGGCAGTCAGTGAGCCGCCACCCTTGACCATCGGCTTGAGCACCTCGGGGAGGTCGTTCATCTTCTCGGCCACCTGCTGGTTGTCGATAATCTTGGCGGCACGCTCAAGAAGACGTGAATGGAGGTAGAAGATATCACCGGGGTAAGCCTCGCGGCCCGAGGGACGCTTCAGCACCAGCGAAATCTCGCGGTATGCGACAGCCTGCTTCGACAGGTCGTCATATATGATAAGGGCATCGCGCCCGGTATCGCGGATGAATTCTCCGATTGCCACACCGGCAAACGGGGAGTAGTAACGCATGGCGGCGGAGTCGGCTGCGGTAGCTGCCACCACGCAGGTGTAATCGAGGGCGCCGTGCTGACGGAGGGTCTCAACGATGGCAGCCACCGAAGATGCCTTCTGTCCGATTGCCACATAGATGCAATACACAGGCTTGCCGTCCTCGTAATTCTTTCTCTGGTTGATGATGGTGTCGATAGCGATAGCGGTCTTGCCGATCTGGCGGTCACCGATAATCAGCTCTCGCTGGCCGCGGCCGATGGGCACCATCGAGTCGACAGCCTTGATGCCGGTCTGGAGGGGCTGCTTCACCGACTGGCGGAAGATAACGCCGGGGGCCTTGCGCTCCAGAGGCATGCGGTAGAGTTTGCCTTCAATCGGACCGCGTCCGTCGATAGGCTCACCCAAGATATTGATCACACGACCGAAAAGCCCCTCCCCTACCGGAATGGAGGCAATCTCGCCTGTGCGGCGCACGGTCATATTCTCTGTCACTTTGTTAACGTCATTGAGCAGGATGACCCCGACATTGCTCTCCTCAAGGTTGAGGGCCACACCTTTGACACCATTCTCGAACTCCACGAGTTCGTTGGCGCAAACGTTGTCAAGGCCGTAGACGTGGGCGACCCCGTCGCCGACTTCCAGAACGGTTCCTACCTCCTCGAAAGCAACTGACTTGTTGACATTCTCAAGCTGCTGCTTCAAAACTTCAGATATCTCGCTTGGATTAATCATTTGTCCAAAAGTTGTTATGAGCCATTCTAAGCTTTCATGGGCGTCAAGCCTGCTTCAAAAGCTTCAATCGCAATTGTTTAAGTTCGTTCTTTACCGAGGCGTCGAGACGCTCGTTGTCAATGTCGACCGTGAATCCGCCGATCAGCTCTGGATCTGTCGAGAAGGTGTATTCCATCTTCCCGCCATCGAGATGGTTCTCGATGAGCTTCAACAACCGTTTCTGCTCGGGAGCGTCGAGCGGCTTGGCCGAGACAACCGTCACCCTGTAGATTCTGTTCTCCTTGCGGTAGATGTCGCAATAGGCGCGGGCGATGGCGGCTGCCATCGGCAGACGCTTGTTGTCCCGCAGAAGCTTGAGGAAATCGGCATACACCTCGGCGACCTTCACGTCTTCGCTTGACGCTGACGCGTCAGAAACAGCGGCGGCGGTCTTCAGCAGACCGATTTTCTCATCGTCTCCCACAAAGGGATTGGCGACAGTTGAATCCAGGGCAGGATTGTCGGCAAAACTCCTACCGAGGTTGCCCATGAGACGGTAAAGTCCCAGGTCGGCCCCCTTCTCACAAGCGAACTTGTAGAGAGCCTTTGCGTAGCGTTTGGGAATCAAACCTTCGTTCATTGCGATATTGGATTACAATGGGGGTCCTCAGTTGTCAGTTCTGACTTTCAATTTCATCAAGGTAGCTGTTGACGAGCTTCTTCTGGGCCGCATCGTCTGAAAGCTGTCCGCGTGTCACCTTACCGGCAATCTGGAGAGCCACACGGCTCACCTCGTCGCGGAGGTTCTGCTCGGCCTCACGGCGGCTCTGCTCGATCGAGAGCTTGGCGGCCTCTTTCTCTTTCTGGGCCTCCTTCTTTGCTTCCTCACGGGCGTCCTCGATGATTCTCGATTTCATACGGTTGGCTTCGGCGATGATGTCAGCCTCCTTGCGGCGGGCCTCCTGAATCTGGCGGTCAGCCTCAAGCTGGGCATTGTCAAGCTGTTCCTTGGCGTTCTGAGCATACTCAACACCCTTGTCTATAAGGTCGGCACGCCCGTCAATGCCTTTCATAATGGCAGGCCAGGCGAATTTCCACAGGATGAAAAACAGTATGGCGAAAGCCACAAACATCCAGATGGTCAAGCCAAAATCAACTTTGAAAAGTTCCATAGTTAAAACAACCTCATTGTTAAGGGTTAAGCATTTGTTTTGCAGCGGAAGCCGGCCGGCTCCCGACAGTAATCAAGCCTTGGCCGGGGAGACATCCGGGATGTCTCCCCGCTGAGCAAGGTTTATACGAACAGGGCGAGGATGCAGACGATAACCGCAAACAGGGCCACACCTTCGATAAGGGCGGCGATCACAATCATGTTGGAGCGGATGTCGCCGGCAGCTTCGGGCTGGCGGGCGATGGCCTCCATGGCGGAAGCACCAATCTTACCGATACCGATACCGGCAGCGATTGCGGCGATACCGGCGCCTACGGATGCACCAAGGCCAAGAAGAGCCTCGACTGCTGCTAAAATCATTGCTAACATAGCGAAGAGTTTTTGTTTTGGGGGTTTATAACTTTTACTTTTTTATTTTTCACTTTGTTGTCGCGGGGGCGGCTGCCGGAGCGGCTTTCTCAGCATGCTTCCCTTCATGGGCCTCGTGCTCCTCATGCTTGGCCTGGGCCAGGGAGATGAAGATGGTCGAAAGCATCGTGAAGACATATGCCTGGATGAAGCTGACAAGCACATCAATCAACAGCATGAACACCGAGAAGGCGATAGAGATGGCGGCTGTACCTGAGGCAACGGCCACACCCATGCTGGCGAAGATGAATATAAGCAATGTCAGAATCAACACGATCATATGGCCACCCATCATGTTGGCGAACAGACGGACGGTGAGGGCCGCCGGCTTTGTGAAGATACCGAACACCTCGATAATCTGCATAATGGGGAGGGGACACTTGAGCCAGATAGGCACATCGGGCCAGAATATCTCCTTCCAGTAGACCTTGGTGCCGAAGAAGTTGGTCATCACGAAAGTCATAATGGCCAGCACCATAGTTACGGCAATGTTGCCGGTCACATTCGCACCACCGGGGAACACCACGATAAGTCCCAGCAGGTTCATAAAGAAGATGAAGAAGAACACCGTCAGGAGGTAGGGGGCGAACTTGGCCGACTTCTCCTTGAGTGTGGGCTTGATGACACCGGCGTAGATAAACTCCACCAGAGCCTCGATTGCTCCTGTCATCTTGCGGGGAGCCTTGAAGGGATTCTTCTTGTGCCAGCGGGCGAGCTGGAGCAGGAGAAGAGCCACGATTATGCAGGCGATGAATATCGCGCAGACATTCTTTGTTATCGAGAAATCCCAAGGCTTGTATTCCTTGCCGTCGACAATCTCGACAAGCTTACCCTTGTAGTCACCTTCGGTGGCAATCTTGAAGGTGGCGTCCCCATCGACATACTCCTCACCGTGGGTCACACGCGAGGAGGAGAAGATGTGCAGACCATCCTTGCCCCAGACTATAACGGGAAGAGGAATGCGCTTGTGATGGTTGAAAGGCACCTCCCAACCGTAACCGTCCCCGAGATGCTCGAAGATGGTTTCCTTTATGTCGAACTTATGCTCGTCGGTCTCCTCGGCGACCTCGTCAAGAGCCTCCTCTATCTTGTTCTCCACGCCGGGAGAAGACTGGGAGGCGGAAGCCGTCGAAGCGGTGTCCTGCGCGACAACATCCTGAGCCATCGCGGAGAAGGCCCAGCTTGTCATCAGAACCAGTATAAAAAGCAACTTCTTCATTTTGGAAGCCTGGTGATTGTCTTGTTGAACGGTCAGTAAATGCATACGGAAACGACATCATTGTCGACATCGACGATACCGCCTTCGACTTCTATCTCATAGTGCCCGTTTGCTTCGGCATACTTGATTTTACCCTTCACAAGGGTTGACACCAACGATGCATGGCGCGGCAGGACAGTGAACTGCCCCATCTCGCCTGGAAGGGTGACCGAAGATGCCTCTCCCTCGAAAAGCACTTTTTCTGCTGAAATTATCTTGAGAACCATAATTGAGTTGTCGATTCGATTTTGGGAATCCGGCCCCGCGAAACGCGGCCGGCGGTTGCTGCTGATTATTTAACCTCGGCGAGGAGCTTCTTGCCCTTCTCGATGGCATCGTCGATGGTGCCGACATTGAGGAAGGCCTGCTCGGGATATTCATCCATCTCGCCGGAGAGAATCATCTTGAAGCCACGGATTGTCTCGCTCAGCGGAACCATCACACCGGGAAGACCGGTGAACTGCTCGGCCACATTGAAGGGCTGGGAGAGGAAACGCTGTGCGCGACGTGCACGGGCCACAACCAGCTTGTCCTCGTCTGAAAGCTCATCGACACCGAGGATGGCGATGATATCCTGAAGCTCGTTGTACTTCTGGAGGAGCTGCTTGACAGCCTGCGCGGTATTGTAGTGATCCTCGCCGATGATGTTCGGGTCGAGGATACGGGATGTCGATTCCAGGGGATCCACGGCAGGATAGATACCAAGCTCGGCGATTTTACGCGAAAGCACGGTAGTGGCGTCGAGGAAGCTGAAGGTGGTGGCGGGAGCCGGGTCGGTCAAGTCGTCGGCAGGCACATAGATGGCCTGCACGGAGGTGATTGATCCGTTCTTTGTGGAGGTGATTCGTTCCTGGAGGGCACCCATCTCAGAGGCAAGTGTAGGCTGGTAACCCACGGCGGAGGGCATACGGCCCAGAAGCGCAGACACCTCTGAACCTGCCTGGGTGAAACGGAAGATGTTGTCGATGAACAGGAGGATATCCTTACCGCCGCCATCCTGGTCGCGGAACTGCTCGGCCACTGTAAGACCGGTCAGCGCCACACGCAGACGTGCGCCGGGAGGCTCGTTCATCTGGCCGAACACCAGGGCGGCCTGAGATTCCTTGACCTCGTTCATATCGACATCCTCAAGGGGCCATCCCCCTTTGAGCATGCTCTCCTCGAATTTCTTGCCGTATTTGATGACACCGCTCTCGATCATCTCGTGGAGGAGGTCGTTACCCTCGCGGGTACGCTCTCCGACACCGGTGAACACCGAGAAACCGTTGTGGCCCTTGGCGATGTTGTTGATGAGCTCCATGATAAGCACGGTCTTGCCCACACCTGCACCACCGAAGAGACCAATCTTGCCACCCTTGCTGTAAGGCTCAAGCAGATCGACAACCTTGATACCGGTATGGAGAATCTCCGTACCGATGGTCAGGTCCTCGAACTCGGGAGCGGGCTGATGGATGGGGCGCAGGTTCTCGCGGTTGAGTTGCGGAAGGTTGTCGATGGCGTCGCCAAGAACATTCAGCAGACGTCCCTTGACCTGGTCACCGGTGGGGACGGCGATGGGATGGCCGAGGGAGTCAACGCGCAGACCGCGCTGCAGACCGTCGGTACTCTCCATAGCCACACAGCGGACGGTGTCTTCACCGATGTGCTGCTCGACTTCGAGAATCAGCTGCGAACCGTCGGGACGGTCAACCTTCAAAGCCGTGAAAATCGGCGGCAGGATGTTCTGGTCGCCCTCGAAGATAACATCGACCACAGGGCCGATTACCTGGGCTATTTTTCCGTAATTGTCGCTCATCTTATTGCGAGTTAATGCGTTTGTTTTGTCAGGGGGAATTAAGGGTTACTGGGGAAGCTGGCCGAAATAGAAGCCTTCAACCACAATCCACACCATCAGCGCAAGGTTGACCAGGTTGATGGGGAGGAGATATTTCCATTCCAGTGTCAGCAGCTGGTCGATACGCAGACGGGGGTAGGTCCACTTGAACCAGATGATGATGAAGGAAATCACGAAAGCCTTGCCGAGGAACCATACAACCGAGGGGATGTAACCCATAAGCTCATTGAATCCGTCCCATCCGGCAACGCGGAAGGGCATCCAGCCGCCGAAGAAGAGCAGAGTGGCGACTCCGGAGACAATGAAGAGGTTGAGGTACTCAGCCAGGTAGAAGAAACCGAAGTGGATACCGGAATACTCGGTGTGGTAACCGGCGGTCAGCTCGCTCTCGGCCTCGGGAAGGTCAAACGGGCCACGGTTTGTCTCGGCTGTTCCGGCAATCATGTAAATCACAAAAGCAATGATCGCGGGGATATGCGCCGAGAAGATGAACCAATGGTCGGCCTGGGCCTCCACAATCTTGGCGACATCCATCGTGCCGGCGAACACCACCATAGTAAGAATAGATAAACCGACAGAAAGTTCATAGCTGACCATCTGTGCGCCCGAACGGAGGGCACCGATGAGGGTGAACTTGTTGTTGGAAGACCATCCCGCGAGCAGGATACCCAGCACACCTATCGAGGAGCAGGCCAGCAGGAAGAAGATACCGATGTTGAAATCGATAATCTGCAGACCGTTGCCCCAGGGGAGAACCGCGAAGCAAAGCACTGACGCGATAATCACCAGGTAAGGAGCCAGGGCGAAGAGGAACTTGTCGACATGGTTGAGGGAGATAAGCTCCTTGATGAGAATCTTGAACATGTCGGCGATACTCTGGAGCAGACCCCAGGGGCCGACGCGGTTCGGGCCGAGACGACACTGGAAGTAAGCACAAATCTTACGCTCGTAGAGAATATAGAAGAGCGCCAGCACAGAGTAGACCAGCAGCAGACCGACGCCGACCAGCACACACTCCAAGGTCGTTGCGAGCCAGGAGGGCATAAAGTTGTTGAGCATCGTGTCAAACCAGGTCGCGAAGCTGCTGAAATTATCTATTGTGTAATTACTCATGACAAGTAACGTGATTGGATATCAGGAATGTTTCGTTTCTAATTGGTTCCCTGCCGGCCGTCAACGGTCCATGTCGGGGACGATGTAGTCCATCGAGCCACCGATGGTGATAAGGTCGGCAATCTTCTGTCCCCGGGTGATATGGTCTACGACAGCGGCCGCGGGCAAACCGGGGGTGACAAGTTTCAGACGGGAAGGCTTTGTGGAGCCGTCGCTCTCGATGTAGACTCCGAAGAGGCCGCGACATCCCTCGACAACCTGGAACCAATGTCCGACAGGAAGCTTGATGACCTTGGGCACTTTGGCGCAATACTCCCCTTCGGGAAGCATCTCGATAAGCTGCTCAAGGATACCCTTCGACTGGAGAATCTCGTCGACTCGGTTCTGGAAACGGGCCAGGGAGTCACCTTCGGTGCGGATAACCTGCTCGAACTTGAGCTCGGGATAAACGCTGTAGGGATGGGTCTTGCGGACATCGCACGCCCAGCCGGACGCACGGCCCGAGGGACCGGTGATGGCCCATGAACGGGCATCCTCGTTGGTGAGGACTCCGACATTCTTAAGACGGTTGTGGGCGATGACGTTTCCGGTGAAGAGCTTGTTGTATTCGGCCACATTCTTGGGAAGCACTTCGAGCAACGCCTTGACATCCTTGATGAAATCGGGGTCGAGGTCAGCCATCACACCGCCAATGCAGTCGTAGTTGAATGTCATACGCGCACCGCATGTCTTCTCCATGATGTCAAGCACCTGCTCGCGGACACGGAGCGTGTAGAAGAGCATCGTTGTCGCGCCGAGGTCCATACAGAATGTGCCGATGAAGAGACAGTGGGAGGCGATACGCGACAGCTCGTCCATCATCACGCGGATAACCTGGGCACGGCGCGGAACCTCGATTCCGGCAGCCTTCTCGATAGCCAGGCAGAGACCGTGGTGGTAGTTGTGAGCCGAGAAATAGTCCAGACGGTCCATGAAGTGGAGGGTCTGCATGTAACCGAGATCCTCACAGAGTTTCTCGACGCCGCGATGGATATAGCCCATGTAGACATCGATTTTCTGGATTGTCTCGCCGTCGACAGCCGTGCGGAAACGCAACACACCGTGTGTGGCGGGGTGCTGCGGGCCGATGTTCACCACGAAGTCATTCTCGTTGAACACCCTCGGACGTTCATGCTTGATCGAGCCGTCGGGCTGCTCCACCCAAGTGTCGGTGTGGTCGGTCTGACGCTCGTTCTTGATAGATACGGGGTTGATGTCGGGATTGGCGTCGTAATCCTTGCGCAGGGGGTAACCCACCCAGTCGATGTTAAGGAAAAGACGGCGCATATCGGGATTGTTGATGAAGATAATCCCGTAGAAATCATAGACTTCACGCTCGTAGATACCTGCGATGCGGTAAAGGTCGGCAATCGAATGTATCATAGGGTTGTCGCGGTCGGTGGTCTGCACCTTCACCGAGACAAACTCCTTAGTCGAAGAGGAAGTCAGATAATAGATACATCCCAGGGAGGACACCCAGTCCATTCCGACGATGGTCACGAGGTAATCGAAACCGCAGTCGTCGCGGAGCGACTTCACCAGGTCGTGAAGCTTTGCGTCGGGGATGTTCACCAGCAAAATCTCACCCTCCTCGAAGGTAGCTTCGGGGAACTGACGCGAGATTTTTTCCTGCAAGTTAGCCATGTATGTCGTATGATGGTTTATCAGTCAATGTTGGCCGCTGCGACATCCTCGATGGGGTGGGCGGCAAGAAATTCCTTCTGGTTCTCCTGGCGGTTCTTGCCTCCGAAGAAGCGTTCCACCTTGATTTTGCGCGACAGCTGCATGATCGAGTAAATCATAGCCTCGGGACGGGGAGGACATCCGGGGCAGAACACGTCGACAGGGACAATGTCCTCGATGCCCTTCGCCACATGGTAGCTTTTGCGGAACGGGCCGCCGGAGATGGCGCAAGAACCGCAGGCGATGACATATTTGGGCTCGGCCAGCTGGTCATAAAGACGGCGGAAGACAGGCACCATACGGTGGACGATGGTACCGGCCACCATCATGAAGTCGGCCTGACGGGGCGAGGCACGGGCTACTTCCCAGCCGAATCGCGCCATATCAAAACGGGCGGCTCCAAGCGACACGAATTCGATGCCGCAGCAACTGGTGGCGAAGGTGAGCGGCCAGAGCGAGTTTGAACGCCCCCAGTTGATAAGTTTGTCGAGAGAACCGACAAGCACGTTGGTTCCCGACTCCTGAAGCTCTGTGACAAGCTTCTCGATGTATTCGTTGTCCTTCCAGGCCTCGTAAGGGAGCCCCTGGGCGGTCACATGCTTCATTTCCATTCAAGCGCTCCTTTCCGCCAGGCGTAAACGAGGCCCAGCACTAAAATTGCGAAAAAAACAGCGACGCAGAGAACTCCTTCACCTCCGAGGGCGCGCATCTTGACGGCCCAAGGGAACAGGAAGACAGTTTCCACGTCGAACATCAGGAAGAGGATGGCGAACAGATAATAACCCACATGAAAACGGGCCATTGATTCGCCGCGTGTCGGGATACCACACTCATATGCCTCTCCTTTCTGCGGGTTGAAGGAGCGGGGAGAAATAAGGCCGGCGAGCCACATGGCCAGCCAAACCAGCCCTGCTCCGGTGAGCAGCGCCACGATGGCGAACACTACGGCGTCGATGCCAAAAATTCCTAAAGATATCATGAACTATTTTGTTGTGATTCCTGGTCTATTGTGGCCGTCTCGGACAGCGGGAACTACCGGGACAACCGTTTAGGGTTAGATGATCGATAACACCGAGAGCTGATTCCCGGGCATAACCGTTGCCTGTCAAAAAGACATAGTCTTAACCTCTGGTTATCAACAATCTGTAATCAGAAAAGCAAAACCGCGACCCACGGGAGCGGATTTACGGCTACAAAGATAGGAATTTTTTGGTAATCAATTGTTAAAAAACTCCCACAAAATTATCCCCCTCCCAAATTTTCCAAAAAAACCGCCATCCCTTCGAGAACCGCCATCCATCGAATTAACATCATTTAACCTTGCGTTCACACCATCTTTCCTCCAAGTATTGAATGGAATTTTAACACCAATCACTACTTTTGTCAATAGTTTCAAAAATTTCCTCCTGACAATGATTCCCTCATCACTGCAATCCCTGTTGAAAGGCCAGCCCAATGAAATCCAACCTTGGTTTTCAGAAATCGAGACTTCCGAAGAATTCCAATTTTCGAAAGCCCTGACGGCATGGCAAAACTGGAAGAACCTCGTCATTTCCAAATCCGAACTCCAACGGATGCTCACCTTGAAATATGAGGAGTTCCGCGACAGCACGAATCCTGACATATCCCGTGTGCGTCACGCGTTGTTCTCCCTCGTCGCATATTGCGACACAAAAGCAAACAACAAGCAATTCCTCAACGCATACCCCGACAAAAGGACAATCGCCCGCGCGGGCATATATCAGAATGTATGGGTAAAGCAGCTCCTCCTATTCAAACTTGGTGCCCCATTGACCAGCAAGGGGACACAAAATATGATTGCTTATCTCGAATCACCATGTGACAACTGGCCAATTGTCTCGGAAAATCACCGCCAGCAGATTCTCTTATGGTTGACAGGCAAGCAATATAACCGGGCAACTTTCAATCAGGACATTGAAGAAGCCCTTGGAAAATACTGGAATGGCAAAAATCCCGACAACAAGACCACATATTTCACACGTTGCATCTACTACCTTGACAATGAATGGAAAAACCCACCTATTGAGGGGCTTTTTGCGCATGACACGGATGACACTTGGAAATCTGAGCTTATACATGAAATGCAATCCTCCGCATATGGTTGTATTTGGTGGCATAAACGGCCGGTCAACTATAAAAACGAGATAATCTCATCTCTTCGGTCAAAAATCAACGATGGGGAAACTTTCGATTTCTTTTATATTTCGGGGAATATGGCAACTTATCGAGCCAGAGTGGTAGACTTCTCTTTAAAAGAGTCTTATAATAAAGTCGTTTCCCAATGGAAAGAAAAGGCTCCCGTATGGTTTAATGAAGAAGCAGCCGATTATATGTCATCCACCCAATCGGCAGACATCATTTTTCTAATCGATAAATTCGAAAAACTGGGAAAGCCCATACCAATCAACAAATTCCGCAGATATAAGAATATGAAATACAGTCAACGGCAGACAATGGCAGCATATTCCGATATAAAAGGGGGCATCGAACCGACCCCGGCAGACCCGTATGTTGAGAAGCTTGTCAGGCTGCTTGAAAAGAACCGCAACCTCATCCTGACAGGTGCTCCCGGCACAGGCAAGACATACCTCGCGGCACAGATAGCCAAGGCCATGAACGCCCAATATGAGCGCGTTCAGTTCCATCCCTCTTATGACTACACCGACTTCGTGGAGGGTTTACGCCCCGAGAAAAATGAAGGCAAGGAGATTGGTTTCAAGCTAATGCCCGGTTCGTTCAAACTGTTCTGCCAGAAAGCGCTCGACTCTCTGGACAACAACCCGGAAGAAAGCCCCAAGTACCTCTTCCATATCGATGAAATCAACCGTGGGGAAATCTCAAAAATCTTCGGGGAACTGTTTTTCTCAATCGAACCGTCATACCGAGGAGAAAAAGGGAAGGTAAAAACCCAGTACCACAACCTCATAACGGACGGTGACATCTTCGAGGATGGATTTTTCGTGCCGGAAAATGTCTATATCATCGGCACAATGAACGACATCGACCGAGGAGTGGAAGCCATGGATTTCGCCATCCGTCGTCGCTTCGCGTGGATAGAGGTAAAGGCCTCAGACCGTCTCCAGATGCTTGACTCCATGACAGAATCGGGAGTAAGTCAGTCTGTCATCGATGAGGCCAAACTGCGTATGGCAAGTCTGAACAACGCAATATCAGAGGTTGAATCGCTTGGAGACGCGTACCATGTCGGAGGAGCGTACTTTCTTAATCTCACAAACTACATCGACGACCCCGATCCATTCGGCAAATTGTGGGAATATCATCTGCGCGGGCTGCTGTATGAATACTTGCGTGGTTCGGAGGCCTGGAAGGAAACCCTAAACAAGTTCAAGGATGAATACGACCACCCGAAGGCCGACCATACAGACCACTGACAACACCCTCTGCCAGGAGTATTCTGACTTCGCGCCTGATTCTCCCGAGATGGCCCTGCTCCGGGAGCTGTCGGATGTCACATTTCCCGAACTGTCTCGCCACCACGGGGTAACAGTGTTTCCCCAAGGCTCATTGGCCGACACAAAGGAGGATGGAGAGTTGTTACACCTAAACACCGACGGCACTTTCTCCACAACAAACCTGATGGGATTTATCGGGAAAGGGGAAACCACACTATCCATAACATCACGTTTCGCTGAAAAAGGTAACGACTTTTTCCTTCATTATATGTTGGGAAAGGTAATGTCATTGCGCCTCTTCGATCTTGACCATCCGTGTGATTATGACCCCTCTCTGAACTTTCTGATTTATCTCTTTCCATATTTTCTGAGGAAAGCGGTCGCGCAAGGTCTTTTCAAAACTTATGTCAACGTCAACCACAACGACCCAGACATCAAAGGGCCTCTCGACCTGAAACGTCACCTGAGACAGAACATTCCATTCAGGGGAAACATCGCATATTCCTCCCGCGAGCGGATGACCGACAACTGTATGACGCAATTGATACGCCACACCATCGAGACCATCCGGACCATCCCCTACGGTCGCCCCATACTTTCCAATGACCCGGAAACCGAAAAAGCTGTGCGGCTCATAATCTCGGCCACCCCCTCCTATTCCCGCAATGATCGGGAGAAAACCATAAAGCAAAACCTCAAACCGGCCCGTCACCCATATTTCACCGCATATTCCCCGTTGCAGAAATTATGCCTTATGATTCTGCATAACAAGAAGATGCACTATGGCAACGGCAAGACTGACACCCACGGTATTCTCTTTGACGGCGCATGGCTATGGGAGGAATATCTGGCCAAAGTGATGGCAAGCAACCGTGAATTCGCATCATATGATTTGCGACATCCCTGCAACCGCAGGCATTCCGGAGCCATATACCTCTCTGACAGGTTCATGAATCATAACAACGGGAACTTCTCCACCCTTGGATGCTTTCCCCGTTACCCCGACTTCCACACCTCCACCACCGTTTTGGACGCAAAATACAAGCCTCTTGACAACAAGTCAAAAGATATTCGTGACGACTGCCATCAACTAATCACATATATGTATGTGATGGCCCGCAAACGGGGGATATTGCTGTTCCCGCATAAAATTGAGAACTTGACTCACCATTACGAATACCTCCTGAACGGACACGGCGGCTCAATGCACCTCATCGGTATGTCGATACCCCAAGGATGCGCCACATTCAAGCAATTCGCGGCTGAGATGGAGAAATCAGAGAAAGCATTAATGTCGACATTGCTAAGTCTGGAGAGCAGTGAATAGCCCCACAAGCAACGCGGGCTTTCAAGCAATGGAGCCGTTGCGGCGGAAATAGAGGAAACGGTTGTCGCCGGCCTGCTCCTCTTTCTCCAGTATGCCGCAAGCGAACGGGAGGGAGGGCGCGGGATGGCCGCCACGTTCACCGAGCACCACCGGGGAAATCTCCACCCGGAGTGAATCCCACATTCCGGTCTCCAAGAGGTGGGAGAGATAACGCGGGCCGGCCTCCACGAGGACAGAAGTAATACCGTATTCGGAATAAAGGGTCTCGAACGGGTCATTTCCTGTCAGAACGACGGCTGATTTCAAGAGGGTTGCATCCGGGGACACGTTTCCCGAACGGTCAAGGATGAAGGGGCGGGGCGCACGTCCCGCCCAGTCGCGCAACGTCAGTCTCGGGTTATCGGCATTGACGGTGGCGGCGGTGGTCAGTATGGCCTCATTCTCGCTGCGGAGTTTCATCGTCGCCATTCTCGTCAGAGGTGTGGAGAAGGGATATGCCGGTTCATCCGGGCTTCGCTTGACATCCATATATCCGTCAGCCGATTGCGCCCACTTCAGGGTGATATATGGCCGACGCAAGGTCTGGGCGGTGAAAAACACCTTGTTAAGGGAGATTGATTCCTCGGCCAGGACTCCGGTAACGACCTCTCCGCCAGCCTCGCGAATCATCGCGATTCCCCGCCCGTTCACCTTTGGGTTGGGGTCTCCGGCACCTACCACGACGCGGGGGATGCCGGTGTCAACGATGAGTTTGGCGCATGGCGGGGTCTTACCGTAATGCGAGCATGGTTCCAACGTGACATATATGGTGGATTCTGTAAGCAGATGTCTGTCAGCATCCCTGACCGAAGCGACGGCATTGACCTCGGCGTGACCTTCGCCACAACGGCGATGCCACCCCTCCCCTATCACCCTGCCGTCGGGGGCGACAATCACTGCCCCGACCATCGGATTGGGGGCTGTGAATCCCCGTCCGTTCGCCGCCAGCTGCAACGCACGGCGCATATATGTCTCGTTGATTTCCATGATTATCCGTTTATTGTCACAATGCGGGAGCATTCAATGTCACCGCCTCCCCCTCGTTACCGTAACGGTCATAGGGGGCGACAGCATACCAGTATCCTTTCAACACCCTGGCAGGAAGCTCGAAAGTGTTGCCATATGTGACACCGATTATATATTTGCCGTCGAAATTCGGGCCGTCACCGGCCAGCGCGTCGATTGGCCCGACATCCATCGGAATGGCATAGCAGACATACCGCCCGCTACCCCTGTCAAACCAGCTCAGAGACTTGTCCTTGCGGCTCAGATTCTTCACTTTCTCCATAGCCGGTGCCTTTTTCCAGGTCATAGGAGGCATCAGGGCCTGAGTGGCATATTCGTTCATCGCCAGCTCGCGGTCAAGCCCGCGGGCCTTCTTCCCGGTGAGATGGGCGGCGGAATAGAACACCTGGCCAGACGGAATCCCCGCCTTGCGCGATGCAAGCCTGGTCACCCCCACCTCCTTGCGCTGCTCTTTCCAGGCAGCTTCACCGGCAGGCAGGCTCGGGACATTCTGGCTCACGAACAGATGACGTCCGAAATGCCGCGCCACATCCGCCCACCATTCTACCAACGGCTGGAAAGGGTTTGTAGCATGCTCCATCGGCCAGTAAACCTGCGGGGAGACATAATCCACAGTGCCGTCGGCGAGCCAGCGCAACGGATCGCAATAGATGTCGTCATACATCCAGTCGCGACCTACCGACGGCGGTTCGAGCCCATGCTCGGCGCATGCCTTTCCATTCCCACCGGCCACACCGGCGGGAGCCACACCGAATCTCACCCAAGGCTTTTCCTCCTGAATCATACTGTAGACCTCCGAGATGGCCGTAGCCACATTCTGACGGCGGCGGTCACTCTCCTCAACCGGATCCATACCCTCCGGTACGGGGAATTTCTCGGGATAGAAATAATCGTCGAACACAAGTCCGTCGACATCATAATTGCGCACAATCTCCCGGCAGACCTCAACGATATGCTTTCTCGCATCGGGATTCCCGGGGTCAAGGATAGACACCCCCTTGACGGTGGTCTTCTTCTGAGCCGGACGGCTTTTACCCTTCTTCCCCTTGGCGCGAGATTTCGCGGCAGGGACAGTGACAGTTTTGAGTTGCGACAGTACCCATTCCTTCTCGATGGCCCGGCGGTCGGCCGGAGTCGAGGGGAGGTTCGCCGAGGATGAGAACCTGAAAGGATTAACCCACGCGTGAAGCTCAAGTCCACGGGCATGGCACTCCCTGACGGCAAATTCCAGCGGGTCCCACCCCTTGGCGGGAGCTGTGCCACGCCCTCCGGTCAGATACGCGCTCCACGGCTCAAGCGATGACTTGTAGAGCGCGTCAGCCATAGGCCTGACCTGAAGCAGCACCGAGTTGAATCCCGAGGAGGCCGCCATGTCGAGCAACGCCGTCAATTCCTTTTTCTGCGCCTCGGCGGCCGCAGGCGTGGAGCCGGAAACCGATGGCCAGTCTATGCCATACACCGTGGCCACCCACAGCCCCCTCATCTCATATTTGGGGGCGGCGAATCCACGCGAGATACAGGAGAGGAGGAGAACAATCCCTAAAATCAGACCGGTCTTTCTCATCTCTCGCCGCTGATTTTAAGTGTCGCCCCTGCCGAGTGAGCCGAAACGATGGGATTATACTGACTCTGAACCTGGGCCACACCGCTGGCGAAGCTTCCGGCCTGAGAGGCGAACAGCTCGTAGGCCAACCGGTAGGTGCCTCGGGGGAGGAAATCAATGAATATGTTTGTCTGCGAGTCGCGGTTTTCACGGTAGAAACAAAGCCCCTCCGAGAAAATCGGCGCGGGAAGCTGCTCGACAGGTTCCAGTCCGGCGGCACGCAAATCCTCAATCACGACATACGAGAGGTCATCCTCTACCCGGAGGGTAAGCTCGACCCTCACGCGGTCGCCGACCTTGAAAGCGGTAGCCGGAATCCATTCGTCACCCCGGGCAATCATCAGCGACTTCTCAACCGAGATTTCCTGACATCCGACAGCCTTGATGGAATCCATCGGGAGACGGCGCATCATCACCACACCACCGACCGACGGGTAATCCGCCTGGCGGTCGATTGTCATGGTGGCAGGCACCGTGAGCATAGAGGTAATCTGCTCGGTGAAAGCCCCGGTGGCATACTCCTCAGACTGCGGCTGCAGCAGAGTGTCACCGATATGTATGGCGGTCCCACGCGTGTTAATCTTCAGCGGCTTGCCGCTTGAGAGAATCGAGGCGACAGCCTGGGTGGTCATCACCGCATTCCCCCAGTCATTGTTAGTCTTGTTGAGAATCAGCCACTGGCGGATTTTCTCCACATCGTCGCATCCCGGCTCGACAGCATTGAAAGCATCAAGCAGAAGCGAGGTGATGCCTACCCTGTCGAAACTCCATAGTGTCACATATCGGTCAAGCTGCTGCCACCACATACCCTTCTCCGGAGTGGAGGTGGCGTATTCACGCAATGACTGCAGCACCTGACGCGCTGTGGCGTTGTAACCGTGATTATTGAGAATCAGGGCATACACACCCTTCATCGGCACACCGGCATCCTTCCATCCGGCTACAGCCTTCTGCACCTCCGACTCTATCACGCGGGAGGCGGCTGTCGAGGGTTTGACCTGCGGGAACTTGTCGCGGATGGTAACATACAGCCAGTAATCCCCCTTGGGGTATTTCTTGAAGTCAGCGGCAGTCTCCCGGTCGAGATGTGCCAGCGACTCCTTAATCATCTTTGACAGACGCTGGTCAGCGGGTAGCCATCCCATACGGTTGAGGTCACCCAGCTCGTCGAGAATTACCTCTGTCGCCCAGCGCGACACTGCCGGATATCGGTCTGACCAGCTCCAGCCGCCGTCAGCCCTCATCTGGGCGAGACGGTCGATAGCGTCGGAAATCACCTTGCGGGTCTGTCGTTTGTCAAACAGCAGGGAGAGCCGCTGCATCCTTTCGGTGTCGCTCAACGCCTCTGACACCCAGGGGGTGGCATTGAGAAGCATCGTTTTGAGTTCCTGGTTCTTCTCCAGGTTGGAAACCAGGGCAGAATCGCCAGTCTCAGCCCATCGGCGGAGCACACGCGCCAGTTCGGGATTGTCGTGGAGTATGCCATCAGCTACCGCAGCCGAGAACAGTGCGGCGGCCGCTTCCACAGATGAGTTGATTTTCCCTTCGCGCAATCCAGGAAGAGCAGACACCACCTGCCAGGAGGGATTCTCGGTGAAGTTGAGATACGCACGATCATCGCCCGACATGGCAGGAAGATTGATTGAGAAAGAAGCGTCGTCCGGAGCGATATAGAACATCTCCGACTCCACCACATCCTGCTCCGAGGGGAGGACAGGAAGCAGCGTCTGTTCGCCGTCGGCGTAATCCCCCGAGACGGCGCGGACGCGGTAAATCAGTCCGGTCTCACCTGTCGGGGCGACAACCTCCACCGAAGCGACAGCCGATGCCTTACCGTCAAGTTCGACAGCCTTATCCTCGCGGAGAAGCACCTTCCCGGACGATGCGGAGACAACCTCGGAGACGACATTGATTCGCCGTAACGAATCGGTATTGTTCATCACCGAAGAGGCCAGCACCACTGAGTCGGCTGTGCGTAGGAAACGGGGGGCATTCTGCGACACCATGACCGGCTTGGAGGATACAATCTCAGCCGAAGTCGATGCGGTAAGCAGCTCCTTGTTATAGGCCATAGCCCTGAGAATCCATGTGGTATTGGCATCCGGCACAGTGTAGCTGATTTCCAGTGAGCCGTCTTCGGCGGTGGTCAGCATAGGGCGGAAGAACGCCAGGGGTATTTCCGAAGGGCGGTAAGACTCTTCATTCGCGCCTGCGGCTTCATCCTTGTGTTCGGCAACATTCTCAATATCATCGGCAGAAGCCCCGTTGTCCGCGGTGACAGCAGCCCCGGCAGCCATAAGCGGGGCAGCCTCCTGCTCCACCGCCATCTCATCCATGGCCACCTCTTCGGTCATATCCCTACTTGTGGACTTGAACATCACCGACTTAGCCCCCCTGATACGGATGTTGCGGAGACCACCGCCAGTGAAACTCATTCCATACAGCTGGAAGGTGGGAGCGGAGATGAGATACCCGTCCTTATACCGGAAATCCTTGGAGACGGAGGTCGACATAGTAGAGAAGTTCCATCCATTCGACAGCATAGTCCATCCGCCGGGGTTGAAGGAGGTCAATGACAAAGGATTTGAAGCCAACACATCGATGGCCTTGTTTGACATGTCGAGGAACATAGCACTTTGAGCTGTGGCCTTGTCTGAGGGCTTCACCCTGAACGTTATCTTCTCCTCTTGTCCCGGAATCACCTTGTCGCGGAATGTCTCTATCTCGATGGCGATTGACTGGCGCGAAGCAGAAGCTTTGACCTCGGTCTCATAACGGAATGACTCGAAGTTCCTGACGCATTCAAACAGGACCCGCGCCGACTCAACTCCGGCGGGAAGGGCATCCTCAATCTCCTGCATACCCTTTTTCAGGGTCAGCCACCGTTTCCCGATGACTTTGCCGGGATAGGCGGACGCAATCATCCTCACATGCACATCACCGCAGTCCGACCCGAGGATAAGCTTGTATTTCCCATCGGCATCAGCCGTGACATTCCCATCAGGCATCCATAAAGCCTGTTTCACCGGGCATATCGCGTCGGTCGGACGGTAAAGCACCATCTGACAGGGGGCTGACGATTGGGCTATTGCGGTGTCAACCGGCATAAACACCATCGAGTAGCTTCCCGTCTGGAGGGAACGGATGATGTCTGCGACCGGACGGTGGCCTACCTCACCCTCGGCCACGACAGCCGAGTCACGGGTCACCTTGTATCTCAACGCGAGGGGCTTGATGTCGCCATTGGCATCACGGGCCTCAACTGTCGCATTGAATGGGGCGGCCAGATTTATCTGTGCCGGAATTGACGCTACAATCCCAAACGGTTTACCCATATTGAAGCAGGCGGTCATCGTGCGGGTCTCCCCGTCTGGGGATGTCACTTCGATGTCACAGACGAATATGCCGTCAGGAGCCGGACTGGCCGCGATGGCCGATGCCGGAATCACGACGGTGAACTTGCCGTCCTGCGCGGTCACTGTCTCGCCGGTGTAGAATACCGGAGACTCGGTTTTCCACCACCAGAATCCCTGCTGCACTTTCAGCGAAGCTTTCACCTGAGCCTCGGCAATCGGGAAGCCGGAGTATGCCACAGCCTCGCCGGTCACCGACGCGCTGTCTGCCACAGACACCGGACGGTTTACCGCCAGCGTCTTGACCTCGAATGTAGGGAGTTTGTAGTCGCTCACCATGAATGAACGAGAACCACAAAAATCGATTACCCTCTTAGCCCCGGGGGCATCTCCTGCCCTGAGCTGGAAACCGCCGGTAAGGCCTGCGGTCGGGAGAGTGAATTTCCCCTCTGCCGTGCCCCAGGAATCAGTGGTGACATAAATAGTGTCGACAGGCTGGAAATTGGCATCGCGCAGCTCAACCCCAACGCGCCGTCCGGCTGCAATCACACGGTTGGCGGCTGATGAGGTATAGGCCACAAGGGCGAACTCCACCTCGTCTCCCGGACGGTAAAGCCCCAGGGAGGTGAACAGCTCGATATTCAGATGCTTGCCGTCGCCGGTCTCATAAGGGGTCGAAGCCGAGACTCCGGGAGCGTACCTGTCGTTGCCTTTGGTTACAGAAAGCAACCCGTATTCCTTTATGGCCAACGCTTTCTCGCCGTCAGCATCAGTCTTCCCCTCGAAAGGAGCAGCCTGATTGCGGCGTGACCAGGGGCGGAAATATATCTCGGCATCCTTGACCGGCTTGCCTGAAATCGCGTCGACCACCCAGGCTGAGGATGATTCCCCTACGGTAAGGGTCGAGAGCGACAAATCACTGCAGCGGACAACCCGCAGGCTTCCGGAGTCATACTTGCCGTCAACCGACATCCTGACCACATACATCCCGTAGCCGGGGAAGGTGATTTCGGTCTTGGCGGAAGCGGAAAATGGCAGTTCCCTGTCAAATTCAAGGGTCTTGGTCTCGATGGCTTTGCCGAGATTGGTGCCCCTTACCCAGTTGTCGTCAGCCTCGATGCCGCCACGGGCGGTGACATCAAACATCTCAAGCTTGACCGACCTGCCGTTAACGCTGTTCACTGTCAGCGGCACCAACTTGTCGGGGGACACCTGTGACGGCATATCGAAGCTTGCCGAGGGCATTCCCAAACGGTTGATGGCATTGGTGATATCATTCACAAGTATGCCCGACGGGTAATGCTCGCGATATTCAACCAGAAGAGGATATACAGTTCTCGCGTCCTCTCCGGCGGCAAATCCGTCAGCAGCCTTGTCGAGAAACAGCCCCGCAAGCTCTTCATCCCGGTTGAGGTCATACAATCTGAGCATTTCACGGGTGAAGGCGGAGGGAACCTTGGATGAGGCTCTCACACCGAAACCACGCGGCTGAGGCCGGTTGGCGGAGAACATATATCGGTTCACAAACTCCCTGACCGCAATCTCCTCGACAAAACGGGGAGCGGTCTGGTCTTTGTGGGCATCAATCAACGCAGTGTATATACCCAGAATCATACCCAACGGGCGACATGTGGGGCCGGGGCGCAATGTCGGGTCACACGGATTCTCCATCAGTTTGCTGTTTAGCACCCTCATGCCCTTGCCGGATGCGAAGACATCAAGGTTGTTGATTCCGGAGACAGCTATGAAATCGAAAAGCGTGGGATAGAACCGCAAATCCCTGTCGGAAACCTCCACGATGCCGACATAATCCTTCAAAGGGAGTTTCCGCAGCTCATCAGCCGCAGCGAGGGAGGATTGAGTGAGCGACATCACCTTGTCAAGGAACTGGCGCGAGCTCCACAGACGGTAGTCGTCACCGGGATTGGCCACCGTCTCGCGGCGGTCATAAGTCCAGCGGTCAGAGGTGTATATCTGGGTATAAATCTTGGCAGACAAAGCGTCAAGCAACGCTTTGGCCGCCGGGTCATCCTCGTGGGCGGCAAGTTCGGCGACCTGTCCCAGCACCACCTGCAGCGAGTCAGTGTTGACCTGGGCCTTGGCCAACCCAAGGCGTATCATAGCGTTGACAGCGCCCTTGCCGTCACCGGTTTTCAACGCCGCCTTCAAATCTGCGGCGGCAGTCTTTTCCACCTTGCCGGGGAAAGCGAAATCAGGCTCGGCACCGTGTCCGAAAAATGGATTCAACAACATGACAGAAAATATGAATAACGCCCTGAAGAAGCCGGGCCGGCTCAACTTCATCGCTGATCTCATAGCGGATGGGATTATGATTCGTGTGGAATATGTTGAAACGCCGCAGCGTGCCGGAGTTTGCCCCGACCTTGACGGCACCTTGCGGGCAAACGCAGCACGCTGCGTCAGATAAACATCAGGCCGTGGCCTGAATGTTCAATGTTCGCTTTGACTTTTTGAGATTTTCCCTCTTTGCCGGGCTTGTTCTTATTTCTCGCCACCCTTGATTTTGGTGCGGAGACGGTGGTGCTGCTTCATCATCTCGCGGTTGAACTGACGTTCGACAGCTTTCAGACGGAACAGCTGCTTGCGTGAGAGAATATCCTTGAACTTGTCCATATACTCCCGTTCGAGCTGGGCCGAACGGACAGCAGCGTCATAGACAGCCTCGGTGGCTTTCTCGTATTCGAGGTCGGAAGCGTTGGGCATCTCGGCCACACGTTTCTCCATCGCGCGGGCCTCGTCGTTTATCTTCGCCTCGTTGTCTTCCATCTCCTCATAGAGGGGATAGAATTTTGTCTGCTGCTCGCGTGTCAGCTCAAGTTCCTTTGTCAGATAGATACGTTTGTACTGGCGCATCTCTGTCATCCATTGCTCACGTTCGCCGGGGCTTTGGGGCGCAGCCGACGCTGTGAAAACGGCTGAGAGCGACAGCCACATCAACGCTACCAGAGTAAATATCCTGATATTCATAAAAAGCTCTTTTTGGTTACACGACAGTCTTCTTTCGCGAATCAATACAATGTCTCCTCAAGAGAATCGGCGGGAATCATATCATCTACCGAGATGCTGTCAAGATACATATCCTCCAGCACCTCGCGTCCGGAAACATCGTCGCGGAGGTATTCATATATAAAAGTATCGTCGGAAAGGGCACTTGACAGGATTTCGTTGTTGTCAATCGAAAGGTCAACATTGCCAGTACCGAGCATGGAGAACATCTTCACCATACACCACACACCGGCAAACATGGCCGCCATATAGACAAACGGCCTCACCCTGCTCCAGAAAGAACGGGGAGCCTCGATTTTCCTCGGGGTCTCGGCCTGCTCGTTGACAGGGAGCATAGCTTCCATCCTCTGCTGGAAATCGGCGAAGTAACCGTCAGGGACGGTCATTCCGTCATTTCGGCCTATCTTGTCAAGTATATTTTCCTTGTCAGTTCTCATCGCTGTTGTCTTTGAAGCTGTCGCATTTCGAAATTTTGACTGATTCGAAAATGAAAGGTTTAAACTCTGTTTAATCTTTTTTCGGGGCAGATTAGGGTTTCGGAATCTCCCCGGGCATCAAATTCAGTCATTGTCAGCGAAATATTGCTCGATTTTTTTCACGGCGAGATGATAAGAGGCTTTCAGCGCCCCGACCGATGTCCCGAGAATCTCAGACATCTGTTCATATTTCATCTCGTCATAATATTTCATATTGAACACAAGTCTCTGTTTCTCTGGGAGCGAGGCGACAGCCTTTCGTAGCTTGAGGGCAAGGGCGTCGCCATCCACATATTCATCGCTCTCTATGAGGTTGACAAGGTGGCTTTCCTCATCGTCCAAGCTGATGTTCAGACGTTTGCGCTCCTTTGACAGGAAAGTGATGGATTCATTGAGTGCTATCTTGTAAAGCCAGGTCGACAGCTTCGCGTCACCCCTGAACCCTTCGACCGACTGCCATGCCTTCAGGAAGGTGTTCTGGAGGATGTCATTGGCGTCGTCATGGCTCTCCACCATACGGCGGATTTGCCAGTAAAGCGGCTCGGAATACTGCCGCATGACATCATTGAACGCCTGCCGGCATGTCTCTGGTTGCCGGAGCCGTTCGATGAGTGTTGAATCTTCGCGGGGTAGTTCTTTTGCCATCAAAGTCGGTTTTTGAGCTTCAAATTTAACAATTAAATTCCGGTTTGACAAAACCGCCCCCATTTTTTACGATTTATTTACGATTTCCCTTTCTTGAAGTATATGGCAGCGCTTGCGTCCGTCAGATTTCATAATGTCGCGGAAATGTCGTAACTTTGCGCCCGAATATCGCGGCCTACACCTTATCCGGGCCCTTTACAGAGTAAGATGCGAGATGTAGCAACAGCCATAACGACGTTGATTTCAGCCTTCCTGCCGGCGGCTGCTGTCGCCGCAACCGCTACTCTCGCGACAGATTCGGTCACTGACCGGCTACAGGGGGTGGTACTTGGGGAGGTGTCTGTCACCGCAATCAAGGGGGGTGACACACCCAACGCCGACGAGGCGGTAACATATATCGGCAGCAGCGCAGTGAAGACCTATGACCTCGTCAATCTCAGGGAAGCGTCGGCACTCGCCCCGAATTTCTACATTCCGGCCTACGGTTCGCGTATGACATCCTCTATATATGTCAGGGGGCTCGGTACCCGCATCGACCAACCCGTCGTGGGGCTTAACATCGACAACATACCTATAATAAACAAGGACAACTTCGACTTCGACCTGGCCGACATCGACCGTGTAGAGATTCTGCGCGGCCCCCAGAACATACTCTACGGCAGGAACACGATGGGGGGACTGGTCAACATCTACACCCTATCCCCGCTGAGTTTCGAGGGGGTTAGAGCCAGGCTCTCTTACGGCAACCACAACACCTGGCGCGCGTCGGCGGGTGTCTACGGCAAACTTTCCGGGAAACTCGGTATGTCGCTGACCGGAGAGGTTTCAGGCACAGACGGTTTTTTCCGCAACGAGCACAACAACAGCAAGGTAGGACGCGAACGTCTCGCTGCCCTGCGCTGGAAGACATCCTTCCGCCCTACCGGGAAAGTGGTAGTGGAGAACACGGCGATGCTCACCCGTGGCAGACAGAACGGCTACCCTTACCTCACCGTGGCCACAGACCGCATCGCCTACAATGACACCTGCTATTACAGCCGCCTCTCTTTTGTCGACGGCCTGACAGTCAAGCATTCTTTCAAAGGTATCACCTTCTCCTCCATAATGAGCGTCCAGTATCTCGACGACGACATGACGCTTGACCAGGATTTCACCGAAGCCGACTATTTCACCCTGCGTCAAAAGCGCAAGGAATGGGCGTTCACCGGCGACTTCGTGGCGCGTGGCCCTCAGACAGGGAGTTACTCCTGGCTCACGGGGGTGTTCGGCTTCTACCGCCGCTCAAAGATGGAGGCCCCGGTGACATTCAAACAGACAGGAATAGACCGTCTCATCATCGCCAACCGCAACAATGCCAACCCCTATTACCCGATAGGCTGGGATGAACCATCCTTCACTCTCGGCAGCGACTTCACGATGCCCTCTGGCGGCATGTCAGCCTATCACGAGAGTTCGCTGAAACTCGGCGACTTCACCATCACCGCCGGGCTGCGTTTCGACTGGGAACGGACATCGCTCGATTTCCGCAGTTTCTGCAACACATCATACACGGTGTATGACAACACCGACCCGACCCTCTCCCCTCTTCCTGTCTTCCACAAATCCCCTGTCAACATCGATGAGAGTGACAACCTTTCGCACGATTACACCCAGCTGTTACCGAAAATCTCCGTGTCTTACCGGATTCCCGGCAACCACGGCAACATATACGCCTCTGTGACCAAGGGCTACAAGGCCGGCGGATACAACACACAGATGTTCTCCGACTTCCTTCAGCAACGCCTTATGTCGGAAATGGGGCTGACTCAGCAATATGATGTCGACCAGACGGTCTCATACCGTCCAGAGACCGACTGGAACTACGAGGTCGGTGCCCACCTGAGCCTGCTTGACCAATCCCTGGCAATCGATTTCTCGGCATTCTGGATTGACATCGACAACCAGCAAGTGACGATGTTTCCCGAGGGGAGCATCACAGGACGCATCATGGCCAACGCCGGGAAAGCCCGCTCAAGAGGTGTGGAGCTGTCGGCATCCTACCAGTCACTGGCGGGATGGTTCGCCCGTGGCGCGTATGGATTCACGGATGCCCGTTTCATCGATTTCAACAACGGCAGGGCCGACTACTCGGGTAAAAGGGTACCTTACGCTCCCTCCAACACCCTGTTTCTCGGGGCGGGTTACACACGCAGCCTGAGCGGATTCATCGACGGGATTTCGGCGGAGGTCAACACCCGTGGTACCGGAAGCATCTGGTGGGATGAGGCAAACACCGTAAAACAGCCATTTTATATGCTCCTCAACGCCTCCGTGGCGGCCACCCACAAGGGATTCCGCCTGGAGCTTTGGGCAGACAATATCACTGCCACGCAATATGCGACGTTTTATTTCGTTTCAATAGGGAACGCGTTCCTCCAGCGTGGCAACGGCTTCTCAGCCGGAGCGACCCTTAGCTGGGAGCTGGATTTCTAAATAGTTTTAACTCAAGACTCGACAAACAAAACAACAAACACTGAAATATGAGATTCTTCAAATTCCTCCCCCTCCTGTTCCTGTCGGCTTTCATACTCACCTCTTGTGGAGATGACGGTCCTCAGGAAAACTCCCAGACACTGATTATCCAGTCTTCGCTCAACTATGTCTCGGTCATAGACCGCACAGACAACACCCAATCGGTTCTTCCAGGCGCGGATTACGGTATCGTGGTCAATCTCGACCGTTCGACCCTCCAGCTCAACGTAAACAACTTCCAGTTCGCCGCAAGCGAACGCGCTATCTCGTTCACCCTTCCCGAACTCCGCATGGATTTCACCCAGACCGGATGGGAAATCAACTCAAACGACCCTATCAGCGTCGATACCGGCAACGGAAGCGCGGTCATCTCCAACCTGCGCCTCAAATTCGTGCTTCGCAGCGACGGATCGCAGAATCTTGTCACAATCAACTTTGTGCTTGACAGCCGTTATGAGGTGACCACCATCTTCACCCATAACCAGTTTATCGGCGAGACAAAGTCAACCGACATCACCGACCCCGAGAACAATCCTTTCTCCACCAACCAGTCACGCTATCTGGTCATTCTTGATGGAAAGACAAAGAAAGCGGAAGTGCAGATTGCCTATCCGAAGTTCCTCGAAGGCATGCCTTCAAATCTGGGTGTCATGAGATTCAAGGATATACCCGTGACCTTCACAAAGGATGGATTCACTTTCGCCACCGGAAGCCTGATTCCGGAAATATCCAACGTTCCCTATCCCGCCTTCGCCATCACCAACCTCAGCGGCACTGTCGTGGCAGGCAAGACCTTGTCGCTCACTTTCGAGTGTGAGAAATACAACCGAAAGGTAACCGTAGCCGGGACTGCCTATTGACATTCCCCGGTCAGCATAACTCTTTTTTCGTCACCGTCGCGGTTCTTTCCTGCAGGAAGGGACCGTGACGCGACGGTTTTGAAGACGACATCTCTTTTCCACAAACTCCTCCAAAAATCCCCACAATGAACGACTATTTCATCAAACGGAAAATATGCATAGTGACATCGACCAGGGCCGACTGGGGCCTGCTCAGCGGTGTCGCTCGCGGACTGCAGGCTTTTGACACGGTCAAACTGCAGATTATCGCCACAAACATGCACCTTGATCCCCGCTACGGGATGACCGTTGATGAAATCATCGAAGACGGGTTCGCCGTGGATGAATGCGTGGAGATGAACGCCAAGAGCGATTCACCCGTGGAGACCGCCGCCGCCACCGGGAAATGCCTTGTGGGGATGGCCCGCGCCATCGAACGTCTCAAACCCGACATCCTGGTCATCCTCGGCGACAGGTACGAGATGCTCGCCGTGGCCACTGCGGCCACTATCATGCGTGTCCCGATCGCCCATATCGCCGGAGGTGAAATCTCAGAAGGGGCTTTTGACGACAATATCCGCCATGCCCTGACGAAACTATCCACCCTGCATTTCACCGCAACCGACGCTTACCGCAACCGGGTGATTTCGATGGGTGAAAATCCTGAATATGTGTTCAACACCGGCGCGCTGGGTGTATACAACATCATCCATGAGCCTGTCATCCCCAAACCGGAGCTTGAGAGGTTCATCGGCATCGACATAAACTCCTCGACCCTCCTGGTGACCTTCCATCCGGCCACTATGGATCCGGTCCCGGTCAAAGAACGTTTCGAGGCCCTGCTCCATGCCCTTGACGGATTTATCAGCTCCCATATCATCTTCACCTATCCCAACAACGACCCGGAAGGAGAGGTGATAATCTCGATGATAAAGGAATACGCCGCCCGTTATCCGGGACGTGTGGCCGTTGTGCCGTCGCTCGGACGGCGCCGTTACCTCTCGGCCCTCCACTTCGTCAGCGCTGTGGTGGGCAACTCGTCGAGCGGCATCGTAGAGGTGCCCACAATGAAAATCCCTACAGTCGATATCGGCATACGCCAGCAAGGACGTATTGCCGCCTCGTCGGTGATTCATTGCGACGGAGAGACCGACCAGATACATCAGGCCATTTCTTTCGCCCTCTCCCCCGCCGGGAAACGTCTCGCCCTGGAGACCGACAACCCTTACGCCAAGCGCGACACTGTCACGCGCATCGTTGACATCCTGGCCAATATACGCCTTAAAGAGCTCTCCTCCAAACGTTTCGTTGACCCCTACCCGATACTGAATGTCCCGACATTCACCCAGCCGGAATGACATAACTTCTATGGCAGCAGACAAACCCATATCCCGACTCCCTCTTTTCATCATCCCGGCCCGTGGCGGCAGCAAGGGGGTGCCGATGAAGAATATCGCCGACCTTGGCGGACGTCCGCTTATCGCCTATTCGATTGACGCGGCGCTGGATTGTCTCGCGGAGACCTCCCTCTCTGCGGCAGACGATTCCGAAAAACGGATTATCGTCTCGACCGATTCCCCCGAAATCGCGGCAAAGGCCGGCGAGGAGGGGGTGGAGGTGCCGTTTCTACGTCCGGCCGAGCTCTCGACCGATACCGCCGGATCGCGTGAGGTGATACTCCACGCTATGGACTACGCCGACAGCCAGGGGATAGCCTATGATTGCGTGGTGCTCTTGCAACCCACCTCCCCGTTCCGCACCGGCCGGCATATCACCGAGGCCCTCGCCCTGTTCAATCCCGAGACCACCGACATGGTGGTGTCGGTTTGCAAGGCCTCGGCAAATCCATATTACAATTGCTTCGAGACTGACCCCGCCAGCGGATACCTCCATATCTCGAAAGGTGACGGGCTTCTTACCCGCAGGCAGGATGCCCCCGAGGCATGGGAATATAACGGGGCGGTATATGTCATAAACCCCGAATCAATACGCAAGATGCCCCTCGGAGCATTCCCCCGCAGGATTCCATACGAGATGTCGCGCGAGGATTCGCTTGATATCGATACCCCCCTTGACCTGACCATAGCCAGGGCTGTGATGGAGGCGCGTCTGAAAGAGGCCACATCCCAGGGAAACTGATTATTACCGTCAGAAATCATGGACAACCACATAATCGACATACACGCCACAATCCTCCAGGCCCTCGAACAGCTCAACGCGCTGACCGACGGGGTGATGACCCTCATCGTCACCGACCAGGAAGGACATGTCTCAGGCACAGTTACCGACGGTGACATCCGCCGCGCCCTGCTGGGGGGAGCGACATTGCAGACCCCTGTGGAGGAGGCCGCACACAAGGATTTCTCATCAGTCGGGCCTGACACTCCGGTAAATCGTATCAAGCAGGCGAGACTCAAAGGGATACGCCTTCTCCCGGTAATTGACAGCGCGGGGAAACTGGTCGATACCCTCGACCTGACAAAGGTGGAGACTATCCTCCCGCTGAGCGCGATTCTGATGGCGGGAGGGAAAGGTGAGCGATTGCGTCCGCTGACACTCACCACCCCCAAGCCGCTGCTCGAAATCGACGGTATGCCGATTATAGACTACAATGTCCGCAATCTCTCCCGCGCAGGAATCACCGACGTGACAGTCACCACCCGCTATCTCGCCTCGCAGATTATCGACCACTTCTCAAAACCGGTATTCGGCATCGACGTGAAATGTGTGGTCGAGGAAAATCCGCTCGGCACCATCGGGGCGGCCTCGCTCATCAGCCGCAACGACGAGGGTGACACACTGGTGATGAATTCCGACCTGCTGACAACTCTTTCCCTCGAAGAAATGTTCTTATTGCATAAGACGGAAAAAGCCGATGTCACGATAGCCGCAATCCCCTACTCCGTGTCAGTGCCTTACGCCATCCTCGCCACGGATGGCCGGGAGGTGCGCTCCCTGGAGGAGAAACCGACATATTCCTATTACGCGAACGCCGGAATATATATCTTCTCCAACCGGTTGCTCAACTCAATCCTGCCAGGCACGCCGACCGACGCGCCCGAGCTGATCGAGAAAGCGATTTCAGAAGGGGGAAAGGTTGTCTTCTTCCCCATTGACGGGACATGGATCGACATCGGTTCACCCGCCGACTTCCGCCACGCCGAGGAGCTGATGCGCCACCACCGCGCGATGGGACGCTTCTGATTCCGGCGGCAATCCCCCGAGGTCTGCCCGCGTCCCGCGTGAGACCTCGCGAACGTTCAACTTTTCAGACATTTTATTTATGGCAGACTCAAACTTTATAGATTACGTCAAGATACTTTGCCGCAGCGGTAAAGGTGGAGCCGGTTCGAGCCACTTCTACCGTGCGAAATATATCCCCAAAGGTGGGCCCGACGGCGGTGACGGGGGCCGTGGAGGCCACGTCATACTGCGGGGCAACAAGAATATGTGGACCCTGCTTCCCCTCAAATACCGCCGCCATGTGTTCGCCGGAAACGGTCAGGCAGGCTCCGGGGGACGCAGCTTCGGCAAAGATGGTGAGGACCAGATAATCGAGGTGCCCTGCGGCACTGTCGTGTTTGACTCCGAGACCGGACAGTATCTTTGCGAAATCACCGAGGACGGCCAGGAGATAAAGCTCCTCAAAGGTGGACGCGGCGGACTGGGCAACTGGCATTTCAAATCGGCTACCAACCGTGCTCCCCGCTACGCCCAGCCCGGCGAACCGGCCATCGAGAAGAGCGTGGTGCTTGAGCTTAAACTGCTCGCCGATGTGGGTCTTGTAGGCTTCCCCAACGCCGGGAAATCCACTCTCCTCTCGGCCCTCTCCGCCGCCCGGCCCAAAATCGCCGACTATCCCTTCACGACCATGGAGCCTCAGCTCGGAATCGTAGAATACCGTGGCAACCGCTCTTTCGTAATGGCCGACATCCCCGGAATCATCGAGGGAGCGAGTGAGGGGAAAGGTCTCGGACTCAGGTTTCTCCGTCATATCGAGCGCAATGCCGTGCTGCTGTTCATGGTGCCGGCCGACGCTGACGACATCGCAAAGGAATATGAGGTGCTGCTTGAGGAGCTGCGCCGCTTCAATCCCCAGCTGGTCGACAAACAGAGGGTTCTGGCAATCTCGAAGAGCGACATGCTCGACGATGAACTGAAAGATGAAATCGAGCCGACATTACCTGCCGACATCCCCCATGTCTTCATCTCCGCCGTCACCGGGGAGGGTCTTGTGGAGCTGAAGGATGCCCTCTGGAAAGCCATCACTGATGACTCCAACCGCATCGAGGAGACACCCATCACCCACCGCCCGCTCGACGGTCATCACCGTGTACGCGAGGAGGATGAGTTCATCTTCTCCCCCGAGCCGGTAGAGGATGAGGAAGATGCTCCGGATGCAGGAGGGCGCATGCTCGACGATTTCGAATATGACGACGCCGACTATGAGGATGATGACACCCTCGATGACATCGACGACCTCGACAACGAGGGGGACTACCCCGAGCAGTATGACCCCACCACGCTCGACACATATTCCGACATCTACGACAATCTCTACGAGGCTGATTCCGACGGACAGCCGCGCAAAAGGAAATAATCGCGGAAATCCCCCATTTCCCACACATTATAATCAGCCAACTTTTGGATGTTTGCCGAAAGTTGGCTAATTTTGTAGCTGTCAAGCGACTCAATGTCGTTTGATGATTGCTCTTAACATTTATAATCCCGGTAGGCTTATGTCTGTGAACAAGGTGATTTTGGTGGGTAATGTCGGTAAGAATCCCGAGATACGCTATGTCGACTCGCGACCTTGCGCGACCTTCTCGCTGGCCACCACCGAGCGGGGATACCGAAGCCAGAACGGCACCGAGGTTCCTGACCGCACCGAGTGGCACAACATCGTGATGTGGGACCGCAACGCCGAAATCGCCGAGAGGTATGTCACCAAGGGGACAAAACTCTATCTCGAAGGGAAACTGCGCACCCGGGAATGGCAGGATTTCAACGCCATCAAGCGGCGCACCACCGAGATTTATGTCGACACTTTCGACATCCTTTCCCGCCCCTCCTCCACCTCATCCAACCCTACCGTCTGAGATTCATACATGCGTCGTCTGAAGACGCTACCTCAGAAAGCCAATCAACCCCATTTCAGATAATGAAGACAGAAAAGAACTTCCCTCCGGCTGAAAACGCCGAAATCCGCGACATCGAGATGTCGCCCGAGGCTGATCCCGTCGAGCTGCCGGAAAACGCGTTTCGCGAACTCGCAGCCGACGAGAAGTACAGGCCGCTGATGCATCCGGCCAAGAATTATCCCGAAGTCACCACCTACTCGGTGACGTTAGGCCTGATACTCTGTGTGATATTCAGTGCGGCCGCCGCATACCTCGGCCTGAAAGTGGGCCAGGTGTTTGAGGCCGCCATACCCATCGCCATCATCGCCGTCGGCCTCTCGGGAGCGCTCGGCAAGAAAAACGCCCTTGGCCAGAATGTCATCATCCAGTCGATCGGTGCCTGCTCGGGCGTGATTGTGGCGGGAGCCATCTTCACCCTCCCAGCCCTCTATATCCTCCAGGTCAAGTATCCGGAAATCACCGTCAACTTCTTCCAGATTTTCCTCAGCTCCCTGCTGGGAGGTGTGCTGGGCATACTCTTCTTCATCCCCTTCCGTAAATATTTCGTGAAGGACATGCACGGCAAATACCCCTTCCCTGAAGCCACCGCCACAACGCAGGTGCTGGCCAGCGGCCAGAGCGCGGGAGCCGAAGGCGGCTCACAAGCCAAGACCCTCGTCATCGCCTCCCTCATCGGCGGTATCTATGACTATGTTGTCGAGACCTTCGGATTCTGGGCCGGGACACTCTCCACCACCGTAAGCGGCTGGGGACAGGCAATCGCCGCCAAGACAAAACTGGTGCTGAGCTGCAACACCGGCGCGGCAGTGCTTGGTCTGGGCTACATCATCGGTCTGAAATACGCTTTCATCATCACCGCCGGTTCCCTCTTCGCCTGGTGGGTGATTGTGCCGCTGATGGGCACATACGGCAACGCCGAGATAGCCGCCATGGCTCCTGAGGCGATCTTCGGCAACTATGTCAGAATGATCGGTATCGGCGGTATCGCGATGGCCGGTGTGATCGGCATCATCAAGTCGTGGCCCATCATCAAGCAGGCTGTCGGACTTGCCGGACGTGAATTCAAGGGGGGTGCTGCCGGACAGGCCAAGCCTGTGCGCTGGCAGCTCGACATATCGATGAAGCATGTCGTGTTCTTCATCGCCATCGCCCTTGTGGCCGTCCTGCTGTTCTTCTGGTTCGGTGTGATCCACAACTGGTGGCAGGCGCTCGTGGCATGGATTGTCGTTACCTTCATCGCCTTCCTGTTCACCACGGTTGCCGCCAACGCCATCGCCATTGTGGGTTCAAACCCTGTGTCTGGTATGACCCTGATGACCCTCATCATCGCGTCGGCAATCTTTGTCGGCATCGGTTTGAGCGGCACCTCCGGCATAGTGGCCTCGATGGTCATAGGCGGCGTTGTCTGCACCGCCCTCTCCATGGCCGGAGGCTTCGTCACCGACCTCAAGGTGGGTTACTGGCTCGGCACCACCCCCAAGAAGCAGGAGCAGTGGAAATTCCTCGGCACACTCGTCTCTGCCGCCACCGTTGGCGGCGTGATTCTGGTACTCAACCAGGTCTACGGCTTCGACCCCGACAACGCCAACTCCCTCGTCGCTCCCCAGGCCAACGCAATGGCCAAGGTAATCGAGCCGCTCATGATGGGTGGCGACACCCCTTGGATTCTCTATATGGTAGGTGTCATCCTCGCCCTGTTGCTCAACTGGCTTGAGGTGCCTGTGCTTGCCTTCTGCCTTGGAATGTTCATCCCCCTGTCGCTCAACACCCCTCTCCTCGTCGGCGGAGCCATCTCCTGGTTCGTCGCCAAGAGCTCCAAGGACAAGGCCACCAGCGACGCCCGTCGCGACCGTGGCACCCTGATTGCTTCCGGCCTTATCGCCGGCGGTGCGCTCTTCGGGGTATTCGCCGCCCTCACCCGCTTCTGTGGATTTGAATACACTTGTCCCCTTGAAGCCGGGACACTCCAGATTCTCGGCATAGTGGCATATGTGGCTCTTATAGCATACCTCTGGCTCGACTCCCTCCGCGCCAAGAAGCTCTGACAAACTACAATCCTGATATAAAGACGAGTGTATGCCGTAGTTGGATTCTTTCAATTACGGCATACATCTTGAATGATACCCCCACCTGCCTGTGAACCGTAAGATACTGCGACTGGCGATTCCATCAATCGCCGCCAACATAACCACTCCACTCCTGGCTCTGGTCGACACCGCCATCGTGGGGCATATGGGCAGTGAGCTTTACATTGCCGCCATCGCTGTCGGCGGTGTGATGTTCAACATGCTCTACTGGCTTTTCTCCTTTCTCCGTGGTGGCACCTCCGGACTGTCGGCCCAGGCATGCGGAGCAAACGACAGCCGTGCCTCCACACTCGTCTTGCGTCGTTCGCTGATTGTCGCGTCGGGGGCAGGCATACTGATGGTGCTGCTGCAACAACCTGTCTTCTTGCTCCTCTCCTGGTTCCTGGATGCCGGGAGGGAAACGACAGTCCTGGCTTCACTGTATTTCCATATCCTGATATACGGCGCACCCGCCGTCCTCGGCAACTACGCGATGTCGGGATGGTTTCTCGGGATGCAGAACTCGAAGATGCTGCTGTGGGTGTCGCTCGTAATCAACATCGTCAACATCCTGTCGAGCCTCCTGCTTGTCTACGGACTCGATATGGGGATAGCCGGTGTGGCGACAGGCTCACTGATAGCCCAGTGGACAGGATTTGCCACCGGATTTCTCTTCCTGCGCCGTTACCGCCTGACCTCCACACCTCTCGCCGACATCCTCCGTTGGAAAGAACTCAAACGGTTTTTCAGCATCAATCTCGATGTGATGTTGCGGACGATGTGCATGATTGCCGTCACCCTCTGGTTCACCCGCGCAGGCTCGCGCCAAGGGCCGCTGATTCTGGCGGTTAACACGATGCTCATGCAGCTGTTCCTCCTTTTCTCATATATGATGGACGGTTTCGCCTTCGCCGGAGAGGCACTGGTGGGTAAATTTGTCGGGGCGCATGACATATCAAGTCTGAGGCTGTGTGTCAGACGCCTCTTCGTATGGGGGGCGATATGGGCGGCATTCTTCACCCTTCTTTATGTGGTGGGGGGAGAGGAATTCCTCGGACTGCTCAGCAATGACAGCAATGTCATCGCCGCCTCCCGGGAATACTTCATATGGGCGTTGACCGTCCCGTTTGCAGGCTTCGCGGCATTCGCCTGGGACGGGGTCTTCATCGGGGCGACGATGACCCGGGGGCTGCTCCTCTCCATGTTCGGGGCAATGGTGACATTCTTCATCACCTATCTATTCCTCTACCCCGCAATGGGCAATCATGCCCTCTGGCTCGCCTTCATCCTCTATCTCATAATGCGCGGTATTCTCCAGACCTTGATATTCATCCGTCACCGCTGGGAGTAGAGCCATCCGTCGCGGATGCCCCATCCAAACGAAATTCAGCGTCATGACGTTATAATTTCAAAAGATATCACTATCTTTGCAACAGACCATCAAATCATCGCGATATGAACCTCATCCAACTCAACCTCCAGCATATCTTCGACCTGTGTCGACGACACAGGGTCAAGACATTGGCTGTCTTCGGCTCGATACTCACCGACCGGTTCAATGACCAGAGCGATGTCGACCTTCTCGTAACTTTCGGTGATTTCGACCATGACACATTCGACTATGTGACCAATTACTTCGACCTGCGCGACGGCCTCGAACGTCTCTTCAACCGCAAAGTCGATCTCATAGAAGAGGAAGGACTCCGAAACAAATATTTTGTCGCCAACATAAATCGCACAAAACAACTGATTTATGGCTGACGAATATATTCTCGTATGCCTTCAGGATGTGCTGGATGCCATCTCAGATATTGAAAGCTGTTTTGCGGGCTTTCCCCGAAGATATTACCTTTTCGAGAAAAACATACCTCTCAGATGTGTCATTGAACGCAAGGTTGAAATTATGGGGGAGGCCATAAACCGTATCCGTAAACATAATCCGGATTTCAGCATTCCAAATGCCCGAGGAGTAATAGACACCCGAAACCGCATCATCCACGCATATGACAATGTCCGTCCCGACTTCCTCTGGGCATTGTATATGAGACATATCCCCTTGCTAAAAACAGATGTCGAGAAAATAATGACGGAGATGCTTTCATCCCGATAACGTCAATCGACATCTCGCATCAATGCGTTGCAATGCACCTTACTGGGCGAAAAGCTCATCGATGCGGGCTTTGGAGACGCCGTGACGCAGAGCAAGGGCCGCGTCAGCCTTGGCATCCTCCTCGCGGTATTGGAGGAGATGGAGGTAGGCACGGCAATAATACAGTTCCCCATCCTCCGGGTCAAGTTCAAGACCACGGCCTATGTCGTCAGAGGCTTCGGCAAAGTCGCCTTTGGCCAGACGGCACATCGCGCGGCCTGTGTAATACTCCGCCTTTTCCACCTTCTTGATGAGCTTGTTGTAATAAGAGACAGACTCGTCGTAACGTCCTTGATTGCTATACATCACGGCCAGCAACAGCAATGTGTTGGGGTCATCAGGCTTGATTTGTTCGAGCATCCCGAGGTCGGCGCGGGCACCTGCTGAATCGCCGTGTATCAGACGGAGATAACCACGGTTGAAATAAGCGTCATAATTGAGAGAGTCTATTTCAACCACCTTGTCATAGTCTCTCATGGCATCCTCCTCGCGTCCCATATGCAACAGCACCTTGGCGCGGTTGTTGAGGATGACTGTCGAGGCGGGAGCTATGGCCCTGGCTTCGGAAAGGGTGTGCAACGCGAGGGAATCCTCCCCACGGTAAAACTGGAACATGCCCACATTTGACAGCAGCATGACATTCTGGGGGTTGGAAGGTTCGCTCTGCATCGCCTCGCGCAACAAAGCCTCTGCACGGTTCCAGTCCTGTTTCTTCACCGCCTCATCGGCCAGTTCGATATACTTTATATAGTCGCTTGCCACAAGAAGCAATCCCGACATAATTACGGCCGCAGCCGCGAGAAGCATCTTTTTCATAATCTGTCATTCAAGTTTGCGGCCACGCAGAAAAGCAATCACATCTTTCTGTATCACCGAATTAAGGACTCCATTGACGAGGAGGTAGAGCCCCAGGCCGGTCATCCCCTGACACAGCAGGAGCGCCCAGCAATTATCTATAACCAGCGATTCGGCCCAAAGCAACGCCATAATCGCGACTGTCTCCACGAGATAAGGAAGGCTGTCGACCAGAAAAGAACCGGCCGAACGGCCACTTACCGGAGCTGTCTTCACAACCATCACTCCCCAGCTTATGGCCGAGGCGAGAATCTGGCCGAGCAGGAGCAGTTTGATACCGTAGACCACATCGCCACCCCTCTCCATAGCCAAAAACGGGAGTGTAGCCAGCAGGAACAAGAGGGCCGCTCCGTCGCGCAGCATCTCCATCGCCACAACAAGCCGTGTCCTGGCCAGAGCGATGACGTAATTGTTGTATAGCGATGTCAGCACCGTGAAAATCCCTCTGACAAGCAACAGCTGGAAGAGGATGATGGAAGCGTCCCATTTCTCGCCGAAAAGGCAATGGAAGACAGGGGCAGCCATCACTATCAGGAACCCCATCGCCGGAAAAAGCAAATAGGAGGTGAAGCGGTTCATCTTGGAGGTGACGCGGGCGAATCGTTCCGCGTCATCCTGAACAGCCGACAGGGCAGGCAGGAATGAGGAGGTCAGCACCTGTGACAAGGAGCTGATACCCATTTTACTCCATTTGTCGGCCTGGGTGTAGTAACCCAACGGAGCCAAACCGGCCCTATTTCCGATGAAAAATGAATATATGTTCTGAAACAGCACATTAAGGAATGATGAAGCCATCATCCCGCTCCCCACGCTGAAGAATGAGCGCAGGGAACTCCATGAGAACCTAAGAAGCGGTGTCCATCCCGAGGTCAGCCACAAGACAAGGCTCTTGGTGAAATTCAATGCCAAGGTCTGCCAGACAATCGCCCACGCCCCATATCCACCGACAGCCAGGCTTATACCGACTATCGCCCCCGCGAAAAGCCCCACGGCGTTGGAGACGGCGACCATCCTGACATCCATCTTCTTCATCAGGCGGTTGGTCTGCACTATGGCTGTCGCGTTGAGGATGAAACTAAGAAACAGCACCCGGCTAATCGGGATTATACGCCGGTCACCCTGGAAGCAATCGGCTATAAGCGGGGCACAGAAAAAAAGGATGACATATATCGCCGTGGCGACCCCGATGTTGAACCACAACACCGTCGAATAGTCGAGACGCGTCGGCGACTTGCGCTGTATCAGGGCATAGGAGAAACCGCTGTCGACAAACAGCGACGCGAATGCCTGGAACACCAACACCGCGCCAATCAGGCCGAAATCCTCCTGGTCAAGCAGACGCGCCAACACGATACCCGTAACAGCGTAAAGCAGCTGTTGCGATACCTTGTCGATGACATTCCATTTCACCGCCCCGGCTGTGCGGGTCTTCAAGCCGTTCTCCTGTTTTTCCAAACGTCAATCCTCCTCCGCGCCGGACTTCACATCCTCCTTTTCCTTATGGTTGTCGGTTATCTCCTCGGATATATGACCATTGTCATCCATACGGAACACCTTGACACCCATACTGTAATTCTTCACCTTCTCCGGATTACCCTTGTAATACAGTTTTCCGGGGAACATCCCTTTGATTGTGAGACGTTCCTTGGCCCACACACCGGTGGTGCCGGTGCCGAAGAAGCGGCATGACACCTCATTCGCTTCCAGATTGTCGGCCTGTATTGAACCGACCCCGGTGTTACTGAATGAAGCCTGGTCACATTTGCCTGACACCACAAGCTGGCCGTTGCCCGTCTTTATGGCCCCGTCAAACTTGTTGGCATGTATATCCTTTATCACAAGCCTTCCGTTACCGATCACGGATGCCTTGAATTCGGGACACGCGGCGACAGACATGACAATCACAGTGGAATCACCATTGTTCTGTACCTGGCTGAGGAAGTTGGAATAGACCTTGACCACCGGCAATCCCTTGGTCAGTTCCCCCTCTCCATGAAACTGCTTCTGAATCATCAGCCGTCCCTTCTTGGAGAAATCGAATATCAATTGGTCGGCGACCGCGCGGGAGGTCTCATACACAGCCAGTCCGGCAGAGTCCTCGCTGCAGTTGTATTCCACATTTATGCCGTCGTCAACCACAAGGCGGTTGAAATCCCCCACCTTCAGTTCGTAGTGATGAACCTCCTGAGCCAGGAGCGGGCTCACGATGGCCATGAATACCGCTATAAATACTACAAATTGCTTTTTCACAGGCTGATACTTTGATTGGTTTAGGTCAATTATGGTTACGCTTCCCCAGACACCCCCTCTTCACGGGGTTCGGCGAACGCCTCCCCGTTGGCCAGTTTCTCCTCGACGGAAGCAATGATGTCGAAAAGCTCCTGTTTGGTGTCGGCGCGGAGCATCCTGATACGGGTCTCCCTGAAGAAAGGTATCCCCTTGAACAGAGAGCTGACAGCAAGATGGCGGCGGATATGCAGAATCCCCCGGTATTCGTCGATGCGCCCGATACTCTCGTCAATCTGACGACGCAGGATGTCGAACTTCTCAGCCATCGTCAACTTGCGGCGTATCTCGCCATAAAGCAATGTCTGCTTCATGTCGCTGAAAATCCATGGGTTCCCTATCGCCGCGCGGCCTACCATCACACCGTCTACACCGTAGCGGTCAAACGCCTCCACAAGTTTTTCGGGGGTGGTGATGTCGCCGTTGCCGATTACCGGAATCTTGAGACGGGGATTGGCCTTCACCTTCCCTATCATCTCCCAGTCGGCCTCGCCGTTATACATCTGCGAGCGGGTGCGGCCATGGACAGTCAAAGCCTGTATACCGCAATCCTGCAGCTGCTCGGCAAGCTCCACGATAATCTTCGATTCGTGGTCCCAGCCGAGACGGGTCTTGACCGTGACAGGCACATTGACGGCTTTCACCACCTCGCGTGTGATTTCAAGCATCCGTGGTATGTCGCGGAGCATACCGGCTCCCGCCCCTTTACCGGCCACCTTCTTGACCGGGCATCCGAAATTGATGTCAAGGATGTCGGGTCTGGCCTCCTCCACCATCTTCGCGGCCTCGACCATCGGTCCCACCTCGCGCCCGTAGATCTGTATGGCTGTCGGGCGTTCGCCGGGATGAATCGATAGTTTCCGCGTCGTGGCCGCGATATTGCGTATGAGCGCGTCGGCCGAGACAAACTCTGAATATGTCATATCGGCCCCAAGCTCCTTGCATATAAGCCGGAACGACTGGTCTGTGACATCCTCCATCGGAGCCAGCATCACAGGTCTATGGCCAAGGTCGACATTTCCTATCTTCATAAGTCAAATCTTTGCAATCGTAAAGTTACAAAAAATCTCCGTCAGTAATCAACCGCCGGACGGTTTCAAGCTACATAACGGCCAACAATTACGCGATTTTAACAAATCACGCCTGTCTACGACCATCGTGCCCTGCTGTCAGCCAAGGGAAAGCACCGAGCATTTCTCGGGACGGAGCATATCGGCCACCTCGGCGATGTCATCGCTCGACAGCGACTCCACCGCCCTCTGCATCATACCGCGCGAACGAACCTCGCCGGTCATCAGCAACGAACGTCCCATCGAAAGTATCCCCTGCTCCAGATTCTCAGAGGCCACAATCATCTGGCCGAGATACTGTTTCTTGGCGGCGGCGAGTTTCGAGGCTGTCAGCGGATTGTCGGCTATCAGCCTGAGTTCCTTGCCGGCAAGTTCGAGACAACGGTCACGGTCGGCGGGGTCACAACCGAAATATATGTTGAAGAGTCCGCAGTCGCTGAACATAGTGGTTGATGCTTCCACCGTGTAGACAAGTCCACGCCGCTCCCGGAGGGAGATATTGAGCCGGGAGTTCATTCCCGGGCCACCGAGGATATTGGTGACAAGGGCTATCGCGTCGCGACGGGGATTTCCCAATCCCGGCAGACGCGCACCGACCACGGTATGGCTCTGATGTGTCTCCATGTCGCGTCTGACATTGAACGCCGCCAACGGTTCAGGCATCCTCCTGTCAAGCGGCAAGCCGGAAGACCTCATTCCGGCAAAACCACGGCTGACCTTGGCGCAGACCCGCGAAGCGGACTCCGGGCCGAGGTAATAGGCCACCATTCTCTGGCCGTGGAAATTGCCTGTGAGGTAGTCACGGCAGACATCGGTTGTGAAGCTGTCGAGGTCTTTATCCGTGCCGAGAATGTTATGGCCAAGCTGGCTTCCGGCAAAAAACAGGTCCTCGAAGTCGTCATAGACAGCTTCCGAGGGGGAATCGAGGTAACTGTCAATCTCATCCCTGACCACCTCCCTCTCCCTGTCGATTTCCCTGACCGGGAAACGGGAATTGGCCAGCAGGTCGGCGATAAGGTCTATTGCCCTGGAGAGGTTGCCCCGGGGGAAGACCGAATAGACATTGGTCTCCTCCTTCGAGGTGAAAGCATTGAGGTCACCCCCCACTGCCTCCATTCGGTTGATTATATGTCCGGCGCGGCGGCGGTCGGTACCCTTGAAAATCGTGTGTTCCACGAAATGGGCCAGTCCGAATTGGCCGTCACGTTCGTCGCGGCTGCCTGAGTTGACCGCCACGCCGAAATACTCCAGCGCGAGCGGAGCCTTGCGGCACACAAGGCGCATCCCGCAAGGCAAATCAAATATCTCGGTATCCAGTTCTTTCATATCCAAAGCGTGTAATCCTGACACTCAACACGCTCCTGTCAGATACGTCCGTCGGCCTTCATCAGCGCGATAAGATGGTCAACAGCCTCGGCTGACGGTATGTTCTTCTCCACCAGTTCCTTGCCACGGTAAAGGCTGACATTCCCTACACCCGCGCCGACATATCCGTAATCGGCATCGGCCATCTCACCCGGGCCATTGACAATGCAGCCCATCACGGCTATCTTCAGCCCGGGATACATCGAAGTGGCGGCTTTCACGCGGGCCACAGTCTCCTGGAGGTCGAACATCGTGCGGCCACATCCGGGACAGGAGACAAACTCGGTCTTGGTCACCCTGCGGCGGGAAGCCTGCAATATTCCAAGCCCCAGACGGTCTATAGCCTCACGATTCATCGTGGACGACTTGATTTCCACACCGTCAATCAGACCGTTGAGCAACAACGCACCGAAATCGGCGGAAGCGCGGATCACCGTCTTGTCTGCCGGAGTGTCACCATAGTCAAGCGACGCGATTACCGGATTATCCAGTCCCGCGCTCCAGAGCTTGTGGATGGCCGAGGATATGTCGGCCACATGATTGGCGTGGTCTGAGGTGACGACAATCACCTTCCCGGCCAAGGCGGCATGTCGCGACGGCTCATCAAGCAGCCCGCGCAGTTCTCCCGCCGGGACTCGGTAAAGGGTTTCCTCATCCAGCGGATCGTAACCTACAACCACCGGCACGGCGTCTCGGCCGACAATACCAATCTTGCGGGTAGGCCGTCTTGATGGCATCACGGCATCGTAACCGGGGGCATATTCCCCTTCGACCGACGGAGCCGAAGCCCTCGACGAAAGGTAGTCGGCCAGTTCACGGGCCACAGGCACCTCCGCCTCGGGAGCCTCGCTGAGCGACACACGGATGGTGTCCCCGATTCCCTCGCCGAGCAGTGTCCCGATTCCGACAGCCGACCTCACACGGCCATCCTCGCCGTCACCCGCCTCGGTCACCCCGAGATGGAGGGGGAACTTCATCCCCTCGGCATCCATGGCCTTTACAAGTCGGCGCACCGTCTCGACCATGACCACGGTATTGGAGGCCTTGATGGAAATAACTATGTCATTGAAATTCTCCTTTACGGCTACCCGCAGAAACTCCATCGCGCTCTCCACCATCCCGGAAGGGGTATCGCCGTAACGGCTCATGATACGGTCTGAGAGCGACCCGTGGTTTACACCGATGCGGATGGCTGTCCCGTGAGCCTTGCAGAGATTGAGGAATGGGACGAACCTGTCCTCGATTTTCTTCAGTTCGAGGAGATACTCCTCATCCGTGTATTCCAGTTTCCGGAAGGTACGCCCCGGATCCACGAAGTTGCCGGGATTGATTCTGACCTTCTCGACATGCCGCGCCGCCTCTTCCGCCGCGCGTGGATTGAAATGGATGTCAGCCACCAGAGGGATTCCACACCCGCGTTCGCGCAGGCGCTTGCGTATCTCCCCCATATTGGCAGCCTCTCTGACCCCCTGGGCGGTCAGGCGGTCGATGTCAGCCCCGGCGGCGGCGATACGGATGACCTGTTCCACAGACCCTTCGGTGTCCATGGTCGAAGTGTTGTTCATCGACTGCAGGCGGATGGGGAATCCGCTGCCAATCTCGACATCACCGACCCGTGTGGTCGATGTCTCGCGCCGACGGTAATCGAAAACACTCATAATCAGATGGTAGTACCTTGTGGAAAATCAATTGGTCTTGAAGTCATACTTGATTTCAGAGAGGGCTTCGTTGGCCTTCACTATCTTGCCGCTAAGCTCGGCGGTCCAGCCGTTGTAGCGGGCCGAAAGAGCCTCGTCGGAAAGGGACAGAATCCTCACGGCAAGCACGGCGGCATTCATCGCGCCATCTATCCCGACAGTGGCGACAGGGATGGCAGGGGGCATCTGGACGATGGAATACAATGCGTCAGTGCCCTGAAGGGTCGCAGACAGGGGCACACCGATGACCGGCAGGGGGGTGATGGCGGCAATCACACCCGGGAGGGCGGCGGCCATTCCCGCTCCGGCGATTATCACCTTCACGCCACGCGAGGCGGCATTGCGGGCGAAATCAGCCACCTCCTCGGGAGTACGGTGGGCCGAGAGGGCGAGCATCTCGAAAGGAACCTCCATCGAATTGAGGAAATCGGCGGCTTTTTTCATCACGGGAAGGTCAGAGGTGCTTCCCATTATAATGCTGACTAATGGATTCATCTTTGGAAAATATGATTGGTTCTGATTAAGTCGTTATGTGTCGGGAGAGAGGGAAATACGGGCTTTTCCCGCAGGCTCTCAGAGGCGTGTCACCTGGAAGAGCATCGGCAGCAGTATCACCCAGAGGAAACCGTTGAAAAATCCGGCAGTAACCTGTCCGAGGGTATGCCGTCCGAGGATGACCCGTGAGGAGCATACCAGCCCGGCCAGCAGCACCGCCACAAGGAATTCCCATTGCAGGTCATAGATGCTGTTGCCGCTCAGCATCAGGTAGAACACCAGGGCGCAGAGACCACCCATCCCGGTGGCGTGGCCCGAGATTTTCCACCATCTGTTGACTACCGTCAGCACCACCAGCGCCACAGCCCCACCTATCAGGAAGAGCGACAGCCACGCCGGGGCGTTGATATGGTTGAGATAAACCGCCAGACCGATGAAACAGGCTGTCTCTATCAGATAAGGGAATGTGCGGTCGCGCCGCTCATTCAGCTTCGGGTCTGAAATCACCTTTAGCCGCGACAGGATGAAGATACCTATCACGGGGATGGCCGTGGTGGCCAGGAAGGTCTCCAGTATGACTGTCAGCTTTGTCGCCGTGGGAATGAAGCATAAAAACGACAGCACCATCGCCAGGGCGACTCCGTAAGTCGCCATCAGCAACGGTGAGAAGATTATCGACAGGGCGCTTGCCACGCCATTAATGAATTTCATAAGCCTATGTCTTGATGGTAGGTTATATTGTGGCTCAAACTGGTTGGAAAATCATAGTGTCTTGCGAAGCCGCCCGACCGGGAAACCGAGTTTCTCGCGGTACTTGGCGACCGTGCGCCGCGCGATGTCAAACCCCTTCTCGGTAAGTCGGCGGGTGATCTGCTCGTCGCTGAGCGGATGACGCTTGTCCTCCTCCTCGATTATCGATTTCAGGGCGGCGACAATCATCGGGGTGGTGTTGTCAGAATCCTCAGTGCCCGGCTCCTCATCCTTGCGTCTCCTCTCGTTGAAAAACATCTTCAAGGGGTAGACCCCGTGGGGTGTCATCACATATTTCCCCTGGGTCGCGCGGGAAACGACCGACAGGTCGAAACCGGTGGCCGCTGCCAGCTCCCTCAACACCATCGGCCTTATTCTCGACTCATCCTCGGTCAGGAAGAAAGGACGCTGGAAATCGAGGATGGCCGACATTACGGTGAACAGGGTCTGCTGGCGCATCCCGACAATCTTGATGAAATCGGTGGCCTCGTCACGCTTCTGTTTGAGAAACATCCGGGCGGCAGCCGCGCTCCTGTCTGACGACTCCGGCAACGGGGCATCGGGGGCGAAACTCCTCTCAACGGTCAGTTCGGGGATGCGGTTGAGCAATGTCAGCGTCAGGTTCCCCTCGGTGTCGGCCTCCACAAGGAAGTCGGGGGTCACGGCCATAGCCGCCCCTCCGCCGGTCGACTCAAGCAGACTCGCCGGTTTGGGATTAAGTCGGCTTATCACAGCGACCGCCTCCTTCATCTGAGTGTCATCTATCCCCATCGCCGAGACAATCCGCTGGAAATGCTTCTTGGCGAATAGGTCGAAATAATCCCTGACAGCTTCGAGAGCCGTAAGGTTGGTCACCGTGCGGGGCAATCTTTTAAGCTGGAGCAACAGGCAGTCGCGCAAATCGACCGCCCCGATGCCGGGAGGGTCGAGCGACCTGACTATGTTCCAGACCTTACGCACCATCTCCATCGGGAAATCGCGCCCTTCGGAGAAAGCGATGTCGTCAGCCACAGCCGAGATGTCGCGGGTCAGATAGCCGTTGTCGTCAAGGTTCCCGATAATATACCGGGCAATCACGCGCTCATCATCCGTCACATTCTGCTCGTCGAGCTGACGTGTCAGGGTCTCAAGCAGGGAATCCTCCCCACCCCCTACCACCGGCTCGTAATAATCTTCGGCGAGTGCGTGGGAGCTGCGGAACATCTGACGGCGCAGGTAGTCAGGGATGTCATCCTCCGAGCCATAGTCGGCCAGCTGCATGTCGCGGGCCGACTCGGTGAATCTGTCGCCATCTTCGGTCACCAGGCTCTCCATGTCAGCTCCCTGCGTTTCGGGGGTGGAGGCTTCCAGAGCCGGCATCTCATCGACAGCGTTGCGCACCTCCTCCTCAAATTCCGGGCCTGACATCTCAAGCATCCTCACATAACGAACCTGCAACGGCGTCAGACGCTGCTGCAGTTTCTGTTCCTGTGCAAGCTGGAAACCTTTGTCCATAGGCAACCGGAGGAAATGATTGGTGATGGTTCAAATCAGTCTGAGGGAGGAATCCCATATCAGGAGCGTCCCGGACGGCGGCGGGTGCTGCTGCGTCCGTTCCCCTCCTTACCCTTGCGGGTGGCCTTCTTGGCGCGGGCGGCACGGGCGGCGGCTACCGCCTTGGCTCCACGCGAGGTCTTCTCCCTCTTCTTTTTCTCCTGGGACTTGTCCTCCTTCTTTTTACGCGAAGGCTTCTCAAGTTTGTGGGGGATGGCACGGGCGGCCTTTTTGGCGGCGGTGTTGTTGACAGCCTGCCTGAAGGTGACGGTCTTGCCAAGGTCATCCTCACCCGGGGTCTGGAGACGAATGTCGACAATCAGGAAGTCGAGCTGCTTCTTGTCGAGATTGGCATTGGCCACACGCACACGGACACGGTCGCCGAGACGGTAGACTGTGCCACGGCGACGGCCACGGATGCAGTAGTTCTTTTCGTCGTAGTCATAATAGTCGTCGGCGAGGTCACGCATCGGGACAAGTCCTTCGCAATGGTTCTCGTCAAGCTCGACATATATGCCCCATTCCGTGACACCGGAAATCATGCCGTCATACTCCTCGCCGATATGGTCCTGCATGTACTCCACCTGCTTGTACTTGATGGAGGCACGCTCGGCGTTGGCGGCCAGCTGCTCCATGTCGGAAGAGTGCTTGCAGTCATCCTCAAGCTTGATGGCATCCACGCTGCGGCCACCTTTGAGGTAACGCTCCAGCAGACGGTGAACCATCATATCGGGATAACGGCGGATAGGGGAAGTGAAGTGGGTATAGTAGTCGAAGCCAAGTCCGTAATGGCCTACATTCTCGGTGGTGTAGACAGCCTTGGCCATAGTGCGGATAGCCAGCACCGACAGCAGGTTCTCCTCCCCCTTGCCCTTGATGTCCTTGAGCATCTTGTTAAGCGAGCGGTTGATTTCGGTGGAGCTGCCCGAGGTCTTTATCTTGTAGCCGAAAGCGGCGGCGATTGTAGCCAGGTCGGAAAGACGTGTCTGGTCAGGCACATCATGGATACGGTAGACAAACGGCTTGGCCTTCTTGCGGCCTATCGGTTTGCCGATTGTGGTGGCCACGGTCTTGTTGGCCAGGAGCATGAACTCCTCTATGAGTTTGTTGGCGTCCTTCGACTCCTTGAAGTACACGCCGACTGGATGTCCCTCCTCGTCGATGTCGAAGCGCACCTCCTCGCGGTCGAAATCCACCGAACCGTTCTCGAAACGCTTGGCGCGGAGTTTCTTGGCCAGACGGTCGAGGGTCAGAATCTCTTCAGTGAAATCCCCCTGGCCGGTCTCGATGCGTTCCTGGGCCTCCTCGTAGGTGAAACGGCGGTCACTCTCAATGACAGTGCGGCAGATACGCGCGGCCTTTATCTCAGCCTCGTCGTCAAGCTCGAACACACAGGAGAAAGCCAGTTTCTCCTCATTGGGACGGAGCGAACAGATGCCGTTGCAAAGATGCTCGGGGAGCATCGGGATTGTGCGGTCAACCAGATACACCGAGGTGGCGCGTTCCTTAGCCTCACGGTCGATTATCGAGTTGGGGGTCACATAATGGGTCACGTCGGCAATATGCACGCCCACCTCCCAGTTGCCCGAGGGAAGACGGCGGATTGACAGGGCGTCATCGAAGTCCTTGGCATCCTTGGGGTCGATGGTGAATGTGGTCACCCCACGGAAATCCTCGCGCAGAGCCACCTCCTCGGGCGTGATTTCACCGCTGATTTTGTCAGCGGCTTTCTCGACATTGGCGGGATATTTGTAAGGGAGACCGAACTCGGCGAGGATGGCATGCATCTCGGCCTGGTTCTCTCCGGTCTTGCCCAGGATATCTATCACCTCGCCACGAGGATTCTTGGCCTCCTCGGGCCAGTCGGTGATTTTCACTATCGCCTTGTCGCCGGTCACACCACCCTTGAGTTTCCCCTTGGGAATGAAAATGTCACAGGCGAGAAACTTGGAGTCGGTCTTCAGGAAAGCCATCGTCTTGTCAACCTGGAGGGTGCCGATGAAGGTCTGCTCCTTCTTCTCGACAATCTCGATGACCTCGGCCTCCGGTTCCTGGCCACGACGACGCGCGGCGATATGGATTTTCACCCGGTCGCCGTTGAGGGCGTGGAGCGAGTTGCGCTCGGCGATGAATATCGCCTCGGAATCCTCGTCGGTGATTACAGAGTTCTTGCCGTTTGAGCGGCGGACGAAGGTGCCGGTGGCCACGCTCGACCGCTCCGGAGCCTTGTACTTACCTTTCTCAACTTCCAGAATCTCTCCATCGAAGGCCATTTCGGCCAGCAGAATGGCCACGGAACGCTGGGTGACGGGGGTCTTGGCACCGACAGCCGCCGACACCTGCTTATAGTTGAACGTGTTGTTGCCCTGCTTCCATATGTATTCTTCCACCTTGTCGCGGAGCTGTTGTCGGGCGGAGGCATTTGATCCTTTTCGAGCCATATATGTGACTGTTCAGATTGTTCTTTGTTAAATACAACGCTTAACATCGCGGGAATGTTAAGCGTCATTAAAGAGTTAAAGGCTCAGGCGTCGATATTGGCGTAGCTGGCGTTGGCTTCGATGAATTCCCTTCGCGGGCCGACATCCTCCCCCATCAGCATCGAGAAGATGCGGTCGGCCTCGGCCGCGTCTGTGATCTGAACCTGTTTCAACAGGCGGTGTTCGGGCGACATGGTGGTGTCGCGAAGCTCCTTGTCGCTCATCTCACCGAGACCTTTGTAACGCTGCACCTTCACCTGCGGGCCGTGCTGGTCGACGAATGCCTGACGCTGCTGGTCGGTCCAGCAATACTCCTCGATTTTACCCTTGGAGCATTTGTAGAGTGGCGGTGTGGCCAGATAAAGGTAGCCTTGCTCGATGATGGGACGCATGCGGCGGAAGAAGAGGGTCATCAGCAGGGTAGCGATATGCGAACCGTCGACATCGGCATCGGTCATTATTATGACCTTGTGGTAGGCAAGTTTCGAGAGGTTTGCCTCCTTGGGGTCATTCTCCGTACCGATTGTGACGCGCAGGGCTCGGAAGATGTTGGTGATCTGCTCGGAGTCGAACACCTTGTGTTCCATCGCCTTCTCCACATTGAGCACCTTACCGCGCAGGGGAAGGATAGCCTGGTAGCGACGGTCGCGGCCGCTCTTGGCTGTACCGCCCGCGGAGTCTCCCTCGACAAGGAAAATCTCGCATTCCTCGGCGGTGCGGCTTGAGCAGTCGGCGAGTTTGCCGGGAAGACCGCCACCACAGAGGGGGGACTTGCGCTGGATTTTGGTGCGGGCGTCATAAGCGGCCTTACGCGCCTGGGCGGCGAGAATCACCTTGCTGACAATCGCCTTGGCCTCGGAGGGATGCTCCTCAAGATAGTTTCTCAGAGCCTCGGAGACAGCGGCGGAGACAGCTCCGGCAACCTCGGAGTTACCGAGTTTGGTTTTGGTCTGACCCTCGAACTGGGGTTCCATAACCTTGACCGAGACCACTGCGGTCAGACCCTCGCGGAAGTCGTCGCTCGAAATCTCGACTTTGCTCTTCTCAAGGAGCTTGTTGTCCTCGGCATATTTCTTGAGGGTCGTGGTCAGACCTCGGCGGAAACCGGTCAGGTGGGTACCACCCTCGATGGTGTTGATATTGTTTACAAACGAATAGACATTCTCGTTGAAGGTGGTGTTGTAGGTGAGGGCCACCTCCACGGGGACACCCTGACGCTCGGTGTTGAGGTGAATCACGTCGGGAATCAGCGGCTCTTTCGAGGAGTCGATGTATTTGACGAACTCGCTCAGACCGTTGGCGGAGTAGAACACCTCGCGGCGGGGGTTCCCCTCGCTGTCGAGCTGACGCTTGTCAGTGATGGTGAGGGTGATACCGGCGTTCAGGAAGGCCAGGTCGCGCAGACGCTTGGCCAGGGTGTCGTAATCGTAAACGGTAACGGTGAAAATCGACGAGTCGGGAAGGAAGGTCACCGAGGTTCCATGGTCGTCGGTCTCGCCGATGACACAAAGTTCGCTGGTGGGCTTGCCGAGGGAGTATTCCTGCATGTAGACCTTTCCGTTGCGGCGCACTTCAGCGCGGAGGTATGAGGAGAGGGCGTTCACACAGCTGACACCCACACCGTGGAGACCGCCGGAAACCTTGTAGGAACCCTTGTCGAACTTACCTCCGGCGTGGAGGACGGTCAGCACGACCTCGAGGGCACTCTTGTGTTCCTTCTCATGCATATCGACAGGGATACCACGGCCATTGTCGACCACGGTAATCGAATTGTCCTCATTGATGGTCACCTCGATATGGGTACAGAATCCCGCGAGAGCCTCGTCTATCGAGTTGTCGACGACCTCATACACAAGATGGTGGAGACCCTTCTCGCTGATGTCGCCTATATACATGGCCGGACGCTTGCGGACAGCCTCCAGGCCTTCAAGCACCTGGATATTGCTCGCGCTGTATTCCTGGCTGTTTTTTGCCTCTGCTGAATCCGCGATATTATCCAAGTCAAAAAGATTCTCTGACATAAAATCGTATAATCTATTGAAAATCAATACCGGAACCATACCGGCAAAATCACGCGCCTCCTATGGTTCCACGATACAAAATTACGAAATTTTATTCAATCGCGCAAACTTTATCCCCATCAAATGCCCTGGAACTCCCCCTCTTCACCACCATCATTGCAAATCAACGGGTTACACACCCGCCACACACCGGGACGCACAAACTCGACACCCCCGCCCGGAAAACCGGACGGGGGTATCTGCATATCAAAAACCGGGGGAGAGCCCCCGCAGGGTCACTTCTTCACCACCTTGACGGCGGGATGGCAGTCGGGAGCCACAACATAGACTCCAGAGGCCAGGCCGGCAAGAGAGAGACGGGCGTTGCCATCCTCGGCGGCAACCGACATGAGACGGTGACCGGCGGTATCGAACAGCTCCACGCGGGTCAGCTTACGGGAAGCCAACACGACCTCCTCCCCGTCAAAACCGAACGAGAAATCATCCTCGCCGAGCGACGCGGCATCGAGCGCGCTCTGCCAGTTCTTCTCGAAATCAATATGGGAAACCTCAGCGCGTGGAATCTCCAGATCCTCGATCTCGGCGGCGGTCACCAGCAGATTGTCACCGGCGAAGGTCACTTCCGGAGCCGACGGGAGCCCGTAACGGACTACCCTCCCGTCAGTCTTGTTGATTTTCACGATGGTGACCAGTTCTCCGGCATCCTGGGCCTGGGCCATATGGCCGGTCGCCATTGAGAGCAACACGACACATAGAGTTAAAATTATCTTTTTCATTTCAAAGCTTCTAATTTGTTATGTCAAAGAGCCACCTTGCGGCTGCAGGCCACCTGCGCCCCTTTGACGTTGACCAAAAAGATTCCGTTGCCCCAGGAGGAAGCATCGATTGAGGCCACGCCACCCTCAACGGGGTAAGAACCAATCAAATTGCCCGAGACTGTGTAGACAGCCGCCTGGCAGCCTGAACCGACAGCGGGCAAAGCGACATAGACTGTCGTCCCCTCGGCCCAGACACGGATGTCGTCAGCCGTCACATCGGCCGATGCCACCTCGACACCGGAAGAGGAAGCCGCCTCCCTCACGCAAGCGGCACTGTTGATGCGTCCCGCCCCGTAAGTGTTATTGGGCAGCTCACCCATATAATCATCGGTGAAGGCTGTCGAGGTGATAATCGAGCGGGCCTGTTCCGGGGTCAGCTCAGGATTCGCCTCAAGCATGAGAGCCACCGTCCCGGCCACGAAGGGAGCCGCCATCGAGGTGCCGATGTTATAGGCATAATAATAGCGCGCACCGTTGTCGATGGTCAGACCATTTGTATAATAGTCAATCTGGTCATAAGTAGCCCCAACCGAAATGTAGTAATACTTGTTGATGGCGGAGACCACGGGATTACCGGCGGCAAGGATATTGGGAACGACGCGCCCGTCAGCAGTAGGGCCGTAGCTTGAGAAGTAGGAATGGCGGTCCTGGTCGTAGCCGGGCACCTCGCTCATGATGGAATATCCGCCGGAGTTCCATTCGATACGGTTTCGGGCATCGAACGCCCCCACCGAGATGATGCGGTTGGCGGTGCCGCCGATTTCCCCGACAGTGCCGTCATATGTGCCGTCGGTCCATCCGTTCTTGCCATTGGATGAGAACTCGTTATGGCTGTAGTTCCACATATCGACGGTCTGGCCCGGCTCACCCTCGACGACAACCCCGAGCAGACGCCCCTGGGCCAGCTCGGAAGCCTGACACTCCACACTGACGTGGGGCTGCCCGTTGAGGGGATTGATCTCGGCGGAAATCAGGACGGTAGCCGCGACTCCGCAGTCGTTGACGTTGAACCATGTCGCCACATAGTCACCCTCGACTGCGGTGTCAACCGCCGGGGTCTCGGCCACGATGTTACCTTTGAGGGAGTTCACCACACAAAGCTTCACCTTTATGTCGGAGCTGTTCTTGCCCCAGATGTCAAGGTAATGGAGATTGTGGGATGTGTTGGCCCCCTGGGTGAGCATCGTCTTGAGCATGCAGTCGTCGGGGGTGAAAGTCTCGGCGGCATGGAGCTTCTCGGCACCCTCGTTTCCACACGCGCCCACGATGATGCGGCCCGGGCCGCTCACCTCGTCAATCAGCTTGTCGAGGGGGGAGGTGCCGTTGTGGGGGCCGATATGGTCACCAAGGCTCATGTTTATCACACATGGCTTCCCTACCTTGTCGGCATAGGCGAAGATATATTTGATAGCGTCGGCGATAGCCACACTGTTCTCCTGGTCAAGGCTGACAAACACGATATCGGCATCTGGAGCCACACCGTAAAATTCCGAAAGGAAATCCCCTCCGGCGGCGGTGCAGGTGGTATGGCAACCGTGGTATTCCGAATATGTGTCATACTCCGCCTGGGTGATTTTCTCAGGGGTGGCATATTCCACGCCGTAGCCGAACTCCTCGGGAGGTGTCCCGAAGCTCGAACGCTGGTTCCAGACCAGCTTGATACGGTTGTTGCCGTCGGCATCCCTGAAAGCGATATGGCCGTACTCAATGCCGATGTCAATCATACCGACCACCACACCCTTTCCGGTGTATGCCGAGGGGAGCAGGCCACCGGTGTTGTTGTGGACATCATCCACTCCGGCGAGGTCGCGGGCATAGTCATTGAGAAGCTCCACACGGTTGCCAAGCGATATGTACCTGACTCCCGGCACCTCCCCGGCCTGAGCGAGGACATCGACAGGGATGGTGGCGGAATAGAAGAGCCCATGGTTATGGCGCAGCGAAATCCCGAGGGCCTCAAGGGAAGCCGCCGCCCCCTCGTCATCAAGGATGACATACGCTCCCACCGTCGAACGCTCTTCGACAGGGGCGGCGCTGCGCTCCTTGACATTGACCTTCATGGGGGTGACTCCGAGACTTTTCCCGGCGAGCATCAGCCGGGCGTTCGGAGCCAGGGTCTGGCCGGCGGCCGGGATGGCCGCCAGCCCCATGGCTGCAATGAAAAATCCTGAAAGTAACTTTCTCATATTTTCCGGTTGAAAACAATTCTATGGTCAGAGACCGGAGCATTCACCCCTGTACTCGATAACCACACGTTCGGGAGTACCACTCTTGCCGTCTCCCCACATAGCCTTGTACCAGTTGGTCACGTCGGCATTGATGGTCACGGTGCCGTCACCATTCTCCACCACCTGCATGGTGCCTGACATGCCTTGGTTGCGATACTGGCCGTTCGGGCTGGCGAGCTGGATTGAACCATAATGGAAGAGGTAGTAGGGTGCGCCGGAATTGGTCTCGGTATGTTCGGCGAAGTTGATTACCTGGCCGATATACTCGGGGAGCATCTCGATATAGCATTTCTCGGAGGAATTCTCAAACTGCGCGGTGTATTTCACACGGCCGTCGCTGGAATTTGTCTTGGCGAAGGAGGTGATGGCGAGGTTGTTGGAGAGGTCGCCGTCCATATTGTAATATTCGACGGTGTTCTTGGCCTTGGGAGCGAGCCCTTCACATTCACCGGTGTATTCGATGGTCACGCGTTCGGGAGTGCCGCTCTTGCCCTCTCCCCACATGGCCTTGTACCAGTTGGTCACGTCGGCGGTGATGGTCACGGTACCATCCTCATTCTCGATTACCTGCATAGTGCCCGACATACCCTGATTGCGATACTGGCCGTTGGGGCTGGCAAGCTGGATTGAGCCGTAATAGAAGAGGTAGTAGGGTGCGCCGGAGTTGGTCTCGGTTTGTTCGGCGAAGTTGATTACCTGGCCGATATACTCGGGGAGCATCTCGATATAGCATTTCTCGGAGGAATTCTCAAACTGCGCGGTGTATTTCACACGGCCGTCGCTGGAATCCGTCTTGGCGAAACCTGTGATTTCGAGGGTGTTGCTCAACACACCATCCATATTGTAGTAGTTGATCTCGTTTTTGGGAGTGGGTGTCGGGAAAATGGCCTCAAGGTCAGCGACATCCACGGGAGTGCCGTTGTAAGACGCGCGGAGAGCCGTGCCGTCGGCGAAGGTGGCATCCAGCTCCATTGTGACCACACCCTTTGAGGAGCGGGAAGTGGTAACGGTGCCTTCGGTCACAACATCCTTCACCTCGGAGATTTCCCCGTCGGTCCATTCGTAAAGCACCACAGTCGCCGCGGCGGACTCACCGGCGAGGCTCACATTCTCGGCGAAAAGTCCGGCATCGGTGAAGTCCACCATTGCCATGTATTTCCCATCCTTGAGGTTGACAAGGTCGGCGGCGGTATCGACCGACCCGAAGAGGAACTGGACATGGGCATTCTCCTCCTCCGGAGCGTAGCGGAAGACCGGAGCCAGCGTCTCGGAGCGGTAAAGCTCCGACCCGTCGGCGGCAGATATGAGCAACCCGGTTGTCTCCTCGCGCACATCGAAGGAGACTTTGGCCACATCCTCGATCACATATTCCACTTTCCGGCCGTCGTTAAGCTCAACGGTCATGGTCTCGACAAGTTCGGTATAGGCATAGGCGCATGTCGCCATAGCTGTCGCCCCGAGCAGGAGCAGCGTATTCTTTGTTTTCATTTTCAATACTGATTTTATTATTTGAGGACTACTTTTATCGCCTTGTTGTCTACGGTCAGCACATAGACTCCGGCCATGCAGGCCGACGCGTCGAGGACTTCGGCAGCTGTGCCTGACATCACTACGCGGCCGTTGAGGTCGTAGAGCGACACGGGAGCGGCCCCGGCGTTAAGCACGATGATTTCACGGCCATTGACAATAGCCTGAACCGCGTTGTTGTCGGCGGCCACCGATGATATTCCGCTCAGCTCATCTTCAAGAGCCTGACGGTCATACATGTATTCGATGGGCTTGTTGTCCCACACACCGGTGATTTTGAATTCCGCGTCGTCATAGAGGTCGATGTCAAAAGAGTAGTTCACATAGTCCTCTGTCTGAACCTGGATGGTTCCGCGCTGTACCGGCGCGAAGTAATCGTAGACATATGTCAGGCCCTCCTGGAAATGACGGTAGCTTGAACCGCCATCGACATCAGACCATCCCTGGCCGATGCTCATCGGATCGTAAGTGCCACCGGCGGCAAGCTCGTTTGAGTTCCAGCGCCGGACGACAACGGTGTAAAGTCCGGGCTTGACAACAGCCTCGTTCTTGGGAGTGAAGAACTCGACACGGAGTAGGTCGGCGGCCACACCGGGGTCAGAATCCCTTCCTGCTGGAGAACCGAGGTCGAGAGTGAACGCGCGGCATCCGGCTTTCTCGCCACGGTGCCAGAGACGGCCTACCTCAAGATAATCGAGGTCAAGCTCCACATCATCAACCAGATTCGATACCGTCGGGGGAACGGAAGCGGAAGAAAGATCATAGGTCACCACGCCTCCAAGGTTGGCGGTCACATGGTAGCCAAGGTCGGTATACGCGTCCAGCGTACCGGAAATCTGCTTTGTGTTGGGGTCGAACTCAATGGTGAGTGTACCTGTCTTGAGGTAACCGTAGACATAGTCGCCGCCATTCTCGCGTATGCGTATGAATGAACCGAAAGGCATCGACACGAGCTCACCGATGTTATACTCGATTTCACGGCAGGGATACCAGGTCTGTCGTTCGAACGACTGCGAATCCTCGTAAACACCCGACTCGATGGTGTACTTGTCCTTTGCCATACGCTTGTGGGCAATCATCATGGCAAGATTGATGCCGTCGCCGGTCAGAGCGCCGGTGGTCTGGTCGAATGTCGAGGAGTAGAAGTTGAGATAGGTCACACCGTTGCCAGAATAGTCGGTGACACCGTAATAATAGGCCATGCTCCCGGCTTTTATGTCGATATCGGTGAGGTCCTTGCGGAGCATCGGGAATGAGGCCTGTTTCTCGTTGACATTGATGATGGGGAGACGGCCCGAGAATTTCAGGTCGCGTGTCTCGCCGGAGACAGGATCTGTCACCGAGGTCTCGATGATGTATTTCCCATCCTCGGCGTGGCTCACCTCAACGGGGGAGGAAACAGTGGTGGAGTTTGCGCGTCCGGCTGTGTAATACGACAACTGTGACGCGTCAGGACAGATGGTGAAGGCTGTCATGTCGTAAGACACCGCGTAACTGCCCGGCTGGAGGGCCAAGGGATCGGAGGAGGCGTTGTAAAGGTCAAGGACCAGCACATAGCCCTCGTCGAGGGTGATGGCTCCGGTCTTGTAGTTGTAACTTGCGTCCTCCTTGTCGGAAAGCATCAGATAATAGTTGGGGGTGTCGTAAGATTTGTCGTCATAAAGACCAACGACCTCATACGACATCTCCAACACGTCGGCCACGGATGCTAAAGAAGCTGAACCCGCGAACAACATGGCAAGTAATAGTTTTCTCATTAGGAAAATGTTGGTTTATACTATGATTTGGGATTATTGCAGCTGATGTTTCCCGTTGACAATATGTCATTCTCTTCAATCCGATGGTTACCGGCCCACACATTCAACGGAGATATTCATATCAAACGTCTATGAATTGTCTGATAAGAAAAGCAATCGTCTATCTTATGCGCTACAGATTGCTCGCGTCAAAATTAAACATAAATTTTCAATTTACTCTTCCCTAATTGTTAAAACACGTTAATACACTTGCTTTTAACAATTTTCTCGAAGTTTCCGGATTTGAGAACACTATGGCCAGAATGATGAGTTTTTGTGTGTTTTTGGTCGCGATCCACCTTTCACAAGGTGGCAACAAAATGCCAGATTTCGGAAAGTTCAACGGAGCGTCGGGACAATCAGTCCAGATGGGTGAAAATCTCGTCGTAAATGCGATCGGTTGCCCCGAGATTGTCCTGGATGTATTTGCCGGCGGCTTTGCCCGAACGTGACAGCGCGTCGGATGACGACAGCAACCCGCCGATTGTCGCCTCGAACTCCTCGCGGCTTCCGACCGAGAAGCCGCCGCCACAGGCGATGAGGTCAGAGGCCTCCTTGAATTTTGAATGGTTAGGTCCGAAGATGACGGGCATGCCGTAGACAGCCGCCTCATTGAGGTTGTGGATGCCCGCGCCGAATCCCCCGCCGATATAGGCGATGTCGGCGAAACGGTAGAGGGTCGAGAGCTTGCCGAACGAATCGACGATTATCCCCCTGACCTCGGGAAGCCATTCAGGCAACTGACCGCCATCCTTGCGGGATTTCTTGATGCAGCCTATCCACTCCGACAGGAGCATCACCTTCCCGCCGGTGAAACGGTTGCGGAGAGCCTCCAGACGGGTCTCGTTGAATTCGTGCGGAGCGATGATGAAAGCCACTTCGGGATGGGCGTTGAGCCAGGGCACATATATGTCCTCGTCCGCCTCCCACGAACTTCCGGCGATGAACCGGGTTTTCGCGCCGGGGGCGAAACCGGGGAATCCGGGGATGTCGACCGAGGAGCGCATGACATCGGTCACGCGGTCGAAACGGGTGTCTCCGGCCACGGTCACATTCTCCACGCCTATCACCTTCAGCAGGCGCCGCGACCGCTCATCCTGGACATACAGGCGGTTGAAGCAATGGAGCATGTTGCGGAACATGCCTCCCCCCGTGCGGAAAAACCGCTGTCCGGGACGGAAGATTGATGAAATCAGGTAAGTGGGGATTCCCCGCCGGTGAAGTTCCTCGAGATAGTTGCCCCAGAATTCATACTTGATGAATATCGCCATCGAGGGACGGGCGATGTCGAGGAATTTCCTTACGCGGTGGGGGGTGTCAAACGGCAGGTAGACAACCGCGTCGGCGAAGTGATAGTTTTTCCTCACCTCATAGCCCGAGGGGGAAAAGAAGCTGAGCAGCACCGGCACTTCGGGATGCTCGCGCTTGAGACGTTCAATCATCGGACGACCTTGCTCGAACTCCCCAAGCGACGAGGCATGGAACCATACGGCCCCGGGCTTGTCGCCGAGCTTGCGGCGCAGCAGGTCGGCGGTGCGGTGCTGGCCGCGAAGCATCTTTCTCACCTTCAGGCTACGGAGCGACACCACCTGGGCGGCGGCTCCATACAGCGAGATGGCAGTGTTGTAGAGAAGGTTCACTCTTCGGTCTGATTGAGTTCGTTGGCTTTGTAACAGGTCGGGTCGGAGCCGGGCATCACGCCTGCGGCACCTCAATCGAGGCTATGGCCTTGCGGATGCGGCTGATGGTCTCGTCGCGTCCGAGAAGCTCGGTGATGTCAAACATATGGGGGCCTTTACACTGCCCTACCACCGCCAGACGGAAGGCGTTCATCACGTTGCCCATATGGTAGCCGTTGTCGGTAATCCAGCTGAGCACGACAGGTTCGGCGGCTGCGGAGGAGAAGTCCTCAAGCCCTTCAAGCACACCGATGAGCTGCTCCATTATCTCGGGAGTGCCCTCTTTCCAGCGTTTGCGGATATCCTTTTCGGCGTAGGTCTCAGGGGCCTTGAAGAAGAAACCACCCTGCTCCCAGAGGTCGGGCAGCAGGTCGGCGCGCCCTTTGACCATGTCGAGAGCCTTGGCGGTGTATCCGGCTGTGAAATCATCGGGATTCACACCGTTCTCCTCCATTATGGGGCGGAACATCACGGCAAGCTGCTCGCCGGGGGTGTTCATCAGATATTCATGGTTGAACCATTTTCCCTTCTCGAAGGCGAAACGTGCGCCTGACTTAGAGCAATGGGAGAACGAGAACTTGTCAATCAGCTCCTGCATCGACATGACTTCAGTGTCGTCGCCGGGGTTCCATCCCAGCAGGGCGAGGAAGTTGACCAGTGCCTCGGGGAGATAACCTTTTTCACGGAAACCGGATGAGGTCTCGCCGCTCTTGGGGTCATGCCATTCGAGGGGAAAGACAGGGAAACCGAGACGGTCGCCGTCGCGCTTCGAGAGCTTACCCTTTCCGTCGGGTTTGAGCAGAAGGGGAAGATGGACAAACTGGGGCATCGTGTCGCTCCATCCGAATGCCTCGTAAAGGAGAACATGGAGGGGAGCGGAGGGGAGCCATTCCTCACCACGGATGACATGGCTGACCTCCATCAGGTGGTCATCGACGATGTTGGCCAGATGGTAGGTGGGGAGGTCATCGGCGCTCTTGTAAAGCACCTTGTCGTCAAGGATGTTGGAGTTGATGGTCACCTCCCCGCGGATGAGGTCGTTGACCTTCACGTCGCGTCCCGGCTCGATGAGGAAACGGACAACGTAGGGTGTGCCTTCGGCTATGAGACGGTCAACCTCCTCCTTCGGCATAGCCAGGGAGTTGCGCATCGACATACGGGTCGAGGCATCATACTGGAAGTTGGGCTTCTCGGCGCGTGCCTTTTCAAGCTCCTGGGGGGTGTCGAAAGCGATGTATGCTTTTCCGGCATCGAGGAGATCCTTGACATGCTTGCGGTATATGTCGCGGCGCTCGCTCTGCTTGTATGGACCGTAAGCCCCACCTTCGCGGACACCTTCGTCAATACCGATTCCGAGCCATTTGAGCGACTCGTTGATATAATCTTCGGCTCCCGGGACAAAACGCTGGGAGTCGGTGTCTTCGATTCGGAGAATCATGTCGCCGCCGTTCTGGCGGGCGAAAAGGTAGTTATATAAGGCTGTACGCACGCCTCCGATATGGAGCGGTCCCGTGGGGGACGGGGCGAAACGCACCCTGACTTTTCTTTGTGTCATTCCGGTTTATCTCTTGACGGAAGCCCCTTTCGGGGCACCTCCGTAATTCGGCTGCAAAATTAGCGATTTTTTCTTAAAAATCATAAACCCGCCCGATATTTCGACAGAATTAACCACTCCATCGAATTTATCACCCCCTCACCCGAGGTCACGCCTCCACAAACAGGGTCTCACGCAGATTACGCAGATAAGCAGATTCTCCCAGATAAAAGGCTCTCACAGATTACACGGATTACACAGATGCCATCCGGATAAGCCGAGAGGGGGTGATTTTTGGGAACCGGTCATTTGTAGATGAAGCGGCGGATGGAGTGTTTGGGAGTCTTCTCGAACTCGTCGTGGTGGATTTCGATTTCCGAGACGCGGGCATAGGAGGGGAGCGACTTGTTGAGCTGGGGGAGCAACGCGTTCACCTTCTCATCGGCCTGCGCCTCTGTCAGCCCTTCCTTCCGGGCGGCTTCATAGTCGGGATGGACCAACGCCACAAGTTTGCCGCCACGGTCGACAACGATGCTCTCCCCTACCAGCGGGAGGTCGTTAAGGGCAATCTCAACCTCCTCGGGGTAAATGTTCTGGCCTGACGGGCCAAGTATCATATTCTTCTCACGGCCACGGATATAAAGGTAGCCGTCGCGGTCCATAGTGCAGATGTCGCCGGTGTTGAGCCAGCCGTCATCCGACAACGCCTCGCGGGTGGCCTCATCATTCTTGAAATACCCTTTCATCACATTCGGGCCTTTAAGATAGAGCACCCCGGGCACTTTGGCCGGATCGGGGGAGTCTATCCTGACCTGCATGCCGTCAACCAAACGTCCGCAGGAGTGGGGACGCTGGGTCGACCACCATTCATATGTGACAAGGGGGGCACACTCGGTCATGCCGTAGCCGATGGTGAAGGGGAACTTGATTTTACGAAGGAATTCCTCGACATCGGCGGTCAGGGGGGCACCTCCGAGGATAAGCTGACGCAGGTTGCCGCCGAGGGCGTTGACGAGCTGTTTGCGGATCCGGGCATAAATCAGCTGACGTATGCCGGGAATGGAGGTGAGGAATTTCACCACCGGCTTTTTCAGTATCGGGAACACCTTTCCACGGACAATCTTCTCTATCACCAGGGGGACGGTTATCACCAGCTGCGGCCTGACCTGCGCGAAAGCCTCAAGCAGCACTTTCGGGGAAGGCACACGGCCAAGGAAGGTGATGTGGCATCCCTTGCATAGGGGGAAAAGGAACTCGAACACAAGGCCATACATATGGGCCAGCGGGAGCATGCTCAGCATTCCGTCGCCGGGATGCAGGAAGTCAATCTGACCGAGGGCGAAGCCGATGTTGCCCCACAGGTTGCCGTAGGTAATCATCACCCCCTTGGAATTTCCGGTCGAACCGGAGGTGTAGTTGATCAGGGCGAGGTCGGAGGAGAGAGGTGTGGCATAACGGATATCCTCCGGTTTGTAGACTTCCGGATATATCCTCGTGAACATCGAGTCAAGGGCATCGACCGCCGACTGTAGTTTGCCGTCGCGGTCAGCCACGACCTCAAGGTCGCCAAGGAGCAGAACCCCTTCGATATCCGGCATACGTTCCATATCGAGGTTGTCGGCGATTGAACGCTCGGTGAAGAGCAACCGGGCCTCGGAATGGGCCACCAGATGGACGATGTTTCCGGGCTGGAACTCGTGAAGAAGCGGCACGACCACCGCTCCGTAGGTCAACGCGCCCAAAAATGTCGCCGCCCACTCGGCGGAATTCCTCGCACATATGGCGACACGGTCGCCGGGCTTCAGTCCGGCAGCCCTATATAATATGTGGAAACGGGCTATGCGCGCGGCAAGCTCCCCGTAGGTGAAAGTTTTCCCGTGGAAGTCAGACAGCGCGTCGCGGTTCCAGTTGGCGGCGATGCTTTTTGATATTGTCTCAATGAGGCGGTCCTTCATCTTTTTCACAAGTTTTATCGTTATGTATATGACAACATAACAAATTTTTTCCTTACTTTGTCGGAGAGAAACGAGTTCGATTTTCGAGACCTCTCGGCAAACCGCAGGTTTCCACGACAGAAAAGAAGCTTGTGATGGCTCCAGAGGTCAAATTCGTGCAAATTTAATAAAATTCACTAAATACAACAAGATGAACCGAAAATATCTTCCCTTGTTCGGGGCTGTGTTACTGACAGCCTGCTCGGCGGCAGCCGCCGGTGACGACTACAAGGTCAGTGTCGCCATGCCCCCCGCCGCCAATGGTCAGACCGCATTTATCGTGAACTTCGACAACGGAGACAAAATCGACTCCACGATGGTGGAGAACGGCCAGGCCCTCTTCAAAGGCTCGATAGAGCAACCCGTGCTCGCCCGCGTGGTGGTAGAAGGCCAACGCTACGGCAATTTCATCCTTGAGCAGGGTGACCTCACCCTCCAGCGCGGCGGAGCCGTCATCGGCGGCGACCTCAACGCAAAGCTCGAAAAAGCGATGAAAGGGATAGAGGCAATCCAGGCAAAAGCAGCCAAACTCCCCCAGGATTCCTCCTACGCCGCCAACATGGCCAAGCTGGAGAAGGAATACAATGCCTACACAGACTCGGTGGTAGCCGCCAACGCCACAAACCCCATCGGTTACATGTTCTTCATCAACCAGGCCTACGACTATGACCTGCCGCGTCTCAACAAGGCTCTTGAGCAGTACCCCTCGATGAAGGGCTACCAGCGCACCGCCAAGCTCATCTCCGCCCTCCAGCAGAAGGAAAAGACCCAGCCGGGCAACAAGTTTGTGGATTTCACCATCACCAACGACACCATCACTCAGAGCCTTTCCGACTATGTCGGCAAAGGCCGCTACACACTGGTTGATTTCTGGGCAAGCTGGTGCGGCCCCTGCATCCGCGAGACCAAGGTGCTGAAGAAAATCCGCGAGGAGTTCCAGGGCAAGCCCCTCGACATCCTCGGAGTGGCAGTGTGGGATGAACCCGCCAACACCGAAGCCGCCATCAAACGTCACGACCTTCCCTGGCCCCAGATAATCAACGCGCAGTCAGTCCCCACCGACCTGTATGGCATCTCGGGCATCCCCTGCATCATCCTCTTCGGCCCCGACGGCACTATCATCTCGCGTGACCTCCAGGGAGAGGATCTAGTGAACTCTGTGCGCACCGCCCTCGACCCCTCCGCCGCTGCCGCCAAACCGGCGACACCTGCCAACTGATTCATTCCGACCGCCTGACGCGACAGCGTCATCATTATTATAAGACACAGTTATTATTATAAGGCACAGTCATTAATTATTATAAAACACGTCATCACCATAAAATCGGGGTATCAAATTTGATACCCCGATTTTATTATACTCCCTCAACCACTTTCCCAACGATTCCGAAGGAATCGTCCAGGAAACCGCAATAACTGAATACGGAATAACTGAAACCGGAATACAAAAGACGTGGCACCGGAATGGTTATGGTGGTGACGAATTTACCACACCGGCCTGTATTATCAACGGCGATGAAGCAATAACGAGGCAAGGGAGGGGGAAACAACCGCCGAGAGGAACGCGCCCCCGGTGTCGGCCAGGAAATCGAGCAGGTCGCATCCGCGTCCAAGTCCCATCCACGCCTGCAACAGTTCTATCCCTCCACCGAAAAGGCTCACCCCGACGGCAATCAGAATCAGCGCCGGGAGGTTGCTCCCACGGGGGAGCGCGCCCGTCTGCTCATAACGGCGTTGTCTCAGCAGTTCGCGGTCGATTATGAGCGCGAACACCAGACCGCCGAACATCAAGGCGTGGACAACCTTGTCGGCATGCTCAAACAGCGACACATCCGACTCAGGAAGCGGATGGGGCGCGAGCGTCAGCCACAGGATGGCAATCACAACGATGGATGAAAATATGCCGGGACACACCCGCGAAAGGTATTTCTGGAGCATAAGCGATAACACTTAGAGAGACGAGCCGCAAAGTTAAGGATTTATCGTCAGATGGCAAAACCGGCCCCACGAATCGGGTGGTTAAAAATTATGTCTTAAAACATAAAAATTTTTAAGTCGGTTTTAGCGGTTATTTCAATGGAATTTCGGTATATTTGCGACAAACAAAACTTCAACCGATTATTCACCGAAAAATCTCAACCACCATGATCATCGGAGTACCCAAAGAGATTAAGAACAACGAGAACCGTGTGGCAGTCACCCCTTCGGGCGCACGCGAACTCGTCGGTCACGGCCACAAGGTCTACGTCCAGCACACCGCCGGAGAAGGTTCTGGATTTCCTGACGAACTGTATGTAAAGGCCGGAGCCGAAATCCTCCCCAAGATAGAGGATGTCTACGCTATCGCCGAGATGATCATCAAGGTGAAGGAACCCATCAAACCGGAATATCCCCTCATCCGCCGCGACCAGGTGGTCTTCACATATTTCCATTTCGCCTCAGACCGTGAGCTGACCGAGGCCATGATACGCTCCGGCGCTGTCTGCATCGCTTACGAGACCGTCGAACTCCCCGACCGCCAGCTCCCGCTGCTGATTCCAATGAGCGAGGTGGCAGGCCGCATGTCAATTCAGGAAGGTGCGCGGTTCCTTGAGAAGCCCCAGGGAGGAATGGGGGTATTGCTCGGGGGAGTTCCGGGCGTGAAGCCTGCCAAGGTTCTGATTCTCGGAGCCGGAGTCGTAGGCCGCAACGCCGCCCTGATGGCCTCAGGAATGGGAGCGGACGTGACCATCGCCGACATCTCCCTCCCCACCCTGCGCCATGTAGCCGAGGTGATGCCCAAAAATGTCAAGACCCTCTTCTCCTCGCGCCACAACATCGAAGCCGAGCTACCCGACACCGACCTCGTCATCGGTTCCGTGCTGATTCCCGGCGCGAAAGCCCCCAAGCTCGTCACCCGCGACATGCTCTCGCTCATGCGTCCCGGCACGCTGCTTGTCGATGTCGCCATCGACCAGGGCGGTTGCTTCGAGACCTCAACCCCGACGACCCATTCCAACCCCACATACACCATCGACGGCATACTCCATTACGCCGTGGCCAACATCCCCGGCGCGGTGCCCCGCACCTCCACCCTGGCTCTGACCAACGCCACCCTCCCCTACGCCCTCCGTCTGGCCGACAAGGGGTGGCGGCAGGCCTGCAAGGATGACAAGGCCCTCGCCCTCGGTGTCAACATCGTCGAAGGGAAGGTTGTCTTCCCGGCTGTGGCCCAGGCATGGGATCTCCCCTGCCACGAGCTGAAACTATGACCCAGCAGGCTCATCCACACAGATAGAGAAGAAATCAATTTACTGTCTCTAATCCTGTTCAGACTGTAGCAGGCCACCACCCCCTCCCCTCGCTCCGCCGGGAGAGCGGCGGTGGCCTGACCTGTTTCCATTCTCCTCGCTGGCTTATAGATTGGATTTTAATGCCATCATAAAACCCACAGAGATAGCGGTTTTCGAAGTTTTTAAGAAAATTCTCGCGAAAACATGCCCTGATTAGAAATAAATCAGTATATTTGCGAAAACAAAAGTCTATCATACATCAAACCCGACTGACAATGAAGCAATCCGACATTGACTGGAAGTCACTTGGATTCGGCTACGTTCCGACCGACTACAACGTCCGCTGTTACTACCGCGACGGGAAATGGGGTGAAATCGAAGTCTCCTCTTCCGAGACCATCGAGATGCATATCGCCGCCACAGCCCTCCATTACGGACAGGAAATCTTCGAAGGCCTCAAGGCCTTCCGTGGAAAAGACGGCAAGGTCAGGGTTTTCCGCCCCCTGGAGAACGCCCACCGCATCCAGGAATCGGCGCGAGGCATCAAGATGGCCGAAATCCCCGACGAGCTGTTCCTTGAGATGACCCGCAAGGTAATCGCGCTGAACGAACGGTTCATCCCCCCATACGGCAGCGGCGCATCCCTCTACATCCGTCCCCTTGAAATCGGCATGTCGGCCCAGGTCGGCGTGAAACCCGCCAGCGAGTATTGCTTCATAATGCTCGTCACCCCCGTGGGGCCCTATTTCAAGGAGGGATTCAAGCCCACCAACATCTGCATCATGCGCGAATATGACCGCGTGGCCCCCCGTGGCACCGGCCGCTGGAAAGTCGGTGGAAACTACGCCGCCAGCCTCGGAGCCGGCGAACGCGCCCACGCGCTCGGCTATTCCGCCGTCCTCTATCTCGACCCCAAGGAGAAGAAATATCTCGACGAGTGTGGCCCCGCCAACTTCTACGCCATCAAGGACGGCAAATATATCACCCCCGCGTCAGACTCCATCCTCCCCTCCATCACCAACGAGTCGCTGATGCAGCTCGCCAGAGACTTCGGCATGGAGGTAGAACGACGCCACATCACCGTTGATGAGATTCCCGATTTCGAGGAGGCAGCCGCATGCGGCACAGCCGCCGTCACCTCCCCCGTCGGCGAAATCCATGACCTCGACAACAACGTGAAGTATGTCATCTCCAAGGATGGCAAGCCCGGCCCTGTCACCACCCGCTTCTACGAGACCCTCAGCGCGATTCGCCTGGGAGAAATCGAGGACAAGCACGGATGGAACATGGTCCTCGACCTCTGATTCCCCCCCTCATACTGGATAACCCTACGATGTTCGACTATCAGAGAATCATCGACAAATATTATCCCGAAGGCACCCCCCTTCGGGATATATATTTGCGCCATTGCCGGCAAGTAGCCGACAAGGCCCTCGCCATAGCCCGGGAGAAACAATTGTCCATCCCACCCGGGCAGATTGAAGCCGCCGCGATGCTCCACGACATCGGCATCTTCCTTTGCGACGCCCCCTCCATCGAATGCCACGGCGAGGAGCATTACCTGCGCCACGGCCTCCTCGGAGCCGACCTGCTGCGCCGTGAGGATGCCCCCGAGGAATATGCTCGCGTGGCCGAGCGCCATACCGGGTCAGGGCTATCGCGGGAGGAAATCATAGCCGACGCGCTTCCCCTCCCGACCGACCGTTGTTTCATGCCCGAGACCGACCTCGAACGACTCATCTGCTACGCCGACAAATTCTTCTCCAAGTCGGGCGACATGGCCGAGAAACCGTTGCCCCGGGTGATGGTCTCAATCGCCCGGTTCGGCCCGGAGTCATTCGCCAGATTCAACGACCTGCACCGCCAGTTCGGACTTAAATAAAGTTAATAAAATATAATATTGTCATTATCGCTCATTCCGCGCCCTCAAGCCGTTTGGCAGGGCGCGGATTTTTCATTAATATTGCGTAAATTTGCAGTGTAGAGTATTGCGGCGCGAAGGCCGCCGTCTAATGCCATCCCTCTCCTGTCAAATACCGGCGTCAAAGTGTGGCCATAGACGCCACACACCATCCCTTACGAATCCGGCACTCTCTCCAACGACTGCCCGCATTCATCCATTATGACGCCACCCTCCGGGGAAGACAGCTTCCGGCCCGCAGCAGGCCGATAGCCCTTTCCTTTTAGCTACGCTAATAAAAAAATAACATAAATGACAGGTAAATGGAATTATTTACCCCTGACACAAGAAGAACAGCGCATCGAGACGGAGCTTGCAAAACGCTACGCCTCGGTCCCCCCTGTGAGCCAGTTGCTGGTCGAGCGAGGGATTACTTCAGTGGAAGAAGCTGACCGCTTTTTCCATCCCCAGCTGAAGAATCTCCACGACCCGTTCCTGATGCCCGACATGGACAAGGCTGTCGAAAGGCTCAACCGAGCCATGGGGTCAAAGGAGAAGATAATGGTCTACGGCGACTATGATGTCGACGGCACTACCGCCGTCGCCCTGGTCTACAAGTATCTCCAGAACTTCTACTCCAACATAGATTACTTCATCCCGACCCGCTACGAGGAGGGCTACGGGATATCTTCCGAGACAATCGACGAGTTCGCCGCCACCGGGGTGAAGCTCGTCATCATCCTCGACTGCGGCATAAAGGCCAACGAGGAGATTGCCCACGCCAAGGAACATGGCATAGACTTCATCATCTGTGACCACCATGTCCCCGACGACGAGCTGCCCGCCGCCGTGGCAATCCTCAACCCCAAAATGCCCGGTTCATCATATCCTTGCCCCCACCTCTCGGGCTGCGGGGTCGGCTACAAGCTGATGCAGGCATTCTCGATCAGCAACGGCATCCCGCAGACCGACCTCGAAGGGATGCTCGACCTGGTGGCTGTCTCCATCGCCGCCGACATCGTGCCGATGGTCGACGAGAACCGTGTGATGACCTACTGGGGATTGCGCCGTCTCAACACCAACCCCAACATGGGAATCAGGGCCATCATCCGTATCTGCGGCCTCGCCGGAAAGGAAATCACCATCTCGGATGTGATATTCAAAATCGGCCCGCGCATCAACGCTTCCGGACGCATGCAGAGCGGACGCGAGGCGGTCGACCTGCTTGTGAGCCGCGACATCACCGACGCTTCCCACCGCGCACGCAACATCGACCAGTACAACAAAGACCGCAAGGAACTCGACAAGCGCATCACCGAGGAGGCCAACGCCATCCTCTCCCAGCGTATCGAGGCGGGCAGCAACAAGAAGTCGATAGTGATTTTCAACAAGGACTGGCACAAGGGAATCATTGGCATCGTAGCCTCACGCCTTACGGAGCTTTACTACAAGCCGTCTGTTGTGCTTACCCTCTCCAACGGGCTTGCCACCGGTTCGTCGCGCTCCGTACAGGGCTTCGACATCTATTCAGCCGTGGACTCCACCCGCGACCTGCTGGAGAACTTCGGCGGCCATACCTACGCCGTCGGTCTCTCCCTCAAGGAGGAGAACATCCCCGAATTCACCCGCCGTTTCGAGGAGTATGTGGCGGCAAACATCCTCCCCTCCCAGCTCAAGCCCACCTACGAAATCGACGCCCTGCTGACATTCTCGGAAATCACTCCGGAATTCATCACCACCCTGCGCCGTTTCAACCCATTCGGTCCGGGCAACCACAAACCGGTGTTCTGCTCCCGCAACGTGATGGACTTCGGCACCTCCAAGCTTGTCGGCCGACAGCTCGAACATATCAAGCTCGAACTGGTGGATGACACCTCCGGCAAGGTCTTCAACGGCATCGCCTTCAACAAGGCCCACCTCTTCAACGACATCCATGCCGGCAAGCGGTTCAACATCTGCTACACCATCGAGGACAACAAACACCAGGCCGCCCAGAACGCCATCCAGCTCCAGGTCAAGGAAATCCAAATTGTCGACTGACATCCTCCCCCCTCATTTCCATTCATCCCCACAAATGAGACCGAGGTTTCACGCAGATACAACAGAGATATAACAAACACCTATATAGCAAACACTTATATAACAAACATCAGCATATAGCGAACATCTATATATAACAATATATAACAAACACTGTTATATAACAAACGCTGCTATATGACAAACACTGTTATATGACAAACACTGTTATATAACAAACACCGACATATAACGAACACTGCCTAACCAGCACAGACAACAACGATTCCGAAGGAATCATTTGTCTGAATAGCCGTGGGTTGGCGCGAAGGGAAGCCCACGGCTATTCAAATAAATGATTCCTCCGGAATCCAGGGCGCAACCTGACGAAATTAAAACCCTTTATTATCAAAATCCTTTATTATTAAGCTCCTTTATTATCCGGGGATTTACCGGGGGATTTTTTTGGGGATTTATCTGGCTACCTTAACCGGCTACCTTAAAGGGGCGGCTATTCAGGGTTGGAGGGGATCGAGTTCGGCGAGGTTGCGGGAAAGGTCGTCGGAGGAGAGGGTGTAGTTCTGGAGGTCACCGGCGAGGAATTTGTCGTAGGAGGCCATATCTATCAGCCCGTGGCCCGACAGGTTGAAGAGAATCACTTTCTCTTCGCCGGTCTCTTTGCAGCGGTTGGCCTCACGGATGGTGGCGGCGATGGCGTGGCAAGATTCCGGAGCCGGAATGATGCCTTCGGCACGGGCGAAGAGGACTCCGGCATCGAAACTTTCAAGCTGATCGATGTCAACCGCCTCCATAAGGCCATCTTTAAGCAACTGTGACACAATCACTCCCGCACCGTGGTAGCGCAGACCACCGGCATGGATATTGGCGGGTGAGAAGTTATGGCCGAGGGTGTACATAGGCAACAACGGGGTATATCCGGCCTCGTCGCCGAAATCATATTTGAATTCCCCACGGGTCAGCTTGGGACAGCTCGCAGGTTCGGCGGCAACGAAACGGGTATGGCTCTTCCCCTCCTCACCGGCGATACGGTGGCGCATGAACGGGAAGGCCAGGCCGCCGAAATTGCTTCCCCCTCCGAAGCAGGCAATCACGATGTCGGGGTATTCCCCGGCCATCTTCATCTGTTTCTCCGCCTCAAGGCCGATGACAGTCTGATGGAGGGCGACATGGTTAAGCACCGACCCCAGGCAATATTTGCAGTTGGGAGTGGTGCGGGCCAGTTCCACCGCCTCCGAGATGGCAGTGCCAAGCGACCCCTGATAGTTGGGATGGACAGTCAGAATATCCTTTCCGGCACGGGTGGACATCGAGGGTGAAGGGGTCACCTGCGCCCCGAAAGTCTGCATTATGCTGCGGCGGTAAGGTTTCTGCTCATAAGAGATCTTGACCTGATAGACAGCCGAATCGATGCCATACATGCTGGCCGCGTAAGCGAGCGACGCGCCCCACTGTCCCGCTCCGGTCTCGGTCGTGATGTTGGTGATTCCCTCTTGCTTGCAATAATACGCCTGCGGGATTGCCGAATTGAGCTTGTGGGAGCCCATCGGGGAGACACTCTCATTCTTGAAATAGATGTGGGCGGGGGTGCCGAGGGCCTTTTCAAGTCCGTAAGCCCTCACCAGCGGGGTCGAACGGTAATACTTGTATTTCTCCCTCACCTCATCAGGAATCTTTATCCAGGAATCAGTCTGGTTAAGCTCCTGGTCGCAACACTCCCTGGCGAAAATCGGATAGAGGTCTTCGGCCTTGAGCGGCTGCTTCGTCGCCGGACTGAGCGGAGGCAACGGCTTGGTTTTCATATCCGCCTGGATATTATACCAGTAACGGGGAATCTCTTCCTCGTCGAGGAAGTAACGTTTACGTTGTTTCATATCGTGTCATATTTCACGGGGCGCGGAGACAACCCCGTCATTAATATCAATTGACCGGTCAGGCGTCGTCGAGATCGGAGGCGTCACGCTCGAGTATGGAGGCGGCAAGAGAGTCGCCGGTCTGTACGATCGAGACCAGGGGGTAAAGCTTACGGGCAACATCATAGCTCTTGCAATCCTCCAGACTGTGCTGGTTGACACCCCAGGCTCCCATATGCCAGCGGATGGCCAGCATCTCGGCATCGCTCAGCTCCAGGCCGCTGCACAGCACCACGACGAGCGACTTCTCGCCATGTCCCATCGGGAAATTCTTGTAAGTCAGCTTGTAGCCTTCCGAATCCTCCCATTGGCCAAGGGCGTTCTTGCGTTTCTTTACCGAACGGCGGTAAATGTCAGCCTTGCAGACATCGTGGAGCAGGGCGGAAATGATGATGCTGTCGCGTGTAACCTCTTTCTCCAGAGTCGGTTCCAGAGGCTTCATCGCCTCCCAGACCGCCAGCGCTGACTTTGCCACATTCAGGGAATGCAGCGTCAGTCCACCCTCGACATTCAGATGATGGTTGGCCGATGCGGGAGCCTCGAAGAACCCCAGCCGTTCGATTTCCTCAATAACATAATCCACCCCCTCGCGGCCGGTGGATTTGAGCATTTCTATGAATTCCGTCTTTACGGCGTCCTTGTCTATTTTCATCATATTAAGCAATTTACAGTTCCGTGAAGGGAAGCTCACCACTCGATAGAGACAGATACCGATTCCATATGGCCGGGAATCGGCGGCGTGATTTTGGCCAGTTTTATCCGTCCGTCGGTTATCTGTGGGAACTCCTCCTGAATACGGTAACGCAACCTTGTCACCACATTTTCAAGGAGGGCTGACGGACGGCCCATGACCTCGGTCACGACCGCAACGACTCTGGAGTAGTCGAGCGCGTAAGCCACATCATCAGTCGCGGCAGCCATCTCCATATCATATCCGAGGGTGACGGACACCTCAAAAATATTGCCCGAGACACGTTCCTGGGGCATCACCCCGTGGAACGCCCGCAACCTGAGTCTGTCTATTTCGACATATCCCTTCAACATACGGCTTCATTGTTTTTTCATCCACAAAGTTAGTCAATTTAGACGGAATCATACCCCGAAATAGATGGGAATTTCGTAACTTTGTTGCTAAGTTTCCAATCAAACATCAATGTATTTCGCATTCAACAACATATTGCCGGGAGTCTGGGTTTGCATGGGAGTCGCCCTTGTGGCGATGACCTACCTGCTTACCGTCTACCGGAGTTTCACCCGCCTGCGCCACACCGCCGGAGAAGACACCCTCCCCTCCGACGAGGAACTGCCCGGGGTATCTGTAATCATATACGCCCGCGACAACGCTTCCGACCTGCGCGAGACACTGCCTGAAATCCTATCCCAGGAATATCCCGAAGGGAAGATGGAGGTCATCGTGGTCAATGACGGGTCTGTTGACGAGGTGACCGATGTCGTCAACCTTCTCGGACTCGAGCATCCGAACCTCTACATAACTTTCGTGCCGGACGAGGCCCACAACCTCAGCCGCAAGAAACTCGCCATCTCATTGGGAATCAAAGCGGCCAAGAAAGAGGTGGTGGTGCTGACTACCGCCGCCTGCCGCCCCGCGTCAAACCTCTGGCTGAAACATATGGCCGCCCCCTTCTCCACGTCGGATGTGGTTCTCGGATGGGCCTCAATCAATCGGCTGAAAGGCTCGATGGCCCGGTTTGACGAGGCCGCGCGTGGCACGACCTGGCTCTCCGCCGCTCTCCACGGCCGCCCCTATCGCGGCACCGGCTTCAATCTCGCCTACCGCCGAAGCACATTCTTCGAGGCAAAAGGTTTCTCCCGCTCGCTCAACCTCCACAACGGGGATGACGACATTTTTATCAACCAGATCGCAAACCGCGACAACACTTCGGTTGTTTTATCTCCTGACGCGCTGATGACCGTCAGCTTCCAGAAGCCGAGAGCGGCCTTCCATGAGCTGCGCCTGCGCCATTGCTTCACGCAGCGGAGGCTTCCGAAAGGAGCCAGACGACTGATGGGCAGCGCGACACTGGCAATGTGGCTATGGGTCGCCGCCGTGGCAACAGGGGTGGTCTTCTCCCTCCCAAACTGGTTCCCGTCATGTCTCTTCGCCGCCACAATTCCGGCCCTGTGGATTCCGCTAACCGTCAACTGGATGCGCACAGGCCGCACACTGGGAATCCGTCTCTCCCCGACCCTGTTGTGGTGGGAAATGCTCTGGCGCTGGATCCCTGACCTGCGTTGCCGTCTCGCCTGCGGCTCAAGCGACCGCCGAAATTTCACCTGGCACACCAAAACCATCAAATGACCTCGACATTCCAACGCTACCTCCGACTTTTTACCTGCCTCCTGCTGACCGGTCTGCTGCTGGCCTCAGGTGGCGATGACATATACGCCCGCAAGAAACGTTCAACCCGCAAGACCCGCACCTCGAAGACCCGCAAGTCAAGAAAAACAAAGAAAACCCGCAAGTCTGCCGCGCCGAGTCTGCCGGTGGTAGTCCTCGGTTCCACCGGGCCGATTGATGCCCCCGAACCATTTGTGACACTCCCAAATCCGGTCGATGCCCCTAACGGACTCGATGGCCGCACCATAGCCCTCTGGCCCAGCCACGGCAAATATTACGCGGGCTCATGGGTATGGCAGCGTCCACGCCTGTTCGGCACCGTGGAAGACCTCCTGTCGCGCTCATTCGTTGACCCCTATGTGGCCCCGATGCTCGAAAACGCGGGAGCATATGTGATGATGCCACGCGAACGCGATTTCTCCCACCGCTCACTGGTCATCGACTATGACTGGAGCAGCGGAGACGGACGGTTCGCCACAACCTCGGGACGCCACAAATGGGAGGCCCTGCCCGACAGCACCGGCTTCGGCCACCGGGAGGACTATCTCGTGCAGGGTGAGAATCCCTTCCTGATGGGTTCATCCGGAATGGTCAAGACCGTCGAGCCGGAGGATTCCGCCTTACAGTCAACCGCCCAATGGTATGGCACACCGCCGGAAGAGGGTGACCGCGCCGTCTATGTCTCCTACAAATCCTTCCCCAACAGCGCGACCGACGCGGTATATACCGTCAACCATCTCGGCGGCTCATCCAAAGTGACCGTCAACCAGCAGATGGGTGGAGGGACTTGGGTCTATATCGGCACATATCCATTCTCACCCAAAGCCGGGTCGCTCCCGCTGGTGACCCTCTCCAATATCTCCGCCGACGAGGATGCGGTGGTTTCAGCCGATGCCGTGAAAATCGGCGGCGGCATGGGACATGTCGCCCGCTCGAAAGGAGCGTCATCACCCCGCGTTTCCGGCTATCCCGCGTTTCTTGAAGGGGCCAGGTATTACCTCCAGGGAGCCGGTTTTCCCGAAGAGGTCTACAGCCCCAACAAGGGGGAGAATGACTATATGGATGATTACATGTCGCGTGCCCTCTGGGTCAACTGGCTCACCGGCGGCTCCGACATGCTTCCCGACTCGCTTGGGCTGAAAGTGCCTGTCGACATGGTGCTGGCGTTCCACACTGACGCCGGCACAAAGACCGACTCCACTACTGTCGGAACCCTCGGCCTTTACTCAACCGACGGAGGGAATCCGCTGGGCAACGGTACCTCCCGGTATGCCAACCGCGACCTGACATCGGCGGTGACAACCCAGGTAATCAACGATATCCGACGCCTGTATGACCCATTTTGGAGTTCACGCGGCAACCGCGACAAACGCTACTACGAGGTGCGTGAGACCAAGGTACCTGCCATGATCATCGAGCTCCTCTCCCACCAGAACTTCGAGGACATGAAACATGCCCTCGACCCTGAATTCCGCTTCCTCGTTGGTCGCGCCGTCTACAAAGGGATTCTTAAATTCCTGGCCGAACGTTACGACCAGCCTTACACAGTACAGCCCCTACCGGTTGAGGCGTTCGCCATCCATGCCGACGGCAACGGATATTACACCCTCACCTGGACTCCGGTCAACGACACCCTGGAACCGACCGCCCGTCCTACCGGCTACATAATCTACGAGTCCACACCCGACGGAGGATTCCATCCTGTGGCGAAGACCGAACTCCCCAGCTGGTCGACCCGCGTGGATGATGACAGAATCCATGCCTATTACGTCGTGGCGACAAACGCGGGTGGACTCTCCTTCCCATCGGAGGTACTTGCCCTGTATGACAACAACCACCGCATGCCGTCAGTAGAGATTGTCAACGGCTTCACCCGTGTCTCCGCCCCGGAATGGACCGACGGCACGGAATATGCCGGATTTGACTTCGATGAGAACTACGGTGTGCCGGACGGATGTGACATCCATTTCATCGGCCCGCAATATGACTTCGACCCCAATTCACATCTGTCAGGCTCGCATCTCGGATTCGGGGCATCAGCCGACACGGAGGCCACCCGTATGCGTATTGGCAACACCCGCGACTACACCCTCATCCACGGAGAGGCCCTGAAAAAAGCCGGACGCGGATTTGTCTCCTCATCCCTCAAAGCCTTCGAAGAGGGTAAATCGACCTACAAGACGGTAGACCTCATACTCGGGCTGCAAAAGACAACCCGCAAGGCTGGCTCTAAAGGTAGGTTCTTCCAGACCTTCCCAAAGGCTCTGCGCGACCGTCTTGAACGCTACCGCAAGGATGGCGGCACACTGCTTGTCTCCGGTTCATACCTCGGCTCGGAAATCATCGAGGCCGATTCCGTGACCCGCGACTCCATGGCCACATTCGCCGCGAACACCCTCGGCTACCTCCCCTTCGCCGAAGGGGTCAATGACTCCATCCCCAAAGCCCCTGTCGCCACCCGCACAATGGAGGTGAAAGGGTCGGAGGTGATTCCGGGCATGCCTGTGTTGCGTCCCTCTGAGCTTGCCTCTTTCCGTAACAGTCCGCGGGCAGGCGCCGGCAATCCCCAGGCCATAATCCCGGCCAACGAGAATGGACTGGTCATCGCCCGCTATGCCGACTCCGGCTTCCCCGCCGCAATCGCCGTGGAGGGGAAAGGGAAAACAGAAGCCGGACAGCCTGCGGGACGCACCGTAATCGTCTCCTTCCCTATCGAGGCGATGACCGATGCCGCTTCCCGCGACGGATTCATCGGCAGCGCGGTCAACTACCTGATAGGTTCCGAAGCCCCCAAAACGGAAGTGGCCAAACCTACCACCGCTCCAATCTCCGACTCCAAGGGGAAGAAGGGGAAAGGGAAAAAGAAAAAAGAGAAGAAAAAGAAAGCCGAAGCCCAGTCCAAGTCCTCATCCTCAAAAGGTAAAGCCGCCAAGGATTCACCGGTGAAAGATGGGAAAAGCGCGGTGCCAAAACCGGTGAAACGCGATCCGGATGCGCCGAGGGCTGTGCCTCATCCCAGGAAATAATCCACCCATCCCCTCTCCACCTCCAATCATCCCGTTTGCCATGGAAAAAAACTCATACAAGACAATCACCGTCTCCCCGACTGTAGCTACCGACATGCTGCTCAAGCAGATTGAATCAGCCGGACGCGATGGAATCCCATACCTCTTCGTGTGTCTCGACGGATATGACATAAACATCTCCGACGAGAGCCGTCGGAGGATGTCGCAGGTGGCCCGCGAGACCGGAGCCTCACTGCTCTATTCCGACTACCGGGTCTCCAATCCCGACGGGTCATTGACCGCCCACCCACTCGCCCCCTATCAGGACGGCTCAGTCAGGGATGATTTCGACTTCGGGCCAATGATGCTCCTGGATGTCGCCGCCATATGCAGGCGATACCGGGATTATCCCGAGAACCTCTCCGAGTCAGACCACAGCGGCCTCTACGCCATGCGTCTCTTCATAGCCGCTGCCATCGGCTCAGCCCATATCCGTCACATTCCGGAATACCTTTACATCAGTTCGGAAAATGACCGCCGGGCTTCGGGGGAGAAACAGTTTGACTATGTTAATCCGCGCAATGCCGCAGTGCAGAAGGAGCGTGAACAGATTTTCACTGCCTACCTCGCAGGAATCATGGCACAGCTTCCTCCGGTAACAAGGCATATTGACCACTCCGAGGGGAGCTTTCCCGTGGAGGCCTCGGTCATCATCCCCGTCCGCGACCGCGCACGCACCATCGCCGACGCGGTGGCTTCCGCCCTGTCGCAGGAAGCCACTTTCCCCTTCAATGTGATTGTCGTTGACAATCATTCGACCGACGGCACTACCGAAATCCTCTCCGGGATAGCCGCCAAAGACCCAAGGGTAATCCATCTCCGCCCCTCACGCGCCGACCTCGGCATCGGAGGATGCTGGGACATGGCTGTCCGCGACCCGCGTTGCGGCCGTTTCGCCATCCAACTCGACAGTGACGACAAATACAAGGATGAGACAACCCTCAGGCGTATCGTGGACTGTTTCCGCGAAAATGGCTGCGCGATGGTGATAGGTTCATACGAGCTGACCGACTTCGACGGAAACCCGATTCCCCCCGGACTTATCGACCATAAGGAATGGACCGACACCAATGGCCACAACAACGCACTGCGCATCAACGGCCTGGGCGCACCACGAGCATTCTTCACCCCCGTGTTGCGTGAAATCGGTGTGCCGAATGTCAGCTACGGCGAGGATTACGCCCTCGGGCTTCGTATCTCGCGTGAATACAAGATCGGGCGCATCTATGATTCCCTCTATCTATGCCGCCGCTGGCAGGGGAATTCCGACGCCAATCTCAGCCAGGAGAAGGTCAACACCAACAACATATACAAGGACTGGCTCCGCTCTATCGAACTCGCCGCGAGACGCAAGCTCTATCAGGAGATTTCGGATGACTACCGAGGGAGGATTCTCGACATCTGCGACCGGCTGATTGGTTTCCGCGACGACCAATTGGCCAGATGGCCCCTCGCCGCCGGGAATTTCGCCGCTCTTGACGCGGTTGAGACACGCACCCTTACGGTGGCCGACAAGGTGTTCACCATCCTCCACAATCCCTGCCGCGCAATCTCCTCCGGGGCGAAGACCGACGCGGCCTCCGTGGCCAGCCGTCCCTGCTTCCTCTGCCCGTCAAACCGGCCAGAGTGTCAGGAGGCACTTCAGATAATCCCGGGTTACTCACTGCTTGTAAACCCATTCCCCATCTTCAACCACCATTTCACCATCGCTTCGGACACCCATCAGCCCCAGCGGCTGAATGTCACCGAGCCTGACGGTTCGAGCCGCTACTCCACGATGTTCGACCTTTGCCGCGAGATGCCCGGCTGGCTTCTCTTTTACAACGGAGGGAAATGCGGCGCGTCGGCTCCCGACCATCTGCATTTCCAGGCGGCATATTTCCAGGATGCCCCCGGACTGTATGACACCACCGGATGGTATGACCTCCCCTATGAGAAATATATCTTCTTTGCCCGTGACAAGGAGGAACTTGACCGCAAGATGGAGGAAGTAATGGAGGAACTCAGCCACCTGCCGGAAAACAGCGGAGAGGAGGAGCCCCGGGTGAATGTCTTTATGAAAAACCGCGTGGATGAAGATGGTTATTACAGTCACGATACCCTCGGGGTGGATGTGCTGGTGATTCCACGCCGTGCCCACCGTCCATCCTGCTACGGCACCGGTGAAGGGGATTTCATGATTTCCCCCGGTGCTGTCGATGTCTGCGGCACCATCATCGTTCCCCGCAAGGAGGATTTCGACCGCCTCGACGAAAAGGCTCTTGAAAGGATTCTGCGCGAGACAACTTATTTTCTCGACGGGGAATGAATCAGGCAATCGAACTGAGCCGCGAGCCGGTGATACAGGCGGGAATACTCGGGGCGACAGGTTCCGGGTATATCCTCCACCGCCCTTTCAGCCGCCGGGAGGAAGCTGACGGCTGTGTGGTGTTCACCCCACAGTCCCCCGACTGCTCCTTCACCCTGCCGGAAGTAAAAATCGGCATAGGATTCCATTGGGAGCGCGTCGAGCCGCAACAGTTCCGGGGAAGCCTGAGGATACATCCCGACGGACTGATGGTCAACGAGGTCGCGCTTGAGGAGTATCTCCGCAGCGTGATTTCCTCCGAGATGAAATCCACCGCCCCGATAGAGTTCCTGAAAGCCCACGCGATTGTCTCCCGTTCATGGCTGATTGCCATGCTCCGCAGGGAGCGTTTCGGGATGGAGGCCACAGGTGAATCCCATGGAGCGCATTCACATATAACTGTCGACCCGGAATTCGGTTGCCGGGAAATCATCCGATGGTATGACCGCGAGGCCCACACCCGTTTCGATGTCTGCACCGACGACCATTGTCAGCGTTACCAGGGGATTTCCCGTGGTATTTCCCCGGAAGTAGACCGGGCGGTCAACGAGACGCGGGGGATGGTGCTTCTCTATGACGGGGAGGTATGCGACGCGAGATTCTCGAAATGCTGCGGCGGAATCACCGAGGAGTATTCATCGGCCTGGGAAGACCGCGACATGCCATATCTCAGGAGCGTGGCTGACATCGCACCCGACGGGACATGCAACTGCGCCACTGAGGATAAAGCCCTGCTCTCGACCATCCTCAACGGCTATGACCTCGATTCTCCAGGATTCCATCACTGGGATGTCCTGCTACTTCAAGAGGAGGTCTCAGCCCTCGTCAGGGAGAAAACCGGCACAGACCCCGGCCGGATAATAGAATTGCGCCCCCTTTCACGGGGTAAATCAGGCCGCATCACCCGGCTGCTTCTCCGTGGCACCCGCGAATCGCTCATCGTGGGAAAAGAGCTTGAGATACGCCGTGTGTTATCCCCCACCCATCTGAAATCATCGGCGTTCGATGTCACCCCTGTCGGGATTTGCGGCCATAGCGGAGATGGCGGGGAGATTCCCGCCGGTTTCAGGCTCTCGGGCCGTGGCTGGGGCCACGGTGTCGGGATGTGTCAGATCGGAGCCGCTGCGATGGCCTCGCGGGGTGCTTCCCACAAATCAATCCTTAACCAATATTTCACAGATGCAGAAATCATCACTCTCTACCGCTGAGCACGCCGCACGCCGCAAATCCCCCTGGTGGTGGGTGCCGACACTTTATTTCGCCGAGGGGTTGCCTTATATGGCGGTGATGACCATATCGGCCATCATGTACAAATGTCTCGGTATAGACAACACCGCCCTGGCGTTCTATACCTCATGGCTCTATCTCCCCTGGGTGATAAAGCCTTTCTGGAGTCCGTTTGTCGACATCATCCGTACCAAACGGTGGTGGGTGGTGACGATGCAGGCGGCGATTGCCATCGGACTGACACTGATTGCCTTCACCATACCCACGGCAGGTTTCTTCCAGGGCACATTGGCTGTATTCTGGCTCGTGGCTTTCGCCTCGGCCACCCATGACATCGCGGCTGACGGTTTCTATATGTTAGGTTTAACGGAGCATCAGCAGTCGCTGTTTGTCGGCATCCGCAGCTTGTTCTATCGGGTCTCGATGGTGGTGGGCCAGGGGGCTTTGGTGGTGCTTGCCGCGTGGGTCAACAACCGCTACGACACACTGACAGGTGGCTGGATGGCGATTTTCGCCATCATGTCGACATTTTTCTTCGCAGTGGCCGTTTACCATTGGTTCATACTTCCCCGCCCGAAGGCCGACACCGACCGCGCTCCACACAATGGAGGGGAGGTGCTGAAGGATTTCTGCGACACATTCATCGACTTTTTCCGCAAGCCGGGTGTAGGTGTCGCCCTTGTCTTCATGTTGCTCTACCGTCTCCCCGAGGCGTTGATGGTGAAGATGATTCCCCCTTTCCTGCTCGACTCGGAAATGGCCGGGGGAATGGGACTCGACGCTGACCAGGTAGGTATCGTTTACGGTACCGTCGGAGTGATAGGTCTGATGCTCGGAGGTATAATCGGTGGTCTGGCTGCCGCCCGTGGAGGGTTGAAGAAATGGCTCCACCCGATGGCATGGAGCATGTCGCTGACATGCCTGACATTCGTCTACCTCGCCTGGGGGCAGCCCTCGGCCATCTGGCAGGTGTATGCCTGCGTGTTTGTCGAGCAGTTCGGCTACGGTTTCGGCTTCACCGCCTATATGCTCTATCTCATCTACTTCTCTATCGGACGCTACAAGACCGCCCATTACTCGATATGCACCGGATTCATGGCTCTCGGAATGATGATTCCGGGTCTGGCCGCGGGATGGCTGGCCGACACAATGGGGTATCTCAACTTTTTCCTGCTGACCATACTGTGCTGCGTCACAACCATCGGTGTATGCTATCTGATAAAGGTGTCTCCTGAATTCGGAAAGAAAAAATAAACCTCTGCATGACTATGAGATATACCCTCTTCATTTTGATTGTCACCCTTGTCGCGGGGGTGTGCCGCTCCCAGGAGACAGCTGATTACCGGGTGAGACCGGGAGTGGAGGTGTTGCGCGAATCGGGCTTCGAGGCCCTGAAAGGGAAACGGGTCGGACTTATCACCAATCCCACCGGAATCGACAACTCCCTGAAAGCCACCATCGACATCCTCAACGAAGCACCGGATATGGAGCTGGTGGCCCTGTTCGCCCCGGAGCATGGGGTGCGCGGAGATATCACCGCCGGGGCCACTGTCGGCAACACCACCGACCCCGCAACCGGCGTGAAGGTCTACTCCCTCTACGGCGCGACAAAGAAGCCCACTCCGGAAATGCTTGCCGGAATCGACGCACTGGTATATGACATCCAGGACAACGGATGCCGCTCCTACACCTTCATCTCGACCATGGCGATGGCAATGGAGCAATGCGCCAGGTTCGGCAAGGAGTTTGTGGTGCTTGACCGTCCCAATCCCCTCGGGGGGAACAAGATCGAGGGGCTATGCACCGACCCTGACAACATATCTTTCGTCGGTTATCTTCCTATACCATACATCTACGGACTGACCCCGGGGGAACTTGCGCGGTTGATTGTCGGGGAGAAGATGCTCAAGTCAGACAAGCCTTTGAAACTGACCGTCGTGCCGATGGAGGGTTGGGAACGCGACATGCTGTTTGAAGACACGGCGATGCCATGGGTGTTGCCATCCCCACATCTTCCTACCCCCCGGACCGCCATATTTTATCCGGCGACGGGGATAGCTGGGGAACTTGACTATCTCTCAATCGGCGTGGGATACACCCTCCCCTTCCGCACATTCGCCGCTCCCTGGATCAACGCTTCGCAGCTTGCCTCCAGACTCAACGCGAAAGGGATTCCCGGGGTGGCATTCCGGCCTATCCATTACAAGCCATATTATGGCTTCAGACGGGGAGAAAACCTTCAGGGTGTGGAGCTATATATAACCGACTATGAGGCCGCTCCGCTGACACTGATACAGTTCTATGTTATGGAGACCCTCGCCGAGCTTTATCCCTCACACAAAGCCCTCGCTGACGCACCTGTGAAACGTCTCTCGATGTTCGACAAGGTGACCGGTTCCAAGAAGGTGCGCCTGACGTTCTTCAAGAATTACAAGGTGTCCGACCTGCTTCCCCTCTGGAACCGCGACATCACATCTTTCAAGGCAACCAAAGAGAAATATCATCTCTATTAAACATCACCTCCATTACTTCTATTAAGGTATTAAAGGTTTCAGATATTAAAAATATCAGGTATGTTCACACTCATCGCCGACTGCGGCTCCACTAAGACTGAATGGGCCATCCTGCGCCCCGACACACCGGGAGAGCCCCCCATCACTTTCCGCACCACCGGATTCAACGCCGCCGTGACTCCTCCCGAGGTGATTGCAAATATATTGGCCTCGGAGGTCACACCACGGCTTGCCGACATCAAGGTATCGCGGATATGTTTTTACGGTGCGGGGTGTATCGGAGGTGCTGTAGACGAGCATCTGCGCGGATTGCTGTCGCAAGCCATTCCGGCAGCGGAAATCGAAATCGCCGGAGACCTTCTGGGGGCTGCCCGGGCACTTTTCGGCAATCGTCCCGGGATTGCGTGCATTCTCGGCACCGGCTCCAACTGCGGGGTCTATGATGGCCGGGAAATCACGCTCAACACCCCTCCTATGGGATATATTCTCGGTGATGAAGGGTCGGGAGCTGTCCTTGGCCGCAAGCTGATTAACGTCATTTTCAAACATCCCGGACTATTGCCCGACGACATCATTGAGGATTTCAACCATACCTACAACCTCTCGAAAGGTGACATCATCGAGCGGGTCTACCGTCAGCCTGCGGCCAACCGTTTCCTCGCGTCGTTTTGTCCCTTTATCAAGAAACACATCACCCATCCCGTCCTCCATAACCTGGTCGCCACCTCCTTTGAGGAATTTCTCTCGGCAAACCTCCCGGCAGACCTCCTCCAGTCCCCCACCCTTCCAATCGGCTTCGTCGGTTCCATCGCCTATCATTTCTCTGACATCCTGACCGCAGTCTGCACCCGCCACGACCTCCCCTGCTCAATCCTCTCCGCCCCCCTCCCCGCCCTCATCTCGCAAATATAGGCCCCTTGTGGGCGACCCGAGGCGGTAACCCACGGTAGGCGGCAAGGAGCGACGGATTCCGGAGGAATCTTTTTTGATACCACTCTGATAAAAGAAAATCTCTCGCAGATTTCGCAGATTTTTGGTTGCTAACGCTCCCTGATTACACGGATTTATCCATCGCCGCTTCATCTATCCTCTGCTTCATCCATCCTCTGCTTCATCCATCCTCTGCCGATTAGACCGGAGGATTCCGCAAGAAAATAGCAGTAAAGGGTCTCACAGATTACACGGATTACACAGATACCATCCGGACAAAAATACTTCCGGATGGCCTCTGCGTAATCTGTGTAATCTGCGAGACCCTCTTAATGCGGGGACATTTCTGCAAATTGTCGGGGTAGCCACCCTTCCGGATGACACGTTTAATGCCGATTCCTTACTCTATCTGATTACTCTAATTGATATTGCTGCTCTAATTACACAGACTAACGTTGGTGGCCGACAGCTATTCCGAAGGAATCACAATTGCTATTGACATTACTGTTTGCAGATGTCGTTGACATACCTGTCGCCCTGAAGAGGGGGAATATACAAACAAAAGGGAAGGCCACGGAATCGGGATGCGATTCCGTGGCCTTCAGTGTGTATGGTTGTCAGAGGCTTATCGCCTGTGATGTCTGATGTTGCTGTCGATTACTTAACGTTGACGGTCATCTTGGCCATACGGTTCCAGTCAAGCTTGTTGAAGACTTCGGTTACACCGAGACCTTCGGCTGTGATGCTTGATTCGGGAACACCTTCCTGGATGAGGGCTTTCTTGACAGCCTGTGCGCGACGCTCGGAGAGCTTCTGGTTGAAGGCCTTGGAGCCATCCTTGGAAGCGTAACCCTGAACGAGAACGGTAGCACCGGCGTTGTCCTTAACCTGAGCAGCGGTCATAGCGATTTCGGGCTGCTGGTTGGCCTGGATGTAAGAGGAGTTCACGTTGAAGAAGACGTAGCGGATGTTGTCGAGGCTCTTGATAACCTGCTGAACTTCCTTGGGACGACGGTTGCAAGCGTCGAGCTGGGCCTGGAGGTCGGCGAGCTGAGCGAGCAGGGCTGCGTTGCTTGCGCCACAAGCTTCGAGGTCGCCACGGAGAGCGTTAATCTGAGCGTTGAGAGCGTCAATCTCAGCCTGGTCGAAAGGACGAACGAGGGCGAAGTGGTGTGTACCGTTGGAGTTCTTGAAGTGGTAGGTGATACCGGCCTGAAGCTCGAAGTACATGTTGTTCACGTTGTAGTGTGAATCGTAGCCGAGGTTGCTGAACTTGTCGGGAGCAACGTCGCCGTTCATGTTCCAGAGCAGGGCGGGCTTCAGAGAGATGGTCCAAGCCTTGGCCTCACCGAGGTTGAAGTTGAGGTTAAGACCCACCTTGGTAGCGAAAGAGTTGCCATCGTCGATACCGGTCGAGTGGGGATAGTAGGAATGGAGCCATCCGGCACCTGCGACAGCCTCGATTTCAAACAGACGGGGTGCGCCGGTGTAGCTGGCGAAGAGGTTCATCAGGTTGATGGCACCGAAGGTACCTACATACTGATGGTCGAACACATTGGCAGACTTGACACCTGTCCAGGAGGAGGTGTTGACAGTCCATTCGCCTTCAACGCCGATGCCGAAAGTGGGAGTAACCTGCTTGCGGATTTCAGCGCCGACGATTCCACGACCTGTCTTGAGGAAGTCTTCACCGGTTGCAGTTTTGGTAGCAAACACGCCGCCACCCTTGAGGGTGAACGACCAATTGTCTGAGAACTTGTTGCCTGCATCTGTAACCTGAGCCTGCGAAGTGCAAACTCCCAGAGCGAGAGCAGCTAAAAGAATTGCCTTTTTCATAAGAGATGTTTCTTGTTGTATGCTGGCCGCAAAGTTAAAAAATATTTAACAGTTTTCCAAATTTTTCTAAGCTTTTTTTGTGATTGTCAACGATTCGGGCCTTCCAGACCCTCAGTAGAGGTTGTAGCCATATCGTCATAACCATTATTCAGGCTTATGAACACTTTTTAAACAATCGGCCTCCCAACAAAGTTTATCAAACCTAAACAAACTTCAATAAATTTCCCGAAAAACACGACATCGCCCCGTGGATTGCCTGCCTGTTAGAGACAAGAGTCCACGGGGCGATGTTGCGGCAATGCCATCAGGCATCGGCCGGTATCAATATCATTTTCGACGGCGCACTGATTTTGTGGCAGAGGAAGATGACTTGGGAGCCGATTTCGGCTTGGATGCTTTCTTCTTCGGTTTTGACTTGGTCGAGGTAGCTTTCGCGCGGGAGCGGGATGAACGTGTTGAACGCACCTCCTTCTTGGGAGTTGCCTCCCCCTCATCGACATCCCCGTCACGGGACGCGATGGCCTCTTCGGCATCCTTCGCGGCCTCAGCGGCCTCCTCGGCGGCTTCCCTTGCCTCACGGGCGGCAATCACCTCTTCACGAGAGGGCACCCACAGTTTCTTGTCGAACTGCTCCAACCGGTTCTGGATGCTGTCCTGAGCCCGCTGACGGTCGTCAGGGTCGGGATAAAGCTGCATCATCGACTTGTTGGCGAGATTGCGGGTCTTATAGATGTCCCCGTCATACATATTGCGCGAGAAATAATCAGCATAGGTATATTTGGGGAGATTGTTGTCGTCATCCACGAAGATATACTGCTGGGTCAGATAAGGGCGCAGGTTGTCCATCTTCACCCAGAACATCGGATAGCGGACAGCCTCACCGCCGAAATCATCGGAACGGTGAAGCACCGGGCAGATGGCCTCGACAATGCGGCGCGTCTTGTTGGTGCGGGAGTCGAATTCCCACTTCTCAAGGACGAAATATGACAGCACCTCATTGGCGGGCACGTCGGCTTCCTCGATGACAAACTTGGGGTTCTTCTCGCTCGAACCTTTCGCCGGGGAATAAAGCACATGGAAACGGTCGAGCATGTCGGAGACCTTCACCTTGTACTGGTCGGTGAAGATTTCCTTGCCGTCGAGATACTCATAGACAGGCATCCGGTTGTCGGCCACCAGGCGCATGATGATTCGGAAAAGATTCTCCTGGCCGTCGACCACCTCCTCGGGATAATAGAGGGGGGTGTTCTTGGGATTGTCAAGCTTGAGGTCACGGTAAATGACACGCATCCACATCTTGTCGGCGTCGGAAGTCTCCTGGCTCGTGAACCGCTGCTGCATGCGCTCGGTCACGCCCGGACCGGCCTCCTGCTGCTTGTCGCGCGAACGGTCGCCAGCTCCGCGACGCACTATCGAGGAACTTGACGAGCCTCCGTCGGTGGTCTGGGCTGCGACCGGAGTCACAGCCGCGAGAAGGGCGACAGCGGCCAAGGTGTATCTTGCAAATGCTTTCATATTCTGGGTATGTCTTGTTCTTTACCTTTTCAGTTTACGATTACCTCGATCGGGGCGAGGTCACGGGTTATCCCGTCAGGGCCAACCGCCTTCACACGCGAGATGTAGAAACGCTTGCCTCGGCTCAGACGGCGGAAGGAGTCTTTCTGACGCTGGGAGAACTGGTCGCCCTGCGAGACTTCGGGGATGGCGTTGCCCATCGAGTCGAAGAAGACGGTCTCGAAGCTCAGCACCTTGAACTGGATGTTAAGCAGGTCGTCGTCGATGGCGGCCTGTATGCCGGGAGCATTGAGGAGGAATGCCTTGGAAAGACCACGACCGCCACCTTTGTAATGGTTGAGGTTGCCGTTGGCGTCTTTGTAGGCGATATACGGGGAGGGATCGGGGAGCTTGCGTACACGGAATTTGGTGGAGGCCACTGTCATCTGACGGCCATCCATCTCGGCGTTGACAGTCACGACTGCATCCTCGCCCACCTTGGAGGGACGGGCCACCCAATGGTCGCCATTCTTGGTGAGCGACCCATTGGTCATAGAGGCCGAGACTCCGTTCATCGCCACACCGGGCACCGATATGGAGATGGGGTTGTCGATTCCGGCATAGAGGACATTCATCATCGTGGCGGAGACGGTGGCCGTTGGCTCGATTACCGTATAGCTCGACTGGAAGGGATGGCGGCTGACAGTGCCGTCGCCGTGGGGAACTTCGAGATACCCCTTGTAGTCGAATGTGCCGGTCGCGCCGGGTGAAATCTCATAAAGGCCCCGGTCGTTGGCAAGCTTGTTGCCGTTGACAAACACCACCGGACGGGCGGTAGTGTCGACAGCCGCCAGCACGATGTTGGCGGAATATTTCCCGCCACGCATAACGAAACGGCTCTGGGGGATGACGAACGCGTTAAGCTCATTGACACGGACATCGCCTGCATCAACATTCGCCAGAAGCTCCTGCAACGCCTCACCTTCGGCATACTTCACATCGTTCTGCAGTTTGGTGAGCAATGTCACGGCCGCCACAACCGGCTGGTTGTTGAATTTCGATTCCTGCCAGGTCTGTTTCCCGAGCGTCCCTTTGCTGAGGACATCATCGGTGGAGAGGGCGACAAGTATGTTTTTGCGCTTTACCGAATCGGTCATCAGCGAGGCGATATATGTGCGGTAACCTTCGATTGTGTTACGCAGGTTGAGTCCCTGAGGCTTCGGGCCTGACAACATCACTATGGATGCGGCCTCAAGATTGTCGCGGTTCTGGATATTGTCGGGCGAACCATCCTTGCCGTCGGCCTCCTTTACAATCATCTCCTTCAGGGAGTCGATTTTGAGATACACGCCGTCCGTGACGCGACGCACCTCCACGGCCTTGTCATACCATATCTTTCCTTTGTCGGGATTCTGCTCGGCGAAAGCCTGCAAGGTATGTAGGATGGCGGCGTTGCGCTGCTCGACGTTGCTGTTGGTTCTCTTCAAGCCCTCCTCGACCTGGGTGAAACCGTTGAGCACATCGCTCGACACGTTCAGAGCCAGCATAGCGGTCAGGACGATATACATGAGGTTAATCATCTTCTGACGCGGAGTGAGCCTGTTGTTACTGGTACCCAATGGTTAAGAGTTTATATGGTTAAAGATAAGTCTTTTTCTGTCTCGGATGTCACGCCTGGGGAGCGGCGGGACGACGCGATGCCCCCTGATACTTGGGAGGAACAGCCTGAGGCTGGGGCTGCTGGGCCTGCGGCTCTTCAGCCACGGGAGCGGCCGGAGCGGAGGGAGCGGCCTGCGGGGCGACCGTCTGGGCTGCGGCAGCAGCCGCGAGAGGATTGGCGGCATACATATTGATGGTCATCGCGTTTATCATCTTCTCATAAACCGAGTTGAGCTGATGCATGTAAAGGGCCATCTTCTCGGTCTCCTCGCAATAGCGCGCGCTCTGCGACGAGCTGCGCTCATACATGTCGCGGATTTCCTTGATGCCGGCGTTGACGCGGTCGATGGCGTCGAGCTGGGAGCTGACGCTCTTGAGCTGAATCTCGTAGATGGTGTTGAGACCCTGGATGTTGCGGTTGAGGCCCTGCATCTGCTCGACATATCCGGTCGAGGAACGGGTGATGTTCTCCGAGTTCTCGGTAATCGCGCGGTATGACTCCAGCAGAACGTCGCTGACGGTGTTGAGCGAGCGAGTGGTCTCCTGGAGATGACGTAGCTCCTCAGCCATCGCCGACACCTGGTCGAGATAGGTCTGGGTGGCCGAAACCATTGAGCTGACCACCTCGGCGGGAGTAGAGTCGGAGGAGAGGACGGGAGCCTGCACCGGGCCGGCCACACCGGCGGCGGCAGCATCACCGCCATTGACTCCGCCGTTTATCACCACTCCTGTCCCGGCCTTGAAGTCAGGACGGTCGTCAGGGTCGCCGGTATCGAAAACCGGGAAGACATTCTCCCACTTGTAGTCGCGGGGAGGACGGTCGAAGGCGGTAAGGGTGAACATCAAGACTTCGGTACCCATACCGAGTGACAGCAGGAAGTTGCCGCCGGGGAGATGGAGAATCTTGAAAAGCGCACCCCAGATCACGATGGCGGCACCGATGGAGTATGCGAAGTTGAAGAAACGCTGCCCCTTCTCCGAGGATATCCAGGCCGAGAGGCCGCGCTTGTATTGCTTGTATTTTCCCATTGAACAGAATCTGAGAAATATGGATGATGGCTTAATTAAATCTTGAGTAGCGCGAGGGCATCATTTCGATGACTTCTGCCCTTTTGCGAAACCGATCTGGGAACGGACGCAACGGAATCCGATGTATGAACGCTGCTCGTTCTGGAATTCCCACATACGGATGTCACTGCGGATATTGTGGGCGACATCCTTCCATGAACCGCCACGGACAATCTTGCGCTTCATACGGTAGGGATCCTCGACAGCCGCGTCATAGCGGTATTCGGGGTTGAGGTCGGAGGTCAAATCCTGGACAGTCTCGACAAACGCGGTGGATGTCCACTCGCTGACATTACCCGCCATGTCGTAGAGGCCGAAGTCATTGGGGGAATATGTGCCGACACGCGAAGTAATCAGATGGCCGTCCTTGACGTAATTACCGTCGTTGGGCTTGAAGTTGGCATAGAAGCAACCTTTGTCCTCGCTCATGGTCAGGTCACCCTCCCAGGGATACATGTTCTCGTTCTCTCCGGCGCGGGCGGCGAACTCCCATTCAGCCTCGGTCGGCAGACGGTAAGGCTCGATGTAGACACCCTCCTTGCCGAGCGAACGCTTCAGGTAGTCGGTGCGCCAGTTGCAGAAGGCGTTGGCCTGCTCCCAGCTGACACCCACCACGGGATACTCGCTGTAACCGCCATGACTGAAATACATACGGACATAAGGCTCGTTGTAGGCGTTCTCGAAGTCGTTGACCCAACATGTGGTGTCGGGATAGACATTCACGATGTAGGTGTTGAGGAAGTCATAGTCGCCGGTGAGGCCGCGTGATATGGTCTGGCGCACGATTTCACCCTCATCATTGATGTATGCGGTGTCCTTGGAAATCTGCGGGATATCGGTCGGGGTGGCCAGGTCGGTGTTGTAGACCCTCTTGCGGGGGTCGAGACGGTTGCGACGCTTGGCGGCCTCGGTATGGTTGTAGACCTCGTAGCGGTAGTTGAGCTGCTCGGGATCAAGCTCACGCGCACCGGTTATGGGGTTGGTGCGGTAGACACTCTCGATTGCGCGCTGGGCATCCTCGTCGGGGTTGCGCCAGGGTATGGGCTTGCTCCAGTTGAGACGTGGAGTGATGGGGTTGCCCTGCTTGTCCTCCTCGATTTTGTATGCCTCGTTGCCCCCGTATGCGGGATCGGCCAGACGCTCGCGGATGATGGAGTCGCGCACCCAGAAGACAAACTGCTTGTATTTCGAGTTCGTCACCTCGGTCTCGTCCATCCAGAAAGCATCGACCGACATCCCCTTGGTGTCGGCGGCGAGGTTCCAGGCGCTGTCGGCTTTGGCCGGCCCCATGTCCATGGAGCCACGGCTTACCAGCACCATGCCGTAAGGGGTGGGCTCACCCCAGGAGGTTCCACCCACACCGGTCACTTCGCCGCCGGCGGAGCCACCGCGACGCCCGGAGGCGCAGCTCGCGGCTGTCAGGAGCAGCAATACGGCGGGAAGGAGGTATAACGAAAGCTTCTTCATATTTCTGAGTAGTTGTGATTGTTGTTATGAGACAGGCCCGTAAGCCCTGAGGGGGAAGGAGACTCGCGGTCTCACATGATGCGCACACTGCGGTGGCGGTTGCGGTTCTTCTCCGAGAAATCGAGTTTCAGGCTGTAGCCGGCGAATATCTCGAAGCTTCCCGAGGAGGCCTTGGCGATGGCAGAGGTGGGGTAATCATAGCTGAAGCCGATGTAGAACCCTTTCAGCTCAGCCGAGAGGACGGCGTAAACGGCGTCTTTCCAACGGTATCCCACACCGAAAGTGAGGAATTTGTTGTAACGGCTCCGGAGAGTGGCCTCCCAGGTCGTGAAGGTGAAATCGGTCTTCACCAACGCGGATGGCATCACTTCAAATAACGTATTTTTCACCTTAATATTGCTTCCTGCCATAAAATATAAGGTGCGTCCTATCTGGAACTCGTAGTTCTTCTCTTCGGAATTTTCCCCGGATTCGGCATTGAGGCTGACCGAGGGCGCATTGAGGTGGGTGCCGGAGATTCCGACCCAGAATTTGGGGTGGGTGTAGAAGACACCGGCACTGACATCGAAAGCGTTACCCCGGATGTCCTGCTTCGGTATCGCCTCGTCGTTGGGCTGATGGAAGTCATCCTGGTCGGGGATGAACACCTCCGACCCCTTGAACGACTGGTCGACGAAGCCAAACTGCGCGCCAATAGAGAGGGTGCCTTTGAAGAGCTTATGCTTGTAGGCCACCTGCGCCCCGAGATTGAGGTTCTTGTAAAGGCCCATCGACTCCTGCTGCATCACCAGTCCCACGCCGAAACGCTTCTTGAAAAGCATGAAGGGCATGTCGGCGGCCACGACGAAGGTCTTCGGCGCGCCATGGATGCCGACCCACTGCAGCCTCGCGCCGCCACGGATTTTCAGCAGGTCGGTGGTGCCGACCGCTCCGGCGTTGTAATAGTTGGGAAGTTCGAAATACTGGGAGAACTGCGCGTCAGACTGGGCGTTGGCCTTCAGGGCGGCAATCAGGAAACAACCGGCCACCAGGAGGGGAACGAATATATTTTCAGCACGGAGCCGTCTTTTCATAATCGTCATTCGAAATAAAAGGAGAGGACGACCATCTGGGTGGTCGCGCGTTTGACAGACAGGTTGACATTTGTCCGGAGCGGGTCGTCGACAAGGTCAGGACGGTCATGGTTGATGCAGTCTGTCAGCCCGAAACAGAATTTCAACTCGGGGATAAGCTTGAAATAAGGGAGGTAGATGTCACATCCGAATCCTACGGAAATCATGAATTCCGACGATTTCGTCTTTATGAAATCAATGTTTTTCTTGGCGACATCTATCGCCGGGATGACGCCTCCAATCACATAGGGGCGGATATTACGCATTCGCTGCGCGGCGAATTTGAGGTCGACGGGCAACACGAGGTAGGCCGATTTGAGGTCCTGGCGCTCGCGGACATCGTTGGCTGCGTCATAGAAGTCTATCACGCGGTTGCCGAACCACAGGCCCGGGCTGACCCTCAGCGAGAAATAATTGTTGAGGCGAAGCTCGGCCAGGCCGTTGACACAGAATCCGGGGTTGTAGGAGGGCTGCGACATGAACCATGTCTGCCCCTGGTCGGTGACGAAGCCGTTGTGGTGGAAACTCATCCCGAATGTGTTCATCCCGACAGAGAAGCCGAGGTGGAAGCGGCGCATGTCGGCGTAAGGGCGGTTCTGCACCTTGTCGTTGAGCTTCTTTGCTGACGCGGGCACAGCGCAAAGCAACGCCGCGACCATCGCAGCGATGACCGCCAGCCTGCCGGCAAAACCCGATGTCCTTGTTTTTGCACTCATTGATTTATTAACGCCACCTCCCGCTCTTTATTGCCGCCCCGCTCCGGAAAAAAAGCGACCGACGGTTAACGAATGTTAAGCAAGGAACCTTTGCCCCGAGCTTTGATGTTAATCTATTAACTTTGCCTAAAATTGTGAAAAATGAAGAAATTAAGGATACAGATTCTGCTTATCGCGGCCGTTATTGTGACAGGACTCGGACTTACCTCTTGCGAATCAGACGGCCCGGATGAACGCTGGTACCTCAACGGGACATGGCAATGCATGCAATACCCCGACGAGACCCTTACTTTCTATCTTGACGGAACCGGCTACTGGCAAAACAATTACACCGGGGAATATGAGGACTTCGACTATTATTGCGACGGAGACTACCTGTCGTTCAGGTGGTATCCCCAATACGGCCCCTCATATTATGAGGATTGCTACATCTACGCCACCAACTCCAACGCCATCCAGATAACATATCCGGCCAGCAGCGGTTACGGCCCGACGACGCTGTATTACTCGCGAATCTACTGACCCACGGCGCCCCGCAAATCGCGACCGCCCCCCTCCGCCGAGTGCTTGAAACCTCGTAAAAAACAAGAAAAATGACAACACAGTCTCACAACAAGCCCCTTTTCACCCTCCCCTTCCTCACACTGACAGTCCTGTTCATCGTCTGCCTGATTATCGCCAACCTTGTCGAAATCAAGACAGTGAGCCTTGGAGCCGTCACCGTGACAGCCGGATTGGCCGTCTTCCCTATATCCTATATAATAAATGACTGCATCGTCGAGGTCTATGGATTCCGGCGGGCGCGCCTCGTCATATGGCTCGGATTCGCCATGAGCCTGCTGACCGCCGTGATGCTCAACATCGCCATCTGGCTCCCCGGAGGCCCCGACTGGCAATCTCAGGGAGCGATGGAGACCATCTACGGCTCGGTGCCGCGCATAATGCTGGCCAGCTTCGCCGCCTTCATCTGCGGCTCTATGGTCAACGCCTATGTCATGAGCCGGATGAAACGCTCCGCCGCGTCGGCCACTACCGGCGCAACCTGGCGTTTCTCCCTCCGGGCCATCGTCTCGACCCTCTGGGGTGAAGGGGTGGACTCTGTGGTATTCTTCCCGATTGCTTTCGGAGGTGTGCTACCTCTATCCACCATCCTGTCGCTGATTGTCTCGCAGGCTCTGCTAAAGACACTTTACGAAATACTGGTGCTCCCGGTGACCGTCACCGTGGTCAGACGTCTCAAACGCATCGAGGGGGAGGACACAACGGATTCCTCATCGACCGATTATTCATGGTGGCGGCTCACTGATGTCTGAAGCCGCCACCATACCAATCGGCCCCATTCACCACAATTATAGGGCTTTATTTAAATTTTTTCACCCGAAATAGCTTCTGTTTCAGAAAAAATCACGATATTTGCAGTTGCATTTTGGCCCGCAGCCGCCAGGTTTCGGCCTAAACCTTTGCGGTTCAACGGTTTGCGCGACAAAATGCCATATAATCTTGCCTCGGCAACTATTTCAATAAAAAATCGATATACCCCGCTATGACGAAAGCAGAAATCGTTAACGAGATTTCAAAGACAACCGGCATCGAACGTGCCGCAGTTCTCGAAACAATCGAAAAGTTCATGGAAGTGGTCAAGGATTCCCTCGCCCACGGCGAACCGGTTTACCTGCGTGGCTTCGGTAGCTTCATCATCAAGACCCGCTCACAGAAGACCGCCCGCAATATCTCCAAGAACACCACCATCATCATCCCCGAACACAAGATCCCCGCTTTCAAGCCCGCGAAAGTGTTCATGGAAGACCTCAAGGACCAGAAATAACACTGTCCACGCGGCCTCTTCCCCCACCAACAGAGACAATTAACCGATAGCTAACCATTTAAAGTTTCTTACAATGCCCAGCGGAAAAAAGAGAAAGGGCCACAAGATGGCCACCCACAAGCGTAAAAAACGCCTGAGAAAGAACCGTCACAAGAAGAAATAATCCTTGAGCTGTTCAGGCTTATTGAAAACGCGATATAGAAAACAGAACAAACTTTTCCCGACGGCCGCCGACACCAGAACGGCTCACTGCCGCGAAAAAAGTTTGTTCTCGCGTTTTTGAGAAAGCCCCCTTGCGCCTCTTCTCTCCCACAAATCAAATCCAATCCCTTAATGAACGAATGAAAAGCGAACTTATCGTCGACGTACAGCCTCAGGAGGTCTCCATAGCCCTCACCGAGGACGGCCGGCTGGTCTCCCTGCAGAAAGAGAGCCGCAACCTGGCCTACGCCGTCGGTGACATATATGTGGCGAAAGTCAAGAAGCTCATGCCGGGCCTCAACGCCGCATTTGTCAACGTCGGCTACGAGAAAGACGCGTTCCTTCATTATCTGGACCTTGGACCACACTTTTCTTCCTATTCCGAATTCCTACACCAGCTCCTCGACGATCCGAAGGCCCCGATGCCCCAGGTCCAGAAGATGAAGCTGTTGCCTGACATCGACAAACACGGCACCGTCACCGACCAGCTCACATGCGGACGCGAACTGATGGTGCAGATTGTCAAAGAACCGATTTCTTCAAAAGGCCCCAGGCTGACCACCGAAATCTCATTCACCGGACGATACCTTGTCCTGATACCATTCTCCACGAAGATTTCGATATCGCAGAAAATCAAGACAACCGCCGAGAAACTGCGCCTGCGCCACCTCGTGGAAAGCATCCGGCCGAAAAACTTCGGCGTGATCATCCGCACATCGGCCGAGGGCAAATCGGTGGCCGAACTCAACCATGAGATACAGACCCTCCGCAAATGCTGGGAGGACACCGCCGCCAAAGCCCGCACCGCCCAGGTGCCCTCGCTGATTTTCGAGGAGGAAAGCCGTATAGTCGGCGTGCTGCGCGACGTCTTCTCGCCATCCTTCGAGAGCATCCATGTCAATGAAACAGAGGCATTCGCCCAGATTCAGAAATATGTCAGCCTGATTGCCCCCGAAAAGAAAGAAATCGTCAAACTTTACTCGAAGGAGGTGCCGATTTTCGACAGCTTCAACATCACCAAGCAGATAAAATCCTCTTTCGGGAAAACCGTCTCGTTCAAATCAGGAGCGTATATCATCATCGAGCATACCGAGGCGCTCCATGTCATCGACGTGAACTCCGGCAACCGCGCCAAAGCCGGCAACGACCAGGAGACAAACGCCCTTGAGGTAAACCTCAGGGCCGCCGATGAAATCGCCCGCCAGCTCAGACTGCGCGACATGGGAGGCATCATCGTCATCGACTTCATTGACATGAACAAGGCCGAACACCGCCAGACGCTCTACGAACACATGCGCCAGATTATGGCGACAGACCGCGCACGCCACAACATCCTGCCCCTCAGCAAATTCGGACTGATGCAGATAACCAGGCAGCGCGTAAGGCCGGCCCTCGACATCGTGACAGCCGAGACCTGCCCCTCTTGCTTCGGCAAAGGGGAAGTGCAGCCCTCGCTGCTTTTCACCGACACCCTCAGGGAAAAGCTCGTTTACCTAATCAACGACCTGAAAATCAAAGACTTCATCCTCTATGTGCATCCATTCGTGGAGGCATACCTAAAAAAAGGACTCATCTCCATCTACCGCCGGTGGCGTCTGGAGCTTGGAGGGAAGTTCAAGATTGTGGCCGACCAGTCGCTGGCATACCTCCAGTACAGGGTGATCGACTCAAACCGCAACGAAATAGACCTAAAGGAAGAAAAAGACCTCGACAAAACGTCGACAGCAAAGACCAAGTCCAAGGCCAAGAACCGGGTAAACCAGCCAGCCTCTTCTGAAGAGAAGGACTGACGGCTGACCACGCGCCCGAAAGCCCCACAGCGGGCCGACACCGACCCCTCGGGGACTTCATGGCGACCCTTACCCGACGGAAGCGCCAAATCAACGCTTGCCTCCTCCAGGCAAGCCCCGACAATCCAAAGCGCCGCAGCCCCCAAACGCCGCGGCGCTTTCCCGTCTCCACCCCTCCCCTCCTCCGGGAATCGCGAATTGCAAATTAAAGTTCGGGCAAGACATCGGATATGTCCCGAATTTTTAGTACTTTTGCCCCCATAATACATCACGAGTCAAAAGATGCAGGAAAAGATTGTCATACTCGACTTCGGGTCGCAGACCACCCAGCTCATAGGCCGACGCGTCCGCGAGCTCAACACCTACTGCGAGATCATCCCCTACAACAAGTTTCCCCATGATGACCCTTCGGTCATCGGAGTAATACTGTCAGGCTCCCCCTTCTCGGTCTATGACGAGAAGGCGTTCAAGGCAGACCTGTCGAAAATCCGCAAGCGCCTTCCGGTGCTGGGCATCTGCTACGGCGCCCAGTTCATGGCATGGGCCGACGGCGGTAAGGTGGAACCGGCCGGCACACGCGAATATGGCCGCGCACATCTGGAATACATCGACCCCACCGAACCTATCTTCAAGGATATCGAGCCGGGCACACAGGTCTGGATGAGCCATGGCGACACCATCACGGAAATCCCCGCCGGATTCCGGCGCATCGCCTCCACCGACAAGGTGGAAATCGCCGCGTATCGCGTGGAGGGTGAGCAGACCTGGGGCGTCCAGTTCCATCCCGAGGTGTACCACTCGGTAAAGGGCACACAGTTGCTGAAAAACTTCGTCGTGGATGTCTGCGGTTCGAAGCAGGACTGGAGCGCAGCCTCTTTCATCGAGACCACTGTCAACGAACTGCGCCAGCAGCTTGGCGACGACAAAGTTGTCCTCGGCCTCAGCGGCGGCGTCGACTCTTCGGTTGTGGCCGTGCTGCTCAACAAGGCCATCGGCAAGAACCTAACCTGTATCTTCGTGGACCACGGAATGCTCCGCAAGGATGAGTTCCACGATGTTATGCGCGACTACCAGGGGCTTGGCCTCAACGTGATAGGGGTGGACGCCTCGGCAAAGTTCTTCAAGGAACTCGAAGGGGTCACCGAACCTGAACGCAAGCGCAAAATCATCGGCAAAGGATTCATCGACGTGTTCGACGAGGAAGCCCACAAACTGAAGGATGTGAAATGGCTCGCCCAGGGCACCATCTATCCCGACTGCATAGAATCCCTCTCCATCACCGGCACCGTCATCAAGAGCCACCACAATGTCGGCGGTCTCCCCGAAAAGATGAACCTCCGTCTCTGCGAGCCCCTGCGACTCCTGTTCAAGGATGAGGTCAGGGCTGTCGGACGCGAGCTTGGGATGCCCGAACATCTCATTACCCGCCATCCCTTCCCCGGCCCCGGACTGGCTGTGCGCATTCTTGGCGACATCACCCCCGAGAAAGTGCGCATACTCCAGGATGCCGACAAAATCTTCATCGACGGTTTGCGCCAGTGGGGACTTTACGACAAGGTTTGGCAGGCCGGAGTGATTCTGCTCCCCGTCCAGAGCGTGGGTGTGATGGGTGACGAGCGCACCTATGAACGTGCTGTCGCGCTGCGTGCCGTGACCTCAACAGACGCCATGACCGCCGACTGGGCCCATCTCCCCTACGAGTTCCTGGCTGAGGTCTCCAACAAGATCATCAACCACGTCAAGGGGGTCAACCGCGTGGCCTACGACATCTCCTCCAAGCCGCCAGCCACAATCGAATGGGAGTGACGCAGGCAAACCTGATTCCGGTTTGAATTGTTTTTCTTACAACAATTGTCTCATCACAACCTCCGACATATGGACAACTCACCTCTTAACACCAACAATCCATACAACCAGGCTCCCGGTTTCCAGCCTGGGCGTCCCGAAGAAAAGGGTCCCCAGGGGGGGAATGAGAATGGTCCGGCACAAGACGGTCCAAGACGTCAAGTTCCACCGGCTCAGTATGATCCACGTCAACGAGGAGACAGGATTCCGCAAAATCAGCCACAATATCCCCAGAATCACGGTTTCGGACAGCAGCCGGGAGGTCAGCCTCATCCCGGATATGGCCAGCAACGCGCTCCCTATCCTCCTCAAAGGCCTGTCGCACCCGGATATCCAGGTGGAAATGGTCCATATAATCCCACCCCTGAATACCGTCCGGGGATGCCTCCTCAAATGAAAAGAGGTAATGGAAGTCAAGGCCTGATAATAAGTATCATTATCGTGGCTTTGATAATCGTAGGAGTCGGATGTTGGTGGTATTTCGGATATCGTGACACTCACCCCATTCTGACCGATGACATCGATGTCGAACAGATAGCGGAAATAGACAATGAAGCAATCCCAACCGACGGTTCCCAGTCTGGTATGGAGACTGTAACGACTGCCAAGGGAAATGATACCACAACATCTATGACCGATGCCACTCCCGGCGGGAATACAGCTACGGAATCTGCCACGTTGTTCAACCGTCCGCTCCTCTACACCGGTACGGTCACTCCCGGCGGAGTCGCCTCACTCAACATCATCCTTTTCCAGAACGGCCGTCTCGAAGGGACAATTGACTATTCCGGAGGGAAGTCGATGCCGCTATTCGGCAGCTACACCTGGACGGATGACGGGCAAATGATGAACATCAACTTCACTGTAAGCTCAAACGACGACAAGACCTACTCTGAAAGCTGGATGGGAACCTCTTCCTACATAAAGGATGACTTGGCCCACACATTGACCTTCAAGCGCATAAACACCTCTGAGGGGCAATCCAAGACGGCTTCTTTCGCCCTCAGGCCTTGACAATGAATGGAAACATCCCGGAATAACTCCATTTCACGAAACACATTCTCCCCCACCTACGCAACAAACTGTAGTACAATAAATTGCATAGGGGGGGAGAACTCTATGCCCTTTTGGCTGACATTGGTCACCATATTTCTCGCCATATTTTTCCTGACCATTCAGCTTTCAATTTTCTCCAAGGGAAGCATTCTCTCAGACGGTTATTCATATTTCGATGCCTGGGAGACAATCAAAGGGGGGCACACCGATCAGCTCCGCACCCCGGTATATGCCATTCTCGTCGGTGTGCTGAAAGAGCTGTTCGGCAAAGAGACTGCCCTTGTGATAATTCCGGTCATCCATTGGGTGATGTATTTGCTTATGCTACGTGGCGTGTGGCAGATAGATGTGGTCCTTGGCATTCCGAAGGGGATAAACATCGGGGTGATACTGCTGCTGATATTACTTCCTGGGTTCTGGTGCTTCAACCATATCACAATGGCTGAAACCCTGTCGGAATGCGGGGTAGTATTGCTGGTGTGGCTCTCCGCGCGATATATCCGGGCCCATCAACGCCGTTGGTTATGGCTGTCAGGACTGACATTGGTGACTCTTCTCTTCACAAAACCGATGTTCCTGTTTCTCATACCTTTGATGGCTGTTTTCTGGGGAATCGTATGTTACCGACGCAGGAGAGACATAATGATTTGCGCCGCCTCGATTGTGGCCACTATCGGGCTGGCGGGAATATATCTTTACTGCATGGCCCATACCTACACTGTCACCTCTTTCACGATAGCGACCTCATATAACGGATATTATTGCATGCGTGCCGACGGCCTTGTCATACCTGATGAAATACAGCAGCCGGCACTGAGGGAGAGGTTCCGTCCGATGTATGACTCCTTGCCGGGAGGCTGGTTGAAAACCCAGCCATACTGGCGGGAGATGTGGTGTTTCAACTGGCCTGAACTTGACACACTTGTGAAGACCGCCCGGAGCAACCATCAGCGAGAGGTAGCCGAAAACACCGTCAGGAGGTTCGGTGAGTCATTGACCGGCAGCCAGTTCTACAGCCTTGTGGACGAGTTTGGCCTTTCACCGGAATATGACCGCAAATATGTCACCTGGAACGGCCTCACCCATAACCAGGAAGGTGGATTCATATACCCGTTCCACCGGTGGCTTAACTTCCCGATATGGATTGGGCTGGCAATACTCATCCTCTTCATCACTCTATGGATACGCCGATGGTGTGTCGACCGCCATTTCCCGGCGTTGGCCGCCCTGATAGCAGCCATCTACCTGACCGCCTACCTCACCGCCGTCATCGGCGCCCAAGACTCCTGGGGCCGCATCATGACCCCCGTCTCCCCCCTCCTGCCCATCATGGCCGGCAGCCTGACCTCTTTATTTATCAAGAAACATCACTCTTTTATTCCATAGGAATCCACAAGCGTCCTTCCTACAATCATATAAATATGATTCCACATAAAGAACATGTAGACAAATTCCCCACCCGCTTGCTGATATTGCTCGTTATTTTCAGTATTGCGATGATTATCTGGCAACTAATATTATGCAAAAACGGATACGCAGCCGGGGACACCAACACATATATCAGGGCATGGGAACGTCTAAAGACATTCCATCCCGACAATATGCGTCCCCCGGTATATCCATTGTTTATCGGAATCATATTTGATTTATTCGGCAGACAATTCGGAGGCTTCCTCATCCTTGTCACAAACTGGACGATATGGGTTGCAGGGTGTCGCTGGAGCTGGTTTATTATGAGATATCTCAATGTAGGGAAAATCACATGCAACATAGTTGTCATACTTATGATGATTTTTCCTGGGGTGTGGGTTCTCAACAATATGTTACAGACAGAAGGAGTAATAATAGGCAGTATTCCACTTCTTATATGGCAATTGATACGCTACTGCGAAACCCGTCAATCTAAGTGGATTCTGTATGGAGGGGGATTGCTGATTACTTATGTGTTTCTGAAGCCACAATTCCTGTTTCTGATTCCCTTATGGGGCATCGCATGGATTTATGCGACTTACAGATACCGGAAGCAGAGATTATATTCCATTGCCATAGTTGCCGCCGCCTTTCTTTCATTAGGGACATATCAATACGCGTTATATCATTGCTATTTACAAAAGCAGATATCGACCGTATCGACCATTAACAACTATTACAGCATGAGGATGGCCGGACTGATTCGCGTAGAGGAAATCGAGGATTCTATCGCCAGGGAAACCATGAGACCATACATAGAAGCTGATCCAGGCACCGATTTGCCGGACTATTATTTGTATTGGCGTGAGACGTGGTTAGTGTCTAACAACTCACTGGATGAGATTTGGAAAAACGCCTGCCGACTTCATCCCAAGGAAACCTGCGCATTCATATGGCATCGGATTCCCCAGTCACTGAACTATGACATATTCTACACTCGCGGTCACAACCGACGCGCTGAGACTCCGATCGACATAGCATATCACAAGGTACTGAATACAGAGCCACGGCCTGACGACCCGGATATCGTATACGGCAAAGAATTGTTCAAAGTCACCCCGTTGACTATCGGAAGTCTCATTTATCCCTTGTATGGCATAATGACCATACCATTCTGGATATCATGGCTGATAATGATATCTTTCACTGTATGGTACTGCGTAGCGTGGTGGAAGCAGAAACATTTTCCTGTAGTGCTGTTTTTTATGGCGGCGATACTATGGGGAGGATACGCTGTAGCTTTCATAGGGGCACCATGCGACTGGGGACGTCTCGTCACTCCATATTGCATGATTCTCTTCTCAACGGGTGGTATTCTTTTCTCAAATATTAAAAAAATCACATTTTCAAAATGGGTTCGATGAATGTCAGTAATCTGTTTTCTATAATGGACCGTATGTTTTCCACTCGCCGTGGCAAAAATCAAACATCACGTATGTCTTTATGGCTTACCTTAGTCACGATAGTTGCAGGACTAACTTTTTTAGGATTGCAGCTATACATATTCCGTAGCGGAAGCATGGAAATGGATGCATGGACATATCCTATAGGATGGAAATCTCTAATAAATGGCCACTTTGATTCAGTGCGTCCCCCAGTGTATTGTACCATAGTGGGAGTCGTTTGGGAAATTTTAACTATGGGATACGGCAACATTCTGTTACCAGCAATCCAATGGACTCTTTATATCGCATCCCTCCAATTGGTATGGATTATCAACACCTGGTTAAGAGCATCCAAAGTGTTTAATATCGCTGCCATACTATCAATGCTTTTCATCCCTGGATTCTGGATTTTCAACAACATAATCATGGCTGAGTCAGTAGCCCTTTGTGGAATTGTGTTGCTGACTTGGTTAAGCGGTAGATATATTCTGACGCATAGAATCTGTTATCTCCTGTTTTCAGGCATAATATTGATTTTACTCATTTTCACTAAACCGATGTTTATATTTCTGATTCCTATTCTCGGAGTGCTATGGGGAGTCATCAGGTGGGGAAATACTCGTCGGGGTACGATTAGTTGTTTACTGCTGCTTGCCAGCATAGGGTTAGTATGGTCATATGCACTTGCCATGAAGAGGGATTATGGGGTAATGGGTCTCACAATAGCTGCGTCCAACAACAGGTACTGTTGCCTAAGAGCCGACGGCATAATTCTCCCCGATGAATTATCTGATCCGGTAATACGTGAGAGATATCGACCTATGTATGAAGCAGACCCTGGGATTCAGAATCCTAACAATATGTATGCGGGAGAAGCCGATTCTTTTACCTGGAGGGAGCTTGATTGTATTGTGGAAGATGCCTCATCACATCATCCCTACGGTGACATTGAAGGACTCTCCTATCGAGCCAAAACCTCCATGAAACATAGCCAATTCTTTTTCTATTTGTACGGATATGACGAAAGCACCGACACTCTTTGTAATAATTGGAATGGACTTAGCCGCAATCGCGATAATGGTTTCATATTCCCTTTTCATAATCAATTATGGTTCCCGATTTGGGTTACAGCCTTAATTTGGGGCATATTCACATTGATATGGATATATTTTTGGCGGAGACAGCATAAATTCCCTGCTATGGCCTATTTTGTCTCCGCTACCATCCTTACATGCTACCTTTCCACCATCATAGGCGCACAAAACGCATGGGGCCGGATAATGACACCGGTCACACCACTTATCCCGGTGATGGCTGCCAGCGCGGCCTCTATAATATGGGGTTATGTTAAAAAATCATTATCGGGGAGACGGTTGTGGCGACGCGGATTTGCTTCGTTGGGCAAAGTTGCGTAAATTTGCATTGTGAACCAACCGACCGACACCCGTTACCAGTTCCCGCATTGGATAAGAGGATTCATCGCCATAGTTATGGTGATGGTTATCACTGCTTTGTGTCCGGCCGACATCGCCGCGCAGTCGGCTGTTAGACGTCCCCACAGACAGCATTCACAGCCAACTCCCGCTGGCACTGATTCCACAGGTATCGCCACCCCTACCACCATACTATCTGGGGGAGCCATGCTGCCCGATTCTATTCCTCTCGACGGGCCTCTCGGCGATCGCCACGCGGTGGTGGTAGAGGACAGCTTCACTCTATCAGGTGACTCGTTGCAAATCACTCCAGTCGACACCATCGGAGTGATGACCGCCGGGGAAAGCTACGAAGCCGACTCCCTGCGCCGAAGCGCCCGAAACCAGTCAATCATCAGGAAGTTGAGCGACATCCCCGAAGATGAGTGGGTGCCGAGAGCCGTGGAGTTCAACCCCGACCCTACCCGGGCTGTCTGGCTGTCAGCTCTTTTCCCCGGACTGGGACAGGTCTACAACCGCCGCTACTGGAAACTGCCGATCATTGTCGGAGGTTATCTCGGCCTGGGCTACGCGACAAGCTGGAACAACCAGATGCTGACCGAGTACACCCGCGCCTACTCCGACCTGCTCGACAACGATCCCTCCTCCAACAGCTATATGGATTTCTTCGCGCCAAATGTGAAGGAGTCAGACATCGACAAGTCATGGCTGCAGAACCTCCTGCGCTCGCGCAAGAATTTCTTCCGCCGCAACCGCGACCTCTGTATCATCAGTATGGTCGGGGTCTACCTGCTGGCCATGGTCGATGCATATGTCGATGCATCCCTCTCCCACTTCGATATCAACCCTCACCTCTCCATGGATGTCGTCCCGACCCTCATGCAGGACGGACGACAACGATACCCCTCCGTCGGCCTGGCCTGGGCCTTGAACTTCTGACAGTCCGCCGAGGATATCAGCCCTACACACCATGTCTAAACCCCGCCTATTCCTGATGACGCTTCTCAACCGCCTGAAATCACTGATTTTCGCCGCCACGGCTGCCGGAATGGCTGTCCTGACGGCAGACGCCGCCCCGTCGGTGCTGTCTCTGTCGCAATACTCCAACGACTCCACCATCGTTCTGCCCGAAAGTTTCGAGACAGACACCCACAAGATGATGGAGAACTGGTATCTCCAGAACTATACCGCCCTTGACGCGGATGTCGACCGCAAGCCCGACGAGAATGTCTCCGACGAGGAAATCACCCGCCGTCTCGCCGCCATCCCTACCACAATCGAGCTCCCCTTTAACTCGATTGTCAGGGCATACATCGACGCTTATACCCGCAAGAACCGCCGCCTTGTCGAGAACATGCTCGGCATGAGCCTCTACTATATGCCGATTTTCGAACAGGCTCTCGAAAGGGAAAACCTCCCGATGGAGCTGAAATACCTCCCCGTCATCGAGTCGGCGATGAACCCCGACGCCGTGTCGCGCTCCGGTGCCACAGGACTCTGGCAGCTGATGTTGCCCACAGCCCGAGGATTCGGTATGGAGGTCAACACCCTTGTCGATGAGCGCCGCGACCCCGTCGCATCCTCCGCCACCGCCGCCAAACTCCTGCGCCAGCTCTACGACATCTACCATGACTGGTCACTCGCCATCGCCGCCTACAACTGCGGCCCTGGCAACGTAAACAAAGCCCTGCGCCGCTGCACCGCCGAGAAGAAGGATTTCTGGTCAATCTACCCATACCTCCCCAAGGAGACCCGTGGTTATCTCCCCGGCTTCATCGCCGCCACCTATGTGATGACATATTACAAGCATCACAACATCTCCCCAGCCCTGGCCAAGAAGCCGATTCTCACCGATTCCGTGCATGTCAACCGCCGCATTTACTTCCAGCAGATTTCCGATGTCCTCCAGATTCCCGTAGAGGAGCTGAAGGTATTGAACCCCCAATACCGCCAGGAATGCATCCCCGGCGACATTCGTCCCTATCCCCTCGTGCTCCCCGCCAACCAGACATACTCCTACATAATGAGTGAGGATGCCATCTGTGAGCACGACGCCGACCGCTATACCCGTCGTCTGACCGTCGAGCCTTCATCCGGCGATGCCGAGCAGGCCGCTCCCGAGGGACAGGAGGGCGAATGGGTCAACACCGAGAAAGTCCTCTACCACAAGGTGAAGAAAGGTGAGACCATGTCATCAATCGCCAAGAAATACGGTGTTTCGCTCTGGAGCCTGAAACACGCCAACGGAAACATCCGCACCGCCCGTCGCGGACAGACGCTCAAAGTCGTCACCACCGAGCGCGTATTCAAGGCCAAGACTCCCGAGGCCACACCTCCCGCCGAGGGTGACGACCTGCTGGTAAAGCAGGAGACCGAACAGGCAACCGCCCAGGCCCCGGAATCCGCCACCCACACTGACCGCGACACGGTCAGCACCACTCCTGCCCAGGCATCCAAAGCGACTCCGGAGAAAGAGACCGTAAGCGAACCGACGTCAGCGGCTCCCGCCAAGAACACCCAGGCAACTTCAAAAAAGAACACCTCCACTAAAAACAAAACCAAGAAGAAGGCCAAGAAACCTTCGACAAAAACTGTGACTGCCAAAAGCGGCGACTCGCTTGACCGCATCGCCAAGAAAAACGGCACCACCGTCAAAGAGCTCAAACGCCTCAACGGCCTCTCGGGCAACAACCCAATCATACAGCCCGGCCAGAAAATCCGTGTAAAATGACCCACGACAACGAACTCATTCTCATCAACATATCAGGGCAGGACAAGCCCGGCGTGACAGCCGCCCTGACCTCAATACTCGCCCGCTACAACGCGATGGTGCTTGACATCGGCCAGGCCGACATCCATCACACCCTCTCGCTCGGCATCCTTTTCAAGACCACTCCCGCCGAGTCGGGCGACCTGATGAAAGACCTCCTTTTCAAAGCCTACGACATGGGGGTGAAGATTCGATTCACCCCGATTTCCACCGAGGAATATGAGAAATGGGTCGGTCTGCAAGGTAAAAACCGCTGGATTATCACCATCCTCGGCCGGCAGCTTACCGCCAGCAACATAGCCCTCGTCTCCGAGGTAATCGTGGAGCAAGGGCTGAACATCGATGCCATCCAGCGACTTACAGGCCGTCAGCCCCTGGTCGAAGGTGCCCTTCCCGCCGCCAAGGCATGCATCGAGTTTTCCGTCCGCGGCACCCCCGTCAACCGCTCAGAGATGCAGAGCCGGTTCATTGAGATTTCATCCCGCGAGGGCTTCGACATCTCCATGCAGGAGGACACCATGTACCGCCGCTGCCGTCGTCTGATATGCTTCGATATGGACTCCACCCTGATTCAGACCGAGTGTATCGACCAGCTCGCCGAGAAGGCCGGAGTCGGCGATAAAGTGCGCGACATCACCGAAAGGGCGATGCGCGGCGAAATCGACTTCCGCGAAAGCTTCACCGAACGTGTGGCACTCCTCAAAGGTCTCGATGTCAGCGTGATGGAAGGCATCGCCGAATCGCTCCCCATCACCGAAGGGGTAGACCGCATGATGCAGGTGCTCAAACGCGCCGGATTCAAGACCGCCATCCTCTCCGGAGGATTCACTTTCTTCGGAGAATATCTCAAACGCCGCTTCGGCTTCGACTATGTGTATGCCAACGAACTCGAAGTCGAGGATGGCAAGCTCACCGGCCGCTATGTCGGCGACATCGTGGACGGCAAGCGAAAGGCCGAACTTCTGCGCCTCATCGCCCAGGTCGAGAATGTCAACATCGCCCAGACCATAGCCGTCGGTGACGGAGCCAACGACCTCCCTATGCTCTCCGCCGCCGGACTCGGAATCGCCTTCCACGCCAAGCCCAAAGTCAAGGAAAGCGCGAAACAGTCGATTTCCACCATCGGCATCGACGGTGTGCTTTACTTCCTCGGCTTCAAGGACTCCTTCATCGGAGACACCGGCAAATAACCATCCCATAACACATTAATCCCCAAGACTATGCCGACCGCCCTCTACCATACATTCGGCTGCAAGCTCAATTTCGCCGAAACCTCGGCCGTGGCTTCCAGGATGGAGAGCCGTGGCATAACCCGCGTTGCCCGTGGCGAGACCCCCGACCTCATCTTCGTCAATACCTGCTCCGTCACCGGGGAGGCTGACAAGAAATGCCGCCAGGCCATCAGGTCGTTCAACCGCCGCTATCCCGATGCTGCCATAATCGTCACCGGATGCTACGCCCAGCTCAAAAGCGAGGAAGCCGCCGCGCTCCCCGGAGTTGCCGTCGTTGCCGGCAACGACAAAAAAGGGATGGTTGACGAATTTGTCGACAACTTCCTGACTTCCCGCCGCAAACTCGTAGAGGTGATTCCGGCAAAAGAGATACGCAGCTTCACCCCATCATGCTCCCGGGGCGACCGCACCCGCTACTTCCTGAAAGTGCAGGACGGTTGCGACTGCTGGTGTACCTACTGCACCATCCCCGCCGCCCGAGGCCGCAGCCGTTCGGCCACAGTGGCACAGATGGTGGCCCAGGCCCGTCAGGTCGCCGCCGAAGGTGGCAAGGAAATCGTCATCACCGGGGTCAACATCGGCGACTTCGGCAAACGTCAGCCTGACCTTCCCGCCGGTGCTCCCGCCGAGACCTTCCTCGACCTGGTCAAAGCACTCGACCGGGTCGAAGGGATACAGCGCTACCGCATCTCCTCCATCGAGCCTGACCTCCTCACTGACGAGATAATAGAGTATTGCGCCTCATCGAGGGCCTTCATGCCCCACTTCCACATCCCTCTGCAATGTGGCTCCGACGCGGTTCTGAAACTGATGCGCCGCCGTTACGACACAGCCCTTTTCCGCGACAAGATACTCAAAATAAAGCAACTCATACCGGACGCGTTCATCGGTGTGGATGTCATGGCCGGTACCCGTGGCGAGACCCTCGACGAGTTCAACCGCTCACGCGACTTCCTCGACTCCCTCCCCGTCACCCGCCTCCATGTCTTCCCCTATTCCGAGCGTCCCGGCACCCGTGCCCTCGAGATACCCCACACCGTCAGCCAGGAGGAGAAACACCGCCGTGTCGAGGAACTGACCACCCTCTCAAACCGCAAACTGCGGCAATTCGCCGAACGCTACATAGGTTCGACCCGCCCCGTCCTGCTCGAGCACACCCGTCCCGGCCAACCCATGTCAGGCTTCACCGACAACTACCTGAAAGTCCGCATCCCCGGTCTCCCCTCATCCACCGACAACCACATCCTCCCCGTCACCCTCACCTCCCTCCTCCCCACCCCCTCCGGCGAAGTCGAATTCCTCGCCACCCTCAACAACCAAAAAATATGATTATTATGAAAACCGACTGGAGATACAGGCCGTTGGGGTGGATGACAGCCGCGATGGCGCGGTTGCCGTTCGGGGTGCTTTACGGGATTGCCGACATACTGTTCCTGTTGCTCTACTATCTGGTCGGTTACCGCAGGAGGGTCATCAGGGAGAACCTTGCAGGGTCTTTCCCCGAAAAAAGCCGGAAGGAGCTGCGTGACATCGAACGCCGTTTCTACCGCAACTTCGCCGATTATATCGTGGAGACCGTCAAGCTGCTCCATGTCTCCGACAAGGAGATGATGCGCCGCATGACTTTCTCCGGTGTGGAGACAATCGACGAAGCCCTCTCCCAAGGGCGACCCGTCGTATGCTATTTCGCCCATCTCGGCAATTGGGAATGGGCACCGTCCATAACCCTCTGGAGTCGACTCCAGCCGGGCAAAAATGCCCAGTTCTGTCAGATTTACAGACCGTTGCGCAACCAGTGGTTCGACAGTCTGATGCTACGCATCCGAGGTCGTTTCGGGGCGGTCTCCCTCCCCAAACGCCGCTCGTTCCTCGACCTGTTGCGTTACCGCAAGGAGGGGATGCCCACCGTCACCGGCTTCATGAGCGACCAGAAACCGAGCCACGGCGACATCATCCATGTCGTCAGATTCCTCAACCGCCCCACAGCCATCATCACCGGCACCGAGACCGTCTGTCGCCGCCTTGACGCGCTCCCCGTCTACTGGCGCATGTCGAAGCCATCGCGCGGCCATTACCATATAGATGTGACCCCGATGGAGGCCGACCTCTCGCGTGAGTTTGCCCTGACCGACCTCTATGCCCGGATGCTGGAGGACAACATCCGCGAGAATCCGGCCCTGTGGCTATGGTCCCACAAACGGTGGAAACATCCCGTGACCTTTGAAATGAATGGCCAGAAAGCCTGATAAACGATAATGAAACCTGTCGCAGTAATCATACTCAACTGGAACGGCGAGAAGCTCCTCAGGGAGTTCCTCCCCTCCGTCGTGGCCAACACCGACACCTCGATCGCCGATGTCATCGTGGCCGACAACGGATCCACCGACGGTTCCCGCGAACTGCTCCACAAGGATTTCCCACAGGTGAAGCTCCTTGAATTTGACGAGAACCTCGGATTTGCCGGAGGGTACAACCGCGCACTCCGGGAAACCGGCTACCGCTACACCCTCCTGCTCAACTCCGACGTGGAGACCCCTGCCGGGTGGCTCACCCCGCTCCATAACTTCATGGAAGTCCATCCCGACGCGGCGGCATGCCAGCCCAAGATTCTGTCATACAAACAGAAAGGGAAATTCGAGTATGCCGGAGCCGCCGGAGGATTCATCGACCGAAACGGCTATCCCTACTGCCGGGGACGCATCTTCGACACGGTAGAGGATGACAACAGCCAGTATGACACCCCCATCGAGGTCTTCTGGGCCACTGGAGCCGCCCTTATGGTCCGTACAGACCTGTATGAGAAAGCCGGAGGACTCGACGAACGCTTTTTCGCCCATATGGAGGAAATCGACCTCTGCTGGCGGCTCTTGCTGATGGGTCATACCCTGTGGTGCGTGCCCGCAAGTCACGTCTACCATCTCGGGGGAGGGTCATTGCCCGCGGCAAATCCCCGCAAGACCTACCTCAACTTCCGCAACAACCTGCTGCTGCTCCACAAAAACCTCCCCGCCGCCGATCTGCGCGGAGCCCTGTTGCGTCGCCGCCTGCTCGACACCGTGGCCTGGGCCAAGTTCATCCTCACCCTCGACCTCCCCAACGCCTCCGCCATACTCCGCGCCCACCGCGATTTCCGCCGTATGCGACGCGAATACACCACCCACCCCCCGGTCAACCTGCTTGCCCGCAGCGCAGACCGCCGGACGCGCCGCCCCGACATCCTCCTCTCCTACTTCATCAAACGCAAGCGCCACTACTCCCAACTCTAATCCTCCCCCGATGCTCCTGCTCAACGCCGCTCCCGACTTCCAGGGACTCATATCCGACCTCGCCTTCATCCTCCTCCTCGGAGCCATTGTCACCCTGCTTTTCAAATGGATAAAGCAGCCCGTCGTGCTGGGCTACATCGTCGCCGGTTTCCTTGCCAGCCCCAACTTCAAGCCCCTCCCCTCGGTGACCACCGAAATCAACATAGAGTTCTGGGCGCAGATAGGTATCATAGTCCTCCTCTTCTCCCTCGGCCTTGAGTTCAGTTTCAAGAAACTGGTCAACACCGGCGGGTCGGCCGTCGTCACCGCCCTGATAATCGTGGTCGGCATGATGGCCACAGGCTTCGCCATCGGCCATCTGCTCGGCTTCACCACCATCAACAGCCTCTTCCTCGGCGGCATGCTCTCCATGTCATCCACCACCATTATAATAAAGGCCTTTACCGACCTAAACCTGCGCCAGAAGAAATTCGCCTCGCTGGTCTTCGCCGTGCTGATAGTCGAAGACCTCTTCGCCGTGGTCATGATGGTGGTGCTTAGCTCCATCGCCCTCAACAACTCCGTCGAAGGGGGTGAGATGCTGATGAGCGTCAGCAAACTCATCTTCTTCCTTGTCATATGGTTTCTGGTGGGGGTCTATGTCCTCCCCTCCTTCCTAAACAAGACCCGCCGGTTCCTCAACAACGAGACCTTGCTCGTCGTCTCCATGGGGCTGTGCCTGTCGATGGCCGTCTTCTCCGTCCTCTGCGGCTTCTCCCTCGCCCTCGGCGCGTTCGTGATGGGTTCCATCCTCGCCGGGACAAGCTATGCCGAACGCATCGAGAATGTCACCATGCCGGTCAAAGACCTCTTCGGGTCGGTGTTCTTCATCTCGGTCGGAATGATGGTCCAGCCCGCCATCCTCGTCGAATACTGGTGGCCGATACTGCTGCTCTCCGCCGTGGTGATTGTCGGCATGATTGTGTTCGGCACATTCGGCATGCTCGTGACCGGCCAGAGCCTGAAAGTGGCTATGGAGTCAGGCTTCTCCCTGACCCAGATCGGCGAGTTCGCCTTCATCATCGCCTCCCTCGGTATGAGCCTCGGGGTACTCAACGCCGAGATTTACCCCATCGTCGTGGCTGTCTCCGTCATCACCACCTTCACCACCCCCTACTTCATCCGTATGGCCGACCCTGCCTACCGGCTCGTCGAACGCCATCTCCCTCCGCGCCTTCATTTCCTCATCGACCGCTATTCCGGGGAGGCATCTGAAAACGCCGGAAACGAGACCCGCCGCGCTTGGGCCGCGATGCTAAAGCGCTACCTGTGGCGCATAATGCTCTACTCCATCGTCCTGATAGCCATCACACTGGTCGGCACCACCTGGCTGCGCCCCCTCCTCGAAGAGATTCTTCCAGGCTGGGGACGACTCCTGGCCACCGTCATCACCCTCGGAGCCATGGCACCATTCCTCCTCGCCCTCATCCTCCCCCCGCCCATGGACAGCTCCGACTCCTCGTCGCGCCTGCAGGCCCGGCAGCTCAAAGTGCCACGGGTGGTGCTGATGGTCTTCCGCATGCTGATAGCCCTCGGCTTCATAATCCACCTCATATCAACCTCCTACACCCTCCGTCTGGGCATCCTCATTGGAGTCGCCGTCTTCATCCTGCTCCTGCTGATGCTCAGCCGCAGGCTAAATGCCAGTCTGCGCAACATCGAGACCCGCTTCCTCGACAACCTCAACGAGCGCGATCTGCGCCGCTCAGGCAAAAACAACACCCTGGTCAGCGACCTCCACCTGGCCTACATACATGTCGGCTACGGATGCCCATTTGTCGGCGACCGGCTCAAGAACACCGACCTCCGGGGACGCTACGGAGTTGATGTTGTGACCATCCAGCGCGGCCCGGCCACTATGATTGTGCCCTCCGGAGAGACCCGCCTGTTTCCCGGCGACACCATCGGCGTGATCGGCACCGACGACCAGATTTCAGCCGTCCTGCCGGTCATCGAGGCCGAGGCAGACCAGACAGCCGCCACGGACGGCACCCAGCCCACCGACCTGCGGCTGACCTCAATCCTCCTCACCGAGACCTCCCCCCTGGTCGGCCAGACCCTCGCCTCGGCCAACGTCCGCCGCAACTACAACACCCATGTCGTGGCCCTGCGGCGCGGCGAGGAGTTCATCGACCGTCCCGCCTCGCTCCCCCTCCTCCCCGGCGACCGCCTATGGATAGTCGCCCCCGACACCACCACCGCCACCTTCCTCGCCGGACAACCTGCCTGATTTCTCTCCATCACGAAAGCGTCACAACCCGTTTTTTGGCATTATGCCATATTTTTTCGATTTTTTTTGGAAAAAAGTTGCACAGCTGATTTTTTTAAAATATCTTTGCGCTGTGTATCGCTTGCTATAATACCGGAGAAGGTCGTTAGAATACTCTGTGTTACCATTGAGATTTAACGTTTTTCCAAGTTCTAAGGTAATATTTCGCAATTGCTATCAGACATACAAGAGAATATCTATTAACAACAAATATTATTCATTTACAAAAACAACAAGCAAATGAAGAAATTCTACTCACTCATGCTTGCCGCAGGTGTTGCCGCTGGCACACTCTCAGTGAATGCTGCTTCTCCGAGCTTCTCGGAAAAGACAATGGAAATCTCCAAATTCAACGTTGAGAGAGAACTCAGCCTGAACTCCTCTTTCCGTGCTCCTATCTCCCATAGCGAAGCAAACCTCCCCACATCTCTCGAAGGTAAGACCCTCAGCTTTTCTTACTCCCTCATTGAAAGTGGAAAGACTTACAACTTCACCCGTAACGTAACCCTTTCCGGTGAAGAAGTTGAGAATGGAATCGCCTACTACACAATGACCAACTTCCTGACCGACGTGTACAACGACCAGGTTACAGTTCCTGATCTCACAGTGGCATATATTCCCTCAGAAGGTGTCTTCGCTCTTCTTGGAAATCAGACCTACATCATTTTCCCCCTCACTGACGGCACAAATGCAGAATGTCAGCTTTGGGCAGCCAACGAAAGCGGCAGCTGTGTAAACACCAACTACTTCTTCGACTATGCCGACGGCAAATTCACTTTTGAGAATCCCTTCACCGTAGAGTATGAAGACGGAACAAGTGAGGATTTCACCGCAGACCAGATGCTGCTTGGCTGTGTCAACGGTAACCGTCTGTCATATTACGCTGCTCTTGATGCCGACATCCAGATTGCACTCTGCGACGGCACCGGTAATATGAGCTACACCATGACCACCAACGACGGTGCTCAGGAATATGAGGATGTAGTGGCTGCCACAGTAAATGACAACACTCTTACCATCTTAGGCTTTATGGGAATGTTCGATGTTCCTATGACAATCGACACTCAGGCCAAGACCCTTACCGCCACCGACGTTCAGGTAACCGCCATCACCTCATACAAGGCTTACCTGTCTGAGCAGGCTGCTGACGGCTCCAACGCTGCCGGTTCACGCAAATATGTCCTGACCTCAACCTACACCGTAGCCGATGGCAAGACCACAATCGATGTCCCCAACTGGAACGCATTCTACTATGAGTTCGGTTCTGGCGAGTCTTACTACTTCTGGCCGATGAGCGACACCACCATCGTTCTCGACTTCGACCTCGACAGCGTAGCTGAATCCGGCATCGAAGGCATCGCTACCGACGCTGAGTTCGACGTTAACGCTCCCGTTGAGTACTTCAACCTCCAGGGTATCCGCGTTGCAACTCCCGAGGCTGGCCAGCTCCTGATCAAGCGTCAGGGCAACAAGGCTTCCAAGGTTGTCATCCGCTAATCCATCCGATTACCCGGTCTGATTCAGACCCCAACCATACCGACACCTCCGGCTTTCGCCGGGGGTGTCTTTTTTACGGTCGCTACGCTCCCTGATGTCTCACGCAGATTCCGCAGATACGCAGATTTCTCGCGGATTAAAAGAGGAAAGGGCTCACAGATTACACAGATTACACAGATGCCATCCGGGGTAATTCCCATTTGGGCTAAATTCCAACCGGATGGTCTCTGCGTAATCTGCGTAATCTGCGTAATCTGCGAGACGCCTCCCATATTTTTATTTCCTCAACTCCGCGAGAAATGTGAGAGAAAAAGTCTCGCAGATTACGCAGATTACGCAGAGGCCATCCGGAAGAGAAGGCACCCGGATGGCTTCTGTGTAATCTGTGTAATCTGTGAGACCTTTCCCCTTTTAATCTGCGAGGAATCTGCGAGAAATCCGCGTATCTGCGGAATCTGCGTGAGACCTCCTCCCCGGAAAGAGGTATCGGTGATTTTCTTTATTTAACCTAACATTACAAAAAATTATGATGCGGATTTGCGGGAATTTTCGTATTTTCGCGTGTTATTAGGTAGAACCCATACACTGAATCATAACGATGGAAAATTCCGACAAACATATCAAAGTCAAGATTATCAACAGTTCCCATCACCCGATGCCGGAATATGCCACCCCCGGCGCGTCCGGAATGGATGTCAGGGCCTACCTTCCCGACAAGCCGATTGTCCTCGGGCCACTGGAAAGGGCACTCGTCCCCACCGGTCTGCGCCTGCAGCTTCCCCGCGACTTCGAATGCCAGATGCGTCCCCGCAGCGGCCTCGCCCTGAAGCATGGCATATCGCTGGTCAACACCCCCGGAACCGTCGACAGCGACTACCGTGGGGAAATCGGCGTGATTCTCATCAACCTGTCAAACGAACCATTTACCGTCAACGACGGCGAGAGGATATGCCAGATGGTGATAACCCGCTACACACGCGTGACCTGGGAACCGGTCGACCGCATCGACGAGACCGAGCGTGGCGACGGAGCCTTCGGCCACACCGGCGTTAACTGACAACAACCCAACCCACAAACCAAGACTCCCAGAGTGAGAAAAACCGAATACACCCGTCTTATCCCCTTCCTGATGATTCTCCTGGCTTTCGCCGGGGGAAGCGCGGTCACGGGCGGCAAGAGCCGTAAGGCTGACAAGACCGTCACCGCCGCCGACAGCGAGACCCAGCGCAAGGCCGACTATATCTTCATGGAAGCCATGGCCCGCAATGCCCGCGGGGAGGATGACTCATACTTCGAACTGTTGCGCGGAGCCTACGAACTCGACTCCACCGACACCTCCATCGGCCAGAGCCTCGGTTACTACCTGATGGCCCTCGGGCGAAACGATTCCGTCATGGCCCTCAAGGGCTACAACATGATGCGCCGTCATTTCGACCTCCATCCTGAAGACTATTACAGCTCGATTTTCTACGGGATGATAAACACCACCCTGGGCAACACCGACGAGGCGATAAGGGTATGGACCATCGTCGACTCCCTCAACCCGACCAAGCCTGACGTGGCCGTCAAACTGGTTGAGTCGCTCCAGGAAAAACGCGACACAGCCTCGCTGCGCCGTTCGCTCGGTATCCTTGAACGCATCGAACGTGCCGAGGGTAAAGACCTCGGCCTGACCTCCCACAAGATACGCGCCATGCTCGCCATGGGTGACACCGCCGCCTCTCTCGACGAGATACGCTCGCTGATGGCCTCTTCACCCCGCAACATCCAGTATCAGCTTTATGCCGGTGACATCTTCCAGGCCCTCGACCGCCCCGACAAGGCGATTGAATATTACGACCTTGCCTGTGCCACCGACTCCACCAACGGACTCGCCTATTACAAACGCGCCCAGTTCTATCTCCAGCGTGGCGACTCAGCCGCCTATGACCGCGAGGTGAGCCACGCCCTGCTCAAGGAGGACCTTGAGGTGGAAGCCAAGACCGAACTGCTCCGCGACTATGTGGGGCGCGTATATGCCGACTCCCTCAAACGGCCCCAGATTAAGAACCTCTTCGAGTCGCTCCTCACCCAGCATCCCCACGAAGCCGGGTTCCGCGACCTCTATTCCTCATACCTCATAGTGGCGGGAGACCTGCGCGGGGCAGCCGAGCAACAGGAATACGCCGTTGACGCTGACCTCTCCAACCCCCAACGCTGGCGCTCGATAATGAGCCTGTACGGACAGCTCGACGACTCCCGGACAGCCATCGAGACCGGCCGACGCGCCCTGGAATTCCTCCCCGACGACGAGGTGATAAACCTGCTGATGGGAGCCAACTACCAGCAGCTCAAGGAATATGACCAGGCGATGGCCTATTTCCGCAAAGCCCTCTCGCTGGTCGACGAGGAGGACATCTCGACCCGCTCACAGCTCATAGCCTCGATGGGCGACATCTATTATGCCCGCGAGATGCCCGACTCCGCCTTCACCTATTACCGCGAAGCCGTGAGCCTTGACCCCGACAACCTGCTTGCGCTCAACAACTTCGCCTACTACCTCGCCGAGAACGACCAAGACCTCGACCTTGCCGAGAGATATAGCGCGATATGTGTCCGCGCCAACCCCGAGAACGACACGGCCATCGACACCTACGCCTGGATTTTCTACAAGAAAAAAGACTATGTGAAAGCCAAGGAATGGATTGACCAGGCCCTTGACCTCGAAGGGAACAGCCCGCAGGCCGATGTCCTCGACCACGCAGGCGACATTTACTTCATGAACCGCGAGGTAGGAAAAGCTGTTGATTTCTGGGAAAAGGCCCTCAAGCTCGACCCCGACAACCACCACCTCAAGAAGAAAATCCGCCAGCGCACCCCCTTCGTCGACTGAGCTTCCCGAAGAATCCCCCTCCCCTCTCTCCCAAAAATCCCATTCCTCCCAATCTTCCCAATCCTCCCAGAAATCCCATCTCTCCCATCCCTCCCCTCTCTCCCCAAAGTCCCAATCTTCCCATTCCTCCCACTATGCTCAAATCCTGCCTGAAAATACTCCTCGCTGTCATCCTGACAGCCTCCATTGCCGGATGCCGCTCCCAGAAAGAGGCCACCTCCGCCGGTTCCGACCTGCGCGAAGGTGTTGCCGTCCCCGCCAACACCGCCCTCAACAGCCGCTACACCATGCTCACCGAATCCTGGAAGCCCTGGAGCGACGTGGAGGTAGGGGTGAAAGTATCCCTCACATCCCCCGCCAAGCTCAACGCTGCCGGAAAAGCATGGATGAAACGCGGGGAGTGGATTTCAATCTCCGTCAGGATGCTCGGTTTTGAAGTCGCCACCCTCTGGGTCGACCGCGATTCGGTGGTGGCTGTCGACAAGTTCCACAAGAAATATGTCTCCCAGCCCACAAAGAAACTCCTCGGCGACGCCAACGTCACCATCGAGGACATACAGGACATGCTGATGGGACGCGCCTTCATCGCCGGGAGAGGGACAGCCTCCGTGGCCGACCGCAAGCTCTTCGACTTCGAGCAGGCGGATAACGGCTGGTACCTGCTTCCCCGCAGCCAGCCCGAGATGTATAACTACGGATTCCTAGCCTCCAACACCTCCAACGCCCTCCGGGGCGCAATCGTCGAAGTCAAGAACTTCGGGACAGTATCGGCCAATTACAACGACATCTTCGAGAGCCGCACCTGCGGATGGTTCGCCCAGGAGGTGAAGCTCGAGACCTCGCGCGGGAAGAAAATCGCCGTCACTCTCCGCTGGGACCTCAACGGTTCGAAATTCAACACCGGAGTGGTGAAAAGCTGCCGCATCCCCGACAACTGCGAACGAATCGAGATGTCATCCCTGACCTCACTGCTCAAAAGCTTCTGACCCCCAATGGGCCACATTATCAGTCTCTAAAAAAACCGCCATTCATCCGTGTCAAGGTTCCTGACCATATTGCTTGCATCCCTTCTGCTGCTTATTCCAGTCGATTCCGCCTCACAGCAGAAACGGAAAAACTCCTCGCGTCCCAAGACCGAGACCCCCGCCAAAAAGACATCCACCACCAAAAAGAAATCCTCGACCGGAAAATCCACCTCTAAACAAGGCACGGCCAAGAAAAAGACCACCTCGAAGGGGAAAACCGCCGACAGCAACCGCTCGGAGAAGGAGGTAAGGCGCGACAAGTCACGCGCCGAGACCGACATCAAGGAGACGCGCCGCCAGATTCAGCTCAACGCCGAGGAGACATCGCGCAAGCTCAGCCAGCTCAACCTCGTCGAGGGTGAAATCGAGCAGTGCAACACCCGCATCGGTGAGATTTCCCTCCGTCTCGACTCCATCAACGCCGACATCGCCACCCTAAACGACTCCATCTCAGCCCTCGACACCCATCTGCGCCAGATCACCGCTACCTACGTCAAGGCCATCAAGCGTTCCCAGGGACGCCGCCAGCAGATGAGTGCCCTGGCCTTCATATTCTCCTCCGACTCATTCGCCCAGGCTTACCGCCGCCTGCGCTACCTCAGGCAGTTCGCCAAGTGGCGCGAGAAACGCGCGGCAGAAATCTCCGCCGCCCGCGAGGCTCTGGAGGGGAAACGCCATCGCCTGGCCTCACTGGCCGACCATGCCGCCAAATCGAAAAACCAGCTCTCGGGAGAACGTGCCTCACTCGTGAAGAAACAGACCGAGACAGCCAACCTCGTCGATGAACTGCGAAGCCAGGGTGGAGCATTGAAAGAGATAATGGCCGAGCAACGCGCCCGCGCCAACGCCCTCGACCGCGAGCTTGACAATGTGATAGCCCGCGAAGCGGCCAAACGTGAGGCCGCCCGAAAAGCCGCCGAGGCCGAGAAAGCCCGCAAGGCGGCGGAAGCCGAAGCAGCCCGCAAAGCAGCCGAGGAGGAAGCCGCAAGGAAGGCCGCAGCGGAGGAAGCTGCACGCAAAGCCCGTGAGGCCGCCGAAGCCGAGGCCGCCAAGAAAGCCGCGGCTGAAGAAGCCGCCAGAAAAGAGGCCCAGGCGGAAGCTGCCCGTAAAGAAGCGGAGAAAGCCCAGAAAGAGGCGCGCCGGGAAGAGGAACGCCAGGCTGCAGCAAAAAAGGCAGCCGAGGCTGAAGCCGCCAAGAAAGCCGCCCGCGAGGCCAAGGAAGCTGCCAAAAAGGCGGAAGAGGAGGCCCGTCGCGCCGAGAAGGAACGCAAGGCCGCCGAAGAGAGAAAGCGCAAGGAGGAGAAACGGGCCAAGACAAAACCGGTCAAGCGTCCCGGCAAGTCGGGCGCATCCACCGCTCCCGCCCCGGAAGGCCCCGAAGCCCCGACACTCCACACTCCCGACCATGCCGCCGAGAGCGGTACCGCACCCAAGGAGGTCGAGACAAACACCGATTTCGCGTCGCTCAAGGGCTCACTCCCATTCCCGATAACAGGCCGCTACACGATAGTGAAGCATTTCGGACGACAGCAGCATCCCTCCCTCCCCCATGTCGTGACCGACAACGCCGGAATCGACATCGAGACCTCGAAGGGGGCAGCGGTGAGAAGCGTGTGCGACGGCGAAGTGTCGGCGGTGTTCCGTCCCGAAGGCTACAACTCAGTGGTGGTTATCCGCCACGGCACCCATATGACCGTCTACGCCAACCTCGGTTCCGTCTCCGTCTCCACCGGGCAGAAAGTCAAAGCCGGACAGAACATCGGCTCAGTCTTCTCAGACCCGAAAGACAACGGACGCAGTGTGCTTCACTTCGAGGTGCGTGACGGCCGCAAGAAGGAGAACCCCGAGCTATGGCTCCGCAAATGACCGACAGATGCCCGGTGACGCCGCGCCGCCCGACCCTCTCGGCGAGAGTGCTGAAGGTGATGGGGCTGTTCAGCGGCGTGCAGGTGCTGACAATCCTCTGCTCGATTGTCAGGACAAAGCTTGTCGCGATGTGGCTCGGCCCGGCGGGAATGGGGCTGTTCGGCCTGTATAACTCCGTGCTTGACACAATCTGCTCAATCACCCAGCTCGGCTCCGGCACCGGAGTCATCCGCGAGCTGGCCATGGCTCCCCGCCGGGCGATACCCCGTCTGGTGGCGGTCGTAAGGCGGTGGGGATGGGCCTTGGGACTTGTGGGGGCGTTCCTGACATTGGTGCTGTCGCCGCTGCTGAGCCGTTTCACTTTCGGCGACGAGACCCACACGGGGGGATTCATCGCGTTATCCGTCGCGGTGTTGATGCTCACCCTGAGCGGCACCGAGGGGGCTGTCTTCCAGGGGCTCAAACGTTACACACGCCTGGCCAAGGCATCGGTGTGGGGCGCGGTCGGCGGACTCGCCGTCTCAGCCCCGATGTATTATTTCTGGGGACTCGACAGCGTCATACCCTCATTGCTCGCCTACGCCGCCGTCACCTGGCTATGCCGCGGCCTGTATCATGAGAAAGTGGGGCATCCCGATGCCCCACTCGGAATGCGCGAGACCTTCACTGCCGGGAAAGGGTTCGCCCTGCTCGGAGTTTACATGACCGTCACCACCTTCGCCTCCAACGCCGTCTCATACATCTTCATGTCATACCTCAACCAGCGGGCCGGAACCGACACCGCCGGACTCTACCAGGCCGGTTTCACCCTCGTCAACCGCTATGTCGGGCTGGTGCTGGTGGCGGTTGGCATGGAATATCTCCCCCGCCTCTCCGAGGTCAGCCTTTCTCCCCGGCGGATTGAACTTTTCCTGACCCACGAGATTATACTTATAATGCTGGTGATGTTCCCGGTGGTGACCATCTTCGTGGCCGCCGACGAGATAATTGTCAGGCTGCTCTACGACAGCCCTTTCCTGGTGATGCTCCCGTTTGTCACCTGGGCGGTGATCGGGACGGTGTTCCGCGCCTGGTCGTGGTGTCTGGCCTATGTCATCCTTGCCAAGAGCGACGGGGTGGCCTACCTGGTGACCGAACTGCTGTCAGCCATCGTCGCCATCGGCCTGAACATCTGGTTCTACGGACTGTGGGGCATTCCCGGACTGGGCTACGCCTACACCCTGTGGTATCTCTTCTACCTCGCCGAGGTGTGGGTGATGTGTCGCCGCCGTTACCGCCTGACCCTCAGGCGCGACGCCGTGGTTTTGCCCGCGCTGGTCTTCCTGGCGTGCGCCGGGGCGGCCGCCTGCCGCGAGATATTCGGATGGTGGGGCGCGATGCCGTTTGTCATCCTCTCGCTCGCGGTGAGCTTCTCAGGACTGAGGAAACTTCTCGGGGTCTCACCGGCTGAGTTAGTCAAAAAATTTGTCAAACCCGCGAAAAAAAGTTAACTTTGCGTTAATGAATGTACGTCCGAAAAAAGCGCTTGGCCAACATTTCCTCACCGACCTGTCGGTGGCTGACCGGATTGCGTCCACCCTTGACGAATACAAGGGGCTGCCGGTGGTCGAGGTAGGCCCCGGAATGGGGGTACTCACCCGGTTCCTGCTCGACAAGGGCCACGATGTCACCGTTGTCGAGCTTGACAGCGAGAGTGTCGAATACCTCCAGGCCAATTTCCCCGAACTCGCCGGGCGTATCGTCGCCGACGATTTCCTGAAACTCGACCTGGGAAAACTCATCCCCGGCGACGGGAAGTTCTGTCTTATCGGCAACTATCCCTACAATATCTCGTCGCAGATATTCTTCCACGCCCTCGACTGGAAAGACCGTATCGTCTGCTGCTCCGGTATGCTCCAGAGGGAGGTGGCCCAACGTCTGGCCGCCCCTCCCGGCACCAAGGCGCGGGGCATCCTGAGCGTGCTGCTCCAGGCCTGGTACAATGTCGAATACCTCTTCACCGTCGACGAGAATGTCTTCAATCCTCCCCCCAAGGTGAAGTCCGGGGTCGTGAAACTTGTCCGAAACGATGTCACCGACCTCGGCTGCGACCCGGCCAAGTTCAAGACCGTCGTCAAGACCACTTTCGGCCAGCGTCGCAAGACCATCCGCAACTCCATCAGGCCCCTCTTCCCTCCCGGCACACCATTGCCCGACTCCCCCCTGATGGCCATGCGCCCCGAACAGCTCTCGGTGGCCCAGTTTGTCGAGCTGACAAACCTCCTGGGGTAATCCGTCCCCCCCGCGCCGCCCCTCCGTCAACCAATCACACGCATTACTCCCAATGAAGGAATTCGACGAGGATTTTCTCGAAAAAATAAAGCATATCATTGAAGACCACGACGAGGCCGCCGCCCGTCGTGAGCTGGAGGAGATGCACCCGGCCGACATCGCCGAGCTGTATCAGGACCTCGACCTGTCGCAAGCCGAATACCTCTACAAGCTGCTCGATGGCGACAAGGCCGCCGCCGTGCTGATGGAGCTTGACGAGGATGACCGACGGAAGCTCCTCAGCGACATGGACCCCGAGGAAATCGCCCGTCTGTATATCGACCATCTCGACTCCGACGACGCGGTTGACCTCATCCAGGACCTTGACAAGGAGGACCGCGACGAGGTGATCTCCCACATCGACGACGTGGAGCAGGCGGGCGACATCATCGACCTCCTCAAATATGACGAGGACACCGCCGGTGGTCTGATGGGTACCGAGATGCTTGTGGTCAACGAGAACTGGTCGATGCCCGAGTGCATCAAACAGCTCAGGATGCAGGCCGAGGACATGGACGAGGTCTATTATGTCTATGTCGTCGACAACGATGACCGCCTGCGCGGCACCCTCCCGCTGAAGAAACTCATCACCCACCCCTCGGTCTCCAAAATCAAGAATGTGATGGAGACCGACCCCGTGGCGGTGAAGACCGACATGCCCCTCGACGAGGTGGCCATCGACTTCGAGAAATATGACCTTGTGGCAATGCCGGTTGTCGACTCGATAGGCCGTCTGGTGGGTCATATCACCGTCGATGACGTGATGGACCGCGTCCGCGAGTCATCCGAACGCGACTACCAGCTGGCTTCCGGTCTCTCGCAGGATGTGGAGTCTGACGACACCATCTGGCAACAGACCCGCGCCCGTCTACCCTGGCTTCTTATCGGAATCCTCGGCGGCATCGGCAACTCACTCATCCTCGGCAATTTCGAGCATGGCTTCGCCACAAACCCCGCCATGGCGCTATTCATACCGATGATTGGCGGCACGGGCGGCAATGTCGGCATCCAGTCGTCGGCAATCGTCGTGCAGGGCCTTGCCAACGGCTCCCTTGACCTCAAGGACACAGGGCGTCAGCTCTTCAAGGAGGTAGGTGTCGGACTGGTCAACGGTCTCATCATCTCCCTGATAGTCTTCCTCTACAACGTGTTCAGCCTTTCCCCCTGGAACCCGACCACCCTGGCGGTCTCCCTGTCGCTGATGGCCGTGGTGCTGTTCGCGTCGATATTCGGCACATTCGTCCCCCTGACCCTTGAGCGTTTCAAAATCGACCCCGCCCTCGCCACCGGCCCATTCATCTCCATCACCAACGACATCATCGGCATGCTTATCTACATGCTTATCTCCTCCGCGCTGATGAACGCATTCGCCTGATGTCCTCCATCCCTTCTCCCCACTTATGGAATTTCTTCACTCCGTAGAGTTTTACGTCATAATCCTCCTGGTGGCCGCCATCGCGGTCGGCCTGATGGCTATGCCCTCGGGCCACGGCCCTGTGGAGACAAGCTTCGCCGAGGGAGTGCTGTCTTACGACCCCGCGCTTACCGACCACTCCCCCCGTATCGAAATCGAATGCCTACCTGACGGCACTGTCAAAATCACCCGCGTCGGCCTACCCGACAACCTCGACTCCGCCGCCACTGTCACCCTGGCCCTCACCCGAAAGGGATTCGACATCACCGCCGAGGAACGGATCACCCCCACCTCCCGTGCGCTCCTATCCTCCGAAATCAAGCCGGTCAACACCGCCGTCTACCTGCTCGAAGGACTCGCCCACGAACGCTACCATCTGAAATTCAACTCCGACACCACATCCTCCTTCACCGCCCTCACCTTCATGAACCGTCCGGGGCTACGCTCCTCCCGGATTTTCCGTCAGGCCTGACGTGCCGGGGATACACCAGCTTCTTTTCCTGAAATTCGTATAATCATGTTTCGTTCACTGGTCTTCATCGTGGCAATGGTGTCGGTCGCTCTCGCGGGAGCTGCCTGCGACACCGATTCGGCCCGCAAGGAGATGGTGCTGAGAGTCCAGTCCCTGCGCAATCTCCACCCTCAGGGGAAACTGACCGTCAGCCGGATAACAGCCTTAGCCGACAGCCTTGGCGCGGGCGGACATGACGACTATTATTTCGCGGCGCAGAATGTGCTTGTCGACCAGCTTTTCAGCGAAAACCGGTTTGCCGAAGCCGACGCCGTGGCGCGTAGGATGGAGGAGGAGGCCAGTGATGCCGGCAACCCCACCGCGAGGGCGATGAGCCATCGTGTCCGCGGACAGATGTTCTACAAACTCTCCCAGCCCTCCCGCGCGATGGCTGAACTCGACACTGCCCTCTCCCTCACACCTGACTTCCGCATAAGTCTCAACACCTTCTCTACCGGAGCGAGCATCAATGAATGGCGCGTTATCGTCGGAACGCAGGCAGGCGACACGGCGACTGTCTCTGACGCGCGTCGGCGCTACATCAGGGCTGTCGACCACTGGCGTAGGAAAGGATGGGATGAACCCTCGCGACATTTCATCGTCACCGCCCTTGCATTCCGCGCCCAAGAGGAATCGGATAACCGCCGGGCGGCGTTGCTCCTCGACAGCGCGGCAGCCATAATCAATCCGGCCCTCCCCGCAAGGGCATATGAGCATTACTACAACGCCCGTGCCTTGGCCGAAGCCCGTAGCGGCAATTACTCCGCCGCGCTCGCTGCCATCGACACCTTACTGGCCACCCATTCCGATTTCCCATGGTTCTACCTCAACGACATGAAACTCCGAGCCGCCATACTGCATATGGCCGGACGTGACGACGAGAGTGTGGCCGACTACGAACGTCACGCCCTGCTGCGCGACTCCCTCGCCACCGAGCAGGTCAGCAACCAGCTCGCCGACCTTACCGCCCTCTACCATACCGAACTGGCCCTGGAACATCAACGGGCATCACGCTACCGCCTGATTGGCTTAGGGGGCATCACCCTGCTGCTGCTCATACTGCTGGTTGTCTCCCTGACCGCGGCATATGGCCAACGCAAGCGCAACCGCCTGCTTGTCGAACGCCTGCGCGAGCTCGACCGGCAACCTGCCTCCATTCCTCTCCCCTCCGCCCAACCGCCCAAGGAAAGCGACATCGAAAGGCTTGACCGCCACATAATGACAGAGCGTCCCTACACCGATCCCTCTTTCGGAAGGCAGGAACTGGCACACGCCACCGGGCTTACTCCCGAAACCATCGCCCGGGTGATACGCGAGGCTCGCGGCACGACAGTCTTAGCCTACATAAACGGCCACCGTCTCGACGAGGCACGGCGGGTACTTGAGTCGGATTCGACCGAGACCCTCACCGAAATCGCCACCCGTCTGGGCTTCGGCACACTTCGCACATTCCAGCGCACATTCTCCGACCGTTACGCCATGCCACCCTCGCGTTATCGCTCTCTGGCGCGGGGAAAATAGAAATTGTCGCGTCTTGCCCCGAAATTGTCGCCCTCCTTTCCCCCTCAAAGACAGGCATTCGGAGTAATTTTGCGATATGAAACCAATCCATCGCTTACTTGCGCCATTCATCGTCGTGGCCGGCCTGCTTGCATCCTGCAGTGATGACCTGCCACAACAACAGCCCTCGGAGGGGGAAGCCATTGACAACTATGTCGGCCCGACCGGCCATTTCACATTCGGCCCGGAGGTGAAAGGTTTCACCTACCGTGATTTCACCCTGAAGCTGAAAGCCCCTGACGGGAGCATCATATCGCGTAAAGGCAACCATTCCCGAAATGGGGAAATCTCCAGTTTCCAGCTCGACACCGGACTGGCCGACGGGGAATATGAGATGCTCTATCTCGAATACGCCACCGCCGAAAATCCCGAACTCGCGTCGTTCGCCGAGGAGTTTCCTGTCTCGCAATACGGACTCGGCGCGAGGGTCTGCGTCAGCGACGGGACAATCACCGTACTTGACAGCTACGACGAGGGGATAGACCTCTTCGGGGAGGGAACAGCCGAGAATCCATACCGAATCGAGTCTTACCATCACCTGATGAAACTCGCCCAGTATGTCAACAGCGAGGAGACCAACGGCCTTATAACCAAAGACACATATTTCGAGCAGACGGTAGACATCGATATGTACCAGGCCTCGCTCCAGGCCGACAAGCGCTACGGATGGCTCCCGATAGGCGCGTCGACCACCCGGCCGTTCCGTGGCCATTACAAAGGATGCGGAATGACCCACTTGCTCATCGACCGGCCCCACACCGCCGGAGTCGGGCTGTTCGGATTCGTCCACAATGCCGCCATCTCCGGAATCCGGATGAAGGACTCGGAAATCAGCGGCAACTTCGCCGTCGGCGCAATCGTCGGCGCGTCGATAATGTCGGGCCAGGACAGGGGATTCCTCTCCCTGACCGGCTGCCATATCAACGCCACCTCCATAACCGGCTCGGACGAGAGCGCGTGCGTGGGGGCGTTGGCCGGAGCTGTCGACATGAATTCCCGCGCATTGCTTCAGGATTGCATATCAGACGGCAATGAGGTCTCCGCCACCTACAACGCCGGCGGACTTCTCGGGGGATGCGGTTTCTATTCCTACCTGAGCGTCAACAACTGCACCAACTCCTCCACTGTCCGCACCGACTATTCCGGGGCGGGTGGCATAACCGGATCATGCGACACGGTGTATGTCGCCGCCTCACACAACATCGGGGCTATAACCGGCGCCGCCGCGAGCCGCGACCGTGAGAAATCGATAGGCGCGGGGGGATTGCTCGGGGGAGCCAACATCGCTACAATCACCTCAAGCGACAACTCGGGGAAGGTCAGCGGATATGCCGGTGTCGGCGGTCTGCTCGGCAGTACACGCGTAAAGGGGAGCGCGACAGAGGCATATATGTATGGCAACGTGATGCTGCGTTACAGTTTCAACACCGGAGATGTCAGCGGCACCGACTGTGTAGGCGGTATCGTCGGGGAATCACAGACCGGATGCTACGCCGTCTACAACACGGGGGATGTCACCGGGTCGCGTTATGTCGCCGGTGTGGCCGGATGCACCTCGATAGCCGTTGTCCACAATGCCATCAACTCGGGACACATCTCCGGCGGGGACTATGTGAGCGGCATCATCGGCAAGACCACCTTCGGCTCTATCGCCCTCAACCATAACTATGGTGAGGCAACAGCCACAGGTTCCCACCTCGGGGGTATAATCGGCCTGGCGGGCAACAATACCATCATGCACTATTGCGGCAATTACGGGCTGCTCGAATCGAAAGGCAACGGCCCTGTCGGCGGGCTCGTCGGTGAGGTAGGCGACCCGAGGGAATGGACCGGAATGAACATCGCCGAGTGTGTGGTCGGGGTGCTGGAAATCGGCATGAGCGTACTCGGTCCGCTGATTGCTGTGGGTGAACATGCCGTGGAGGGTATCGCCCACGGATTCGCCATCTTCCTGAAAGTGTCGGAAATCGTTGCGGACGCGTCATTGCTCGTGACCGACACGGGGCTGCTCGGTGTCGGGGTTTACGAGATGATAGAGGAATCCGAGGTCTCCGCAATGAGCGAGGAGCTTAGCATCAAGTGTCTCGACATCAACAACAAGGTCAAATCAGACATGTCGGGAATCAGACATTCCTTCTCCCCGGACTGCGGGGTCTTCGACGCGTCGAGCCTGCGCCAGGGATATGTCAACTCCGTTGAATCGACCCTCGGCTACTACGAGACTGAGGGGAATGACGAGCTATTCAACGCAATGATAAACCTCACCCGCGAGGAGCGGGAGGAGGAACTTGAGAAGCGTCACAAGACCGACGAGATAATCCACGAGGTGACCGCCGGGGTCTGCATCCTTGTGGGGACAGTGGCCGCCATCGGAGGAGCCGTGGCTACCGGAGGGGCGGCTGTGCCTTTCATCCTTGCAGGCTCAATGGCCTCCATCGCCGGGGGACTGAACGCCATCACAAAGAGTGTACTCGAATTCGAGGAGAATGTGGTGGTCATCTCCCAGTGTGTCAACGCCGGGGATATCAAGGCTAAATCGGGAAATGTCGGCGGACTGGTCGGCGACCTGCAGGATGCCAGCATCATACGCGACTGTCTCAACACCGGCGACGGGCCGGGATTCGGCAACCCTTTCGCCCAGCATTGCGGTACCAACGCCTCCATCAGGAATGTGATATCACTTTCCGGCGATTACTCCAGCTGGAGCGCATCATATCCCGGCGCGGTTGTGTCGGCGGTGATCTATAAACCGGGGGCCGACGGCTCACTTGGCTACAACTCCCCGGTGCTGTATCTCGATGTCAAGGACATCTCCGATGCCGGTAAGTACACCTCCCTGGATTCCAATTGGAAAGTCGGGGCAGAGGAAACCTCCCGGTGGAAATTCGGCTCCACAGCCGACAACACCTTCCCCGTGCCTGACTATTCAGAAATGAGAAAATAACTACACTGATGACATACATACAACATATCAACCGACTCTTCCTGTTATTATTTCTCTTCTCGGCTGCCCTGTTAGCCGGATGCCGTGATGAGCGCGACCTCCCCGAAAATCCCGGAACGGAAACCGGGGAGGGATACACCGTCTCCATCTTCACCATAGACAACAGTCACTACTCCATCCCGGCAGGGACAGCCAAAGTAGATATAGCCCTTATCTCGCCGGATGGCGTGACACGCAGTTACGAGGCAGACTATGAGCGGGGTGAAAGGGAGTCAAGTTTCAGGATGTATATCCCATCGGCAACCCCTGTCGAGGACGGACGTTATGTGATGACCCTCCGCGTTTCAGGAGGCACCGCCATCGGCGGCAGACTTATGGTCAGCTTCTCCGGCAACAACCTCACGAAGACCGAGTTGAGCCTGCCGGCATACTTGCTCGACGGAGAGGGAACGGCTGATGACCCTTATATCATCGACAATGATGACAACTTCGACATGTTCGTCCTCAACCTCATTGAGGATGAGGCCAACGGCGCGGGGCTGTTCTTTCGCCAGATAGCCGATGTCAGGCCATCTGACCAGAGTATCTACGCCCCTGGGCGGGGATACTGGGGCGGATATTTCGCCGGGGACTATGACGGCGGCAACCATACCATCGACGGACTGTATTACAAAGGTTCGGGACGCGAGGAATCTGACGCGTGCTTCGGCCTGTTCCGTGAACTTCGAGGCCACGCGTCGGTCCATGATGTCAATTTCCGTGGAGTGATGGTCAGCGGCATATGTCGCGAGGCCGGAGTGGTTGCGGGACGCTCGACCGGTGCCCACACCCTGTCCGGTATCACCTTGTCGGGAAGCCTTGGCCAGGAGGGTGAGGGGAGCGATATCGGCGGCCTGATAGGTCTTGTGGTCTCCGGCAGTGTGACCGCCAGGGACATAGACCTCGGGATGGATGTCAGCGGCGGCAAAAATGTCGGCGGTCTATTCGGCGCGGTGAGCACCGGCAGCCGTGTGGAAATCTCCGGTGTGACTACTACCTCGACCCATTTCAGCGTCAGCGGCAACAGCTTTGTCGGGGGAGTAACAGGACTTGCCGACGGCGGTTTCACCATCGAGAATGTGCGTCTTAACCATAAGGTCTCGGCTGAGGATGACGACATCCGCATAATCACTGCGACTGAACGCAATCTCGGAGGTATAATCGGAGCTGTCTCCACGACAGCCGCCGGAGACCTCTCGATTCGCGATGTCCGCGTCACATGTCCCATCGGAGGGAATAATGTCGATGGTGTCGGAGGAGTCATCGGGGCGCTCTACCAGCCGGGCTACCTCCGGCTTTCAGGATGTCGCGTCTACTCGATTGTGTCGGGCGGCAAGTATGTCGGGGGCATCCTCGGATATGCCGAATACCAGGGGACATTAAAGGTAGAGGGGACAGACGACGATACCCGCGTGACGGTCGACGATATGGCCGCCAAGATTTCCGGCAACGAGCAGGTTGGAGGTTTCGCGGGACATCTGCGGGGGAAATATGAGTCCTCGGCACGCGTCCATGTCAACCTGCCGGTAAGCTGCTCCAAAATCCACTGCGGTGGCGCGTTCGGATATGTCAGCCACGCCAACCTGCGCGTGGCTGATTTCAAGATTGGTGAGAGTTCTGATGCGGCCAATGAAGACCCTGTCATGCGCGTGACCGGGAAACAGAACACCGGCGGATTCGCCGGATACATGGAATTCGGAAGTCTGACTGGCCCCGACAAATTCAACTACGCCGAGGACGGCCACGGCATCCGGGTCCCGGACACAAACCGTTTCCATCCCGCTTTCAGCTCGGTGGTGCAAGGCACCGAGAGTGTCGGCGGACTTGTCGGCTCGGCTGTCGCCACCCCGTTCACAGCCGTGTCATGCAACGCGACTGTCTTCGGCTCGGTCAACACCGGGGGAATCGCCGGGTATTTCGAGGAGAAGGAGGACAACAGCCATATCGAGGACTGCGCTTTCTTCGGCACTGTCAAGGCTGTCGACAGCTACAACACCGGGGGGATTGTCGGCTTCCTGATGTCGCGCTGCGGCGGACGGCTCCAGGACTGCGTCAACTATGCCGACATTTCCGGCAAGGACTGCACCGGAGGCATCATCGGCCTCCTCGCGAAAGACCGTCCGACCAGCGACAACGGCCATTCCCGGACAATGAACATCTACTGGTGTGTGAACACCGGGAATGTCTCCGGCGGGAAGAATGTCGGTGGAATAGTCGGATTTGCCAACAGCTACAGGGCCGACGACGGCTATTCCAACGATGAGGAGCGGGACATCGTGGTTTCAAACTGCATGAACCGGGGAGATGTCAAGGGGGCGGGAAGCGACGGCGGCGGCGGTGTCGGCGGCATCGTCGGCTTTTCCGAGCAACGTATCGCGATAAGTTGCTGCGCCAACCATCACCATGTCTATTCCACCGGGAAAGTGCAAGGTGTTGGTGGAATCGGCGGACGTCTCGGACGCGACGCGTCGGGGTTCGGCCTCTTCAACAACTGGCTCAACATGAGGGTTGACGAGTGTGTAAACCGTGGCGAGGTCTCATCTGACAATTCCGATACCCGCGTCGGCGGTCTGGTCGGCTACCAGGAGGAGGGCAATTACTGCTTGGTCAAGAATTCACTTAACGCCGGGACTGTCACCTCTTCCCAGAAACATGACAACGGAGGTCTTGTCGGATATATCGACCATGACGCCACTTGCCATTACAATGTCAACAGCGGGAAGGTCAGCCACGGAAACGCCATCATCGGCGACCACAAGGCCGCATACACCAGCGGGAACAACTATTTCCTCGAATCAAGCGGGAAAGGGTGGCCCAGCACCTCGATTTCTGTCTCTTCCGGCAACTTCAAGAAGCAGAGCAGTTTCTCCAGTCTCGATTTCAACAAAATCTGGACAATGGGGTCCAACGGCCCCGAACCGAAGAACTGCTCCTGGCGCAACCTCTGACATCATGCGTCCCGTATGACGCATAACGATTCCGCAATTCACATTAAAAAACGACAAATGTTTGCAGAAACCAAAAAAACTGACTAACTTTGCAGCGCTTTAGGGCGACACTCGCCTTGGGCAACCAGGATTGTCTTATGGTGTAATGGTAGCACTGCAGTTTTTGGTTCTGCCTGTCCAGGTTCGAATCCTGGTAAGACAACTCAAACCAAGGGGTCGAGCGATTCACGCTCGACCCCTTGGTTCCTTTATAGTGTCATCCCAGATAATCGCCCTACGAGATAACATAATTTAACGCTGATGTGCCTGTCTTCCGCCCTCTCACAGCTTAACTTTGCATACAGATCAGGTAAACTAAAATCAGCCAGTATGTTCGGAATAATTCTTTGGGCGATTCTCATAATACTCATAGTGATAGCCTCTTGTCCCGGCTTCCTCACCGTCTTCTTCTGCGTGGCGTTGCCGGTGGGGGTCGGCGTGTATCTCCTCGCCAGCTGGATACAAGCAAAACTACGCAGATGGTAACCATAAAGCTACGAAAATATGGCACGACACAATGAACTTGGAAAATGGGGAGAGGAACAAGTTGTCGAGAAACTGATTCTCGACGGCTACACAATCGCCGAACGCAACTGGCGGATGAATCATCTTGAAATCGACATCGTGGCCACCCGTGGGGAGGATATCGTCTTCGTGGAGGTAAAGACCCGCGAGGACGGCCACTCCAACCCTCTCGACGCCATCACCCCGAAAAAAATCAGCCTCCTCTGCCGCGCCGCTGAGACCTACCTGCGCATCAACAGAATCACGCTCACCCCCCGCTTCGACGTGGCAGCTGTGACCGGCGACGGCCACACTTGCCAAATCGACTACATCCCCAACGCATTCCTCCCACCCCTCAAGTCTTACTGACCCTCCCCTCCCCAAAAAGAATCTCTCGCAGATTTCGCGAGAAAAAGACGGTAAGGGTCTCACAGATTACACAGATACCATCCGGACAAGAATCCATCCGGATGGTATCTGTGTAATCTGTGTAATCTGTGAGACCTTTTACAGTTATTTCCCCCTCGGAATCCTCCCATATAATCGGCAGGTTATGGATAAATATGTGTAATCAGGGAGCGTAAGCGACCAAAAATCTGCGTAATCCGCGAAATCTGCGAGAGGTTCCTTTTTATCAGGGGTGGATTCTCCTGGAGTCAATCGTTTAATAAAGTTGCCGTGGGTTACCGCTTCGGTTCGGCATATAAGCCTCTCCTCGCGTTAACCCACGGCTATTGACATACCTATGTCTCTATGGGGTGCCCGGTTACTTGGCGGCATCAATCTGGCGCAGGAGGAGGTTGACAGCCTCGTGGAGCTGGGCATCCTCCCCGGCGACAATCTGCTCGGGGGTGTTGGCAACCTTCAGGTCAGGTTCAAGCTGGGTGTTCTCGAGATAATTTCCCTCGGCTGTGCGGTAACCGATGACAGGAATACCGAAGACAAGCGACGGATCCTGCAAGGTCACCCAGTTGACAGATGTCATTGTACCGGGGACAGGCATACCGACAACCTTGCCGATTTTCTGATGCTGGTAGACCCAGGGAGTACCGTGGGCGTTGCTGTAACAAGGCTCGGCGACAAGCATCACCGAAGGTTTGTTCCAGCGGCGCGAAGGCATGTCGCAGACATCCTTGCCACGGATTACCTGGGTGAGGTACTTCTGGCCGGTGAAAAGCTGCTCGATATCCTCGTGCATACGGCCACCGCCGTTCCAGCGGATATCGATGACCACACCCTCGCGGTTGTTGTACTTACCGAGCAGGTCGGCATACATCGGACGGAAAGACGCGTCATCCATCGACTCGATATGCACATAGCCCAGACGGCCATTCGACCAGCGGTCTACATCGGCGGCACGCTGTTTGATCCAGCGGCGATACATCAGGTCACTGATTTTGCCTGCCGAGCAGGGAATAACCACCTCCGAGACATTCTCCCCGCCGGGAGTGGTGAACGCCACGAGTGTCTTCTTGCCCGAGATATTGTTGAATAGGTCACCGAGGTCGGTCCCGGCATCGATTTTACGGCCATTGACGGAGGTAATCACCGCCCCCTTGCCGATTTTCGACGCGGCCTTGTCGAAAGGCCCATTGGCGAGAACTTCGTCAACCTTGAGACCGTCACCCTGGTAGTTCATGTCATAGAGAAGTCCAAGTGATGCGGTACGGTCAGCCGAGGCATCTCCTGCCGCACGGTAACGGCCACCGGTATGGGAGACATTGAGCTCTCCAAGCAGTTCGCTGAGCATCTCAGCGAAATCATAGTTGTTGTTGATATGGGGGAGGAACTTGCGATAAGCGGCGGTCATTGCTGGCCAGTCGATACCATGCATGTCGGTGTTGTAGAAACGTTCACCCTCCTCGACAGCCACATAGTCGAACATCGCCTCACGTTCGGCGGCGAGGTCGATATCGTGGGTCGCCGAGACCTTGATGGGGGTCAACTTGTCACCCTTGTCGATTTTCTTCATATCACGACCAATGACAAAGAGCTGTTTGCCCGATTTGTCGGCCTGGAGCGATGCACGGGATGCACCCATCTTCGCGGCAAGCTTCGGCTCACGGTCGCGCAGGGGGAGTTTCCAGAGGTCGAAACCATCCTCGACCTCACAAAGGAAGTAGAGGGTCTCACCGTCACCGCTCACTATAGCGTCGGAGAGGGATGAGCTGAAAGGAGTAAGACGCATCACACGGTCTTCGATGCCATCCAGCTCGACGACAATGTTCTTCGAGTCATCCTTCTTGTCGGCATCGGCCTCCTTCTTGTCCTTCTTCCCTTTCTTCTTGTCATCACCGTCATCGGTCTTCTTGGCGGCCTTCTTCTCCTGCTCCTTCAACAGCTCGTAATCCTCTTTGGAGAGCATGAAACGGTCGCGGGCCTCGCGGTTGAGGAACACAATCATGATGTCCTCCTGCGAACCCCAGGAAGCCTGGGCACGCATGCCATACTGCTCAGTGAAATAGATTATCGCGTTGCCGTCAAGCACGAAACGGGGGTTGGCCTCCATGTAGCCGGTGTTGGTAAGGTTGGTGATCTTGCCGGTTTCAACCTCGACCAGGCCGATGTCGCCGTAAGGATCGCGCATCTCCGGGATGATTTCCATGGTCAGCCACCTGGAGTCGGGACTCCACTCAAACGCCATATTGTCCCCCTTGCCCGGGTCGGTCTCCCCGTTGGTAATCTGGCGGTCAGCGCCTGAAGCGAGGTCGCGAATCCAGAGCTGGTTGCGGTTCTTGACATACGCCATCTTCTTCCCATCGGGAGAGATGGTCGGATGGGAATATTCGGTCACAGGGCCGTTGCCGTCATATTCGGGGAAGATGGCCTCCTCGGTGAACTCCACGGCGTTGGGGAAATCGGGGTCATCCTTGCGGGCGATGCGGGCACGGTAGATGTTCTTGCGTCCCGACCGCTCCGAAGTGTAGTAGAGCGAACGGTTGTCGCTACCCCATGAGAGATGACGCTCGGCCTGAGGAGTGCGGGTCACCTGGACTGTCGTGGGATATTCCACAGAGGTGACGAATACATCGCCACGGTTGAGGAACGCCACCATCTCACCGTTGGGTGAGACGATGCCCCCCGACGGCTTCACTGAAATCCGCTTGGGACGCTCGGTGTCATCGGTGACAAGCGAGATGGCCACCTTCTGCGGGACAGCCGCGGCACGCGCCGCACGTCCGGCCATAGTGTAGATTTCACCGTCATAGGTGAAAGCCAGTGTGCCGTTGTTGGCCCGGGAGAGGAAGCGGACGGGATGAGTCTTGAAATCAGTGAGTTTCGTCGCCTGCGAGGGATTGTCTATGGGGAACTGGTAGACATTGAATGTGCCACCGTCACGCTCCGAGAGGAGATAGACGGTGCCGGTTATGTCATCCAATACCGGATTGCGGTCTTCGCCGGCCCGGGCAGTCAGGTTGCGGTGCTTCCCGTCAGCCGGAGTGTAAAGCCATATGTCGCGGCTCACGGAGGAGGTATGGTGCTTGCGCCATTCATCCTCGAACCCCTTGACATCCTGATAGAGCATCTTAGAGCCGTCGGGAGAGAAGGAAATCATCTGGGCTGGAGTGGCCAGCACCTGACGCGACTTGCCGTTCTCGACATCCACGGCGTAAAGCTGGGTCATACGTCCCGAGGGATACATCACCGAAGAGGCCGGAGCCTGGATGGCAGCGGAATAATACACCTCCTTGCCGTCAGGGGAGAACCCTTCGGGAATCTCGGCGGCGGAGTTGGATGTGAGCCGTCGGAGGTTTCCACCCCTGGAGTCCATCACATATATGTCATTGTTCCCGTTTCGGTCAGAGGCAAAAGCGATTTTCTTCCCGTCCGGACTCCAGACAGGGGAAGACTCATAGGAGTCGCGCACGGTAAGCTGCCGTGCCTCACCACCGGAGACAGGGACAGTCCAGATGTCACCCTTGTAGGTGAACGCAATCAGGTCGCCATTGGGGGAAATCTTAACATCTCGCAGCCAGAGGGGAGCCCCTTCTGGAGCCACATCGAGGCTGGAACCGGGAGCCTGCGCCATCGCGGAGGGGATTCCCAGTGCGGCCGCCATAGCCGCGGTCAGCAATATCTTCTTCATCATACAGTGATAATATTATCGTTTCAGCCGAAGTTTGTCAGGCTTCATCCCCCAAAGTTAGGAAAATTCAGGGGATTTTTCATCAAGATTTTGTACTTTTGCAAAAGGATTAGTAATTTATGGCAAATAACGACTGCAATATTCCCGATATGATTAATCTCATCAATTTTCCTGAAGAGATTGATGAGAAAGACAATATTAAGATTTATGGAGAAATTAGTCGCGAGAATCAACTCGCAATAATATCTCAATATCTCCATAATCCAAATGTTACACCTGATTTCAAGCGTATGGCTTTTAATGCCATACGCGACTTCTTAGAAAACAAATCCGAAATCAGTGGAGAATCTCTCACAGATGATTTCATATCACAAGTTGCGGAAGCCCCTCAACAATATGGCCTGTTTGAGGAATTCTTTAACGTTCCTTTCCCGTCTCCTAACAATCCAAAATTCACATTCATAGATCTTTTTGCAGGCATGGGAGGATTCCGAATTGCCATGCAAAGACAGGGGGGAAAATGTGTATTCTCCTCAGAATGGAATAAATTTGCTCAAAAAACATATCTGGCAAACTTTGGAGAAATGCCATTTGGTGATATTACCAATAATGTAACCAAAAGTTTCATTCCACAATATTTTGATATTCTTTGTGCTGGCTTCCCTTGTCAACCTTTTTCTATCGCCGGAGTCTCCAAGAAAAAAAGCCTTGGGAGGGAAACGGGATTCAAAGACAAGACCCAAGGCACTTTATTCTTTGAAGTCGCCGATATTATACATAGACATCGTCCAAAAGCCTTCTTTTTGGAGAACGTGAAAAACCTTACTTCCCATGACAAAGGCAACACTTTCAAAGTCATCAAAGAGACATTGGAAGAACTTAATTACACCATCCATTACCTTGTAATGGACGGGAAAGCTTATGTTCCACAACACCGTGAAAGAATATTAATTGTCGGATTCAATAATGAATTATTTCATGGAAATGAGCACTTCAAATTTCCTGACAATTCAAGCACCACCCCATATGGGATTAGGTCTATTTTAGAAGACAATGCACATGAGAAGTACACTTTAAGTGATAAATTATGGGCATATCTTCAAAACTATGCGGAAAAACACCGAGCCAAAGGAAATGGTTTTGGGTATGGGTTAGTTGATTTGGACGGAATTTCACGAACGCTCAGTGCTCGATACTACAAAGATGGGTCTGAAATTTTAATTCCGCAGAAAGGCAAGAATCCACGTCGGTTGTCTCCACGAGAATGTGCCCGCTTAATGGGCTACCCTGATACTTACCGTCTGAATCAAGTTTCAGATGTTCAAGCATATCGTCAATGCGGTAATTCTGTGGTTGTCCCCCTTATTACGGCTGTAGCTGAACAGATAATTAAAACACTGGTGAACTATGAGTGAACTCTTGTCCATTGTTCTGAACTCAGTGCAGCAAGCCAAAGCGGCTTGGTGCAGATACATCACGGGAAACGATGCGGGAACTACTGGCAGCCATCAGGCGGGTTTCTATGTACCCAAATGCGCTTCTTCCCTGCTATTCGAAGTACCTGGAAAGAAAGGGGAAAATCTTGAAAAAGATGTTACCATTAAATGGCAAGATGATTTTGTAACTCATAGTAAAATGAAATATTACGGTCAAGGCAGCCGTAATGAATACCGAATTACCCGATTTGGAAAAGCGTTTCCATTTTTACAAGACGAAAATGTTGGAGACCTACTGGTCATCGCAAAATATACCGAAGAAGATTATGCGGGCTTCGTGCTTAGCTCTGATGAGGATATCGATGGGTTTCTTTCCTATTTCAATCTTTCTCCCACACAGACCAACCACTTAATCGACCTTTCGTCGAATGTAGATGCTAATGACACGCTCATTAGATTGCTAAATAATTTTATAGCTAAATTTTCAGATTTCCCTGAAACAAGACAAATGTCTAAAGGTGCGATGGATTGCTATAATGATGCTTATAGAATATCAAAGGGAAATTTACACACACGGCCTGATGAAATTCTGATGAATTGGATTGAAACAGAGTTCAATCTTTTCAAGCTTTTTGAGGGAAAAATCTACTCAGAATTACTTGTTAAGCCTTTTAGTAGCGTAGATGAATTCGTCAAAAAAGCCAATGAGGTTCTCAATCGCAGAAAATCCAGAGCTGGAAAATCTTTAGAACACCATTTAGCTAATATATTTACGGCTAACAATCTGATTTTTGAAGAGCAAGTAGTAACCGAAGACAATAAGAAACCTGACTTTGTTTTTCCTAATGGGAAATGTTATCATAATCTGCTATTTCCTACTGAAGATTTAATTGTGTTGGGAGTAAAGACTTCATGTAAAGACAGATGGCGCCAAATATTGAATGAAGCAAATCGCGTTGAAGACAAGTATCTATTTACTTTACAACAAGGCATATCCCGCAATCAATTAAATGAAATGCAGGATTCTAAAGTACACCTTGTCGTACCTCGTCAGTTTGTTTCTACCTTCCCAAAAGAACATCAAAAGAATATCAAGACTTTATTGGATTTCATTCTATTTGTCAAAGAAACCCAGTCGCATACTCCAAAACACTTCTTAGTGGGATAATTGATTGGCAGGGGAATGAAAAATGTCAATTCATATATCTCGGGGGCGGCGGAGGCGGCTTCGCGGAGGATGGCGGCGATTGTGGTGGCGGCCGTTGTCGCTTGTGTGACGGTGTGGGGATGCACGTCGGCACTGGTGGGGGCGTCACGGGGTGCCGACGGCAGGTGGTTGCTATGGAAGCACCGCGACTCGGGGCATCCCGACAATTATGTCAGGGCTTTCCAGGCGACCGACTCTACGATGGCTTATGTCGGACTGTTCAATGCCGCTGACACAGCCGCCCGGGAGGTGTGGATCGGGTTCAATGAAGCGGGGTTCGCTGTGATGAACACAGCGAGTTACAATATTCCCGCACCGGCCAAGAACTGGCAGGACAGGGAGGGACTGATGATGACCGAGGCGCTGCGCCATTGCCGTTCGCTCACGGATTTCCACAGGCTGCTCCTCGACCATCCGGGGCTGCGCGGAGTGCAGGCCAATTTCGGGGCATTCGACGCAGAGGGTCGCGGAGCATATTTCGAGACTTCCGACCGGGAGGTGGCGGTATTCCCGCTTGACTCGCTGTCGGCGGCGGTTCTCGGGGTGGAGATGCGCGACAATCCGGATGGATGCATGACGCGCACGAATTACTCCCTGTCGGGTGGCCCGCGTGGATGTCTCGGGATGTCGCGCCATCGTGCTGAGAAGCATCTGCTTGACTCCGTGACCCGGTATGACCGCGAATGGGCGGCTGCCGGAAAAATCCCGGCTGAAGACCTCATCGAGACCCTTTCACGTTCCTTTTATCTTCCGGAAAAAGGGATTGACCTCCTCGGCGGCACAGCCCCACGCCATCGCGACAGCGGGGATGTCATCTCCCGGCGCAGTTCTTGTGCGTCTGTCGTCATCGAAGGCCCTCTACCGGGAGAAGATCCGGAAAAGACCGTGATAATGTGGACGGCAATCGGCTTCCCAACCCTCTCGGTGGTCGAGGCTGTCACCCTCGACTCCGTGCCATCCGGCTTGCTACCCACTTTGCCAGACGGCCACTCCCCTATCTGCGATTCTGTCAATGTGCTGCGAGACAAGGCATTTCTCCCAGTCTCGCGTCAACCAGCCAAAGGGAAGCGCCTATACGATTTCAACCTTGACTACCTGCGCCGGACGATTCCCCTGCGCCGTGCCGAATCCCTCCCCCGCTACCTTCCCGCCCGTCACCGTGCCCGCATCCCCCATCCGGATTCCCCATCCGGATTCCGCAGATAACCCGGATAACCTCTCGTCGATTCCGCAGGAAAATAACCGTAAGGGTCTCACAGATTACACGGATTACACAGATACCATCCGGACGGAAATCATCCCGGATGACCTCTGCGTAATCTGCGAAATCTGCGAGACCTTCTTCGCGAAACTTTCTTAATGCGGAACATTTCTGCTGATTGTCGGGGTAGTCACGCTGCCGGATAACACATATTGCCGTCGGTAGCCGACAGCGATTCCTGAGGAATCTTTTTTGATACCACTCTGATAAAGAAAATCTCTCGCAGATTTCGCAGATTACGCAGAGGCCATACGGGATGATTTTCATCCGGATGGTATCTGTGTAATCCGTGTAATCTGTGAGACCCTTACCGTATTTTCTCGCGGAATCCTTCTTTATAATCGACAGAGGATAAAGTAGAGGGATGAATAAAAGAGGGATGGATAAATCTGTGTAATCAGGGAGCGTGCGCGACCAAAATATGCGTAATCCGCGGAATCTGCGAGAGATTTTTTATCGCGGCGAGAGGTTGTTTTTCATCCCGACGAGGGGGAGCTTTTATGAGGGGGTTTCAAACGGGGAGGGAGTGTTGTCGGTGGAGGCAAGGATAAAGGGAAGGCCCGGAACCGGGAAGCGGTTTCGGGCCTTCGTTATGGGGGTGTCAGGCGCGGCGCGGAAGCCGCGTCGACGTGATTAGGTCGGTATTATTCGGCTTTGCCGTTGGAACCGAGGACGTTGACGATTTTGTGCTTGTAGAGCTTCTCCATTTCGTCGCGGGCCGGACCGAGGTATTTGCGGGGGTCGAATTCACCGGGCTTGTCGTTGAAGACCTTGCGGACAGCAGCGGTCATGGCAAGACGGGAGTCGGAGTCGATGTTGATCTTGCAGACAGCGCTCTTGGCAGCCTTGCGGAGTTCCTCTTCGGGGATACCGATGGCATCGGGCAGCTTGCCGCCGTTGGCGTTGATGATGTCAACGTATTCCTGGGGCACGGAGCTGGAGCCGTGGAGTACGATGGGGAATCCGGGGAGCTTCTCCATAACGGCATCGAGAACGTCGAATGCCAGGGGAGGAGGAATGAGCTTGCCGTCGGCGTTGCGGGTACACTGCTCGGGAGTGAACTTATATGCGCCGTGGCTGGTACCAATGGAGATGGCCAGGGAGTCGCAACCGGTGCGGGTAGCGAAGTCGATTACCTCCTCGGGGTCGGTGTAGGTGTGGTGGTCAGCGGAAACCTCATCCTCAACGCCGGCGAGAACGCCCAGCTCACCTTCGACGGTCACGTCGTACTGGTGGGCGTAGTCAACAACCTGCTTGGTGAGGGCCACGTTCTCCTCGTAGGGGAGGTGGCTGCCGTCAATCATCACCGAAGAGAAACCGTTGTCGATGCAGCTCTTGCAAAGCTCGAAGCTGTCACCGTGGTCGAGGTGAAGAACGATCTGGGGATTCTCCCAGCCGAGTTCCTTGGCGTAGGCCACAGCACCCTGGGCCATATAGCGGAGCAGGGTCGCGTTAGCGTAGTTGCGAGCGCCCTTGGACACCTGGAGAATAACGGGAGACTTCTCCTCTGCGGCGGCCTTGATGATGGCCTGGAGCTGCTCCATGTTGTTGAAGTTGAAAGCGGGGATTGCATAACCGCCCTTGATGGCCTTGGCAAACATCTCACGGGTGTTGACCAAGCCTAATTCTTTGTAACTTACCATGTTAAACAAACTGGATTTTTGTGTTTGGGTTTCTGGGGGCAAATTTACGAAATTTTCTTCATTCACCGTCTAAATAATCAACAAAAAATGGGTAACTTTGCGACCTAAAAAATTCTGAAACAAATGCAAAAAGTGATACTTACGGGCGACCGTCCCACAGGTCGTCTCCATCTTGGCCATTATGTGGGGTCGTTGCGCCGTCGCGTCGAGTTGCAGGACTCGGGGTGCTTCGACAAAATCTTCATAATGATTGCCGACGCCCAGGCCCTGACCGACAACGCCGACAACCCCGAGAAGGTGCGCCAGAATGTCATCGAGGTGGCGCTCGACTACCTCTCGGTGGGTCTCGACCCGACGAAATCCACCATTTTCGTCCAGACCCATGTCCCCGAGCTGACCGAGCTGGCCTTCTACTACATGAACCTCGTGACGGTGTCACGAGTGCAGCGCAACCCGACGGTGAAGACCGAAATCAAGATGCGCAACTTCGAGCAGAGCATCCCTGTCGGATTCTTCTGCTACCCTGTCAGCCAGGCCTCCGACATCACAGCCTTCAAGGCGACCACCGTCCCCGTCGGTGAAGACCAGGCCCCGATGATCGAGCTGACCCGCGAAATCGTCAACCGCTTCAACAACGTCTACGGCGACACCCTCGTAGAGCCGGAAATCCTCCTGCCCGACAACGCCGCCTGCCTGCGCCTCCCCGGCACAGACGGCAAGGCCAAGATGAGCAAATCGCTCGGCAACTGCATCTACCTCAGCGACACCCCCAAGGAGGTGGCAAAGAAGGTGAAGAGCATGTATACCGACCCCGAACACCTGACCGTCGACTCCCCGGGACACCTCGAAGGCAACTGCCCCTTCATCTATCTCAACGCTTTCTGCACCGACGAGCATTTCGCCAAATACCTCCCCGAATACAAGAACCTCCAGGAGCTTAAAGACCACTATACCCGTGGCGGCCTCGGCGACGGCACCGTCAAGAAGCTCCTCATCAATGTGCTGGAGGAGACCCTCGCCCCCATCCGCGAGCGCCGCAAGCTCTGGGAGCAGAACATCCCCGGGGTCTACGAAATCCTCAAGAACGGCTCCGCGAAAGCCCGCGAGGAGGCCGCCGACACCCTCGACAAGGTACGCGCCGCGATGAAAATCAACTACTTCGACGACGCTGCCCTCATCGCCGAGCAGGCCGCCCGCTACAAAGCCGGAAAGTAAACCCCAATCCCCGACCCATGATCAATCCTGACGACATGGCCAACCTCCCCGCAGGGATGCCCTGGAGTGAAGAGACAAACTGCGCGGTGACCGTATGCGACTCAGACGGAATCATATTATATATGAACCGCAAGTCACGCGAGACCTTCGCCAGCCATGGCGACCTCATCGGCAAAAACCTCTTCGAATGCCATTCCCCCGAATCCTCGGCGAAAATCCGCCACATGCTCGCCACCGGGGAAAGCAACGCCTACACAATCTCGAAAAACGGGCAGCGCAAGGTCATCTACCAGACCCCTTGGCGCAAAGATGGTGTCATAGCCGGAATGGTGGAAATCTCAATGGTCGTTCCCGAGGAGATGCCCCACTATATCCGCTGACCCCGTAGGATTCCAACCCGTCGACATTCCCCCAAAGATAACGGAGCCGCGTCTGTATCACACAGGCGCGGCTCCTCTCTTCTTCTTTTTTACCTACTTACTATCTTACTATTAGTTTCACAATCACCATGGCATAGACAGGTTATTCTCTCTTGTATATCACCTTGCGTGAACCACGGGCATCCACCACGATAACGGTCTCACCCTCCATAGGCTGGGGCACACGCATACCCTGCAGATTGTAATACACCGGCTCGGAGGAGGAGAGTCCTGCCCTCACCTCCTCTACTCCGCTGACAACCTCGGAGTTGACAGCCCGGGCCTCGGCAATCATCCAGCGCGACGGGTCTTCAACCGTCTGGACATACATGCGCACACGGTAGTCGGCGTTGACATCCAGCAGCTGTCCCTGCGGTATGGAGCCGATGGCGAAATGGTCGGTATAGCGCCATTGGCCATCCGAGGTGTCATATTTCTGATGCGCGCTGCAATCATCGCAGCTCCATGAGTGGGCCATATAATCCTGCCCCATATGGAACACAAGTTCATCGGGCAGAACGCCATCATCAGCAAGCATCTCATTGGAGACACTCTTGCGGTCTATCGCGCGCCATACCCCTATCGAATGTCGGCTGTCGGAGGGAGCTTCGGAATACCCCATGGGACTTGCGTCAGGATAAAGATTGACCTTGGCCCGGAAAACCGGCTCGTGGTTATGCTCCTCGTATGAGTAACATAGCTGCAGTTTCTCCATCGACGCGTCAAGGCGTGGAGTGCCGGGAATAGTCACGATACGCGAGCCGAATGTGCCTCGGCAAAGAGTCGAGGTGACAATCTGGTAGCTCGACCCGATGGCGGGGTCATGGTCGGCAGGCACAGGTATGTCACCCGTCGCCAGCGACTTGTCACCCTTTATATCACACCGTTGCAACTCGGAATATACCCCGAGGTTTTCACGCGAGGGAAGCTCGTAGCAAACGACATGGTCGATAATCGGGTAATGCATCGGAGCCTCGAAAAGTGTGTGACCGATCTGTTCCGGGTCGGAGAACTCATATGAAAGACAGGCGGAGATACCCTCGGCCATCATATCTTCCGACACGGGTAGCACCCCCGAGGTGTCACCCTCGATATCCTCAAGGGAATATAGCCCGTCGACAGACATCGACGGCACAGCCATGGCGGTATGCACCACACAAGGTTCAGACTCAATCCGGTCAAGACGGCGGTTTTCATAATGCCAGTAAAGGCCATCCTCGCCGGGAAGATATCCCTCATTGTTGACCGGTTCGCGGTAGTCATAACCATCCATCGCCAGGGTGTAGGTGTAGCGGTCAGGCACACCCGGCTCATTCAGGTCCGGGGAGTCGAACTCATCGATGAACAGGAACCACGATTTGGCCCCCATCCTCTCGTTCAGGCCGATACGGTGGGATGTCCCGGGATGGAAATAAAGGTTCTTGTGCTGGTTGGAGTAGACCATGATATATCCACCCGGCTCAAACTCATAGTCGAAGTCGCCATATTGCTCAGCCTTGTCATAATCCACACCATCCCTTGTGATTCTTATCTTGTAACTGTTGGTCGGTTCGTTGCGCTGGATGTTTCCGTCGCTCACCTTGTCGAGCAGCTCGCAGGTCGAAATCTCGATACGGGCTATCTCCACCCCGTCGCGGTTGAGGTGATAGACCGTCGGGGCATTCTCGTCAAGGTCGCTCTCGACCACTTCCCATCGGATCATCGTCTTGTAGTGGTTGCGCAGGTCGCCGGGAGTGAACTCCGAGTGGATGTCGCCGTGGAGGGTCAGGTCAGGCTTCTTGACCTCCCTGATGTCCCACAATGCGCCGTAGCCATTCTCCATCAGCTTGTACTTCTGGTCACGGTTGACCATCAGTATACCCTTCACGGAGCGGTCAGCCACACCTGTCGGGGTAATCTTCTCAACCGGGATGTCGCTCAGGTAATAAGAGACACCGAGCAGCGGAGCATCCGCGAACATGTCGTCATAGAGATAGAACTTGTTGTTGTCTCCGGTCAGCGGTAGCAGGTTGACCGACTGCAACGACGCGGCCCCCATGAAATGCTTCCAGTCATTGTAGTCCCCCTCAAGGCCGCAGACAGGAACCGGGATATGTGTCAACGAGAATGCGTTATGGAAGGCGTAGCCCCCCATCTTCGATTCCGGGACGATGATGTCAGGGAAATCCACGAGCGAACCGCATCCCGAGAATGCGCCGCCCAAGATATCCACCGCCGTTGTCCCATGGAAATCAAGTGTATGCAGCGACCGGCAATCAAGAAACGCATCGTTGTTTATGGCGGCAAGAGGGAAAGATGAGGTAAACGTCTCAAGAGAGGTACATCCCTTGAAGCACTCCGCCTGGATTTGCGGGACAGGGCCAAGCATCTTGAAATCTTTCATCGCGTCGCATCCGGCGAAAGCCGCGATGCCGACGGAAGAGATGCCATCGTGAAGAGTGAAATGCTCAAGGGAGGTACACATCGAGAAACAATATGCCGGGACTGAGGTTACATAGTCAGGCAATTCCTCCGGGCCTTTCAGCTCCCCGCAACTGTAAAAAGTGTAATTTGACATCACCGCCGGGGATTCGGGCCAGTTTATCCATGTGGCGTTGTCATTGTCGGCGAAGCCGTTCTCACGAATCGTAGTCGGGACATCGGGTCATTCTATCGTCTTGATTCCAAGCCCTCGCAGCGCGTCCATCCCGATTTCAAGGTTTTCCCTGTCACTCTCATCCCAGAGGAGGTCTGTGAGGTTGCGGCAATTCATATACAACCCTTTGGGAATGGAGGTCATCCATCCGGGGATATGTCCGGAGGTCATGGTTTCAATTCCGCTGAAGAGATAATCACCGATATGGAGATTGTCGCCCGACTCAGGCCAGACAACATCGGTTATCTTTGTGTTGGCCAACGCCTCGTCACCCACCGATATGAGGTTGTCAAACGGGGCTTTGGTGAAATCGAAGACATTCCCCTCCCCATCCGGGCCGGTCGCGAACACAAGCTTTTCACACCCCTTGAAAGACTGGTCACCTATCGCCTCAAGCCGGGGAGGCCATACCACTTCCGTGAGTTCCGACCATCCGTTGCATATGCCGTCGGGGATAGCCGTCATACAGTCAGGGAACTCTATGCGCCTGACCGAGGTCACATCGCGGAAGATATTATTGCCCAGCGTGTACCGGCAGTCGGTGAACACGACCTCTTTGATGCGGGCCTGACGGAAAGCCTCACTGGCGATGTTCACATCATTGCCGATATATATTGTGGCGAAATACTGGTCAGCCGGGAGATAAAATCCGCAGGCCTTGAACGCCCGGTCTCTGTAAATCCTGATTGATTCAGGAAGAGTCCCCACCTGCAGCCGGGTATTGTCGGCGAAAGCCTCCTCCCTGACCTCCTCCACACCTGGCGCGAATGTCAGGCTGACAAGCTGGCAAGCCTGCATGAAACCCTCTGGCACGGTCTTCATCCAGGCCGGGCAGGTATAATCGCTTATCGGGTTGTAGGCGAAAACATATGCGCCGAATTCAAAGGGCTGGAAATCCGCATCATCCTGCGCCGGAAGGTTAATCCGTTCGAGCCTGTTGGCGTAAAACGCTTTCTCTCCGAGATATTTAATCGAGGTGGGGATGGTGATTTCTGTCAGGGCGCAATTAAGGAACGCATTGTTTTCTATCCTCTCCAGCCCCTCGGGAAGGTTTATGGAGGAGAGGCGGGTGCAGTAATAAAACGAGGCATCTCCGATTCTCCTCATCGTGGATGGCAATGTGACCGACGTAACCGCCGACTGATGGAAAGCGTTGTTTCCGATTGCCTCCACACCCTCCGGGATTACCACCTTTATCAGCGACGCGCAACTGCGGCAACAGTCAAGCGGTATCTCAGTCATCCATGACGGGAAGGTGATTTCCTTAAGCGGAGTGGCGTAGAACATCGATGTCCCGAAATTCCTGATGGGAGTGGCAGGCCAGCAATCGGCAGTTATCCTCTCTATCCCGGTGGAGTTGAACGCCCCCGCTCCGACAGTCTCCATTTCAGGGAACTTGACCTCCCTCAGGCCGCTGCCGGAAAAAGCCGCCGCTCCGATTTCCTTCATCTTTGCGGGCAACCTCAATTGCGTCAGCCGTGAATCACCCCTGAAAGCATCATATTCCACAACGAGATTGCCTGATGTCACCTGGGAGAGGTCTACCGACTCAAGGTCGGGACATACCATAAACAATCCGTTGGGGATATTCTCCATCCATGACGGAATCACCACTGATTTCAGCTCTTTCACATCCCGGAAAACGAGCGGGGACAGCTTGAATCCATTGCTCTCCTCCGGGAAACGGATTGACGGGATGCTGGTCGAGGCGAACGCGTAATTGTAAATCTCGGCACCTGACGGCAGGATTAGCTCGCTCCCCATATATGTGCCGCAGAAAGCGTTCGCCCCTATCACCTTCAATCCTTCCGGAAGAACTGGGGTTTTAAGCTTATGGGCATCCATGAAGCAGTTACCTCCGATATTTTCAAGGGTCGGCGGGAAAACCACGGTCTCAAGATTGGGGCAGTTACGGAATGTGTTGCCGGGAATGGCCGTCAGCTTCGCGCGGATGTCAACCCCTGTGACGGCGGTTGCCTGGAAAGCACCGGCTACGATATCTGTCACTGTGTAGGTTTGCCCGTCAGCAGGGTCGGTAATGATTTCAGGAATGATTATAAAGGATGCATTGTCGCGATGAATCGACTGGTTTTCGATCGAGACACGGACTGTATGGCCACTCTCCGAAACGACCTCATAAACAACCTTGTCTTCGGTCGTGATAGTGCGGGCGTTGGCCTTATGGAAAAGGCCGGACAACACCAGCCCGACCACCGCCATAGCAATACGCAAGGATTTGGTTATAAATCCCGCACAAATGGGGGGGGTAAAAATTACTAATCATAAGCAAAACTACAATTTTGATTTGGTCATAAGTAATTGCTCCTGGTTGATTTCCAGGAGCAGACAATAATTATGACCAAATTTACTTACGGATTAGCAATCAACAGGCGTTTTGAGACGAAACCCTGATTTTCAGAGACAATAATCAACCGGCAGGAATGCGCCCGGAATTCAGGTCCGGGAAGATGAAGTGGGGGCGAAGAAGCGGTTGATGATTACCGAAAGCGCACCGTCGCCGGTGACGTTGCAGGCTGTCCCGAATGAGTCCATCGCGATATAAAGGGCTATCATCAGGGCGTTGTCGGCCTCCGAGAAACCGAGGATGGAGGTCAGCAGCCCGAGCGAGGCCATCACAGCCCCGCCCGGGACGCCGGGAGCAGCCACGATGGTGATGCCGAGCATGGCGACAAACCCCATGAACATGCCGAAATCATACGGCATGCCTTTGAGGAGCATCAGGGCCATGGCACAGGCGACAAGCTTCAGACAGCTCCCCGACATATGGATTGTGGCGCAAAGCGGCACGGTGAATCCGGCGACATCCTTGTCCACCCCCATCCTGATTGTCCGTTCGAGGGTGACGGGGATTGTGGCCGCCGACGACTGGGTGCCGAGGGCTGTGAAATAGGCCGGCATCATCGTCCACAACAGTTTGAATGGGTTGCGGGAAATCCTCCCTTTGGCAAACAGGGCGGCAATGGCATACTGGACGACCAGCAGCAACACATGCAGCCCGAATATCACCAGTATTATCTTCATGAAGGCCGACAGCACCACCGCCACCTCCCCGGCGGCGGTCATGCCGAGGAATATGCCGAATATGTAGACCGGGAGCAACGGCACTATCGCCCGGCGTATCACCATGTCGACTATCATGCGGAACTCATCAAGCGCGCCCCGGATTATGTCACCTTTCAGGCGCGAGGCTCCCAGCCCGACCACAAACGCCGACACGAGCGCGGTCATCACACTCATCAGCGGAGGAATACCCACCTTGAAATATGGGGCGACCTCGACCGCCCGGGATTCAGCCTCGACATACTCGTCGGGGGTAATCATCGAGGGGAAAAACATCTGGCCGGTGGCATACGACAACATACCCGCGCCCAGTGTGGCGACATAGGCCAGCAGGGCGGTCGCCACAAGCATCTTCCCCGCCTTTGACCCGATGTCGGCGATGGCCGGGGCGACGAAACCGATTATAATCAAGGGGATACAGAATCCGAGGAACTCGCTGAAAACCTGGTTGAAGGTGGCGAAAATCCGTGTGGCCCACATCGGCAGGAAATACCCGCACCCGATTCCGAGGGCTATCGCGACCACAATCCGTGGCAGCAGTCCGAAGCTTGTTTTCTTTTTGTCAGTCATGGTAATATCTCTATCGTATCTCTATCGGCCACAAATGTAACCCTTTTTTCCGTAAACGGCAACCCCCGCGAGGGGGCGCCACATACGGCGTGTCCTCACGGGGGCGTTTTTTTCTCCATCCGGGTCAATCCCGGTAGAGGGTCATTTCTTCTCCTTGGCCTTCTCTGCCATCTTTCCCACCGCCTCAAGGCAGAGGTCGATGGCCTCCTCAAAGGAGTCGGCAACCTTGGTGGCCACGAAATCATTCTTGGGAGCCACCACGCTGATGACGGCCTCCTTGTTCATCGCCGTCTCGGGCTTGACAACGGTAAGTTTAACATCAACGGTGGTTATGTCGGGGTAATGACGCTGGAGGCGTTCGGCTTTTTTGTTGACGAAAGCGACAAGTTTCTCAGAAGCGTCGAAGTTGATTGCTTGAATGTTGACATCCATGGTTTTGTCCTCCTTTTCAGGTTTTAGGGCCATTTCCGGCGGGAGACCCGGGGATGCCTGACGACATCCGGGCGGAGCGTCCCGCGCGGGGATGGGCGAGTTGATAATTATGTTTAAGATCTCGGTAGGTTATATGGGTGTAAACCTGTGTGGTCGCGAGTGATTCATGCCCCAACAGCTGTTGGACGGCTACCAGGTCGGCGCCGTTGTTGAGCATATCGGAAGCGAAGGAGTGGCGCAGGACGTGGGGACTGAGACGGCTTGCGTGGGCCCGGCCCTGGAGGGCCTTCCTGACCACCCTCTCCACCAGCATCGGATAGAGAGGTGAGCCGTCGGGCCTGACGAAGAAGCTTTCTGTCGGCCCTCCCGTGACAGCGTCCCTGACCCGGCGGTAGCTCTCCACCGCCTCCCGGAGTTCGCTCCCGAAGGGGATTATTCTCTCCTTATTACGCTTTCCGACCACTTTTAGTTCGCCACGCGAGGTGTCTACTGCCGAATCGGCCAGCCCGATCAGCTCGGCCCGGCGCATTCCGGTGGAATACAACATCAGGAAAATCAGTGAGTCGCGTATGGCGGTGAAGCTGTCGGGGTTCTCCTCCCGTGGGCGGTCCTGCTCTATTATGTCATTGACCTCGGCGGAGCGCAGGTTGACAGGCAACGGTTTGGGCACTTTGGCCATCTCCACGTCGCGGGCCGGATTGATGTCAAGCATCCCCTTGCGCTGGAGATAGGCGTAAAACGAGCTGACGGCGGTCAGCTTGCGGCGCAGGGTGCGGGGCGACACACCGCTCTCGGCCAAGGTCAGCAGCCACTGGCGTATGTCGGAGGTGGTGACCGTCAGGGGGTCGAAACTGTCGTCAGGAGCGGGCAAAGGAGGTTTCGGCTGAGGGACACCGGTGATGAATTCCCTGAACTGACGCAAGTCGACAGAATACGACAAAACGGTATGAACTGAGAGACTCAGCTCACACCGGATATATGTCAAAAATGATTGTATCAGCATTGTCAACTTCGCTTTCAGTCAGACCGATAGACCTCCGGAAGCCGGATGTTGAAGCTTGGAAGAGGTGGCTTCGGTAGCGAAGTTATGACATTCCTTCGTAAAATCCAAATTTTTCTCAATGAAAAACCCGGATGATGTTACGAAACATCAATTATTCCTCAACGAGGCGCAGTTTCTGGACGTAAACCGCCTTCATCATCTTCTTGCGGTTTGTCACGGAGGGCTTTTCAAAAGCCTGACGGCTGCGAAGTTCCTTCACGATGCCGGTCTTCTCGTATTTGCGCTTGAATTTCTTGAGAGCTTTTTCGATGTTGTCGCCTTCTTTAACTTGTACGATAATCATTTTTTGGGGTTCTTATTCTTATAATTGTTTAATTCTGTTGAGCGGCGAATCGCCGGGGATTGCCCCGCCCAAAGGTTTGCACCTTTGCGATTTGCGGGGCAAAATTACGGAGTTTTTTTTGATTGACAAAATCTTTTGACGCATTTTTTACGCCAGGCGGTATGATAAATCGGTATAATTCACCGCCCAACGTCCCCCGGCGGGGCAAAAATCCTCCTCGCGGAGGCTCAGCGGACAAAATGCTTGGCGGCTGTCGTGCCGGTCGAGATTATGTAGAGACCGGCGGCGGGAAGCTCGAACGAGCCGGAAACACCGGCGGCCACCACCTGTCCCTGGGCATTGTAGACGGTCACGGGAACGGAAGCCGATACCGCGAGGCCATTGACAGTGTAGGCAGCCACCTCGGCAGCTTCACCGATTTTCTCCACGGCGGAGAACTCGCCGACCTTGCCGGAGAACTTGTAGACACCGCCACGCTCACAGGTGAGGTCGGCGGTCTGTTTGCCTGTGCCTCCGGAACCATTGTTGAAAATCACCATCATAGTGGCCGACGCGTCGGGAGAGAATGAATAGGCGTAGACATCACCGTAGGTCTCGATGGTGGTCTCCGACATCTGGGTTCCGGGCCATGCACCGGCATAAGCCTTGTCGCCGTTAGCTGTGTCCCAGAGATATGTGAAGACATTTCCCCATGAAGCGGCGGCGCCATCCTTGACGAAATAGATGTTCCAGTCACCTTCCGACGGGGTCGGAGGGGTGGGAGGTGTCGGGGGAGTCGGAGGAGTGGGGACTTCGTGGGAGCGGATATGTCCTACCGAGGCCAGGGCGTAAGTGATCTCGTCGATGTCATCCTTCTCGTGGGAGGTTGAGTTGTCTTTTCCGTACGGGCCGAGGATATTGTCGGTCATCGTGGGGTCGAACGGCACACAGTCGATGCCGCTCTCTCCACGGGTGGCGACCAGGCGCACACCGATGCCGTTCTCCTCAAGCCACTCGCGGGTGATGCCGACAGCGGTCATCGGTATCTTGATTTCGTAGAATGAGTCAAACTTTGTGTCGTGGGGATTCAGACCCTCCACGGGACCGGCCATCAGGTTGTCGTAACATTCAGGGTCATAGATGTTGTTGACAACCGAGGGGTCGGAAACCAGCTCGCCGGGGTTGGCCCATTCGGCGGTGGTGCGCTGACGCCAGAGATGCGAAGGCGCGAAGCCCTCCTTCATGGCGTAGGAGATGCCAAGGCTGCTGAAACGCTTGCAATTGGCTCCGTAGTCAGACAACCCCTGGGCGTTGCCGGTGAACATGGCGGGGTCACCCTGTCCGGCCTTGCCGCTCATGAAGAAGAGGAAGTCGGTATGGGATTTGAACTCAACCCCGTTGGTGGCATTGTCACCCCAGATAAAACGGCCGTCGGTGAGGTGGCCGGTCATGCCGGGCTTGCTACGGTCGACAGACAGCGAGAGGATGAAAGGCACATCGCCGATGCGGCCTCCGTCGGTCAGAGGGCCGTCGCCTGGACGGGCCCAGGTGTCGCCGGTGTTCACCATCTGCCAGGCGAAATAGAGGTTGTTGTCATCCCAGGCGGCATAAAGCGCGTAGCAGTCGAGGACACAGTTCTCATGGGAGCCGCAGAAGGTGGTGGCCATGTCGTTGGCACCGCAGGTGGCGACAATCATATCGTCTGACCAGTCGGAAAACTCCCCGTCGATTGTGATTGTGGCGACCTTGCCGACAGCATCGCCGGGATTGGTCGAGTAGTAGGCGCGGGTTTCCACGGGATCGCCGTCGGCATACATCGCGGCAGCGAGTCCCAGGGCGCCTGCCCCGAGTAAAAATCGTTTCATGGTTGAAAAGCGGTTATTTGATGAATGAAATGTAAGTCATGGATTCGATTCGGGATGCGGACACCTATGGCGATTCCCATCTCCCCGAGATGCCCGCAAAGTTACGCATTTTCCAAAAATCAGGCAACAAAATTCACCCTCCACAACTTAAATAAAGGCATTCCCGGAAACGAATCCGGAAGTTTTTTCGTAACTTTGCAGACGACGCCCCCGGGTGTCGCCGTTTCCCCAATCCATGTCACGACAATGACCGACAGCAACAATATCGACAACAACATACCTGAAAATACCTCAGAAAACATTTCAAACGACGACCTGGCGGAGGAGTTCCGCCCGGCGGATGATGCCGGGGAGACTCCGGATTCCCCACGCGCCGTTATGGCCGAGGAAATCGCCGAGGAGGAGGAGGAAGCCGGCGCGCTTCCGCCGACCATCGGCACCGAAGCCTCGCGCCTGAGACTCGGCGGAATGTACCGCAACTGGTTTCTCGACTACGCCTCATATGTCATCCTCGAACGCGCCGTGCCTCACATCGACGACGGTCTGAAGCCCGTGCAGCGCCGAATCCTCCACTCGATGAAGACCATCGACGACGGACGCTACAACAAGGTGGCAAACATTGTCGGCAACACCATGCAGTATCACCCCCACGGCGACGCGTCAATCAAGGACGCCCTCGTGCAGCTGGGCCAGAAAGAACTGCTTATCGACACCCAGGGTAACTGGGGAAACATACTGACCGGCGACGACGCGGCCGCCGGGCGTTACATCGAGGCGCGCCTCTCCCCCTTCGCCCTCGACGCGCTCTACAACGCCAAAATCACCGACTGGGTGCCCTCTTACGATGGCCGCAAACAGGAGCCGGTCACCCTCCCCGTGAAATTCCCCCTGCTGCTGTTCCAGGGGGTGGAGGGTATCGCCGTCGGACTTTCATCCAAGATTCTGCCCCACAACTTCAACGAGATTCTCGACTCGGCCATAGCATACCTCCAGGGGCGCGAGTTCACCCTCCTGCCCGACTTCCCCACCGGGGGCCTCATCGATGTCGCCCGTTACAATGACGGCGAACGCGGCGGCAGTGTGCGCGTCAGGGCCAAAATCGAGAAAATCGACAATGTGACCCTCGCCGTCACCGAGATACCCTACGGCAAGACCACCCGCACCGTCATCGAGTCTATCCTCAAGGCTTACGAGAAGGGGAAAATCAAGATACGCAAGGTCGACGACAACACCTCCGACCAGGCGCGTATCCTGGTGCATCTCCAGAGCGGCACCTCCTCCGACAAGGCCATAGACGCCCTCTATGCCTTCACCGACTGCGAGGTCGCCATCTCCCCCAACTGCTGCGTCATCAGTGACCGCAAGCCGGTGTTCCTCACCGTCAGCGACCTGTTGCGCCACAGCGCCGAGCGCACCCGCGACCTGCTTCGCCGCGAGCTTGAAATCAAGCTCGGCGAGGTCAGCGAACAGCTCAATTTCGCGTCGCTCGAACGTATCTTCATCGAGGAACGCATCTACAAGGACAAGGAGTTCGAGCAGGGGGAGACGATGGAAGCTGTCGTGGCCCATGTCCACAAACGCCTGCTCCCCTTCCTCCCCCAGCTTGTCAGGGAGGTGACCGACGACGATGTGCTGCGCCTGATGGAGATAAAGATGAAGCGCATCCTGAAATTCTCGGCCAAGGAGGCCGACCGCGTCATCGCCCTCTACAACGAGCGCATCGCTGAACTCAAGGGACATCTCGACAACCTGACCGACTACACTGTCGACTGGTTCCTCTCCCTCAAGGAGAAATATGGAGCGGCGTTCCCGCGCCGCACTGTCATCCGAGCTTTCGACAACATCGAGGCGTCGCGCGTGGCCGAAGCCAACGAGAAGCTCTATTTCAACCGCGACGAGGGCTTCATCGGCATGTCGCTCAAAAAGGATGAATATCTGTTCAACTGCTCTGTCCTCGATGAAGTGATCATCTTCTACAACGATGGCCGCTACAAGGTTGTCCGCGTGGCCGACAAGCTCTTCATCGGCAAGAATGTGAAGCATATCGGCCTGTTCGACAAGAAGGATGACCGTATGGTCTACAATGTCATATACCAGGATGGGCGTGGCGGCACCTACTATATGAAACGCTTCAAGGTCTCGGGTGTGACCCGCGACAAGGAATACAACCTCACCCGTGGCACCGCCGGAAGCCGTATCGCCTGGTTCTCGGCCAACCCCAACGGCGAGGCGGAGGTGGTCAAGGTAACCCTAAAGCCGAAACCGCGCCTGAGCCGCCTGCAGTTTGACATCGACTTCTCCGAACTGGCCATCAAGGGTAAACAGAGCCTCGGCAACATCGTGACCCGCAACGAGGTACACCGCTTCTCGCTAAAGGAGAAGGGCACCTCGACCCTCGGAGGACGCGAGGTATGGTTTGACCGCGATGTGCTGCGGCTCAACTATGACGGACGCGGCGAACTGCTCGGCGAGTTCTTCGGCGAGGACAAGGTATTGGTTGTCACCCGCCAGGGTGAATATTACCTGACATCGTTCGACGCCACCAACCATTACGACCATGTCGACATACTCCGCATAGAGAAATACCGCCCCAACCATATATGGACGGCTGTGCTGTTCGACGCAGACCAGGGCTACCCCTACCTGAAACGCTTCACCTTCGAGCCTTCCGCACGCCGGCAGCGTTTCATCGGGGAGAACCCCAAGTCGCAGATGATTCTGCTCACCGACACCCCGGGGGCGCGGTTCAGCGTCACCTTCGCCGGGCCTGACAGCCACCGCGAACCGCTGGAGGTGGACTCCACCGAGTTCATCGCCGTCAAGTCGTTCAAGGCCAAGGGGAAACGCCTGACAACATTCAAGCTCGGCGAAATCACCGAAATCGAGCCTCGACCCGATGCCGAGCCTGATGTGGAGACCCCCGAGGATGAAGGCCCCGATTCCACCCCCGACGATACCATCCCCGCCGAACCGGAGATGAGCGACGAGGAGCTGCGCGACTCAATCATCGGCCAGGAGCGCCTCTTCTAACCGCTCATATTTTATCACTTAACCCCTCAAAACCGCCCCAACCGCTCAAATGTTAGCAGTTAGCATATTCTCTCCGAAAGAAGTGGCGATGCAGGTCGCCACCCGGGTCAGGAGCCGCCGCCTTGAGCTGAACCTGACCCAGAGCGGACTTGCGCGTAGAGCGGGAACCTCACTGGCGACTTACCGCCGGTTTGAAACCACCGGGGAGATTTCCTTCTCGGCTTTGCTGAGGGTGGCGATGGCGTTAGACTGCCTGGATGAATTCTCCCAGCTTTTCACCCGGAAAAAATACAACTCCCTCGCCGAGGTCGTCAGCGACTCCGCCCCTAAAAGAAAGCGAGGAAACAAAGAATAGATGAACACCACAGATAAAGTCATTGTCAAGTGCCGGGGACGTGAAGTAGGGGCGATAGTCCTTACCCCACAGGGGCTGTGCGCCTTTGAATATGCTCCGGATTGGATTGCCGACGGCTTTTCCATCTCCCCCTTTGAACTTCCGTTGAAACAGGGGGTGTTCATCGCCCGTCCTGACCCTTTCGGAGGAGGTTTCGGGGTCTTCGACGACTCGTTGCCCGACGGATGGGGAATGCTGATTCTCGACCGATACCTCCAGACAAAGGGTGTGAATGTCAGGGAGCTGACGATTCTCGACCGGCTCGCGCTGGTCGGCTCTACCGGACGCGGGGCGTTGGAATTCGAGCCTGACAGGTCTGTGATGACCGAAAACGACTTCGTCGATTTCGCGTCCCTCGCAATAGATGCCGAGAAAATTCTGGCTTCCGACACTTACAAGGGTGACGGAATAGAGGAGTTTCAGCGCAGGGGCGGCTCTCCGGGCGGAGCAACGCCGAAAATATTCCTGAAAGCGGATGGGACAGAATGGCTGGTCAAGTTCAGGGCGCCCCACGACCCCAAGGATATCGGGCTGACCGAATACCGGTATTCGCTTCTCGCGGCCAGATGCGGTGTCGAGATGCGCCGCACACGTCTTTTCGAGGGGAAATATTTCGCCACGGAGAGATATGACCGTTCCCCGGCAGGGGAAAAATTCCATGTCGTGAGCATGGCCGGACTCTTATGTGCCGATTACCGTATTCCTTCATTGGATTACAGTCATATATTCAAAGTGGGCGCGGCTCTTACCCGCGACATTGAGGAGCTGAAAAAGATTTTCAGGCTTATGGCATTCAATTTCCTCATCGGCAACAAGGATGACCACGCCAAGAATTTCTCTTTTATCCACACCGATGACGGATGGCGGTTCGCGCCCGCATACGACATCCTTCCTGCCGAAGGGATGAACGGCTATCACTCCACCTCTGTCAATGACAAAATCACCCCCGTAGACGATGACCTTGTGACCCTCGCTGTCTCCTCCGGACTTGATGGCAAAGAGGCCGGAAGAATCATATCCGAGATGCGGGAAATCCTGAAGGAAGACTCCGCCGGGTCGAAATGTCGATTAGAATGATGCATAGATATATCCTGATATTGCTTATGGCGGTGTTGCCCTGGGGGATGAAGGCCCTCGGGGAGGAGCCGCTGAGACCTGTGAGGTCGGCCTACATGCTGGAGGGAGGAAGCAGCCATCTGCTCGACACCTACCTCTCCCCCCTGAAATACACCGGATGGCATACGGCGTTCAGCTACGAGCGGGTGCAGGCGATGAAGTTCTCTCCTGAGAAATGGCGTCAGCAGCTCGACCTCGGAATAGAGGTGAACAACGCCGACAATCCCGCGCGGAATGCCTCGCTGCTTTACGGCAACCTCTCGGCCGGATGGTCGATGAGCCGTCTGTGGCGGCTCCCCTACCGGCTGACCCTCACCGTGGGGGGACGGGGAGAGGGGAACCTCGGCGCGATTTACTGCAACCGGAACAGCAACAACCCCGTGGCACTGAAAGCCGACCTCAACATCGGGGCCGTGGCGAGTATCGGCTGGGATGTGAAGCTGTGGCGGCTCCCGGTAGGGCTACGCTGGCAGACCTCGATGCCCCTGCTGGGGGTGTTCTTCGCGCCAGAATATGATGAGCTTTACTATGAGATTTACCTCGGCAACAGCCACGGGCTGGCCCATTGCGGATGGCCGGGCAATATGTTCAGATGGGACAACCTCGTTACCGCCGACCTCGGTCTGGGCAACACCTCCCTGAGACTCGGCTTCCGTTCGCGCATCTATTCCACCGAAGCCAACCATATCACCACCCGTACCTTCTCTTATTCCTTTGTCCTCGGGGTTGTCACCGACTGGCTGTCGGTCAGCCCGCGCCGCCCGCTTCCCGAGAAGGACGCAAAGGTAGAATGGGCCTACTGAGTGAAAACCGACACCATAAGACTTACACCGTGACCATTAAGAAAACCATATATATCCTGCGCCTCGCCATCCTCCTGATGGCGTCTCCAGTCCTGACGGGATGCCATGATGTCGAGGAGTTTCCCGATGACCCGGTAGGCAATTTCGAGCAGTTGTGGACCATCCTCGACGAGCATTACTGTTTCTTCGCCTACAAGGATGTCGACTGGAACGAGGTGCATGACCGCTACCGCCAGCAGGTCAATCCGGCGATGACCCGCGAGGAACTGTTTGATGTCTGTGCCCGTATGCTCGACGAGCTGCGCGACGGCCATACCAACCTCTCCGCTCCGTTCAACACCTCCTATTACAGGAAATGGTGGAGCGATTATCCCCAGAACTACCAGCCGAGGGTGATCGAGGAGTATTATTTCAACTTCAACTACCGTCAGACCGGGGGCTTCACCTACGGCATACTCCCCGAGAATATCGGCTACATACATTATTCGAGCTTCGCCTATGGGGTGGGCGACGGCAACCTGGATGCCATCCTGGCCTACCTCGCCACTGCCGACGGACTGGTTTTCGATGTGCGCGACAACGGAGGTGGGTCGATGACCAATGTCGAAACACTGATAGCACGATTCACCCCCGTCAGGATACTTGCCGGGACCATATGCCACAAAAACGGCCCCGGCCACAATGATTTCTCCGAACCATACCCTTATTATTACAACCCGGCGGAAGAGGGACGCATAATGTGGGGAAAGCCGGTGGTGGTGCTCACCAACCGCTCCACCTTCTCGGCGGCCAATAACTTCGTCTCAGTGATGAAAACCCTCCCCAACGTCACAATCGTCGGCGCGACAACCGGTGGCGGATGCGGCATGCCCTTCTCCTCCGAACTGCCCAACGGTTGGGGAGTCAGGTTCTCCGCCTCTCCCGTCCGCGATCCCGATGGCAACCTCACCGAATTCGGCGTTGAACCCACCGAAGGCTGTGCCGTCGACATGGATCCCTATGCCGCCATCGAAGGCCGCGACACCATGCTAGACTTCGCCGTCTCCCGCCTCCTCTCCCCTATCCCCTGACCCGCCCCCACCCAAAAATCTCACGCAGATTCCGCAGGATTCTCGCGGATTCAATGAAAGGGTCTCACAGATTACACAGATTACACAGAAGCCATCCGGGCGTGTTTTTATCCGGATGGTTTCTGTGTAATCTGTGTAATCTGTGAGCCCCCTCCCCTAACTCCTTCTATGGGAAAAAGTCTCGCAGATTTCGCAGATTACGCAGAGGCCATCCGGGCGCGTTTTTATCCGGATGGCTTCTGTGTAATCTGTGAGACCCTTTTTCTTAATCCGTAATCTGCGAGACCTTTAAATTTTGATATATTGGATTCTTTACATATCTTTGCGAGCCGCTTTGACAAAAAGCCATTCCTCAACCTGTATGAAAACAAAAAACATCATATTCGCCATAATCGCAGTGATGGCCACCATAATTGCCACCTCCTGCAGCGACAAATCATCCCGTGAAACCGCAGATGGAGACAACATCTTCGAAGAAGCCGTGTTCATAAAAGCCTGCCCGAAAGGTGACGGCCAGATGTCCGTCACAGTGGTCAACCCCTGGGACTCGACCGGAGTGCTGGCAGAATATCTTCTGACCAACCCGGGGACAACACCCGCGACAACACAGGAGGGCCAGACAAGACTCCAGCTTCCCATGAAGAGGCTGATTGTCTACTCGGCTGTCCACGCGGCGTTGCTCGCCGAACTCGGCTACGCCGACGCGATAGTCGGAGTGGCCGACGCGGCATACATAAAGACCCCGGCAATCGTCGAGAGACTCGCCGACGGACGTATCACCGACATCGGCTCGTCAATGGAGCCATCGCTCGAAAAAATCATCTCCCTGAAACCTGACGGCATACTGATTTCCCCCTTCCAGAACGCCGGCCACGGGGTGGTAGACAAAGCGGGAGTGCCGGTGATTGAATGCGCCGACTATATGGAGACCACACCGCTCGGACGTGCCGAATGGTCGAAATTCTACGCGATGCTTGTCGAAGGCATCGCTCCGACCAACGACCGGATTTTCAAAGAGTCGCGGGAACAGTATGACGCGCTGGCGAAGAAAGCGGCAGAGTTCCCCGACAAACCGAAAGTCATCACCGAACTGCAAAACAACGGCACATGGATGATGCCCGGCGGCGAGAGCTACGCGGGCCGACTGCTGATGGACGCCGGAGCCACCTACCCCTTCGCGGGCAACAAATCCCCCGGTTCGATTCCCATGAACTATGAAAAGGCGTTCATGGCTGCCCAGGATGCTGACTTCTGGCTCGTCAAGAGTTTCGGCGAGGAGATGACCCTTGACGACATCGCTGGCAACCATCCCCTTAACAAACGCATCTGGGCCTACGCCAACAAAGGCATCTACTACGCCAACACCGCCCGCTCCAACCTCTTCGAGGAGACCCCCTTCCATCCCGAACGCCTCCTGCGCGACTATGTCGCCATCTTCCACCACACCGGCGACTCCCTCCGCTACTACACCCCCATCCTATCAAGATGAGCAGCCATTTTTGTGGGTCATTTAATTCTGTTCCAGAAACATTTGATATAGAGCTACCGGTCCATAGTGCCACAACTTGGTTTCCTCATCTTCAAGTTGGCGATATGTCGCTGACTGGTAGATACGTTTTAGAGCCTCGGTTACCGTCAGCCCGAAATCAGAGGCATACATCACAGCCATTTTGCTTACCTTCCCGGGAAGTAACAGATACAGGTTGTCGGATGTTATCTTTCGCTCAGTCATTTTAATATCTCCTCAGCGTTTATAAAACGAATAGTCCTCAAAGCGGCTTCGCTATGAAGAAGTATCCAAATCAGGTATTATGGTTGGAAAGGTAATCGTTTATCTCCTCCAGAATCCATTGAGGACTCTGAGTATGGATTGGCTCGAAATTATCCGCAAGAAATTCTGTGAGGCCGGTATCGCTGAAAAGACGCGACACATCCGCACCCTTCATTCCGTTGGCGTTCTTGTATGTCTCGACGCAAAACGCTATGAAGTAAGCGACATCGTCGTCATGTCTTTGTTTTTCATCCATCATAATCGAATTAAAACAGTTTCGATACGGGCGACCGGCCCAATAATGCTTGAATTGCAAAGTTAATCATTTTTACCAGATTGAGGGCATGCAGATTCTCGATTCTGACTCTGCTCCATAACAAAGTAGCAATTTATCCTACGGGGAGGGGGCTGGGGACAGTAACTTTGCAGTGTGGAAAACAGACCACAGACTCTGAATTAGTAACTTTTATCTTTTTACAACTATGACTACCACAACTACGACTACTACAAAGACATTTAACGAGACACGCAACGCCAACGCAATCAATGAGGCTGTCAACAATCCCGCCACCATCGCCAAGGGAGCGAAAGTGAATGTGGCGAAATCACTTGCCGCGATTCCTGAGGAGGGATTCCGCAGTTCGCGGCAGATAAAGGAGATAATCCTCCATTGCTCCGCCACGAAGGAGGGAGCTGATTTCTCGGCGGCGGACATTCGCCGATGGCATCTCCAGCGGGGATTCAACGATATCGGCTACCACTTTGTGGTCAGGCTTGACGGCACTGTAGAACGCGGACGCGACATCAATGTCACGGGCGCACATTGCCTGAACCACAACAAGCGGTCTATCGGCATCTGCTATGTCGGCGGACTTGACCGTGCGGGACGACCGGCCGACACCCGTACCGACGCTCAACGTCTGGCGTTACCGGCCCTCATCAGGAAGTTGCGCCGCCATCATCCCTCGGCCACCATCCACGGCCACAGGGAGTTCGCGGCCAAGGCCTGCCCCTGCTTCAACGCCGCTGAGTATGCCAACCTCCCGGCTGCGCCCCCTGATGACAGTCCGGCGTGACACTTCCTGCCTGCTCACCGCGACCCGATGACAAGCAGAAGCAGCCCCACCAACAGTATCGACAGGTCTATGAGCTTGGCTTTCATATCCTTCTCCCCGAGGGCTATCACCCCGTAGAAGAATGAGACGATGACGCTCCCCCGGCGTATCATCGACACGACCGCAATCATCGACCCCGGCAACGACAACGCGTAGAAATAGGCGATGTCGGCGACAGTCAGGAATACCGAAATCAGCAATATCGGCCACCGCCACACAAACCGTCCGCCGCTATCCCCGGCGTGGCTCCTCATCAGCGCGAACAAGACAGTCCCCATTATCAGGAACTGATAGAATGAATACCACGCCTGCACCTCAAGGGGCTGGTAGCTGCGCAGAAGATATTTGTCGTAAAGCGCACTTACCGCCCCCATGACGGCAGCCCCCACACTCATCCACAGCCAACGGCTGTTATGCAGAGTGAATCCCTCCTTGCGCCCTATGCGGGTGATGAAGAACAACGAGAAGAACCCCAGGGTGACCCCTCCCCATTGCCAGAGGTTGAGCCTCTCGCCAAAGACCAGCAACGCCCCGACAAGCACCAGCACCGGCCGGGAGGCGGCTATCGGTGACGCTATGGTCAGCGGCAGATGCTTGATACTGAAATATCCCAGCAGCCACGAACTTAGCACTATCAAGGCCTTTAGCACTATCATGCCGTGGGCTGCGGGGTCATTCCCGAACCCGAACTCCCCCTTCACCACCCCGCTGATGATCACCGGTGACATCAGCAGGGTACAGAAGAGGGTGTTGAGAAACAGCACCGCCAGGACATTGTTGCTCCTGAGCGACACCTTCTTGGATATATCGTAAAAGCCAAGGCACAAAGCCGACAGCAACGCGAGCGTTATCCACATAATCTTTCTATAATTTTATCAACCAATTGATACCATTTCCATGAAACCGACTGCAAAATTACAAAATATCTCCGTCATCTCCTCTCCCCATCCCTCCCCCAATTCCACCCCCCATCTCTCCCATTCCTCCCATTCCTCCCATAATTCCCATAATTCCCAATTTTCCCCTTCCCCATAGCCCCCGACTTTTCAGCAATCGTTTGGAAAGATGGATTTTTTGACGTAAATTTGCGCTGTCCGTTTCCGGCAACCCTGCGCAGGCTTGCGCGACGGCAGCGGGAAGAGTCCCCACGCCGCGCTCCCTCAGCCCCGCGATGCTCCGGTCACGGATGAAAAAGCGTTATTGGCGCTTTGTTCTTGACGATTAGGAATCTCGCAAATTCATACGACAGTCAAGGATGAGGCAATGATAGACGCACGTTGATTCTATGCCATCATTGTTCACGTTCAGGGTCATCCACCCTGTACGCGGACATATGTCATACATCCGCGTGGGCTCTGCGTTGCTCGTTCTACTGTCGTGGGCAATGCGAGAGCCTCTAATCGTGGGACGAGCACCGGTTGGGTTCCCACGCGTTTTCCATTTTCCCTCATATTACATACTTTTCCTTTCATCATTTTTCTTCCGCCGGGAACCGCGAAGAGCTCATCTTTAACCCCATCTCACTATGATGCGACAATTACTTTCCCGGCTGCGAGCCTGTTCGCACCCATCGGCATGGCTCATCATGCCCCTCCTGTTGGCCCTCCTCCTGCCGCCCTCATCAAACGCGGCGACTTTGCCTGCCGGCGACCCCGACCATGAATTCACCGTCGACCATATGACTTACAAATGTTACTTCAAACAAAAGTTCGAGTCTTCCAATCCAACTCCAACCAGGAAAGGGACAATGTATTATGACGTATATGCTGTCCCTGAAAACACCGACATAACCCACGCCGCAATCAGGCTTAACTGGGGTTGGGATCTTGAGGACTATATTCCAACCGACGAACCTGGTTACAGACCTTGTCAATATCATTATACAACCAAATTGGACTCCGGTTCATGGGGAAGCTGCAATTCATTAAAACGCCTGGAACTGATTGTAGCCCAAAGGTCGTTCAACGATAATGACTTTAACACCACGGACTTGGCGCCGCTTAATCAGCTCCCCTCCCTGACTATGATTTTTGTGACGGGAGGAAACTATTATACTTCCGAAACACAAAGCCCCTATCACATCTTCAAGAACACCAGCTCTAAAGTGACGTTTTATTCCAATCTGACTCTATATAAAGGCTCCAAATCTTATCTCCTTCAGAAAACATCAATAGGTGAATTCGCCTCCGCCCTGTTGGTGGAGAACACTCTTGACAAGGATATGGAGAACTGTAACTCGACGGGATGTTCTCCAAAAGTGGAAGTGAGTGGAGCCCATACGGGGCCAAATCCAACATTCTACCCGGTCACCCATAATGAGACCGGAAAGATGACCACCCCGTTGATTGGCAAATTCTATTATCGGCTAAGCATCAACGAGCTGGTAGGCAAGCATTACATAGATTTCATAAACAAGCCCATCGAATTGGGAGCCGATATTTTCGAAAAATGTTTTGAGTTCAAGAGAGGCATGGCTTACGAAATCATGCGACTGAACAATTCGAAGATTTCCGAATACGGATACAAGAACATCCATGTAATAGACGCCTCGAATGCGAATGGCTCCCCCCTCAATAGCAATGCTGACGGTTCTTATTTCCTGCCTAAAGGCAAGTACCATATCCATTTGAGATATGACAATATATATATGAGAGTCGAACACGAAGTCGAGGCATGGGATGCCATCGGGCTTCAGATTACTACGACTCCACATAGCATCAGCGTCAAGGCGTCTGTTGATTCCTCGCTTGACGAGCTCAATGACGGAGCTGTGTACGGCATAGCGGAAATCAACGATAACGGCGATGTCATCCGGTTTGTGCCTTTCGATGAAAACTCCAACGCCACCCTCATTCAGTCCGAGCACAAATTCAAGACAACTGATGCTTACAATGTTGATACGTACCAGCAATCCCACCCCTTCGAGAATATTATCAGGTGGTCGTTATGTTCAAAAGTAAGCGGTCATTTTGTTCTTTCCATGCCAAGGAATCCGTCATACGACAACCAGAGCTGGAGCTGCCTCTCCCTGAAACACACCGACAGTGTAGTCATTGGGTTCGACCCGCTGCGCTCAAATGGATACATCTCCGACAAGAACAAATGCGGCGTAATCTACAATGGCCACAAATATAAACCTCAAAGCAACGAGTCCTGGCAAGTGGAGATTTCCGATCTCCTTCCCGACGCATATAACCGTATCCAGCTTTTTTATGAATATGACGGAGTGGAATATGTGTCGAATGAAATTTCCGTGAGAACAACTCAGATAAAAGTCACCCCTTCAGTTTCGCCAAAAACTCAGTCGGCGACCGTGAAATTCGGCTTGACTTCTTTTTCGCAAAATCAAGGAGAAATTGAATATGACAACTGGAAGGTTTACACAAAGTATCCTGAAAAATGGGTCAACGTTGACGTCGAGCCGACAGGCAAAAACATTTTCGAGATATCGGGCCTGACCCCATGGGAATCTTATATCCTGTATGTGGACTGCTATTACCGCAGGAAATCAGACGGCACGAGGACGCAAATTTCATCCACTCTACAGGTCTCTTTCTCCACACCCGCTGTGAAATGGAACAACGGGGAAGCGCAGGCACTGACCACCACCAAAGCCAGACTGACCTATTCGACGAATCTTGAAAATATGGCTGACACTTATGTCGAATGGCGCAGGGTTGACGCGCCGTCTGTGGTTCAAAGCACCAAGGCCGTCTGTCCGGTGGTCGAGGGCCGTCTGGTCGGCGTGCTGAACAACCTGAATCCGGATGTATATTATCAGTTCCGACCGGTCTACGAGAATGGTTCAACGAAAGTCTATGGTGATTGGGTCGGTATTTTCACCGGGGATGCCAATGTATGGTTCGACCCGGAGGTTGAGACCCGTCCTGCCCGTGTAAGGGGCAACGGCTCCGTCACATTGCGCGGCTCCGTATTGCCCGGGAGCGGTGAAATCAGCGAACAAGGCTTCGAAATCTGGCCGAGCGAGGAACCATCTTCCGCCGGAATGTCCGCGCCCCATCGTGCGGAATCAGCCCACCGTTTCGTGACTTGTGACGGAATAAGTATGTCAGTTGACATATCCGACCTCGCAGGCGGCACCACTTACGTTTACCGTACTTATGCCAAAGTCAACGGCGTGATACACACAGGCAATGAAGAGACATTCGACATCCCCGGCACCGGAGGTGTCGATGGCATCGCTGTCGAGGAGGAGACACCGGAGGTGGTGGGTTACTACAACCTGCAGGGTGTCCGCTCGGAGCGTCCTTTCGATGGCATGAACATCGTTATCTACTCCAACGGGAAGACCGAAAAGCGCGTCTTCAAAAACCTGTAACAGAACTTTGATATTCCCGCGTCTGTGTGTCAACCTTTATTTTGTTGACACACAGACTTTATTATGACCATTAATAATACCACGAGGGGATTCACGCAATCCCACGGGGAGATTCTCTCCGACGATTCCGGAGGAATCCTTTGTCTGAATAGCCGTGGGTTGGAGCGAGCGCAAAGCCCCCTTTTGGGGGCTGGCACGAAGCGGCGACCCACGGTTGTGTTTCGCCCAAAAAATAGAAGTCGGGAGCAATCATTTTTGACATCACAGTTTTTGCCGGATATCAAAAAAGATTCCTCCGGAATCCGTCACTCCTCTCCGATGACCGTGGGTTACCGCGTCGGCTCGGCCTCTCGGCCTCGCCTCGCGCCAACCCACGGCTATTCAGATAAATGATTCCTTCGGAATCGCTGTCGGCCACCAACGTCAGTCTGTATAGCAGCTTTGGCATAATCTGCATAGCATCTCTGCATAATCTGCGGAATCTGTGTAATCCGTGCAATCTATGAGAACTTTACTGTCATTTTTCTCGCGGAATCCTTCTATCTAATCGGGAGAGTATGGATAAATCCGTGTAATCGGGGAGCGTTAGCGACCAAAAATCTGCGTAATCTGCGTAATCTGCGAGAGATTTTCTTTTATCAGAGTGGTATCAAGAATGATTCATCCGGAATCGTAGGCGAATCCAACCGTATTCAATGGTATTATATGTTTTGTTATCATATGCCTTATTATTATATACTTTCAATATAATTAACTTCAATACTATCAATCTTAATATTATTGATAAAAGATATGGATAAAGTCGAGAGGCGATGGAGATGAATGTTGACACTCTCCATAGAATGTCAGGATGGTTTCACGGCCTTTTATAGGCGCAGCCACCGGGGAGGATGGTTTTTCTCGGGAAATAGGCGGGAATTGCGGAATTTTTGTAATTTTGCAGTCAGTTAGCCTTGCGAGGCCGCAGGCCATTGTTTTTGCGGCTATCCGGAAATACCGGGGATGCCATCTGTACATTTCTTTATAGTTTGGAAAAATGACTCTTTCCCGTCCAAAACTTTGGCTGTATGCCAAAGATTACCTGATGATTATCCTCGGCATCGCGATGTATGGCCTGGGGTTCTGCGCGTTTATCGCTACGGCTCCCGACAAGGTGGTCATCGGCGGTATGGCCGGTTTCAGCCAGATTGTCGACATGATTTCATTCGGTTGTTTCGGATTCCATATCCCCTATTCAGTGACGATTTTCACGGTCAACTGTATCATGCTTGCGTTGGCCTGGAGGATTGTCGGCCGGACGTTTGTCATCCGGACCCTTTTCGGGGTGCTGGTGATTTCGGTGATTTTCGCGGTCTTCCAGCCGCTGTTCCATACGCAGCCGGTTCAGGGAGAGACGTTTATGAATGTGATTATCGGAGCGGTATTGTGCGGTCTGGGTATCGGCATTGTCTTTGTCCATAACGGTTCGACGGGGGGTACGGACATCGTGGCGGCCGTGGCATCGAAGAGAAGCAATGTCTCGATTGGCCGCGCGATGATATATTTCGACCTGTCGATTATCGGTTCGTCGCTGGTGCTGAAATTTTTCCTGGAACCGGGATTCAGCTTCGCCGACGGTGTGCCGTCGCTGGTGTTCGGTCTGATAACGCTGTTCGTGATTCCGTTCATGGCCGACATGATGATTCATACCAACCGTCAGGCGGTGCAGTTCACGATTTTCTCGCCGAAGTGGGAGGAGATTGCCACGGCCATCAACAATGAGGCGCAGCGCGGATGCACGGTGCTGAACGGTATGGGGTGGTACTCCAAGAAGGAGGTGAAGGTGCTGTTAGTGATGTGCCGCAAAATCGAGTCTGTGACCCTTTTCCGTATCATCAAGTCGATAGACCAGGACGCGTTCATAACCCAGGCCCAGGTCAACGGGGTCTATGGCAAGGGGTTTGACGAAATCAAGCTCAAGATGCGCCGCCCGGGTGCGCCGCTCGAACATCCCAACCTGCCCGACCCCACCTCCAAGATTGTCTGACGGATGAGACGCGTTTTACTGATTCTGATATTGCTGGCGAGGATTGCCGCGCCGCGCATGGCATGGGGTATCGAGCCGACATGGCATGTCGACTTCTCGTCGGTGTTTGACAACCGCGAGGGGGACCATGACGTGACGGCGGCCAAGACATATTTCTTCACCAATCTCGCGCCGGAAGTGGGGCTGGAATTCAGCCCGGAGGACAGAATCGCGGGCGGCGTGGTGTGGTTCCAGCCCATCGGTTGCCAATGGGAGGGTCACAGGGTGTCGCCGACACTGTATTACCGCCATGAGGGCCGGCGTTGGCGTTTCTCGATGGGTATGTTTCCACGCAAGCAGCTTGTCGAGGAGATGCCGGGATTCCTCTGGAGCGACTCGCTGAGTTACAGCCAGAACAACATACGCGGGGCGATGGTGCAGTATGTCGGCCCGAGGGGGTATTTCGATGCTTACATCGACTGGCGGGGGATGCAGACGCGCAGTCAGCGCGAGGCGTTCAACATCGTGTTCCACGGGCAGATGTCGCCCCGGAGCAACTGGTTCAACTTCGGAGGATTCGTGCAGATGAACCATTTCGCGTTGCAGAAGGATGCTCCGGCCGACCAGCATATCGTCGACAATTTCATGGTGAATCCTTATGTCGGGGCTGACCTCGGGAAGAGGGTCGGGACCGACTCGCTGACTGTCAGGGCGGGGCTGCTGATGACCATCGAGCGGAACAGGGCGAAGCCTGACGGCGGATGGGACACCCCGGCGGGATTCTATATGGAGGCTGTCGGGGAATGGAGATGGCTGGGGGTGAAGAACACCCTCTATGTCGGGAAGCCGCTGATGCCTTCCTATGATTTCCCCTCGCCGGAATTCCTCGACAACAAGGCACCCCACGCGACGGAGGAGGAGATTGCCGCCAATCCGGTTGTGTGGTCGCCGATGGGGCCTGGACTTTACCAGGGTGAACCGTTCTACCAGAAATGTTTTTATGACCGTCTGGACATCTACGCCTACATCCTCAGGCGGCGGCATGTCAGCCTGATGGCATCGCTCGACTTCAATTTCACTCCCTCCTCGTTTATTTTCTACCAACGTCTGCTGCTTAGGGTCACTTTGCCGTGAGCCTTGCGGGCAGCTGCCTAATGATCGCAATGTATTACGTCTCCAAAAGGATGGAAATCGCGGGTTCCCACCGCCTCCAGCTTTCGTATGAGAGCAAATGCTCCAATATCCACGGCCACAACTGGATTGTGACCGTCTACTGCCGTGCCGAGCGCCTCAACGCCGACGGGATGGTCTGTGACTTCACGCGCATAAAGGAGCGCATCCATGACGCGCTCGACCACCGCCACCTCAATGACGTGTTGCCGTTCAACCCGACGGCGGAGAATATCGCGCGGTGGATCACGGAGCAGATTCCGGAATGTTACAAGGCGACGGTGCAGGAAAGCGAGGGGAACACGGCGGCATATGTCGTGGACGGCATAGAGCCGCATGCCCTCTGAATCTGTTTTGCCATGAGAGTCAATGAGATTTTTTACTCGCTGCAAGGCGAGGGACGTTTCACGGGAAATCCGGCGGTGTTCATCCGTCTGTCAGGGTGCAACCTTGCATGCCCCTTCTGCGACACGTCGCATCAGGAGGGACGCGAGATGACCGCCAATGACATCATCGAGGAAATCAAGGGGTATCCGGCAAGACACGCCGTAGTAACTGGGGGTGAGCCGGGATTGCAGCTGACCGGGGAATTCGTGGAACGGCTGCACAGGGAAGGGTACTTCGTGCAGGTCGAGACCAACGGCACGGTGGAGATTCCGGAGACTGTCGACTGGATTACCTGTTCGCCGAAGACATCGGAGGTGGCTCCCCGCAGGGTGGATGAAATCAAGCTGCTCTTTATGGATGACGGCCACGACGAGGCGCGCGCACAGCGGTATGAAGCCATCCCTGCCACCTGCCGCAGCCTGCAGCCCTGCGACCACTCGATGACCGAAAGCGACGCGGAGAAATGCCGTCGTCGCAACGCCGACACCCTCGCCGCCTGCATCGAGTTCATCAAAGCCCATCCGGCCTGGACGCTCTCCCTCCAGACCCACAAGCTCCTCAACATCCGCTGAGGTGCACCAGAAAATAATTCCCGACAGCTTTCACCCTTAGGATAAACAAGTTAAGTCTTTCTAAAACAGGAAGCCATCCATTTCCTGTTAAAAAAGTCTTCAAAACATTTGGTCAATTCAAAAAAACTTCCTAACTTTGCATCGCTGAAACGGAGAAACCCTTTCAACAAAGCCAACCTCCCCTTTCACGGTGCCATAGCTCAGTTGGTAGAGCAAAGGACTGAAAATCCTTGTGTCCCCGGTTCGATTCCTGGTGGCACCACAGAAGACCGCTAATTCTCAATGAGTTAGCGGTCTTTTTTTTCATCTACACCCCTCCGAGTCACCACAAAAGTCACCACGCTCACTATAACGCGCTGTAATATTGTAGGTTATGCGTGTTGCAATAGGAGCGCATCTTTTCTTGTGGTTATATAATGCGCTGATAATCAGCGTATGAAATGTTTACATTCAAAATCATTCAGCATCATTCAACCCTGCATTTCCGCCATGCAACCCCAAACTTTAACAGACTTTAACCATGATTAGGCGGTAAAAATGTGGTGACCTCAACCAAAATTTAGCCGGGTCACCACGCTTAACCGTTAAAATCTCAAAAATTATTTGTATCTTTGCACTTGGATTGGTGTACGCCATCCAACGACATATTGAAATAAGGAAGCGTTATGCTTATCTTGTAGTTTGAGAACCTGAGAAATTCATAAACTGAGCAAGGAAAAGCATAGTGGTTCTCACGCGTATAGCGTGAGCTACTATTGTTACATCTGCTCACAGGTTTCTCAGGACCTTCAAACTACGACGTGGCATAGTTGGCTCACGTTTTCTTTAAGTACTAACAACATCCTATAACGGGCCAGTAGGTACAACAATCATGTACAAATGTCAAAAGCAGCAAAAGTACTTGTAACAATTGTAATTCTGTTTGTATTCTTCTTACTTTTTGGGGCCATTGTTGGAACATCTAACAGCGGACGTCCAGGCATTGTTGGGCTCATTCTCTTTGTCGGCGTAATTGGTGGTATTCGAGCAATATGGAAGACTCCAAAACAAACTAAAGAATCAGATAAGAATGATTCAATACTTCAGAAGTAATTTGAGATATGTGTTTCAAAGATTATTATAAGATATTATTACTGTCCGCTAAACTTTATAGAGCAGCATAAAAATTAGGGCTGATTCCA